>Ga0247667_1000102_pt1 | contig 44934 bp, 48 predicted proteins | sample CNK08_metaG_FD_183027 | JGI IMG/M metagenome (GOLD analysis project Ga0247667, IMG submission 183027) | Soil microbial communities from Purdue University Martell Research Forest, Indiana, United States - CNK08 | ecosystem: Environmental > Terrestrial > Soil > Temperate forest > Bulk soil... | reverse complement strand
AGCGGTGCGGGGCGGGGGGGCGGGCGGGCGGGGGGGGGGGGCCCGCGGACACTTACGCCGGATACCGCGTGCGGTTGGTCGAGACGCTGCGGCATCGCGGCATCCGCGACCTCGCCGTGCTCAAGGCCTTCGCCGAAACCCCGCGACATCTGTTCGTGCCCCCGGCGGTTCGGCACCGCGCGTACGACGACACGGCGCTGCCCATCGGCAATGGTCAGACGATTTCGCAGCCCTTCATGCAGGCTCGGTACCTCGAGGCGTTGCGGTTGAGGGGAACGGAGCGCGTCCTCGAGATCGGTACAGGGTCGGGGTACCAGACGGCGCTCCTGGGAGCGCTGGCGGACACGGTCTTCTCGGTGGAGCGCGTGGAAAAGCTTGCCGTGTCGGCCCAACGGGCGTTGCGGGAGGCGGGGGTTGCCAATGCGTCGGTGCTCCTCGGCGACGGCACCCTGGGGTGGAGCGCATACGCGCCCTACGACGCCATCCTCGTCGCCGCGGGCGGTCCCGAGGTGCCTCCGCCGCTCGTGGAGCAGCTGGCGCCGGACGGCCGGCTCCTCATTCCGTTGGGGAAGCGGGGTGCCCAGGTCCTCACGCTGGTCCAGCGCGACGCTGGGCCAACCGCGCCCGAGCTCCGCTACACGCCCCTCGGGGCGGCCCGATTCGTCCCCCTGGTCGGAGAGCATGGATTCGATGCTTGAGTCGTTCGTCAGCTGGCTGCTGAGCCTGTTCCGCGGGATGGGATACCCGGGGATCATCGCCCTCATGGCCGTGGAGTCGTCGATCCTGCCCCTGCCGAGCGAGTTGGTCATGCCCCCCGCTGGCTACCTCGCCGCCAAGGGAGAGATGAACCTGGCCGTAGCGGTGGCCTGCGGCGTCCTGGGGAGCATCCTCGGCGCGCTGGCTAACTATGGGCTCGCGCGTTGGCTGGGCCGCGCGTTTTTCCTGCGCCTGGGGAGATACGTGCTCATTACGGAAAAGGGGCTGGATCGATCGGAGCGGTACTTCGCCGCTCATGGAGAAATCAGCACGTTCCTCGGGCGCATGCTCCCCGTGGTGCGGCACCTCATCTCCATCCCGGCGGGCATCGCGAGGATGCGCCTGGGCCGGTTCGTCGTGTTCACCGGGCTCGGCGCGCTCCTGTGGTGCAGCATTCTTACGGGCATCGGCTGGTTCATCGGGAGCCGCGAGGACGTGATCCTCGAGGTCCTGAACCGCGAAGCACAGAGGTACGCCGGGCGTGCCATCTTACTCCTGTTGCCCATCCTGGCGGTGATCACCGCGGGCTATATCTGGTGGCACCGCCGGCGGGCCAGGGCGGCGGGGGCGGCAGGGGCTGCACAGAGTCGCCAGGAATAGGTCCACGATGGCGGCCAAGCGCTTTCTCGTGCACGGCCGGGTTCAGGGAGTGGGATTCCGCTGGTTCGTCGGACGGAAGGCCGAGGCGCTGCGGCTGCGCGGCTTTGCCCGCAACCTGCGCGACGGCTCGGTAGAGGTGGTGGCGGCGGGGCCGGAATCGGCGTTGCATGAGCTTGCGCAGGTCCTCGCTCGCGGTCCTGCCATGGCGCGTGTCGAGCGTGTGGACGCAAGTGAGTTTCCACATGAAGAGACATTGTCCAACAACTTTGAGATCAGGTAGTTGGAGAAGGCACCGGTGAACGAGGCGACGGCGGTCCGCGACATCTACGCGAGCATCCGGGACGTTCCCGACTTTCCGAAGCCCGGGATTCTCTTCAAGGATATCACGCCGCTCCTCCTGAACGCGCTGCTATTTCGGAGCGCGATCGATCTCATGGCGGCGCCGTTCCGTGCTGCCGGTGTGACGCGGGTCGTCTCGATCGAGTCTCGAGGGTTTCTCCTGGGTGCGCCGATCGCCCTGGCGATCGAGGCGGGCCTCGTACCGATCCGGAAGCCGGGCAAGTTGCCGGCGGCGCGGGGACGCGTCGAGTACGCGTTGGAGTACGGCACTGACGCGCTCGAAATGCATCAGGACGCGGTGAGCGGCCGTGACCGAGTGCTCATCGTCGATGATGTGCTCGCGACCGGCGGGACGGCTCAGGCGGCCGCGAAACTTGTGCGCAACCATGGAGCGCAGGTCGTGGGGTTCACGTTTCTCATCGAGCTCGACTTTCTCAAGGGGCGAGAGCGCCTTCACGGCGAGCGAATCGAGGCCTTGCTGCACTACGCGTAAGCCCCGTACATTACTAGGCTTAGCGCCCCTGTAGCTCAGGTGGATAGAGCAGCGGTTTCCTAAACCGTTGGCCGGGTGTTCGAGTCACCCCAGGGGCACGACTGAGAAGCAGGTTGGGGAGGTTGATGAGGTTGGGGAGGTTCGGAAGGGACCTCCCCAAAGCTCCCGAACCTTCCCAACCTCCCGAACCTTCCAACGGAGTGGGCATGGCTACGACAGTAACAGCGGCAGACGATCCGAGCGCGTTGGCAGGGGTGGCGGAATGGCTCAAGGCCCACAAGAAGTGGTCGGCGTGGGCGGGCGTGATACTTATTATCGCCGCCGGACTGTTCGGGTGGAGTGTGCTGTCGTCGAAAACAGCGGAGGCGAGCGCCAGCCGGCAGCTCGAGCAAGGCCGTCTCGCGCTCGACACGAAGAACTATCCCTTCGCGGCGAGCGTGCTATCCCAGGTCGTGGAGAACTACTCGGGAACCCGGGCGGCTGATGAAGGGATCGTCCTCCTGGCTCAAGTGCGGCTCGCGCAGGGCCAGACTCAGCAGGCGATCGACGTGCTGCAGCGGTACGCCCCCAAGGCGGACAGGCAGTTCCAGTCCCAAGCGTACGGCCTGCTCGGCGCGGCATTCGAGAACGCCGCGCGGCCCAAGGACGCGGCCGCGGCGTACCAGTCTGCGGCGGACGAGGCCGAGTACCCGTTCCTCCGGGCGCAATTCCTTTCGGACGCGGGGCGGGCCTGGGTGGCAGCTGGTGATACGGCGAGGGCCCTGGCGGCGTACCGAACCATTGCGCAGAAGCTGGACTCGACGAGCGCCGTCGGGGAGGCGAAGGTGAGGATCGGTGAGCTGACGAGGGGGGTGTCGAGTGGGGCAAAGTAGCCCCTTTTTGTGCTCCCGTACTTCGTATAAGATATGTTATGTTAAGTACAGGCCAACACAAATGTGGAGAAGCACCTCAGTTAATCACACCGCGAACCACCAGCCGAGCCTCCCCGTCGAGCCAGACATCGTCATAAAGATCCGCCGAGACTCGCCTCGCCCGCACCTCCAGGCGCCGACCGGACCGGGTCCAGAACGAGAGGGGCGGCTGCGCCAGGCCCCATTCCGCGAGCGCGCATGCCGCAGCGACCGCACCGGTGCCACACGCCAACGTCTCGTCTTCGATGCCGCGCTCGTAGGTGCGCATGCGCCACTCCGAACTACGGCCCCCGCCGGAGACGAAGTTGACGTTGGCGCCGGCTGGACCGAGTGCCGGGTCGGACCGGAGCGCCTTGCCCCGCGTGAGGACGTCCACCAGGTCCACGTCTTCCACGAGCACCACCAGGTGTGGCACACCGACCGTCCCGAGCACCGCCTGCCGCTCGCCCGTCGCGATGCCGAGCCCTTTCACGGGCGCGGGTGTCTTGACCGGCGCGAGATGCAGCTCGGCACGCGTACCGTCGCTCTGTCCGTCGCAGCGACTGTCGTACGTGCCGGCATCGGTTTCGAGGATCATCTGCGTCGCGGGCGCGAGGCCGAGGCGGGCGGCGAGGCGAGTACTGCACAGGGCGGCGTTGCCGCACATCGCGGCCCGTGAGCCGTCGGAGTTGAAGTAGATCATCCGCACGGAGTCCGCGCGGGATCCAGGCCCGACGAACACGAGGCCGTCGGCCCCGACGCCCGTCCCGCGGGCGCACACGGCCCGGATGTCCTGAGGCGACCAATCGCCGGGGGGCGTGTGCCGGGCGTCGACCATGACGAAGTCGTTTCCCGACCCCGTCATCTTGTAGATCGTCGTCCCGACTAGATGCGGCCGAACCAGGCCATCAGCCTGAGCCGCGGCACCATCCACACCGCTTCCCGGACGATCGCCCGATTCATCTTGCTTTGCCCCTCGGTTCGATCGACGAACACGATCGGGATTTCCTTCAGCGTGAACCCTTTGCGCCATGCTCTCACACTCATTTCAATCTGAAAAGCGTACCCGTTCGAGCGGACCCGTGACAGGTCGATCGCTTCGAGCACGGACCTGCGAAAGCACTTGAACCCCCCCGTCAGGTCCCAGATCCGGAGCCCGGTGAGCCAACGGGCGTAAATATTGGCACAATACGATAGCACCAGACGCCCCATCGGCCAGTTGACGACCGTCACCTTTCCATTGAGGTACCGGGAGCCGAGCACCAGGTCGGCCTGGCAAATCGTGCTGAGAAACTCCTTTAGGTGAGCCGGGTCATGCGAAAAGTCGGCATCCATTTCGAACACATAGTCATACCCCTTCTCCAGGGCCCAGCGAAACCCGGTGAGATAGGCGGTCCCGAGGCCCTGCTTGCCCTCCCGATGGAGGACGTGGAGCCGGGGCTCCTTGGCGGCCAGCGCCTCGGCCAGGTGTCCTGTGCCATCCGGCGAGTTGTCGTCGACGATCAGGATCTCGAGGCGGGCATCCTGGGCGAGGACTTGCGGGACCAGGTGTGAAAGGTTCCCCACTTCGTTGTACGTGGGAACCACGACCAGGGCTCGTTCACCCATGCGGGTTGCGCATGCGGCGGGCGACCGTCACCAGAAGCCCGAGAAGCAACACTACCAGGGACACGATGGTGATCAGTTTGCCCCGCTCATACAGCTCGGAGCGAAACGTGAGCTCCACAACCTTAGTCCCGGCGGGCACGGCGACCGTTATGAAGGTGTAGTCGCCGCGCAGCACAGGAGCCGGGCGGCCGTCGACGGCGGCCCGCCAGTCCGGATACCAGTTTTCGGCGATCAGCAGGTAGCTGGCTTGCGGGGGCGGCGGATCGAGGCTGACCGTCATTCGCCCGGGCTGCCAGGCGGTGACGGCGGCCCGGGCGGGACTGGGCGGAGGCATTTGCTTGAGCGGTTCGGGCGCGACCGGCTGATCGTTACTGAACAACACGATCCGCGAGTAGTCCATGCGCGGGTCAACGACGGTCGGGATGATCGCGGCCGAGTCCGCCTTAACGGCTCCTGGCACCACCCGCGCGTACAGCGTGGGCGCGACGCGCTCGAACAGGCGGGCGCGTCCCGCATCGCCGTTCGCGATCGGCACGGTGTCGAGCACCCGGCGGTAACCGGGAATGGAATCGATCCCCTTCGCTTCCGCCGGGGCGATGGCGTAGCGTACCGCCAGCAGATCCCACAATGGCAGGAACCCGATGTTTCGCCACTCACCCTGCCCGCCGAGCAGCTCGTCATAATAGCGGAGCTCGTTGCCGTGGTACCCCAGGACCTGAGGGATGTCGAAGGTCCCGAGCACGGAGCCCCGATAGGCGGGACCGAGATCGATCACGCGGTACGGCACCGGCGTCGCCGTGATGTGGTCGACGAGCGGGTCGCGCCCGAGCGGCTTCGTGTAATGCCAGAAGGTGCGCGCATTGAGCCAGAGATCCGTGCCAACAATCAGGATCAGCGCGAGGGCGAGTAACCGTGGTGTGAAGCGGTCCCTCCCATAGCCCAGGAGCGCCGCGACGGCGGCCAGGGCGAGCCCGCTCGTCGCCCCGCCCCACAGGATCGCCGGCCCATCGGCGACGGCGGCGCCGACGGCGTTCCGTCCCGTGGCGGCCTGAATGCCCGACGCGAGCCCCTCGGCGAGCTGGCCGAATGCGCCGGTGATCCCGAGCAATGTGACGACGGCGCCGACGATCAACGTCACGGTCATCGCGCGGCGGTGACTGGAGGTGGTGAGCAGTCGGTCGACGCCGAGTCCCGCCAGCAGGGCCGTGACGAGCGCGACTACGTAAAACGCCATGCCGGGCGCCCGGGTCTTCTTCACCAACGGCATGACGGCCCACCACAATTGATAGAATGGCGTCCCGGCGCCGAGGCTGATCAGCAGGAAGAGGAGCCCGATGCCACCCACCCACAGCACGAAACGGCGCCGCTCGCGCACGAGCGCGCCGAACCCGGCGAGCGCGATCACCGGCAGGCCGAGATACTCCGAGTGCAGCTTGATCGGATTCGCGCCCCAATACGTACCCAGAGGCGTCCAGCCAACGAAGTTCTTGAGAAAGAACTCAGGCACGTGAGACCACGGGATTGCGTAGGACGTCGACCCTTCGAACCCGTGAAACCCCTGGGCGCGGGGCGAGAATGGTATGTACTCGAAGAACGGCAGAATGTGGATCGCGGCGACCCCGAATCCGATCAACACCGCCGCCAGCGCCCCGCCGAGCCGGAGCACGCGCTCCCCTCCCCTGCTCGCTCCGGCCTCTTCGAGTGTGAGGTACAGGGCGAACAGACCCGCAACGATGAGCGAGTAGTACGCCAATTGGAAGTGACCGAGCAAGGTGAGCGCCGTCGCCACGCCAAGGAGCGGATAGCCTTCCCAGCGTCGATCGCGCAGCGCCAGCACCAGCGCGAGCAGCATGAGCGGCAGCATCGTGGAGGCGAACAGCTTGCCGTCGTGCCCCGGCGACGGATACGAGGCAATCAGTCCTGACAGCTCGTAGGCCAGCCCGCCGATGACGGAGCCGATCCAGCCCACCTGCAGGCGTCGGAGCAGCAGGTAGGTGAACAGGCCGGCGAGAATGTAGTGGACGAAGAAGCTCAGGTTGCCGGCGGTGGTCGCGGGGACGACAAAGCGAAGCAACCACGTCGGGTAAAAGATGTCGCCGCTCCCGGCTGCGATGAACGGCAGTCCGCCGAAGATCTCCGGGTTCCAGAGGGGAAGCTGCCCGCTGCGCTCGAACCACTCGGCGCTCCACGTCTGGAACGGGACCCCCGAGATCAATTGGTCGCTCCAAGGACTCGCGAGCCAGCGCCCCGCGAGCATGGGTATCGACAAGAGCACTGGCCAGATCGCCAATGCCAGCGTGGCCCAAAGCTTCGGCCGCCGCGGCTCGAAGCGCGGCGTCGCGCTCATCGAGGAGACCGCCGCCTCGGCGGTGGGAGGGACGACATTCGGCATCTTAGGCCGACTCCTGTGAGCGGTGCGCGAACGGGAAGGTGACGAGGGCGGACGTCGCCTCGGTCAAAGTCAGGAAGACGCGCGATGCAACGCTGATTGCGATGGCGCCACCGCTTCCCAGGAACGGGGTGAGCACGCCGACGAGCACCAGCTCGCGTACCCCGACCCCACCGGGTGCGAACAGGGCCAACAGGCCAAGAATGTAGCCCAGCGTGAATGCGCCGATGGCGGTGGCGACCGGGAGAGTCGCCCCGGGAATCAACCCCCGCGTGAGCATCCAGAACGCGACGCCATACGTGATCCATGTGAGCACGGTGAGGGCACACGCTGCTAGGACGGCGGGCAGGTGGAGGGGCTCCAGGCCGTTGCCTTCGCCCACCAGTCGGCTGAGCCACGCGGCCGTCGGTCGCCACACCAGGACCGCGATGGTCGCAACGGCGGCAAGTCCGGCCAGGGCGAGGCGTGCCGGTGGGGCGCTGTGCGGCGTCGCCGCGGCGACCACGGCCACTGCGGTCCCCACGGACACGGCCTGGATGACGACGGCGGACGCCGCGGCGGGGCCACGCTGGACACCGGCTCGTTCTGCGAGGACCACCAACCCGGCCACGCTCCACACCTTTCCGGGCACATACCGCCCCAGATTGGCGAGGCTCCAGGCTCGAGCGGCAGCGCGGATGGGGAGCCGCTGGCCCCAGCCCGCGAGGATGCGACGCCACGACTCGATCTGCATCAGGTAGGTCCCGAAGACCAGCAGCGCGGAGCTCCCGATCCAGACGGGCGAAAGTTGTAGCGCGATGTGGACCGACTGGAATTCCGTCCAGTTGCGCGCGATCGATCGGGCAACGAATCCGACGACGACGAGCGTGACGAGGACCTGGACGCCCCGAAGCCAGCGCCGTCGGGAGGGCGATGCCAGCAGCGGAGAGGAGGCGATCAGGACTTCACGAACTTGTATGCAATGGACCGCGCCAACAGCCACGGCGCCGGGATCGGTGGGTAGAAGTACGTGCCACCCCAATCCGCCAGCCGAAAGCCGTTCATCTCTCCGAGTCTCGAGATCGTCTGCCGAGTCCAGCTGTAGATGTGCCCCTGCCGGTCCGGCACCCGGAGGAGGTTCCAGATGATTTCCTTCACGTGATACGGGTTGGGAACCGAGACCACCCACGTGCCGCCGGGTCGGAGCACCCGGTGAATCTCGCCGGCCGTGTTGTAGGCTGTCGGCGTGTGCTCGAGCACCTCGATCATGAAAACGTAGTCGAACGACGCGTCGGCGAACGGGAGGCCGGACGTGATGTCGTGAATCAGGATCTCGGGTGCCGCGAACTCCGGGGCGATGTCCAATCCCTGGTATTTGACGTCCGGCGGGAGATACTTTCGCAAATCTCCATTTCGTGAGCCGATATCGAGCACCGCGCTGCCGGGGCGCACCTGAGCGAGATGCGTCGCCTTGCGGAAGCGCATGCGCTCCTCACCCGAGTTACGCCAGTCGTAGCGCGCGCTGTAGAACTTCCGGAGCTCCGGGGAGGCCGGAGCGATTCGATTGGTCATCGTTCGCGATCCTCGACAGCAGTACGGTAAGGGGTCGGACGTGCAAGATACCAGGGCCCGTAAGTTCAGGAAAGGCCGCCTCTTGGACACCGACCTCCCCTCCGCGTATAGTTTCACGCCCATGCGTGTGCTCCACGTCGTCACGGCCTTCCCTCGCGAGCGCGAGGACGTCATCACGCCGTGGCTCGTGGAATTGATCCAGCGACTGCGTGGGGCGGGTTTCGAGGTGGACGTGTTCACGTCGGCGTATCGCGGGCTCGGCGATCAGGTCTTCGAAGGCATCCCCGTCTACCGTTTCCGGTACTTCCTGCGGCACTGGGAGAACCTGACGCATGAGGAGACCGCCCCCGACCGCATGCGTCGGTCTCTCCTCTACCGGCTACTGCCCCTGTGCTTCGTTGCTGCGGGAATGTTCGCGATCTGGCGACATTGCCGCCGACACCGCTACGACCTCATTCACGTCCACTGGCCGCTGCCGCTCGCGTTACTGGGTTGGGCGGCCCAACGCGCGGGCGGCTCACGGCTGGTGACGACGTTCTACGGGGTCGAGGTGCGTTGGGTGAAACGCTCCCTGCCGTTCCTCAAGGGGTTCCTCGCCTGGGCGGCGAGGAGATCGGACCGTGTCGTAGCGATCTCGAGCGATACAGCCCAAGAGCTGCTCGAAGTCGTGAGCGTGCCGGTCGAAGTGATTCCCTACACCACCAGCCTACCCGACGCCGGCCCCGTCGCATCCCGCCCTTCCCTGCCCGGGCACCCGCGCGGACCGGTGTTGTTCGTGGGCCGCCTCGTCGAGCGCAAGGGGGTCGCCTATCTGATCGACGCGATTGCACGGGTGAGCGATCGAGAGCTCTCGCTCGAGATCATCGGCGACGGTCCGGCGCGCGCCAGCTTGCAGGCCCGGGCGGAGGCGCTTGGGGTCGCCGACCGGATCACCTTTCGGGGGAAGGTGACGTCCGACGAGCTGCAGGCGAGCTACGCCCGGGCGGCGGTATTCGTACTGCCATCGGTGGTCGACGCCCGCGGCGACACGGAGGGACTCGGCGTGGTGCTCCTCGAGGCGATGAACTACGGGACGCCGGTCATTGCCAGCCGGATCGGGGGCATCCCGGACATCGTGGAAGACGGGGTATCCGGACTCCTTGTCCCCGCGGGCGACGCCGCTGCTCTCGCGGGAGCGCTCCGGCGACTGATCGAAGATCCGGCCCTCGCGAGCCGCCTCGGGGAGGCGGGGCGACAGCGGGTGCGGGACCGATTCAACTGGAGCGCGATTGTCCAACGTTGGAAGGAGGTCTACAGCGCCGCGACGTCAGGCCGGCGGACTACCGGATGACGTCGAGCCAACCGCCCTGGTTCGCGACGATGATCTGATGTCGGGGCGCGTCGCTGACGACCGCGCGGGGCATGCCGCCCGTTGCAATGGTCGTGTCGACGATCATCGTGGCGCGATCGATGACCGCCACCGCGCCGGAGAAGATGAGCGACGCAAAGATCCGTGCGCCGCTGGCGTCCAGGGCAATGCCGTTCGCCTCGCCCGCGAGGATGGCCGAGTCTCCCACAGTGCCGGGCGTCAGGTTGATGCTCTGGACCAGGGGCTTCAGTTCGTTCGCCACGTAGAGCACCGTCCCGTCTCGTGAGAAGGCCATCGCCTGTGTACGGCCGCCCAGCGTGAACGTGCGGAGCACCGTGAGTGTCGCCGGATCAACCTCGAGAACGCTTCCTCCATCCCGTGTCGCGACGTACAGCCGCGCCCCGTCTGGCCGAAGGAGCAGATGATGAGACGTGGCCGGCAGGTCCAGCGAGTCCGTCGCCGTCTTCGTCGCCAGATCGATCCGGTATAGCCGGTTTACATTCGTTGTGACGAACAGGGTCTTCTCGTCGGCGGTGACCTGCATCGGAACGGGATTGCCGTTGACCCGGATGGAATCCGATTGGACCGCCGTCGCGACGTTGATCACGCCGATGGTGTTGGACCCTTGATTACTGACGTAGGCCGTAGTCCCCGTCGGACCGAAGATCACAAAGGTGGGCAATACCTCGACCGGAACGGCCGCGAGCGCCGTGGAGTCCGTGAGGTTGACCTCCTGCACGGAGTCGACCGTACTGCGTGTAACCAGGGCCAGGCCGGTGGAAAGAACGGCGACGTCGACGGGCGACCCTGCGACCGAAATGGGCGTCGCGAGAACGAAATGGAGAGGCGCCGGGGCCGTGGAGTTCCCACAGGCCAGCACCGTCATGACAAGTAACGATATGAAACAGCGCTTCAACGAGTGCATTGCGCCAACCTGCACCGCGCCGGGTGCAGGGCAAGGAGAGGCGCACCAGACGTCATAATGCCCCCCCAACCCCCGCCCGGGCGGGTCCACCGCTGCGCTTACGGCGAAATAACGGTTACCCACCCCGACTCATTGGCAACCAAGACGCGCCGCATGGCCGGGTCGGCCGCAATTTCGCGCGGCACACCTCCGGTATGGAAGGTTTGAACGATCGTGCGCGAGTTGCGGTCGATGACTTGCACCTGCCCGTTGAACACCAGGCCGACGTAGAGCTTCGTGTTGTCGGTGCTCAGGGCCAGGCCTTCCCCGCCCCCCGCGAGTGAGACCTGGCTGACCGCGCCGGTAGACAGGTTCACGATCTGCAGCACGTTGGACAATTCGTTGGCGACGTACAGCTCGCTGTGGTTGGGCGCGATCGCCATGCCCTGCGCGCGCCCGCCGAGCGTGAACGTGCGGGCCACCGTCATCGTGCGCCAGTTCACCTCGAGCACGCTTCCTGCGTCCCGCGTGGCGACGTAGAGCAAGGTGTCGTTGGGATGCACGAGGAGATGGTGCGAGGTGGCCGGGAGCGGGAGCGACCCGACGACCGTGTTGGTGGCCAGGTCGATCTTGAACAGCTGATTCGCGTTGGTGGTCGTGAACAGGGTACCGCCGTCGGGAGCGACCGCGACGGGGAGCGGATCTCCGGTCACCGGGATCGTGGTCGTCTGGGTGTTAGAGGCGACATCGATGATGCCGATGTTGTCGCTGAACTGATTGGCCACGTAGGCCGTGGTGCCCGAGGGATTGAATGCAATGAACGAGGGCACGACCCCGACCGGAATGGTGGTATTGAAGCTTGTGGCTCCCCGATCGAGCCGGGCGACGAGATTGGCCTGATCGAGGGTGACATAGGTGATACCGCTCGGCGTTATCGCGATGCCGAGGGGTCCCCCTGAAAGCGAGATCTGAGATACGCTACCGGTGTCCGGAGGCGGAGGCCCGGCGCCCCCGATGATGTCGATCCACCCGGACTCGTTGGCGACGATAGCCCGGTCCTGGGTCGGGTCGGCGGCTATCTCCCGCGGGACGCCCCCGGTATTAAGGGTGTTGATGATGGCACGACTGCTACGATCGATGACCTGCACCATACCGTTGAACACGAGGCCGACGTACAACGTGGTCCCGGTCGCGCTGAGGGCGAGGCCTTCCCCACCCCCCGCGAGTGAGACCTGGCTGACCGCGCCGGTAGACAGATTGACGATCTGCAGCACGTTGGACAATTCGTTGGCGACGTACAGCTCACTGCGGTCGGGCGCGATCGCCATGCCCTGCGGGCGGCCGCCCAGCGTGAACGTCCGGGCCACCGTCATCGTGCGCCAGTTCACTTCGAGTACGCTTCCTGCGTCCCGCGTGGCGACGTAGAGCAAGGTGTCGTTGGGATGCACGAGGAGATGGTGCGAGGTAGCCGGGAGCGGGAGCGATCCGACGACCGTGTTCGTGGCCAAGTCGATCTTGAAGAGCTGATTCGCGTTGGTGGTCGTGAACAGGGTACCGCCGTCGGAAGCGACCGCGACGGGGAGCGGATCTCCGGTCACCGGGATCGTCGTCGTCTGAGTGTTCGAGGCGACATCGATGATGCTGATGTAGTCGCTCGCGAGGTTCGCGACGTAGGCCGTAGTGCCTGCCGGATTGAACGCGACGAACGCGGGTATCGAACCGACCGCAATGGTGTCGCCAAAGGCCGTCGAGGTCCCGTTCAACCGCACGACGCTTCCCGCCTGGTCACGAGTCACGTAGGTGACGCCGACCTTCGACACGGCGACGCCGAGTGGCCCGCCGCTGATCAAGACGCGACTCGTGCTCCCCTGCTGCTTGCCGCTTTGGAGCGTCGTCGTCCCATTCGGGCCGACGGAGTTCGTGCATGCCACGGCGATCCACGAACCGATCGCGCACGCAACCAGGGAACGTCGCGTCATCACCATTGGTCCCTCCCGTCACTCACACTCAAGATCTCAGAACGCCGGTGTCAGGGAGGAACATGCACTCGGTGCTTGGGGGAGTCGCAAGCGGCACCGCACCAGGCGTCATACTGCGAGTGTGCGGGACGCTCAGGTGATGAGGTCGACCCAGCCGTCCTCGTTCGCGACAATCGCGCGGCGACCCGTGATGTCGAAGGCAATGCGGCGGGGCTTTCCACCAGTGTGGATCGTCGCTACGTGCCTCAACCTTTCCCGATCTACGACGGCCACCGCGCCCGCCCGCAGGAGTCCGGCATACAGCACGGCGCCGTCCGGGCTGAGGGCCAGACCGTGGACCATCGTTCCGCACTGCAACGAATCGCGCCGGCCGGTTGTGAGCTGAATCGCGTCCACCCAGCCGTCTTCGTTCGTCGCGTACAAGCGCAGGCCGTCGGGCGTGCACGCCAGCTCGTGCACGACGCCGCCCACGCCGTGGCTCCCCAGGGTCTTCAGCGTGCGGGTCTCGAGCTCGAGAATCGTGCCGGCCCTGAAGGTGGGGACGAAAAGTCTGGTTCCGCCGGGATGAAGCAGGAGGCTCGTGCAGGCCATCGGAATTGGGACAGACCGAATGATCTGTCCCGTGGGGAGCCGGATGGCGTGGAGGCAGTCCAGGTTGGTCGTGACAAACAGCGTTTGGCCGTCTAGGGACAGCACCGCCCCCAGGGGATTTCCGGGGACGGCGATCGTGCCAATTTGCCGACGTTGTTGGAGGTCGATGACGGCGACCTCGGACGCGAACTGGTTTGACACGTACGCGTACTGACCAGATCGGGCGATGGCGATCCGCGAGGGAACCGCCCCGGTGGGCACCGAGCAGAGAACCCTGAGCGGTTCGAGCGTGAGACAGTCCACCGAAGCCGCGTGGACCCGCGACAGCCACACCTCGCCGTGCGCACCCATCGCAACGTCGAACGGGTAGCCGTCGAGTCGCAGACGCTCCGTCATCTCTCCGCGAGGGTGCGCCGGGAGCTCGTGTCTGCTCGGGGAGAGGCGCGGCTCGAGAGGGGTGCCCGTGTCGCGCAGCTCGTTGCGGGCGGCCGGCGCAGGCGGGGCCTTGGGACGTGTAGGTGACGCCACCTGCCCACCTGCGTAGCATCGGTCCTTGAATCGGCGCACCACGGCGGCGAGACCTGCCCGACGCGCCTCCACCCAGTGCAGTTCGGTCGTTCGAAGGACTAGGCGATAGGCGACCGCAGGATCAATGCCCGCGTGTTGCGCGAGATGAAAGAGGGACGCTCCAGTCCGCTCTGCTTCCTGAAGCCAGTAGAGGACGCGTGTCCAGGCCGCGAGCTCCTCGAACGGTGGCAGGCCTTCACGTCGCAGCGCTCGCGCCAGCTGGAAGCGCGTCCGTAATCCGACCAAAGCCGCCACGTGACTCGGCGACTGTGGTTTCCCGTTGAAACACCCGAGCGCCCCGACAACTGCCCGACCGCTTCTCGAAAGTCGTGGGAGAGCGGTCTCAAGCAGTGTGGTGAGCGGAAGCGGCGGCACGCTGTGCTACTCCTGGCCTCGAACGGCGCACTGATGCGTCGCCGCCGCAAGTCCCGCACCGAGACCGCCCAAGCCTGGCACCAGAGATCATCTGTTGCATCCACGCAGCGATCACGTGGGATGCCTGTGGTGCAGCGGTTACAGGGGTCTACTTCGACCGCCCGGTGCCATCTCCCGCATCCCGACCGCGGGTTGCATCGTGCTCCCGCTTGAGCGAACGAAGCTCCTCCCGCATGCCAGCAAGCATTTCCCCCACGAACCCGAAGCCGAAGAGGATGAGCCCAGCCAGCACGAGCAGGAGCACGAGGTACAGAAACGCCCGATTGCCGTGTTGGAATACGTACCGCTCAATCAAGGCGTACAGGGCCACCGCTCCGCCAAGCAAGATCAGCGCGGCACCGGGTACGCCGAAGAACAACATCGGCTTGCGACCGAACCGCAGCTGAAACCACACGGACAGCAGGTCGAGCACGCCAACCGGAATGCGGGCGATCCCAAACTTCGACTTCCCGGCCCGGCGGGGCTGGAGCGGCACCGGACGCTCGGCGACCCGGAACCCCTGTGTCGCCGCGATCACCACCATGAACCGGTGCCAGTCGGGGCGTGTGATCAATCCATCCATCACCTCTCGACGGTAAGCTTTGACCGAGTTCAAGTCCGTGACCCGGATGCCGAAGAGCCAGCGGCACAGACCGTTGTAGACCCACGACACGAACCGCTTCTCGTAGTGGCCCTGTTTCGTTCCGGTCACGAAGTCGGCCGAGTCATCGAGAATGGGTTGGACCAGGCTCGGGATGTCGCTGGGCCGGTACTGGAGGTCGGCGGGATAGAACACGAGGACCCGGCCGCGCGCGGCGTCGGCGCCGGACGCGAGCGCGTCAGCGATGCCCCGCTGGCTCCGATGCGTCACGACCCGCACGAACGGATGCTTCGCGGAGAGCTCGCGCAGCGTCTCGGCGGTCCCGTCGTGACTGCCGTCGTCGATCACGACGATCTCGCAGGTATACGGCAGCGGCAAGAGTGCCTCGCGCGCCTGGCGGACGAATTCCGGGAGATTCTCCACCTCGTCCTTCGCCGGGACCAGGACGCTCACCTCGGGCATCGTCGCGCCGGTGGCGAGGCTCACAGGCGCTTGCGCATCCGGGCCGGGAGAATGCTCAACTGGTCACGGTACTTGGCGACGGTCCGGCGGGCGATCTTGACGCCCTTCTGCGCGAACATTTCGACGATCTGCTGATCGGTGAGCGGATTCTTGGGATCCTCGTCCGATACCATCTTTTGGATCTGGGCGCGGATGGCGCGGGCGCTGGCGTCTTCGCCCGTTGTGGTCGAGAGCCCGCTCGAGAAAAAGAATTTGAGCGGGAGGAGGCCGCGCGGCGTCTGGACATACTTCTCGTTCGTGACCCGGCTGACTGTGCTCTCGTGCATGTTGATGACATCGGCCACTTCGCGCAGCGTGAGCGGCTTCAGGTATTCCACGCCCTTCTCGAAGAACTCCTTCTGCCGGTCGACGATGAAGTTCATGACCTTGAGCATGGTCTGCCGCCGCTGCTCGATCGCCTGGATCATCCAATGCGCGCTGTTCATCCGTTGGTTGATGAAGTCCTTGTTTTCGCCCTGGAATTTCTTCTTGTCGCGCGCGATCTCCTGATAGGTCCTGGAGATCCGGAGCCGCGGCAGACCGGAGTCGTTCAGGAAGACCTTGTACGCGCCGTCGATCTTTTCGACGACCAGGTCCGGGATGATGTAGGCCTCGTTCGCCGACGAGTACTGGAGGCCAGGCTTGGGATCGAGCTTGGCGAGGTCGTCGGCCACCTTCTGCACCTCCGCCGCGTCGAGCCCGAAGCGCTTGCCCAAGTCACTCCAGCGGTGCGCCTTCAAGTCCTCGAACGCCTCCCGCACCAGCCGGTACGCCAGCGTGTCGGTCTCGCCCCGTGCCTCGAGCTGCAGCAGCAGGCACTCCCGTAGGTCGCGAGCGCCCACGCCCGGGGGATCGAGCTTCTGGACGATGCGGAGCATCTCGTCGGCTTCCGCGGGCGTGTACAGCTGGGGCTGGAGGTCCTGCTCCGATTCGACGGCATGCTCCTCGAGCAGCTGATTGGCGCCCCGCACGATTTCCTCCAGCGTGGCGCCCAGGTAGCCATCCTCCGCGATGTTCCCGATGAACTCTTCGGCGAGGAGCTGCTGGCGCGGCGTCAGGTCGAGCAGGCGCACCTGCTCCCGCAGGTGGTCTGACAGGTCTTTGGTCTCGACCGGCACCGGCTCCACGTACTCCCGCGCCTCGCTCATGTCGCGCGGGGGCGCGCTCGAGTCCGAGCCGTCGTCGAGGAGGATGTCTTCCCAGTCGGGCTCGTCGTTCTTCTCCGCTTCCTTCGCGTCCTCCTTCGCCTCTTCGGCGAGGGGTACCTCCGTCTCGTCCTCGGGCTCCACCAGCTCCAGGAACGGGTTGCCGAGCAGCTCCTGCTTCAGATGCTGCTGCAGATCGAGCAGCGGCATGTACAGCAGGTCCATGGCCTGGTACAGCCGCGGATTGATCCGGAGCTGCTGCGAGAGCGCGGCGTGCTGCTGGAGGCCTGTTTTCATACCGGCTGCGGCTGCCCGAGGCGGGCGCGGAGACGGGCCGTCAGGGTGGGGCCGAGGTACAGGTTCGCCACGCGGTCGTCGAACACGAGCTCCCGGACGCTGCCCGCGACCTGGACCTTGCCCTCGAACATGATGTAGGCGCGATCCACGATGTCGAGCGTCTGCTCCACGTTGTGATCCGTGATCAGCACGCCGATCCCGCGGTGCCGCAGCCCGGCCACGATGGTTTGAATGTCGTGCACGGCGATCGGGTCCACGCCCGCGAACGGCTCGTCGAGCAGCATGAACTTGGGCTCGGTGACGAGCGCGCGGGTGATCTCGAGGCGACGCCGCTCGCCGCCGGATAGCTGGAAGCCCTTCTGCCGCCGCAGGTGCTTGATCTGGAGCTCGTCGAGCAGCCGCTCCAGCCGTTGCGCGCGCTCAGCGTCAGTGATCGGAAGGGTTTCGAGAATCGCCTGGACATTCTCCTCCACCGTCAGCTTGCGGAACACCGACGGCTCCTGTGCCAAATAGCCGATGCCCATCCGCGCCCGGCGGTACATCGGCTGGTCGGTGATGTCCCGGCCGTCGAATTCGATCTGCCCGCCATCGGGCCGGATCAACCCCGTGATCATGTAAAAGGTCGTCGTCTTGCCGGCACCATTCGGCCCGAGCAGGCCCACGATCTCTCCCTGCTCGAGCTGCACGCTCACATCGTTGACGACCGAGCGGCCCTTATAGACTTTCACGAGCCCGCGCGCTTCCAGGCGGCTCCCGCCTGTCACCACCGGATGCTCGCCGCTCGCGGCTTCCGCGCGCGCCACCGCGCGCTCCGCGGCCTCGAGCAGACGGTCCGCCACCGCGACACGGTCGGCGAGCACCTCGGCCCACACATCGCCCGTGAACGTGATGGGCGTGAGGTCGGACGGGACGCCCAGGGGGGGGTACTCGACCACTTTGAGGAGGGCGAGCCGGGGCAGGACCGAGGTCCGCAGCGTGGCGCGGAACTGCTCCATCGACAACGCCCCCAGCTCCGGCAACCCCCCCTCCGCGCCTCTCGCCCGGAGCTTCAAGAATTCTTCCCGATATGCGATCGCCAGCTCGCCGAGCGATGCCCCGCCCCGCGCGTCGGCGATGCGCGCCAGCGCCGCGGCGGCGAGCGGGAGGGAGGAGTCCCGCGCGGCCATCAGGTCGGCCAGACGCTGCGGCGGTTGCTGGGCCGTCATGGGTGCGGCGTGGGAGGAGGTGGAGGGGACGCCGGAGGCGTCTTGGGATGCTTCGACGTGTCGGGCGGCGCCGGCGGCTTGTGATCGAGCTGCACGCCGTCGGCGTGTCCCGTCACCGTCACGGTGTCGATCTTTTCCCCCTTCATCACGACCCGGATGAGCTGTCCCCGGGAGTAGTTGATCGACGGGCCGGCCGTGTCGTGCTCGCTCTGCGTGTGCGTCAACGCGCGGGCGTTGTTCCGCGAGATCACCAGGTGCAGCTTGCTCCTGGCCGTACCGGCAGAGTCGGGCACCTGCGCCCACCGGGCGGTGAGCGAGTCGCCCGCGATCCAATCGGTCTCCGCCTTCGTGGTCGAGTCCTTCTTCATGGTTGACAGGGCGTGCCCGAAGGCACGGACCTCCGTGAGCACTTCATCCGGAAGGTCGACCGCAAGGGAGTCGGACCGGATCGTGTTCGTCGCGGACACGGCGCGTGCCTTGACCGAGTCCTTCGGACCCCAAGCGAAGGCTCGTTGCAGCTTGCCCCGGTCTAAGTTCAGGTCGATCGTGTCGGCCGTGAGGCGCCAGTCCGCGCCCGTCGCCACGCCGTTGCCGAGGGCCTTCACGCGCTTCACTTCGCGGCCCGCCAGGCCCAGCTCGATCCGCGTACCGGTGAGTCTGTAGGCCCGGGCGCCTTTTCCTTCCACCGCCGGCTTGCCGACGAGCACGCCGAACCCGGCGGGCTGGTCGAGCTGCATCGAATCGCCTTGGGCGGCAAAGTCGCTGCGGTCGATCGTCACCCGCCCGCCTCCCCACATCCGGTCGTTGCCCTTCAGGCGCACCCGATCGGCGACGATCACGTAGGGCTCGCCGGAATCGGCCGTCGTGTGATAGTCGATGGTGGGGCGACCTGAGCTATACATCTCGATTGTGTCGCGGATCCCGGGAACGACTCGGTAGTAGGTGAGATTGGGTCCGCGCAGTACGGATCCCGTAACGCGATTGACCGCGACCACGTTGCGGTGCGCCTCGAGTCGTTCCTGATTGAGATAGTAAGTCGCCGTGGTCGCGTCGAGGGTGAGCGTGGTGTCGCGGATGTGGACGATGTTGCGCTGGCCCATCATCTCGAACCGTTTGACGCCCGCGAACCACGCGACACTGTCGGCCGAGAGCGTGGTGCCCGTGCCGTCGCAGTGCGCTAGCACGCCCCCACCGGCGAATACATTGGTCTCTCCGGCTCGCACCTCCACTTGCTGTGCCTGCCGCCCCACGGAGTCGATCACGACCTTGCAGGGCCGGCCGCGGCCCGTATCCGCGGGCGCCGGAGGCGGTGAGGGCTGCTGGGCGAGCGCGACGAGGAAAACGGTAGCCATCATTGGTTCGGCAGGGTGAAGCTGCCGCCCTGTCCCACGGGCTTGGTCGCGGTCACGACCTTGAAGTCCGGGTCGGCCGTGAAGCCTTGTCCGACGATGTGGCGCCCACCGGGCTGATCGAAGACGAATATCTGGTCGGAGCTGACCTGGTTCCTCGACTGACTGTAGCGAACCACCGCGGTCCGCAGCGTCGCGCTATCAACGCGCACGACGACTACGTGCCCGCGTGCCTCCATGTCGCCCGTCTGCCAGTGATAGGTCCCCTCGAGCGACGTGAGGTTCGAGGTTTGCGCGCCGCGTTGATCGAAGAACGTAATGTGGACGTTCCGCAGCTCGGCGGTCTGCGTCGGCGAATAGAAGTAGGCGGTGTCGGCCAGCACGTGGGCTCGCTGGACCCCTTCGTTCATGACGTAGTGAGACATGTTGAACAGGACCTGGTCGGCCGAGTCGGCCGCCTGTACGACCGCGGTCGGTTTGATGCCCGTCTCGCATGCGCAAACCGAGACGACGTAGAGCAACACCGCGTGCCGGGCCTTCACGCCGCCCCCGCCTTCATCAGGTCGTGCAGGTGCACCATCCCGACCACGCGCCGGCCGCCATCCAGGACCGGCAACGCCATGATGCCGTAGCGCTCCATCACCTGGACCGCAGCGCCCGCCAGCACGTCCGGCGTGATGGTCTTCGGGGTCTTGGTCATCACGTCGCCGACGGGGATATCGAGGAAGCGATCGGTCCGCTCCATCAGTCGTGTGAGGTCGCCCGCGGTGACGACGCCGAGGAGGCTCCCCGCGCCGTCCACCACTGCGACCGTGCCCCGTTTCTCCGCGAGGAGCACGACGCACTCGCGCATCGGGCGCTCGGGGCCGAGCGTAGGCACGTCCCGATCGAGCATGACGTCGGCGACGCGGAGCAACAGGTTGCGGCCGAGCGCGCCCGCCGGGTGCAGCGCCGCGAAGTCCTCGCGTTTGAAGCCCTTGACCTCGAGGAGCGTCACCGCCAGGGCGTCGCCCAACGCGAGCGCGGCCGTGGTGCTTGCGGTCGGGGCGAGGGTTTCGGCACACGCTTCCTCCACCACACTCGCATCGAGCGCCACGTCGCACTGGCGGGCGAGCACCGAGTCGGGATCGCCGGTGAGCGCGATGATCGGCACGCCGAGCCGCTTGAGCTGGCCCACCAACCCGAACAGCTCGTCCGACGCCCCGCTCTTGGACAGCACGAGCGCGACGTCGTCCCGGCCCACGAGTCCCAGGTCGCCGTGCAAGGAGTCCACCGGGTGGAGAAACGAGGCCTGCGTTCCCGTGGAGGTAAACGTCGCGGCGATCTTGCGCGCGATCAGACCCGACTTGCCCACGCCTGACACGATCACGCGTCCCTTGGCGGACGCGAGAAGGCGTACCGCCGCGGTGAACGCAGGGCTCAGCCGCTCGGCGACGCGAGTAATCGCGCCCGCTTCGAGGGCCAGCACGCGGCGCCCGCGCTCAACGAGGTCGGTGGGCTCCGTGCGGGGCATCGCTGTGCTCACCAAAAAACCTGTTGACGAGACCCTCCCATTCGCCGCGGGCCTTGAGGATCAGCTCCACAACCTCACGCACGGCCCCTTGGCCCCCCGGCGCGGTCGTGACGATGCGCGCGGCGTCCTTCACTTCGCGCACACCATTCGCCACACCGATGGGGAGGCCCACGCGGGCCAGCAGCGGCAAGTCAGCGAGGTCGTCGCCGACGAAGGCGCACTCCTCCCAACTCAGTCCTCGCCGCGCCAGCAGGTCCTCGAATGCGGGAAGCTTGCGCGCGTTGGGGTCCTGGATCAGCTCGTCCACGCCGAGCTCGCGAGCGCGGAGCGCGGTAGCGGCCGATTCCCGTCCCGATACCCACGCGACGGCGAGCCCGGCGGAGCGGACCATGCGGATACCGATGCCGTCCTGGATGTGAAACCGTTTGAACTCCACCGGGTGGTCGCCGACCATACCGATGTAGACCCCGTTGTCGGTCAGGACGCCGTCGACGTCGAAGCCGACGAGCTTCAAGCGGCGGGCGAGCCCGGCGTCGAGCGTTGGTCTAGGCACGGACAGCCTCCCGCGCCCGCTGCCAGATGTCGAGCGCTACGCTCACGATCCCCGGCAGCTCGTCGAGCGGCACCATATTCGGCCCGTCGGACGGCGCACGGTCGGGATCGGGATGCGTCTCGAGAAAGAATCCATCTGCCCCCGCGGCCGCGGCGGCATATAGCAGGGGCGGAATGAACTCGCGTCGGCCGCCGCTCGAGCCGTCCGGTCCCTGCCCCGGTTGCTGGACTGCGTGCGTGGCGTCGAATACGACCGGTACGCCGCACGCGGCGCGCAGGCGCGCGAAGTTCCGCATGTCGACCACCAGGTCGCCGTATCCGAAGAACGTGCCTCGCTCGGTGACGGCGACCTCGGGCGGTTTGCCGGCGCGGACCTTGTCCACGGCGCCGGACATCCCTTCCGGAGACATCCACTGCCCCTTCTTGACGTTGACCGCACGCCCGGCGCGCCCTGCCGCCACGAGGAGATCGGTCTGCCGACAGAGGAACGCGGGGATCTGCAGCACATCGGCTACCTGAGCGGCCGCAGGCACCTGATTGGCTTCGTGGACGTCAGTGAGGATCGGCAGTCCGGTGGTCGCGTGCACGCGCTCGAGCGCCTTGAGGCCCCGCTCGAGTCCGGGACCCCGCCCCGCGCCGTGGCGCGACCGGTTGGCCTTGTCGTAGGACGCCTTGTAGATGACGTGCACGCCCAGCTTGCCCGCGAGGTCGGCGAGTGCTTCGCCCACGCGCAGGTTCAAGTCGTCGGATTCGACGACGCAGGGCCCCGCGATGAGGAACGGGGAGGCTCCCCCGAAGTGGGACGGCATGTCAGTCGCGGCGGGTGGCGAGCTGGGTCGGGGTCGGTCGCTCCGCCGGCGCGGCGCCCGCGCCTTCCCGCGCCCGATGCTGCTGATGGGCCGCGCCCACGAAGCCGGCGAACAACGGGTGCGGCCGCGTGGGCCGCGATTTGAGCTCCGGGTGGAACTGACAACCGATGAACCAGGGATGATCGGGAAGCTCGATCATTTCCACCAGCGAGCCGTCCGGTGACAAGCCTGAGCACCGCATCCCGTATTCCGCGAGCACGTCGCGATACGCGTTCGATACCTCGTAGCGGTGCCGATGGCGCTCGCTCACCTCGAGGGCCCCATACGCCTGCGCCACGCGGGAGCCCGGGCGCAGCTTGCAGGGATAGGCGCCCAGTCGCATGGTTCCGCCCAGCTCCTGAATACCTTCCTGGGAGCGCATCAGCGCGATCACCGGGTTCTCGCACTCGGGCGCGAACTCGCTCGAATTCGTATCGGGCAGCTTGACGACGTTCCGCACGAACTCGATGATCGCCGTCTGCAAGCCGAGGCAGATGCCGAAGAATGGGAGCTTGTTCTCTCGTGCCCAGCGGATCGCCTCGAGCATGCCTTCGATGCCCCGCACGCCGAACCCGCCCGGGACCAGCAACGCGTCGTAGCCTCCGAGCAGCTCCCCCGTGGCCTCCTGATCGGTGAACCGATCGGAGGAAATCCATTCGATCTGGACGCCGCAATCGTTGGCGATGCCGCCGTGGACCAGGGCTTCGTGGATGCTCTTGTAGCTGTCCGCCAGCTCGGTGTACTTCCCGACGACGGCGATTCGCACACGCTCCGGTGGGTTGAGGATCTTCTCGACCATCTGTGCCCAGGCACGCAGGTCGGGCTCCTTGGTCTCGAGGTGCAGCCGCCTGCAGACTTCCCGATCGAGACCCTGCTCGTGGAGCCTGAGCGGGATCTGATAGATGGACCGCACGTCGGGACTTTCCACGACGCACCCGAAGTCCACGTTGCAGAATTGCGCGATCTTGCGCTTCAGATCTTCGGACAGGGGCCGCTCGGTGCGGCATACCAGGATGTCGGGTTGGATTCCGATCTGCATCAGCTCGCGGACGGAGTGCTGGGTCGGCTTGGTCTTGAGCTCGGCGGTGGCGGCGATGAACGGGACCAGCGTCAGGTGGATGAACAGTGTGTTGTCCCGACCCACTTCCTGCCGGAACTGTCGAATGGCCTCGAGGAACGGCAACGACTCGATGTCACCGACCGTGCCGCCGATCTCCGTGATCACGACGTCGTGATCGGGGGCGAGGCGCCGGATCGAGGTCTTGATCTCGTCCGTGATGTGCGGGATGACCTGCACCGTGGAGCCGAGATACTCGCCGCGCCGCTCCTTCGTGATCACCGAGAGATAGATGCGCCCGGTGGTCACGTTGTTCACCTGCGACAGCGAGCGATCGATGAATCGCTCGTAGTGACCGAGGTCAAGGTCGGTCTCCGCGCCGTCATCCGTCACGTACACTTCGCCGTGCTGGAACGGTGACATCGTGCCGGGATCGACATTGATGTAGGGATCGAATTTCTGGATGGTGACGCGCAGGCCGCGCTCCACGAGCAATCGGCCCAGGGAAGCCGCCGCGATGCCCTTGCCGAGAGAGGAGACCACGCCGCCGGTTACGAAGATGTACTTCGTCGAGCTCACGGACTCACCTCCCTCAATTGGCGCGACAACTGCGTCGCGACGTTGCGAAGATCGTCGGCGGTGTCCACCCCCGGGGCTGCCGCACCGGCGAACAACGCCACGCCGATCGGCATCCCATGCAACAGCGGCCGTAACTGCTCGAGCCGCTCCCAGCGCTCCTCGGGCACCGGCGCCAACCGAACCCACTGCGCCAGGGCTTCCGGCGTATACGCATACACGCCGACGTGCTGGTGATACCGCGCGTCCGTCGCGTTATCGCGATTGAAGGGGATCGGAGCGCGCGAGAAGTACACGGCCCGGCCACGCGCGTCGACCACGACCTTCACGCGATTCGGATCGGACGCGAGAGAGCGATCCAGATCGCCCGCGGCGGTGCCGATCGGATCACCGCCGCGCACGCGCGCCACCGCTCCCTGGACCGCTTGGGGTGCGACGAGCGGCTCGTCACCCTGCACGTTCACCACCACGTCAAATGAGGTAAATGCTTTATTTGCAGCGACTTCTGCAACACGCTCGGTCCCCGACTGATGGTCGGGGGAGGTCAGAATTGCTTCATACCCCGCGCGCTCCACGACATCGACGATTTCGCGCGCATCGGTCGCCACAAGGAGACGGTCGCAGACCCGCGTTTCCGTGACGCGCCGGACGACCCAGAGGACGAGGGGTTCGCCTGCCAACGGCAAGAGTGGCTTGCGGGGGAGCCGGCTGGAGCCCAGCCGTGCAGGAATCACGCCAAGGACGGGCACGGGGGAACATACAAAATCCGTGCCGTGACGTCTAGTCCTGAGACTAACCCACAGTCAAGACGGGCGTTAAGCGCTTACGCCGCGGCGTGGGCAACGCGCAGAAAATTCTCGAGCAGCTGCTTCCCGCGCTCCGTCCCGATGGACTCCGGGTGGAACTGGACCCCGTACAGGGCGTGCCGGCGGTGCTTCATCGCCATGATCTCGGCGTCCTTGGGCCGGTCGGCGCTCCAGGCGGTGATGACCAGGTCTTTAGGCAGGGACTTCGGCTCGACGACCAGGGAGTGATAGCGCATGCCGGTCACCGGGCTGGGCACGCCTTCGAACAACTCGTCGTCCTCATGGACCACTTCGCACGTCTTCCCGTGCATCAACCGGTCGGCCCGGACCACGCGCCCCCCGAACGCCTCGCCGATCGCTTGGTGACCGAGGCAAACGCCCAGTACCGGGACCCGGCCGGCGAGCGCCTTGACGAGGGGGACCAGGATTCCGGCCTGGGCAGGAGTTCCCGGGCCCGGTGACAGCACAGCAGCCGTGGGCTTCAAGGCGATCACCTGGTCGACGGTGAGCGCGTCGTTGCGGTACACGACCGGCTCGGCGCCGAGCTCGCCGAACAGCTGGACGAGGTTGTACGTGAACGAGTCGTAGTTGTCGAGCACGAACAGCATGCCCGAAACCTAGTCAGAAGAAAAAGAATCGCGAGATCCACGTCTTGCACTGATACCACTGGCCGCCCCGGCGCTGGAAGACCTTCAGATAGAAGTCACGATCCGTGCGCTGCTCGATTGGGACGTTGAACGTCTTCAGGTCGTCGGCCGTGAGCGGGACGCACACCGGGTGCAGCACGAACACGAGTGCCGCCACGGGGACGAGAAAGACCAGCACGGCAACGACGAGGCGAGGTTTCACGCGGAGTAGAACCGGTCGTGGAGCGCCGGATCGATGCGTTGGACCCGGCCGGTCTGCGGGTTGACGGGGCACCACAGCGACCGGGCGCGGGCGAGCACGCGCCGATCCGCCGCCCGGAGGATCTCGGTGTGCCGCTCGAACGTGGCGGCAGTGGGCGGGCCCACCCAGGTGCAGACCACTACCTCGTCCCCTGCCCTCGCGGGATGCTTGTAGTCGATCTCATGGCGGAGCACGACCCACCCGACACCGGCGCGCTCCGCCGCGGTAGTCGCCGCCTCCCAATGGGCCGCGGCGACATCCTGCACCCAGCGGACGTAGACGACGTTGTTCACGTGGCCGAGGTCGTCGATATCCGCCGGGCTCACGGGAAAGGCGCGCTCGAATCGGACAGGCTGCATCGTCATGCCGCAAAGATACAGCTACCGGCCGACGCGCTCCTCCCACTCGTCGAGCGACCTCGGCCAGTCCTCCTTCAACAAGCGGGACAAGGAGCGGTCGGCGAGGAGCCGGCCACCAGTCTGGCAGGTGGCGCAGTAGTTCACCTCGTTTGCGGCGTAGCGGATCCGCTGGACCGGCGACCCGCAGACCGGGCACGGCTGGCGGTACCGGCCGTGCACGGCCATCCCCTCGCGAAACGCCGTGACCTTCTCCGGGAACTGGTCTCCGGCGTCTACCTGCAGGCGCTGGATCCAATGGTCGAGGGTTTGTCTCGTCGCCCGGTGCAACCGTTCGATCTCCTCCGGGGTGAGCAGCGCGGTGAGCCGCAGGGGCGACAGGCGGGCCGCATGCAGGATTTCGTCGGAATACGCGTTGCCGATTCCGTCGAACAAATGCGGATCGGTGAGGGCGCGCTTGAGCGTATGCGATTCACGAGTCAAGACGGTGCGGAACTCTTCTGGCGTCGCCCGGAACACGTCGAGGCCTCCCGGTTCGTGCGCGGCAAGCCCCTCGACGCCGCGCAGCAGGTGCAGCGATGCGCGGTGCTTCGTCCCCGCTTCCGTCAGGAGCAGGCTCCCGCCCGGAAAATCCCAGGCGGCGAGGCCGGAACGGCCGGCAATCCGCACGCCGGGCGCCTTCCAGTGGAGTCGGCCCGCGATCATCAGATGGAGGACGGCGAAAAAGTCGCCCTCGAATCTGAAGACGATGCGCTTGCCGAGCCGTTGGACCTCGAGGACCATCCGACCGGCGAGGTCCGTGGCTGGTGGGTCGGCGGTGCGAAGCAGGAACGGGCTCGCGATGCGCAAGCGCTGGAGCGGTTGCCCGACGATGCGCGACGTGAGGGCGCGCTGATACAGGAGGATGTCGGGCAATTCGGGCACGTGCCCGCTCGCCCTTCAGCTCAAGAATCGCTCGGCCAGCTGCTCCAAGCGCTCGTCGTGCTCCGCGCGGGCGCGCTCCAGAATGCGGCGCACGTGCGAGTGCAGCTTCGGCTCTCCCCAGTAATAACCGGTCGCCTGCTCCGCGCTGGCCGTCTCGCCGACGCGCGCCGCCTCGAGCAACGCCGTCGCGGCGGCGGCGTCGAAGCCGGGATCGTCGCGCGGCGGCAAGCCATAATGGCGTTTGGGCGCGCCGCCGCCGGCATCCTCCTTCACGAAGGCTCGGGACATCGGTCGGTCAGCTACGGGGGTGGTAGGTCCGGTGCACGCTCCGGAGATACTCCCGGTCGACGTGCGTGTACAGTTGGGTGGTGGCGAGATCCGCGTGCCCGAGCATTTCCTGCACGGCGCGCAAGTCGGCGCCTCCCTCGAGCAGGTGGGTGGCGAACGTGTGCCGCAGGGTGTGGGGCGTGACGCGCTTGGCGATTCCCGCGAGACGCGCCGCGCGGCGGATGAGGCCCCAGGCGCCCACTCGCGAGAGCGGAGTGCCGCGCGCGTTGAGGAAGACTTTGCCGCGCCCTCGTCCATGATCGAAGCGTGGCCGGATCTCGCGGGTGTACAGGGCGACGGCGCCGAGGGCGCGGCGGCCGACGGGGACCACACGCTCCTTCGACCCCTTCCCGAGGATGCGCGCCAGCCCTTCTTCGTAGAACACGTCCTGGACGCCGAGCCCCACCACCTCCGTCACGCGCGCGCCGGTCGCATAGGCGAACTCGAGCAAGGCCCGGTCGCGAATGGCGAGCGGCTCGTCGGTGTTCGGGGCCGCCAGCAGCCGCTCGACCTCGGCCACGGACAGCACGGTCGGGAGCCGGCGCCACTGCCGTGGCGATTCCAGCCGCTCGCTCGGATCACGCGTGGCACGCCCCTCGCCCACGAGGAACCGATAGTAAGTCCGAACCGCGGAGATTTGCCGGCGGATCGTCGCGGGTGCGAGCCCCAGATCCTTGAGCGCGTAGACGAACTCCCGGAGCTGCGCGCTGGTCACATCCGCGGGGCCCCGCGCGCCCTTTGTCGCGGCATAGTCCGCGAGCCGTCGCACGTCCCGCACGTAGTTGCTCACCGTGTGCGTGCTGTTGCCCGATTCGAGGGCCAGGTAATCCCGGAACTGCTCGACCTGGAAAGCCTGCGTTAGATCCATCGACGCACCCGGGCTTTGTACGCTCGGTACTCCTCGCCGAATTTCGCCTCGAGGTAGGCTTCCTCGCGGGCGATCACCTGGCGCTGCACGAGCAGCACCACGGCGGGGAGCAGGATCAGCGGCCACGCTGAGTTCACGAAGAGGGTCACGCCGACATACAGCGCAACGAGGCTCACGTACATGGGATTGCGCGTGAAGCGGTATGGCCCGTGCACGACGACCGCCGTCGTCGGTTCCATGGGATTCGGCGTAGTGCCCGCCCGGCGGAACAAAAACACCGCGCTCGCCGACAGGCCCAGCCAGACCGCGATGAGGATCCAGGCGATCGCCCGGACCGCCGGCGGCGCTCCAGCCGGCCACAGATGCAACGGCACGAACCGGTGCACCGCGTACGCGATTGCGAACAGACCCGCATAGATGAACGGCGGAAAGATGCGGACTCCCGAGCGATCGTTCGTCGCGTCCATTGGTGCCCCACTCAGCGCTTGAGCCGGCGCCTCACCCACACCACCGCAAATATGACTGCGACGACCGCGACGGCGCCAAGGATGCGGTTCACACGGCCCAACGCCGTGACCACGGTATCGAGATTCGTGCCAAGCGTCGAGACGAAGAACGTCAACGCGCCGTACCAGAGAGCCGATGCCAGGGCGAGGGGAATGAGTGCCTGCGGGGCGGATAGGCCCGCCACGCCCGCGAACGGCGGCACGACGGCCCGCCAGACAGGGAGCAGGCGCGAAAGAAAGATCCCGTAGGCACCGTGGCGCCGGTACTCGGTCTCGAGGTGTGCCAGCACCGTCGCCGGAAGCAGCCGCCGACCGGTGCGTCCCCGGAAGAACGCCGGTCCGTACCGCCGGGCGAGCCAGTACACGGCGGACGCCGACGTGACGTTGGCTCCCCAGGTGACGCCGAACACGGTCCACGCGTCCAGGACGCCCCGACCAGCCAGAAGCGCGCCGAGCGCCACCGCGGTGTCGGCGGGGACGGGTGGCACGACGTTCTCGACTGCGGCGAGGACGAGGATCAGGCCGTAGAGGGGCCCCGGCGGCAGGCGCTCGAGGTAAGCGAGCAGGTCACTCAGGGGCGGCCGTCGAGCAGCGCCACGGCGATCACCGCGACGCCCTCGCCCCGTCCGATCCAGCCCATCCCTTCGTTCGTCTTCGCCTTGACGGAGACGGTGGACACTTCGGTATCCAACGCCGTGGCGAGCTTCTCCCGCATCGCGTCGATGAAGGGACCGAGTCGCGGCCGCTCGAGGATCACCGTGATGTCCGCGCTGACGAAGTGGAGCCCGGCCTCCACGACGCGCAGGTAGGCCTGCTTGAGCAAGTCGAGCGAATTGGCATCGCGCCACTGCGGGTCGGTCGGGGGGAACATCATCCCGATGTCGCCGAGGCCGGCGGCCCCGAGCACGGCGTCGGTGAGGGCGTGGGCCACGACGTCCGCGTCCGAATGGCCGGCGAGTCCCTGGAGGTGAGGGACGGTCACGCCGCCGAGGATCAGTTTCCGGCGGTCGGCAAATCGGTGCGAGTCGTACCCGACGCCGACCCGCATGTCAGGCCTTGAGGATCCGGACCGCCAAGTGGGCGGCGTTCTTGGCGTTGTCGATGCCGACGCAGGCCACCGGCACGCCGCCCGGGACCTGCGCGGTGGCGAGCAGCGCGTCGAAGCCGTTCAGCGGGCCCACCGCGAACGGAACGCCGATCACGGGTAAATCGGTGAGCGAGGCGGCGAATCCCGGCAGGGCGGCCGAAAGCCCTGCCCCGGCGATGATCACCCTGAACCCGCGGCCCCGGGCACCCGACACCAGCTTGGTCGTCTGCTCCGGCTGCCGGTGGGCGGACGACACGTGGAATTCATACGAAACGCCCGCCTTGCTGAGAATCTCGAAGGCGGGCTCGATGCGCGGCTTGTCGCTTTCGGAGCCGACCAGGACGAGGACGTCGGCCACGTCAGGCCGCCTCGTCGATCACGCTGTAGTCCTGACGCCGCTGCCGTGCGGTGTAGCCTGCGTCCGCGATGAGGCGTCGCATTTCGGGAAGGGTCATCCGCCAGGTCGTGCCCGCGGCGGACACGACGTTTTCTTCCATCATGAGGGACCCGAAGTCATTGGCCCCGAACCGGAGGGCCACCTGGCCGATCTTCGGACCCATGGTGACCCACGACGCCTGGATGTTCGGGACGTTGTCCAGCACGACACGCGCGATGGCCTGGGTCCGGAGGTAGGTGATCGCGTCGGTCTTCTCGAGGTGCTCGAGCTCCGTGTGCTCCGGCTGCAGCGGCCAGCAGATGAAGGCGGTAAACCCAGCGGTGCGCGCTTGGACCTCGCGGACGCGGAACAAGTGTTCGATCCGGTCGGCCAGCGTCTCGCCGAGCCCGTACATCATGGTCACGGACGTCTTGAGCCCGAGGCGATGCGCGGTCTCCATCACCTCGAGCCAGCGGTCGGCGCCGGCTTTCTTCCGCGCGACGCGATCGCGGATCTCCTGTACGAGGATTTCACCGCCCCCACCCGGGATCGAATCGAGGCCTGCCGCCGTGAGCTCGCGGATCACCTCTTCGATCGACATGCCGAAGCGTCCCGCGAAGAAATCGACCTCGGAGGGCGAGAACCCGTGGATGTGAATCGGGTGGTGCCGCTTGATGTAGCGCATCAAGTCGAGGTACCACTGGAACGGGATGTAGGGGTTGTGCCCGCCCTGGATGAGGATCTGCACCCCGCCGATGGCCTTGAGCTCGTCGATCTTGCGGCCGATCTGCTCGAACGACAGCACGTACCCCTCGCCGTGTTTCGGCCGACGGTAAAACGCGCAGAACTTGCAGTCCGCGACGCAGACATTCGTGTAGTTGATGTTCCGGTCGATGATGTACGTGACGACGTTCTCAGGGTGCAAGCGCCAGCGCGTCTGATCGGCCAAGCCGCCCAGCTCGAGCAGCGACGCGCGCTCGTATAGCTCCACAAAGGAGCGGAACTCGGGGCTCGAGCGATCGACCATCGTCAGGCCACTTGAAGGAATTGCAGCGATCCGTCGGGGACGATTCCGTCCGCGGCGAGGCGCCGGAAGAAATCCGTGAGCCCGGCGAGATGCTTGTACGTGAACGCGTAATCCAGACCGCCCAGGTACTCCCGGCACGCATCGAGGGGCACGCCGGTGGCCCGGGCGGCGTCGGCGGCCAGCTCGTCGAGGTGCGCGAGGCCCCACGCGCGCGACACCAGGAGCGCCTCGTGACCCCGGCGCACCGCGTCGCGGTCGGCCGAGCGTCGCGCGGCCCAGACGGCGAACACGAAGGGCAGCCCGGTCCAGGTCTTCCACTCGGCGCCGAGGTCGTAGCGATGCGGGTAGGTCCCGTGAGCGGCGAGCGTGAGCGCCGCGTCGCCGATGACGAGCACGGCTTCATGGGGCAGCGCGGCCAGCGCTTCCAAATCCTGTGCTTCGGCTCGGGCCTCGGCGAACTTGGGTTTCACCTTCCAGACTTCGCGGCACAAGAGCTCGAGCAACGCGACGGACGTCCGGGACGATGCGGAGAGTAATACAGTCCGTCCGTCCAACTGGTCGACGGTCCGTCGACTGAAGAGCGCGACGCTGCGGACGGGGCCGTCACACGAAATAGCGATGTCGGGAAGCAGCACGAGATCGCGGGCGTGGCGCGCATACTCCACGGCGCTGATCACACTCACATCCAGCTCCCCCGCGACGAGGAGATCGTTGAGCTCGGCGGGCGTGCCCGTTACGAGCTCGCCGGGCGCACGGACGATCTCCCGGTCGATCGCGCCGTAGACCGGCGCGCAGTTGATGTAGCCGATACGGCCGAGTCTCATTCGGCCGCGTCCACAGCAGACAAGACTGGAAGCGCGCGCCCTCCCCTGGCATGGGCCTGCGCGCGGTGGGAAATGTGGAACGTCGCCCCTTCCGGGCCTGAGGGCCGCGCGGGCCCGGCGACGGGCACCCAGTCCTCGAACGTGCGCACGGTCTGATACAGGGAGTCGCGTTCGACCGGCTCCTTCCCCGCCCCGCGGATCAGGGTGACGATCTGATCGTACGACAGCCACATCGGCGTCGCGGCGCCCGCTTCATGGTAGACGCGCTCGAACACCACGGTCCCCTCGAGGTCGTCGCAGCCGAACGTCAATGCCACCTGCGAGATGAACGGGGTCACCATGGGCCAATGGGTCTTGACGTGCGGGATGTTGTCGAGTACCAGGCGACCCACCGCGATGTTCTTCAGGTCGTCGAAGCCCGACGTCGCCGTGCCGGTCCGCCCGAGCGCTTCCCCCAACTCGTTGTGGTCCGGGTGATAGGCGAGCGGAATGTAGGTGAGGAAGCCGCCGGTCTCGTCCTGGAGGGCCCGCAGGGCGAGCAGATGGTCGACGCGGTCGGCCATGGTCTCCACGTGGCCGTACAGCATCGTGCAGTTGGACGGGAGCCCCAGGCGGTGCGCCTCACGGTGGACCGCGAGCCACTCGTCGCCGGACAGCTTCTTGTCGGCGATCGTCGCGCGCGCCGCCGGGCTGAACACTTCGGCGCCCCCGCCCGGCAGGCTCGTGACGCCGGCGTCCTTCATCGCGGCCAGCACATCGCGCACGCTCAGCTTCTCGATCCGCGCCAGGTGCGCCACTTCGACCGCCGTGAGCGCTTTGATGTGGACGCCCGGGTGCCGCTCTCGCAGGCCCCGGAACATGTCCAGGTAGTACGCCAGCCGGAGCTTGGGGTGGAGGCCGCCCACGATATGGAACTCACGCGTGGGGTTCTCGCGCGCCGCGTCCGCCTCGGCGAACACCTCGTCGAGGCTGCGGGTGTAGGCGCCATCCTCGTTCGGCATGCGCGCGAAGGAGCAGAACACACAGGTGTTCCGCAGCACGCACACGTTGGTCGGGTTGATGTGCTGATTCGCCGCGAAGAACACCCGGTCGCCGTTGCGGCGCCGGTTCGCGGTGTCGGCGAGGCGTCCGATGGTGAGGAGATCGTTCGACTGGAACAGCGCGAGTGCGTCGTCGGGGGTAAGACGCGCAGCCCCCTCGACTTTTTCCGCGATTGATTTGAGCGCTGGATCCTGGGCGGTCATGGGTCCCAATTGCGGATTGCGGATTGCGAATTGCGGATTCGACGGACGGCCCTTCCAATCCGCAATCCGAAATCCGCAATCCGCAATTTCATGCCGCCCGCCGGATGGCGAGCGTCGCGTTGTGCCCGCCGAACCCGAAGGAGTTCGAGAGCGCCACGTCCACGTGCCGCTTCACGGCCTTGTTCGGGGCCGAGTCGAGGTCACAGGCCGGGTCGGTGGTGAACTGGTTGATGGTGGGCGGGATGACGCCGGTCTGGACGACGAGGGCGCAGATACCGGCCTCGAACGCGCCGGCGGCGCCGAGCAGGTGTCCGGTCATCGACTTCGTGGAGCCGAAGACGAGCTTGCGTGCCCGGTCACCGAACACGGCCTTCACCGCCGCGGTCTCGGCGGCGTCCCCGTGCGGGGTCGACGTCCCGTGCGCGTTGATGTACCCGACCTGCTCCGGCTGGACCGCGCCGTCCTTCATGGCGAGGCGCATCGCTTCCTGCGCGCCCGACCCGTCGGGCGCGGGAGCCGTGATATGGTAAGCGTCGGCGGTCATCCCGTAGCCCACCACTTCGGCGTAGATCTTGGCACCGCGCCGCTTGGCGTGCTCCCACTCCTCGAGGATCAGGACCGCCGCTCCGTCCCCCATCACGAAGCCGTCGCGATCCTTATCGAACGGACGGCTCGCGGTCTCGGGGCTGTCGTTGCGCTCTGACAGGGCCTTCATGTTGGCGAAGCTCGCCACGGCGAGCGGTGTAATCGCCGCCTCGGCGCCGCCGGCGATCATAATGTCGGCCTGGTCGTTCCGGATGATCTCGAGGGCGTCGCCCACGCTGTGCGCGGAGGACGCGCACGCGGACACCGTGCAGTAGTTCGGTCCCTGCGCTCCGTACCGCATCGAGATGAGCGCGGCGGCGACGTTCGGCATGTACATCGGGACGAAGAATGGCGACACGCGCCCGGGCCCCTTCTCGAACAGGGCACGGGCGTTCTCTTCGAACGTCTGGAGCCCCCCGGTTCCCGTGCCCACGATGGCGCCCACGCGCTTCAGGTTCACCTTGTCCCAGTTGCTCGTGAGACAGGCGTCGGCCACGGCCTGCTCGGCCGCGCCGAGCGCGAACTGCGCGAACAGGTCGTAGCGGCGGATTTCCTTCTTATCGAGAAAGCGTCCTGGATCGAATCCCTTCACTTCACACGCGAACTTCACGGGGCTCTGCGCGGCGTCGAAGCGCGTGATCGGCCCGGCCCCCGAGCGGCCCGCGAGGAGGCCCTCCCACGTGCTGCACACGTCGTTCCCCAGGGGGGTCACGAACCCGAGGCCCGTGATGACGACCCGACGCGTCATTCGGCTACTTCCCCATCTTGTCGTGGAGGTACTGCATCGCCTGCCCCACCGTCCTCAGCTTCTCGGCCTCCTCGTCGGGGATGTCGATGTCGAATTCCTTCTCGAAGGCCATGACCAGCTCCACGGTGTCGAGGCTGTCGGCCCCCAGGTCCTCCATGAAGCTCGCCCCGGGCGTGAGCTTGTCGCGCTCGACCCCCAGTTCCTCGACGATGATGTCTTTGACCTTCTCTTCGAGCTGCTTCATGTCCATTGCCATGGGTGTCCTCAATGGAGGTGTGGGAAAAGGGTCACAGCACCATCCCGCCGTCGACGACCAGAACCTGTCCCGTAATGTAGCTCGCGAACTCGGAGGCGAGAAAGACCACGGCGGCGGCCACATCCGCCCCCTCCCCCAGCCGACCCAGCGGAATCGCCCGGAGCAGCGTTTCCCGCGCGCCGCCGGTGATCTTGCGGGTCAGCTCGGTGTCGATGAATCCCGGTGCCACGGCGTTCACCAGCACATTGCGGGAGGCGAGCTCTTTTGAAACGGATTTGGTAAAGCCGATCAAGCCGGCCTTGGAGGCGGTGTAATTCGCCTGTCCCTTGTTGCCGGAGATCCCCACCACGCTCGTGATGTTGATGATGCGGCCCCAGCGCCGCTTGATCATCCCGCGCGCGGCGTGTTTCGTGACCAGAAACGCGCCCTTCAAGTTGGTGTTGAGGACGGTGTCCCAGTCCTCTTCGCCGATCCGAAACAGCAGATTGTCCCGCGTGGTGCCGGCGTTGTTGACCACGACGTCGATCTGCCCGAAGTCCTTTTCCACCGCCGCCACGGTCGTCTCGACTTGCCGGGCATCGGTTACGTCGCACCCGTAGCCCTGCGCCGTCCCGCCGGCTCCGTTGCCGAGGGAGGCGGCCGCCTCTCGCGCCTTGGCGACGTCTCGCGCCAGCACCGCCACGCGAGAGCCGACACGTGCGAGCGCCTGCGCGATGGCCTGCCCGATGCCACGGCTGCCACCCGTCACGACGGCGACCTTGCCGGTCAAGTCGATCTTCATGCGCTCACGCCGCCTCCAGGAAGCGCGCGACGTCATCGGCGGTTCCCAGGGAGGTCACGCTGGCGTCGGGCACGATGCGGCGCAGGAGGCCGGCCAGGACGTTTCCGGGGCCGATTTCGATGAACCGAGCGCCCGCGCCCCCGAGCTCGGCGGCGCGCTGCATGCTCGCAACCCAGCGGACGGGTGCGGTGAGCTGATCGGCGAGGAGCCGGCGCGCGTTTCCCGCGTCGCGTACGGGCTCCGCGGTGGCGTTCGCGATCACGGGGAATGCCGGATCGTGGAAGGCCGCGCGCTCGAGCGCGACGCGCAGCTGGTTGGCCGCGGGAGCCATGAGGGACGAGTGAAACGCGCCGCTGACCTTGAGGGGGACGACCCGCTTGGCCCCGCGCGCCTTGCAGAGCTCGCCGGCCTTGCGGACGGCCTCCGGATCTCCCGAGATGACGGTCTGGTCGGGGCCGTTCAGGTTGGCCGCCACGGCGACCGCGCCGCTGCTCGAGGCTTCGCGGCAGGCGGCTTCGACCTCCGCGGTCGCGAGCCCCAGGACGGCCGCCATCGTGCCCGGTCGCTCGGTGCCGGCTTTTTGCATCAGCTCGCCGCGCCGCCGCACGAGCGCCGCCGCATCGGTCGCCGGGAGCGCGCCGGCCGCGACGTACGCCGAGTATTCGCCGAGCGAATGGCCGGCGGCGGCGACCGCCGCGCCGTCGACCCGGGGACCCACGACGGCGAACACCGCGGCGCTATGCGCGAGGATCGCGGGTTGCGCGTTCTCGGTCGCCGTGAGCTGGTCCTCCGGGCCGTCGAACATGAGGGTGCTGAGCGGGAAACCGAGCGTCCGGTCGATCGCGTCGAGTGTCGCCCGCGCTTCCGGGAACCGTTCGGCGAGGTCCTTTGCCATCCCGACTTTTTGTGCGCCCTGCCCCGGGCAGAGCCACACGGTCGCTACCACTGCACCACCAGACTCGCCCAGGTGAAGCCCGCCCCGAACGCGCAAAACATCACCTTCATGCCGGGTCGCAGGCGCCCACAGCGCACCGCTTCGTCCAGCGCGATTGCCACGGACGCGGCCGACGTGTTCCCATACCGATCCACGTTGACGTACACCTTGTCCATCGGGACCCCCGCGTGCTTCGCGGTCGCTTCGATGATCCGGATGTTCGCCTGGTGCGGAATCAAGAGATCGATGTCGCCGCTCGAGAGCCGGGCCCGTTCGAGCGTCTTGTCGCACGCATCGGCCATCGAGAGGACGGCGGCCTTGAACACTTCGCGTCCCGCCATCTTGATGTAGTAGGAGTGGTCGGTCAGGAGCGCGGCGTCGGGCGGGTGCGCGGCCCCGCCCCCCGGGCGATACAACAGCTCAGCGAGCGTGCCGTCCGACTTCATGTAGCTCGAGAGAATACCTCGTCCATTCGTGCTCCTGCGGACGAGCGTGGCGCCGGCGCCATCTCCAAAGAGGACCGCCGTGCTGCGATCGGTCCAGTCCATGATGGACGTGAGCTTTTCCGAGGCCACCACGAGCACCTGCTCGAATTGCTCGGCCGCGACCAGCCCTTCCGCGACGTTCAGGGCGTAGAGAAAGCCGGTGCATGCGGCCTGCACGTCGAAGGCGGCCGCGTTCTTGGCGCCGAGCAGCGCCTGGAGATCGCACGCCTGCGAGGGGAGCAGCCGGTCGGGCGAGCACGTCGCCACCACGAGAGCATCGATGTCGAGCGGCGTCAGATCGGTGTCCTGGAGCACCTGCTCGGCCGCCGCCTTGGCCATGCAGGCGTTGGACTCGTCGGGGGCGGCCACGCGCCGCTCCTGAATGCCCGTGCGCTCGCGGATCCACTGGTCGGACGTGTCGAGAATCTTGGAGAACTCGTCGTTGGTCATCACCCGTTTGGGCGTGTACCGGCCCGTTCCCACGAGCTCCGCGATCGGTCGCTTCACCGCGGCGCGCCCCCTTCGGCCAGCTCGGCGCCGATGTCCTGATCCACGTGGCTTTCCACCATATGCGCCGCGACGCGGACGGCATTCTTGATGGCTCGCGCGGGCGAGGCGCCGTGACAGATGATGACCACGCCCTTCACCCCGAGGAGTGGCGCACCGCCATATTCGGAATAGTCGAGGAATCGAAACAGCTGCTTGGCTTCGGGTCGGGCCGCCACGTCGGGAAAAGCCTGCTGCATCATCCCCATGAACATGCGGCCGGCGGACTCGTAGAACTTGAGGACCACGTTGCCGACGAAGCCGTCGCAGACGACCACGTCGATGCGGCCGTGCTTGCACTGGCCCGCAAGGATGTCCCGGCCCTCGACGTTGCCGACGTAGCGGATGCCAGACGTTTGCTTCAGAAGCTGATGGGCTTCCTTGACCGTCGCGTTGCCCTTCTCGTCCTCTTCGCCGACGTTGAGCAACCCGACGCCGGGCTCGGGGCGGTCGAGCACGTCGCGGACGTATATCGAGCCCAGGTGCGCGAAACCGACCAGCTCGCGGGCGTCGCAGTCGACGTTGGCGCCCCCGTCGAGCACGAGCACCGGGTGCACCGCGGTCGGAAACAGGGGGGCGATGGCCGCCCGCTGCACGCCCTCGTGCAGGCGCAGCATGAGCGTCGCGGCCGCCATCACCGCTCCCGTGTTGCCCGCCGAGATGAAGGCGTCCGAGTCTTCCTGCTTCTGGAGGCCGAGGCCGACAGCGATGGATGAGCGGGGCTTTCCCTTCACCGCCGCGAGGGGCTTTTCTCCCATTCCCACGACTTCGGGTGCGTCGACGATCTCGAGCCGTTGCCGATCCACCGCTCCGTGGGCCTTGAGCGCGGCCTCGATCTCGGCGCTGCGACCGACGAGCTGGATGCGGAAGGTCGGTGGGAGCTCGCGCAGGGCCTGAACCGCTCCCTCGACCTCGACCTTCGGCGCGTTGTCCCCCCCCATCGCGTCCAGCGCGATGCGAATCACGCTCAGGCGTCCTCGACGGCTATGCGCTGCTCATCCCGGTAGTAGCCGCACGTCGGGCAGACATGATGCGGGCGCTTTAGGTCTCCACACCGTGGGCACGGCTGGAGCGCAATGGGCGCGGCCTTGTAATGTGTTCGGCGTGCGCGCTTCTTGCGCTTGGAGGTTCTTCGCTTCGGTACCGCCATGGGATCGTCCTCGGTTGTCAGTCGCGGAGCTTGCCCTTCAAGGCCACGAGCCCGTGCCAGCGTTGGTCGACGGCTGGCGGGCAGCCGCAGGGGCCCGCGTTCAGGTCCTTGCCACACCGCGGGCACAGCCCGCGGCAATCATCACGGCACACTACCCACTGCGGGACGGCGAGCAACAGCTCCTCTCGAACCGCGGGGCGGAGATCGATCTGGGTCGAGTCGGACGCGAGAGAATAGGAGCTCGGGTCCTCCAGCGCGTCCGGATCACGGGAAAATAGCGCGTCGACGTTGGCCGCTACGGTAACGGCCACCGGGACGAGGCAGCGCCGGCACTGCCCGGCGATCTTGGTTGTGAGCGAGCCTCGCCAGTAGTACCGTCCGTCGCCGGCGTCCTGCAAGCGGCCTGCCACGCGCACCGGCTCGGTCAACTGGACGTCGGCGCCCTCGAAGAGGGGATCGGTCCCTGGGATGTCCGCCCGGGTTTCGACCGGGCCTCGGGCGAGCTCCCGCAGGTCGATCTGTAGCATGGGCAAGCGAAGCTAAACCGTTGTGGGACTTGAGTCAAGCGAACTTGCTACTGCGCGCCCCACAGCCCCCGTAATTCGCTCTCGGGAAAGAAGAAGGCGATCTCGCGCGCCGCGTTCTCCGGGGAATCGGACGCGTGGATCGCGTTCCGCTCCTTGGACTCCGCGTACAGCTTGCGCACGGTCCCGGCCTTCGCTTCGGCGGGATCGGTCGCGCCGATCACCTGACGCAGGTGGGCTACGGCGTCGGCCCGCTCCAAGGCGAGCGCGAGCGCCGGTCCGGACGTCATGAAGGTGACGAGCGGGCGGTAGAAGGGGCGCTCGCGGTGGACCTCGTAGAACGCCTCCGCCTGTACGGGGGTGAGTCTGACGAGGCGCGCCGCCCGGATGCGGAATCCCGCGGCCTCGAGGTGCGCGACGATCTTGCCGGTGAGCGCGTTGTGGACCGCGTCGGGCTTGATGATGGCGAGGGTGAACATTTCGGTGTCCGGGGTCCGGTGTCAGGGGGCGATGAGGCGACGGATCACGTCGGCGCGAGTGAGGAATCCGACTACGAGTCCATCCCGCACCACGGGGAAGCGATCCACGTCCTTCCCGCTCATGAGATTGGCGACGTCGGCGAGCGTTTGATCCTCCGCCAGGCAGAGCACCGAGCGGGCCATCGCTTCCCTCACGGGAATGAGCTGCGGGTCGGTCGAGCCGCGCGCCACTTGCGAGCGCGTGGGCGCGCGAAACTCTCCGCTCTTGGTGCGCTGGATGAACGAGGGCATCAGGAAGCGGAGCAGCTCGCGATGCGTGACCATGCCGATGAGCGAGCCCCCGTCGTCCACCACCGGGAGGGCGCGGATGTCCTGCTCGACCATGAGCCGGGCGACGTCGCCGAGCGTCCGCTCGGGCCCGACGGTGATCGCGTGGGGCGTCATGACGTCCCGGACCGTGAGCTGGTTCGGTAGCTCGGCCGCTTCGAGCGCCGCGAGCGTGACGACTTGTTCGGGCGTGCGCGCGGCGAGCAGCGCGAGGACCGTGTCGGGATCGGCGAGCGTGCGCGCGAACGCGCCCACCACCTGCAGATAGAGCGCCGCGTCCCGCAGGGGCGCGACAATGAAGATCACGATCCGCGCGGTTCGATGCGGGTCCTTCTCCCACCGGATGGGCGTCGCGGATATTCCGACCGCGGTCACCAGGCTGCGTACGGCCTCGCTCCGGAAATGGGGGAGGAACGCGTGCTCGCCGACCGAGACCATGTCCTCCGGCCAGGTGTGGCGGATGACGGCCGTGAGCCGCTGCGGGTCGGCCACTGCCCCGGTGGTGACGAGCCGCTCGGCCAGCCGCTCGGTCGCCTCCTTCACGGTGGTCGCCCGCAACGGCACGAGCACGTGCTCGGCTTTGAGGACATCGCGGAGCTTCACATCCGTTCCTTGAGCAGGGGCACGACGTCCGCCGGACGCTTCATGACCGCAATACCGGCCCGGGCGAACGCAGCCATCTTCTCCGCCGCGGTGCCGCTCGAGCCCGAGATGATCGCTCCCGCATGCCCCATCCGGCGGCCCGGGGGCGCCGTCTGACCCGCGATGAACCCGACCACGGGTTTGGTCATCGTCGTCTGCACGAACTCCGCCGCCTGCTGCTCGTCGGTTCCCCCGATCTCGCCGATCATGACCACCGCATCCGTGTCGGCGTCGGCGTGAAAAGCCGACAGACAATGGATGAAGTTCGTTCCGATGAGCGGGTCTCCCCCGATCCCGATGCAGGTGGACTGTCCCATCCCGTGGGTCGACAGCTGGTGGACGATCTCGTAGGTGAGCGTGCCACTCCGGGACACGACGCCGATCCGTCCCGGCTGGCAGATGTTGCCGGGGATGATGCCGACCTTGCTCTTGGACGGCGAGATGAGACCGGGACAGTTCGGGCCGATGAGCCGGGCTCCACGCTCGTGGAGAAACGGCAGGACGCGGGTGACGTCGAGGACGGGGATTCCCTCCGTGATACAGACGATCAATCCGATACCGGCGTCGGCGGCCTCGAAGATCGCCGACGCGGCGACCGCCGCCGGCACGTAAATCACGGACGTGTTGGCGCGCGTCTCGCGAACCGCGTCGGCGACGGTGTCGAACACGGGAACGACGCCGTCAAATACCTGCCCACCCTTGCCGGGGGTGACGCCGGCCACGACCTTCGTCCCGTACCCGATCATCTGCCGGGTGTGGAACGAGCCGTCCCGCCCGGTAATCCCCTGGACCAGCAGGCGTGTCTGCTCGTCGACGAAGATGCTCACGCCGCCCTCGCTTTGGCCACCGCCTGCTTGACCGCCTCGTCCATGTCGGTGAGCGCCGAGAACCCGGCCTTCGTGAGGATCTCGATCGCCAGGGCTTCGTTCGTGCCGGTGAGCCGGATGACGAGGGGCACGTTCATGGGGAACTGCTGCGTGGCCTGCACGATCCCGTTCGCGACATCGTCGCAGCGCGTGATGCCGCCGAAGATATTGAACAGGATGCTCCGGACGCTCCGGTCCGCGGTGATGATCCGGAGCGCGTCGACGACCTTCTGCGGGTTCGAGCTCCCGCCGATATCGAGGAAATTCGCGGGCTCGCCGCCGTAATACTTCACGAGATCCATGGTGGCCATGGCGAGGCCCGCGCCGTTGACGCAGCACCCGACCGAACCTTCGAGCTTGATGAACGTCAGCCCCGCCTGGCGGGCCTGCACTTCGGACGGCGCCTCGGCGCTCGGGTCGCGTAACGCCGCGATCTCGGGGTGGCGCTCCAGCTCGTTGTCGTCCACGACGATCTTCGCGTCGAGCGCGGCCACGGTGCCGTCGGGGGTGGTGACGAGCGGATTGATCTCCATGAGCGAGGCACCGACGGCGTAGAACGCCGCGTACAGCCGCTGCATGATGTCCGCGGCCGCGCGCGCCTGGGGCATCTCGCGGTACAGCTTCAACGCAAGGCCCAGGGCCTGATGCGCGAGGAGACCGTATCGTGGGTCGATTGCCTGCCGATGGATACGCTCCGGCGACTTGGCCGCCACCTCTTCGATGTCGACGCCGCCCGCCGGGCTCACCATCAGCACTGGTCGCTGGGACGCGCGGTCCACGATGATGCCCACGTAGCTCTCCGATGCGATGTCGGCCGCCGGGGTCACGAGCACGCGCCGCACGGGCAGGCCCTTGATGCTCATCCCCAGAATTCGCGCCGCGTGCTCACCCGCCTCGGCGGCGTCCTTGGCGAGCTTCACGCCTCCGGCCTTGCCGCGGCCGCCCGCGTGGACCTGCGCTTTGACGACGACCCGGCCCCCCCCCCCCTTCCCCCCCAGCCCCTGGGCGGTGTCGCGCACCTCCTCGGGCGTATCCGCAACCTCCCCCGGCGGGATCGGAATTCCGTGGCGGCGAAGGATGTCGCGGGCCTGGTACTCGTGCAGGTTCACGATGGCTCCGATGTGATGGTCGTTCCGGCGTCACCGCGCAACGCGGCGAGGCCCTGGGACAGCGCGGCGATGATCGCCCGACTGCCACCGACCCGCACGAAATCCGCGGCGGCCTCGACCTTCGGCCGCATGCTCCCGGCACCGAGCTCTTTTCCCGCGAGCAGATGGTCGGCCTGTGCCAGCGTGAGCCGGCGGATCGCCTCCTGGTGCGGCGTGCCGTACGCGCGGTACACCGCTTCGACGTTCGTGAGGATCAGGAGCACGTCGGCCGCGATGTCCCGGCCGAGGATCGCGGCGACCCGATCCTTGTCGGCCACCGCGTCGATGCCCTCGAGGCGGAGCATCGGATCGTCATACACGGGTGGGCCTCCGCCGCCGCACGCCACCACGATGTGCCCAGCGGCCACCAGGTGCCGCACGGTGTCCCGTTCGACGACCGCGATCGGCTTGGGGCTCGGGGCGAGCCGGCGCCAGCGGCCGGGCTGCTCCTCGCGCACGGGCACGCCGCGCGCCTGCAGGCGCGCAAGGCGCGCGGGATCGAGCGCGTGTCCGATGGGCTTGGTGGGTTGGCGGAGGTTCGGATCGTTGGCGTCGCAGAGGGTCTGCGTGACCAGCGTGACGACCTGGCGGGCGATGCCGGCGCGCGCCAGGGCGTTCTGCAGCGACTGCTGGATCATGTAGCCCATCCAGCCCGCGGTCGCGGCGACGAGCACGCCCAGCGGAAGCGGCTCCACCTGATCGGCGGCGAGCTCGTTGCGCGCCAGATCGTCGCCCACCTGCGGACCGTTCCCATGCACGAGTGCGATGTGCCACCCGTCCCGCGCCAGGTCGACGATGGGCGCGAGACTCGCGCGCGTGTGGCGAAACTGATTCGAGATCGTCGGCCGCTCGTTTGGCGGAGCGACCGCGTTACCGCCGAGCGCGACAACGATCGTGCCGGCCGGCGCGGACGATGCACGGCGCGTCTTCCGGGCGGCGGAGGCGGGGCGGGCGGGGCGGGCGGTACGGGCGTTCACGGCGGCGCAACCTAGTGGCGGTCGGGAACGGGAGCAAGCTTGCGGCGGGCGACGCCCAGGAGCTGCTCCAGCTCATGGTACAGTTGGGCGAACTTCGCGAGGTCGCCGCCGGCGAGCGCCGCGCTGGCGTCCCGCGCCAGCCGCCGCGCGTGCTCCCACCGTGCGGCGAGCGAGGTATCCGTCGGGATACGCGGGCCTCCGGTCCCAGCGAGGAGATCGCGGAGCGCCGCGGCGGGGGACCCTCCCTGGCCCCGCCGGTCACCCCACGAAAGAAACACCGTGTCGATTCCACGGAGCGGTGTCCCGCCCGCCGGCTCTACGAACCGCGCCTGCTCCGAGAACAAGCCGCCCGCGACGCTCCACACCCGCATCACGCCGGGCGCCGTTGTATTCGGGGAGCCGACGAGGAGCGGCGGCAGCCGCGCCGCGCGCGGCCGCCAGACGAACAGCTTGGGCGCGGATGGCGTCATGATGCCGGCCACCAGCGCCGCGAACGCGTTGCCCGCCTCGAATCCCTGCCCCATCCACAGGTGCGAGCCATCGACGCCCGGCTCATCCCACGGGGGGGCGCTCAGCTCGAACGGCTCGCGGTCGCGCGGCACCCAGGAGGTCGTGTCGCCGCGCCAGCGGTCCAGGAGGGCGGCCGCTGCGCGGAACGTGCGGCGGGGAAACGGAAGCTGAGCGCGCAGGGCCGGGGCGAGGCTGTCGAGCGGATGGATCATCGGGGTGAGCAGCGTGGCCCACGCGTGAGCGACCGAGTCGGCGCCCGGAGCCAGGTGCAGGCGCGTGTCGCCGGTGGCGGCGCTCACCACGGCGATGAAGGCGGCGCTGGAGTAGCGGACCCACCGGTCGTCGATTTCCACGGGCCGCACGAGGGGAAAGCCTTCGGCGTTGAGATAGCCGTATGCCACCCACCACAAGGCGCTGTCGGCCACGAGGGGCGTCGGCGGGTCGAATGTCGCGAACGGCGCGAGGCGGCGCAGGCGTGGGAGGACGTTCCGTCGCCACATGAGCACGAGACCGTCGGTCTCCCGGCGGGCGAGGGCGGGGCTCTGCAACGCCCAGGCGAGCGCGAGGCGACGCCACCAGGGGGTGAGTGCGACGGCGGAGCGTCGAACCGCCGGCCAGGTGTCGGGGGACGCGACCACGAATCCCTCGAAGTTCGGTCCGAACCACGTGG
>Ga0247667_1000098_pt1 | contig 46626 bp, 51 predicted proteins | sample CNK08_metaG_FD_183027 | JGI IMG/M metagenome (GOLD analysis project Ga0247667, IMG submission 183027) | Soil microbial communities from Purdue University Martell Research Forest, Indiana, United States - CNK08 | ecosystem: Environmental > Terrestrial > Soil > Temperate forest > Bulk soil... | reverse complement strand
GGCTCTCCAAAAACTGCCTGGGCCAGGTCTCGTATCTCAGGGGGTGTATACACTTCCTGGGGCCTATCCTGGGTGGGAGAGCCTATGAGCGTACGCACAGTTTCAGGGTGTGCAGCACTTGTAGGCTCGTGGTGCACCAGACGATCGCTGGCCCCGTAGAAAGATCTCAAGCTCTTTGGTGCATGGGCTACCATTTATGTACCCCCCTGTATGCGGGTGTGATCACGGCTGCCACCATGTCTCAGACTTGGACTGTTTAGCTGCCACAAAATGCACCACCAGAATTAGATAGCCGATGCATCCAAGTACCCACCCCCAGGTGCATAGACAGTCCACTTATGCCGCCACCTGTTGGAGGTCCCAAGGCAGTATCGTCTGGCCATCGGCTGCCCATATCGTCTGGGCTTTCTTGCTCCAGGTGAGCATTACGCATGGCGTAACTTTCTTGATAGGTACGTCAATCACCCACTCATTGAATTCTGTCAGCATGACATCAGCCAGCCTTTGAGCGGCTGGGCTGCACCTGTCCAGAGGGCCCTCCAGGATGAGCTCATCATGGACAAAGTTGACTAACTTGAATCCGTACAGGGGGCTGCGTTTATCGAAAGTCTCACGCACCACCACCCTGAGGGCAGCCAGAGCTCCATCGGCGCAACGTCCTTGGAAGTACCCATTGCACTTGGCTGAGTACGTGGCCCCACCACGCCACCTGCCAGATTTGAATTGCTGGATGGCCCCACCGTGGTCAGAGGCTGTGCTCTGTACCCATTGAAAATAGGCCTCATTCTCGGGGAATGCCTGCAGCCAGTCAGCCCGTATCTGGACAGCCTCATCCAGCGTAAAAATGGTGTCCCATTGAGCACGGCTGTAAACAACAAACGATTCAGGCCCCATGCAGCCTGGAAAACCAAAGTTTGCAGGCTTGGCTCTGCCACGTGCTTTTTGCAGTACAGGGTCTGCCTTGTGCTCGATAGCAAAGCTGTAGTCTAGGCCAATGGTTTTGGCCCCAAACTTTAGGTGGGGGTCAATCCCTGCCTTGAGCATGTCTGCCAGGGCTGAGGCTCCAAAGAGCTCCAGGCAGTTTTGAGCGTGCGTATGCAGCTCTGCTCCTGGGTAGTCCCCCTGGATAAAGGCGTTGCCAGGCCTGGGGATCACACACTCCCTGACACCCAGGTCAGACCCAAAATTCTGGAGCTGCTTACCCTTGAGCACCCCCCCTTTTTTGGGCTTATAGCTGGAGGTCCTGCCCGTGGTTTTCAACGGGTCAAACCCCGATTGCAGGGGCAGTTGATAGCCATGGGCCAGATCCTCAATGCCCCCCAGCAGCAAGTCAGCTGACCCGTACTCAGCCAGTGTCACCAGCTGCTCATCCCCACTCAGGACACAGGCATCGTAATCAGTGCACAGGTAGTCAAACCGCTCTTTTTCGGAGAGCATGGCCCAGAGCTCAGGGCCCTTGAGTCTGAGGCCCTGGTTTTTGGCTCGACTCCTGGCCAGCTCAAAGCCAGTGTCCGTGAGCTTTCGGACATGGGGCTTGTCAGCCGTGGCCCTCAGCAGCCTGGCCTTGGCCACAGCCTTGGGCTTGCTGGGGTCAGGGTCCTGGTACTGCTGCCACTCCTCTGGGGTCAGGTACTGGGCCAACAGGTGGTCTCCGATGGTGGCATCATCGGCAGCCAGGGGGGACCGTCGAACGGCTGTGCGCCTCCCAGCGGACGTTAGGCTACGGACCAGTCCCACCCCCTGGAGCTCCACCCTCCAGCGCTGGAGCTGGGCTGTGAGCTTGTCTCTCAGGGCCTCAGTCCTGCCCCTGTGCGTGCGAAAGCCTCCACACTGGGCTAAGTGCAGATTCCAGGCTGTCTCGGTACGTAGGGCACACTCCCCACCCCAGGACGTACCTGCATACAGGATGCTGCTCCCATGCAGCGTGAGCCACTGCATATCGCACCACTCCTGCCTGAGCCAGATCTCAGCCACTGGCACAGGATCATGGGCTGCATAGGCATGGGCCTCTGGGGGCCAGAGCTCGACAGGGACATCGTGCAGCTCTGCATAACGCAAACGCCAAGGGTCAGCTCCATCCTTGAGCAGTTTGAAGTGGGCTGCCACAGCCTCCAGGCTGTAACTCCTGTTATTGCCCTCATCCTTGAGCAAGCCTAATGCGCAGTCGATGAGCTTTTGGCGTATGACAGTGCAGTGGAATTGGCCACGGAAAAACTTGTCCACCACCAACTGTATTAGGTGGGGCCAGTGCACCACGATAACCGCCACATCGTAGGGCAGGTTATGGGCCACCATCACCACGTCTGATGCCAGCCACTCCTCGAGTAAGGCCAGGGCCTCCTCTGAGTCAGGGGCCAGCCGGGCATGCAACACCCTGCCATTCCAGTCCGTGGTTACGTCTGCATACTGCAGGCAGACCATGGGAGGAGCCACCAGGGCCCTGTCCATGAGAAAGGTCTCAGTGTCCCAGGCCACGATGTTTGGAGCGCTGGCCTTGAGTGAGACCTCCTCCAGCTTGAGTGAGCCAAGGGTCAGGGCTGGGTGAGAGTGGGCCAGGCGTCCTGCCCGGTCTCCATCAGCACTCACGCAGCACCCTGCTGCTGGCTCATATCAGCCAGGATGGCAGTCATGGTCCTGGGGTTTTCCGCAAACTCTCGATACGTATGCCGGATGTAGTTGTAGCTTTTGCCCGTCTGGTCCGGCTTGGTCTGTACCGTGGCTGCCAGCGTGCACAGGACAGCCCCCTGGAGGAGCTCCCTCTCAATCATCATCTTTGCGATGCCCATCCACTGCTGTGGCGAGTCAGGGTCAATGTGCAGGGCTGCTCCAAGAAAACCTTTGACGTTGCCCAGGGCAGCTTGACGTTTGGTCTTATTGTCAGACCGTAGGCCGTTGATAGAGATGCTCCCCATAGACCCAGCAGGGAAGTCTGGATTGTCAGACTCCAATACTCTCAACTCGATAACCAGGCTAAAGCCGTGGTGCCCATCCACGTTTTTCAGCTCCAGCACCTGGAAAGTAAAATCTCCATCCGTGATCTTGGGTAGTCTCTCGGTTACGTGTGCCTCATTGAGACCATTGAATAGCGCGTCATAGTCCATGCTTGTCTAAATCCCCGTCTTTTCTATCTTTGATTTTTGAGCCAGTGTCGACCCACCCAGCATGCACCAACTGGCCACGCTGAGTCCAGTGGGCACTGCTGGAAAGCACGAAAAGTCTATATTTGATTTATAGGTAACTCACAGCAGAAACCCACTCTCGATAGCCTCCCTTAGGTCAGGGATGTCCTTGGTCGCGTACACCAGCTTTTGTGGCATGCCCGTGGTTAGCTGGGTGTACTCAGCGTCCTGGATAGCCTGCTGGAGGGCTTCATATTGCTCCCTCAACATGAGCGGTATCTCGCAAGTAACCTCATCAGCCTCCTGCCCGTCTCTGTGAGTCCTGCCCAAGAGCTGCTCCCACCAGGAGCCAACAGTGGGGGGCACCAGAACTAGATTGGCATTCCAGCGCTGCAGGTTGCGTCCCTCTCGACAGCTGGCGATGGAGACGATCGCCGATCCGTTGTGCTCCTCCACCAGCTTCCCAGACCGGACATCCATCGCAGAGGCTCCAAAGTAAGGCACTCCAGAGAGCTCCGAGAGTCTTCTCCCAGAGTACTTGTGCGACACCCAAACGAGTCCTGTGTCTGGATGCTCCTCAAGCCACTTGGCAGCGTAGTTAAGCGTCGTGTCGTCTATTCCGACAGGGACGCTATTTGGCTCGAAAGTAGGCTCGATTGCTTTCCACTCAGCGTAAAGCCCCCCATCGTCCACTTGCTTTGAGTGGATGGCAGAGACCACGTGCAAAGGGGTGTGGAGGCTCTGGCTGTGAGCCAGGATGCCACGAACAAACTTTGACCAAGCTTTCCTAGCCTCCAGCCATTCGGAGGGGGGACGTGGATCCCAGACGTAATAGAAACCGCCACCAGCCATTTCATTGGCGTGTTGCCAAAGCTGGATCGCACTCTCGAAAGGGTGATCGTCTGGCGTGCACCAGCTTTGACGCATCCACTCAATGGCCTCTCTTATCTTCGGAGGAGCATCCATGTGGGTGGCAGTGATCGTCAAACCGGTTTGAGGAATGTCCTCTTTTGTCGTTACGACTCCTGGGGAGGAAACCAAACGAGAGCCAAACGCCTGTCGAGCTCTTGAGAGAGCGTCTCCCTCAAAGGTCTCTCCAGGCACCAGTTGCTCCAGTGGCCCAGGGTCTGCCCGTTGCTCTGGCGCAACTTTCTCATCCAGAGCCAGCCCCCACAGCAGGCCTTCGTAGGCATCTCTGGGCACTGGTGCGTGCTCTCCCAGGCACCACACCAGAATATGTCTGTAGTCTTTTAGGCCTCTTGCTGTAATCGATCCTGACATGCCTACGAAAGGCACGTGAGTGGGGGTGCCGTGCTTGTGCTTTCGCATGAAAGCCCTCACTGCCCGTGTGCATCCAGCGTCCTGGCTTTTGAGCTTGTGGACCTCATCAGCCACGATCAAATCAGGGGGCTGTCCTGCACAGCAGGTGTCGAGCCACCCCGGGGCAGCCCTTGAGAGTATCTCGTAAGAGAAGACTCTTATTCCGGCTGGGATCCTCCAATGGAGGGCCAGCTTTCGTGCCTCGATACGTGTCTTTGCTCGGAGGGCAGCAGGCACGAAAAGCACTGGCCGTTTAGCTCCCAGCACCAGTGGAGCCAAAAGAGAGACCAGGGTTTTGCCCCCTCCAACTCGAATGGGGAGCAGAGCTCCTCTTAAGTCGTGAGCCTCTCGGAGAGCAGCTGCCTGGACAGGCCTTAAAGACTGCATTCCACCAGGTGTCTTAAGGCCCTCGGTAAGCAGAGCCATTAAGTGGCCCAGCTCATGGGCCTCTGCCCATTGGCGTTTAGGGAGCCCCTGGATTCTTAGAAACTCGGGGGACACACGGACCGATCGATCCTCCATCGTTCTAGGGATCCGAGGGTCTTTAGGCTCTCCAAACTTCTCGATGAGTGCGTCAAAGTGGTCAGGGACCTCAATGGATCCTGGGGGTGTCCGTGGTACTGCATTCATGGGTGTGCACCTGGTGGGGCCTCACGTGGCCCAGCTGTCAAGTAGCTTTCACACTCAATAGAGCATCGGCGATTGCGTAGGCTCTGGCAGCCACCTGGGTGGGGGTCAGAGCCAGGTTGCCAGCCAAGTGAGAGGCTAGTGTGTGGGCTAGCTCATCTCGGTTAGCTGGAGACGTGGCTGGAGAAGCTACCACGCCTGTAGGCACTGCGTCCGGTACCTTGGGTGCTACCGTTACCTTTCCAGCAGCTGCCCGTATATCAGGAGCTGGAGTTTGGGTCTTTTTCTCAGCTGTAGGAGTAGCAACAATAACAGGAGCTGCCTGCGCAGGCACTGACACAGCCGTGGTGTTTTTTCCCTGGGATGTGGCGTTCTTTCCCACAGATTGCAGGTGAGCCAGGAGGTCTGCCCCTTTGACCGGGGCTGCCACACTGGCTGGCTTTTCAGGGGCATTAATTATGTCTGTTGACTTTTTTGTGTCGATTGCGTGGGCTGCCTGAGTGGCCTGGGTAGCACCGTTGGAAGTACCGAGACCCTGTGTCAAACGTGAATACAAATCCATGGTTTTTCCGTTTTCCGAGTTGTTAGCGTTCTGTGCCGTGTTTAGTCGAATTACTGGGTTAGTTACAGCAGAGACCTTGGCATCATCCAGGCCCTCAAAACAAGCTGAGAGCTTTTCCGAGGGACTCAGCCTGCAGCTGCCACCCCGAGACTCAGCGTGCTGACAGCCGCTGTATTTATCACACTCTTGGGTGTTGCCTGGCAGGCTATTTCCAAAGTTTATGAGGCTGCTATTTTTTAGGGCATTTGTCCTGCCCTCAGGCATCTGGGTCTGTAGCTCGATTATCCTCTGGGCCCAGGGGTGCACGTGTATCCACCAGTACGCCTCTACCTCTGTCCTGGTGATGATGGTGTCTGAGGGCAAGGCCTTGGATTTTCGGCTTGTCCAATAATACAACCATCGGAGGAATACCCTGTCAGCTGTGGGGGCATCCTCCAGGGCCTTGGCTGCATAAATGAGGGCCTGGGGATCCTGCACCAGAGCATCGTGCCCCCAGAGCCCATAGCGGGCTGGGTCGCTACTGGTTTTGTGGTCGATAACTGCTGGCATGCCAGGTGGGGCACCAGGGACCAGAGAGCTGGGCCCGTGGTAGTCCATGATTAGCACATACTGGATACCGCCCTTTGTCAACGTGGCCTTGGTCTCGACATGGCCAGACTTGGGGGGTGGCATGTGTGGCAGCCCAGCCAAGGCCATGGCCCCTACTTTCGTGCTGCGATCCTGGGCCTTGCCTACGGTCAAGTAGGCCTGTTGCACCCCATGCAGCTCAGTCCCAAGCTTCTGCTTCTCTGTCTCGAGTCTCTCAGCCGTAAAGTCCAGGACCCATTTTCGCTCACAGCCCTGGGTGGTCTTTATAGCACTCGGGGACACTGGCCACTTTTGGACCAGGGGCAGATGTCGAACGGCTGGGCTACTCATGCTGCAGTGTCCTGCTCCTGAGGCGTGCATTTCTCGCAGTTGCCCACTGGCACCCAATAATGCCCGGTATCGTCCCAGACTTCCGTGCACAGGATGTCAGCCCACTCACCACAGCAGTGGCAGTGGGTTTCAAGTATTTTTGAATTATACAAGATCTGTTTTTACTCCTGACTGTGGCGTGTCACTAGTGCTTGCCTTTACTTGGGATCCCATACCATGGCCTGCAACTCCTCCAGGGAGTCGATGCCCCAGGTGTGGTGAGTTGCAAACTGATACAGGTCTTCTAACCGTACCCTGACCAGGCCTTTTTTCAAACCCTTTTCAGCAATCTCATACAGGGCAGCCGTTATTTGTGGGAGCTCCAGGGGCCTGGTGGTGCCCAGGTACTGGTCCCATTTATGGGCAATGAGCCTGGGGGCTATGAATAAGCCGGCTGGCCCCAGGTCGTATTTATACTTCTCCTGCGAGCTATCGCAGATTGCCGGATTTTCCAAAAACTTGAGCAGCCACTGGCAGACCAGAGCTCTGTTGCGTCCCTGGGTCCGTAGTGCCCTGTGCAGGGGTGAGTCAGTCCCTGAGACCCAGAGCCTGCCATCCGGGGTGACCTGGTGGGTCTGCTCCAGCCACAGGATGTGGTTGGCAATCTCCCCCCTTGACAGGTGGGGGGCTGGGGTGCTGCTGCAGGGTATGTAGAGGATACGCTCTGAGATAGCCTCGATATCCCACTGCTCCAGCGTTTCATGGGTTTTGGCCAGCATGTGGAGAGAGTTGGAGGCCAAGATCACACGTAGGGCCCCCTCCAGGTTCCGATTGGCCCTGTACTTCTCACGTATGGGGTGCTGTGTGCTGGTGATGAGTCGTCTCAGCTTGCCGGTATCCTCTGCCCACTCTCGGGGTAGGCTCTCATCGGCAAAGACCACAGGGCACTTGGTCAAGTGCTCATTGAAAGCTGCCCCAGCCTCCTGCAGCTCTGTTGGCCGATGGCCCCAGAGATGGGCCAGGCCCTCTGCCAGCTGGGTCTTGCCACTGCGTTTGGGCCCATGCATGTACAGGGCTGCTGTTGCACGCTCCAGCCTTGGCGCCGTGGCCAACCAGGATAGTAAGATCTCATGGGTATGACTGTCAGACACCATCGTTTGCAGTGCCTGGGCCACCCTTGAGCTTTGCTCTGGTTTACAAGCTGCATTCCGGGGTGAGCACGCAACTAACAGACGGCTGGGTCTGACAGTCAAATCGACCATTGTGTGTGGCAGCGTTAGGCTCTCACTGATGGCCTCCACCGTGGTGCCATAGGATCGCATCAGCTGGGGCCAGGCTTTCTCTTTGACGGCATAACCCAGCTTAGTTTTATCCAGCTCCATCAGCGTTACGCCTGGCAGGCTGGTGGCAGGCTGCAGCCTGTGGCGCACGAATTCCTCAGCGTGCTCACGGCTGCCAGCGTGCAGGTATTCTCCCTCAAAGAATACATAACAGTCCCCTTTGACACTCACTATCAGCTGCAGTGACAGATCCTCGGGGCTGCGTAGTTTGAGGCGTGTGCACCAGAGGGCTATCTCCTGCTCTGTGTACGGTCCCTGCCTGCCCAGCTGACCCATTCGTGCCGTGTGGGTGCCTTGAGATCTGTCTTTGACCTCTGCCTGGTGGCGGCGGATTTTCTCCTCAAGCTCATCAGGGGCTGTGCCCTCCTGCCACTTTTCGCCTTGGGTTTGCCTGACCAGCTCCTCTCGGATGGGGGCCACCAGCAAGGCAGGCTCTGTGTGGGGGTACTGGCCTGCCAGGATAGCCCCCACCTGGTACAGGGCTGTGTCCCTCTGACCCTCTGGGGCAAAGGCCTCCCCCTTGGCCTCTGCCAGGGCCACCATTGCCCTGCCACCCAGAGCACGGGCTGCTGACTGCCCTCCAGCGTTACGCTTGCCCAGGGTCAGCCAGCCCTTGAGGGTGGGAGCGTCTCCCACCAGGCTCAGGGCACGGGCAGGGGCCTGGGTCTCCACCACGTGGGCCAGGATGGCATCTACATCCAGACCCAGGCCACCCTCATGGCTGCCTGACTCCCAGGGAGCTCCGGGCATCCTGGCTGGTACAAAGTAGAGCCTGCCAGGGTCCCTGCACTGGGTGTCGAGACCAGGGACCAGCTCAGCCAGCCCTGCCCATATCCGGGGCCACTGCGTGGCAGCGACAGGTTTGGATAGGCGGATTACAAACCGGTACTTGGGGAGGCGTGGCCTGGGGCAAGTCTCGGGGCAGCCCGTATCGTGGGCTTTGTCCCCACACGTCCTGAGATGCCTAAAGCTGGTATGCCAAACGTAATCGAGTTGACAGGCCTGCAGCCGATGATGGAGCTGCTGCAGCTCTGCTGGTGAGGCCTTGTCCATGTCCAGGACCCCAGCAGTGACCCACTTGACATTTTGCTCACCCCGGACTGGCTCATTGAATTGGGCAGGTATCCAGCCCTGCAGCTCCTCTTTTGGGCCACTGTGTGAGTGCTCAGTGCGTAACCATCCCACCAGCTCCTCCCAGCCCATCTCCACTGGGTGCACCTGGGTGCTGTGGATGCTGCGCACAAGCGAGAAGGGGACTGAGTGCACGCCTGCACCCTGCCCCTGGTTTTTGGAAAATGCAAGATCTGCAGTGGGGGCAGGATGAGGTTATTTATCTTGACATTTGGGCTCAGGGCACCACCTGCCAGATCACAGTGTGCACTTTGAGGCCAAAGTGCCGTGTGGGTGCATGGATAAAAAGAGTGTTAGGTGTGGCGTTGTCTGGGTCTTTGAATCCCAAACGCTTGCCACGTGCACATTGGTTGAGGGCCCATGTGTAGCTGCCTGGCTGCAGGGCAGCTGTGACCCTGGGATCCTGGAGCTCCAGGGAATCGGACAGCCAGAGGTAATACCACGTCAAGCTCAGGGCCTCAGAGTCAGCCTGGTGGATGGCATAGGGGCTCACGGGGCAAGTCACGTTTAGGGCACAGGGCTGGTAGTAACAGAGCACATAGCCCAGATCATACTCCTGGCATGCCCACTGCCAGCTGCCAGCTGGCTGGGGCCCTGCTGGGTGTCGAGGATGCAGGTAGTTTGGGCATCCTGGCCTGGTGCACTGCACGGTTAGGAATACGGGCAAGGCTGGACTGCCGCAGATGTTGCACGGTGTATAAATCAAATATCCCCCTTGGTTTATATGCTTGGTACTTGGGCTAGAGCTGGAGTGGCACGAATTGCTTGACAACGCTGGGGTGCCAGAATTGGCACTCAAACTGCTGGTACTGTTGGAATGGTTCCACGATGGCATCCCAGAGTCGTACGTTTGAGTGGTTACTGTTACAGATCCTGCGCTCTATCATGTATCGCATGATTGCGTCCACTGTAGGCAAGGGGCTTGGAGACACGCCAAGGCGAATTCCCACGTACTCCCGCCACAATTGGAAAATGGCCTCTCGGGCTGCTGGAATGCCCCCAGCAACGAAGTGGGCAATCACACACTGTCTCACAAGGTCCGACACGCTCATTTGAAACTCCCCAACACGTTTGGCTCTCTCACTGTACGTGTAAGGGGGTGTAATGCGTGTCAGCTGGTCACAGAACCAATGCTGGTGCCCGGACCAGGCATAGTTGACCAGCCCGTAGTATTTGGTTTTTGGCGTCCTGCCCTGTGGTGGGCTGGGGAATAACAGGTGCTGGGCACTCCAATCAAATGGATTTAGGTTTTTGTTCGCACCACGATTGTCAGGGATGAGATCTTGGAATGGTGTGAAATTGTGCATGCGTGAGGAGTCAACCACGGCACCATGCATGCCAAGTAATACGAAATTCACGTGCCATGTGGGGTGCACCCATTGGGGTGACAGGGCTGCTAACACGGCTGATTCACAGAACTGCCTCCAGCCCCAGCCTGACTTCTCCAGGATCACATCTGTAATCCAGGTGTGCAGTGGCAGGGGGAGACGAAACTGTACTGACACCCTGGTTTTGTGCAGATGGTGTCCAGGGGCTGCACGCCTGTTGTCCACAGGGGGTGTGGTGATCCTGGCTAACAGCTCCTCCGACATCTCCAGTCTGTCTAGGTTGTCAAGCAATTTCAGCGATACGGGCTTTGGTTTGTCTGGCATGGTTTATGCATGTGGCGGCCAGGGAAGAATGTGATCCTTACTATAATTTCTTGTTGGAAGTCCGTAAGGAGCACACAGATATTGCAGGTATCAAGTGCAGAACATGGTAAAGCAGGTGGTTTTATGATATTTTGCTTTTATATATTTCATAATATACCAAAAAACATTTTTGCGAATAGCCTGAATTGGCTATAATTGTGGGTTTTGTTCTGGTAATTTAGTGTATACGTGTGCTCCTTACGGTCCTAAAGTGCTATCAAACGTGATAAAGAGCGGCATCTCGTGCTTTTTTGCCACAGCCAAGGCAGGCCCCAGGCCAGCCCATCCGGGCTATTTATCTGAACAAATGGCCATGGTATAGGTCAGGCGTTTTTACTTGCCAGGAGCTACGATCTATGCCCGTGGGCCAGCAGCAGACCAGAGACTCAGCAGCCGATGCGTTGACCAAGTCACAACTATCAAACGAGCAATACAGTTTCCTGTCTGCTCTGATGTCAGATCCTAACTTCTCGGTAAAGGCAGCAGAGGAGGCCTGCAACATGCCCGCTGGTATGGGGGCCCGTTGGCTCAAGATTGACCGTGTGCGTGCTGCCCTCGGAGACATGCTCCGGGAGAGACGTGAGAGGCATGCAGATGTACGTGACAATGTCATGCTGCTCCTGTGGCGCATGATATGTGCTGACCCCCGGACGGCCTTTCGGAATGGGAGTCAGCTGCCCCCCTGGGAGCTGCCAGACGATCTGGCTGCGTGCTTGGAGCGTATCGAGCCTGTGGTGACGATGGAGGGCACCACAGTGGCATGGAAATACTGGTTTACGAAGAAAGCAAGCCTGTTAGATATGATCCTCAGACACTTTGATGCACCCAAAGAGCTCCGAGACTCAGCAGCCGACATGCCCAAGGCCACGATCATACTCAGGGGGGTGGGCTTGGACTTGGAGGGCTAGACACCCACACTGCACCAGCTGGATACTCACTTTATGAAGTATCTCGTTTTTGTGGTGGGTGTTGTTTCCTTGCTCGGGGTGCAGATTTGGCGTGAGGAGGAGCTGGAGCTCCAGCAGGCCAGGCAGCAGACCCAGCAACGCCAGCAGGCAGCCCGGGCCCATTGCGTGGCCCAGCTCCAGGGGCTCCTGCATGAGGCTGCAGCCAGGAGGGACAGGGTGGCCATGGACCTGTTGCAGGAGGCCATCCATAGTGGTGCAGCCCTGCGCAAATGCGATGCCGTGGCAGCGGCTGTGCAGTGAGGCCTAGCTCCCATTTTTCATCTTTGATGCATAGACACGTGTTCTGATTTTTGAGAGGCTATCGGTATGTCCAAGTCCACATCCAGTATCGAGTCCTTGAGAGCTGAGGCCCAGGTAAAGCGTGAGTGTGCAGCCAAGGCCTTTGATGCAGGCCAGCATGAGCTTGCACAGGCTTTTCGCCAGCAGGCAGACGATCGTGAGGCAGCAGCCGGTCTGACAGCACAGGCCCTGCAAAAGCCCTCGATAATCAAGCATTCCGTGGTCAGTGTGATCGGGGAAAAAGCGCTGGTCACTGAGCTCAATGGGCACACAGTGCGTGTTAGGTATGCTGATGGCCTGGGGCAGTGGGTGCGGCTGGCTGACTGCGACCTCTGTGACCACGAGACCTCCAGGGCCTTTATCCTGGGCAATCCAAAGATACTGGCCCTGGTGGAGGGCTGACCTCCCAGCCCATCCTGCCCTCAGCAAAAACCCTGGCCTCTGGCTGGGGTTTTTGATTTTTAGCCCATCCGATCCTCCGAACTAGCCAATCCAGGCTATGTGAGATCTTTCTTGCAAAGTGTGCAGAATGTGCGTAAAGCCTGGAGAATGGGGCTACAACGCACACCAGAGGCCTTGCTGGAGGTAGGCAAGCTCAGGCAGTTTCTTGATAAAACCAAGGACAGGGACACTGCGGCCACCAGCAGCATAAAAAGCGAGTTTGATGCGTACGCCAGCCGAAGAGGGCCCCAGCACTGGAGCCACAGGGGGCACGTCTGGGCCCCCAGGCCCAATGCCAAGATCACGGACATGGCAGCAGCCTGGGTGCGTGCCCTGTACCTCTCAGGCAACTCGAGTGTGGCTAGCATCTCCCAGACCCTGCAGGTGTCCGGGGCTGCGATTTACAGCATCCTCCAGGGACGCACCCACAGGCGTGCCAGTGCGGGCTACCAGATGCCCCTGCACACGCTCCTGGCCATGGTGCAGGCAGCCGACAGGCTGCAGGGGGAGAGGGAGGAGGCCCAGGCTCCAGCCGCCACCCAGACCGTCTTGCTGCCCCCACCCCCTGACAGGGTGCTGGTGGGCCGTAGGACCCTGATTGCTCGCATGCGTAGGACCCTCAAACGCGTCCAATGCTCCCTCTATTGGGACCATGTGCAGCAGCTCTGGGGTATTGTCTCCAGAGAGGATGGGGGCAAGCTTATAAAAACGTTTTCAGACCTGGAGGGTGAGGCACGTGCCCTGGGTCTTTTGAAAGAATGGGAAAGTGTTATGCCAGAGGAAAACCCTCAGCCACGTGTGACCGTTATCGACGCAAATATCGACCCACCAGATCCTGAGCCAGAGCCAGAGCCAGAGCCAGACCCTGAGGCTGACCCTCAGGACGGGCAGGTGTGTGTGACTATCCCTATCGAGATTTGCATTCCCTCCACTTCGGGGCCTGGGGGCGTAGGAGCCAGGGCCTCTGCAGTGCGTGAGGCTGTGGATGCAGCCGTGCACAGCATCCTGGAGGAGGATGACATAACCGACTTGTCAGATGATGCCCAGGAGGATGAGATCTGATAGGGGGCAAGGGCTACGGTGGGGTAGCCTCTTGGATTTATGAATTACCTAGGGGGCAAACACAGAATAGCCAGGCCATTACGGGCTGCTATGGAGCCATATATCCAGGCCCATAACCACCTGGTGTGGGAGCCTTTCTGTGGTGGGTTAGGCTTTAGTCGCATGCTGACAGATTGCAGAGGCCTGTTGTCAGACGTTCACCCAGCTTTGATATCCCTGTACCTTGGCTATCGTGCTGGCTGGAGGCCACCAGAGGCAGTTGACCGTGAGCAGTGGCTGACAGCACGTAGTTTACCGGATCGCGACCCCCTTAAGGCCTTTGTGGGCTTTGGTTGTTCTATGTATGGAATCTATTTTTCCGGTTTGGAGCAAAAACGTGATCGTGTTGCTCTGAGTGGGCCAGAAAGTGGAAAGCGCTGGGTAAATAATCCTGCAGCAGCTGCAGCCTCCACACTTCGTCTACTAGATCGGCTTACTGGCTTTGGTATTGCGCTGGGGGACTTTATCGAGCCAGACCCTGTATCCACACCTTGCCTTGTTTACTGCGATCCACCGTACTTTGGTACCAAGGGCTATTCCGGCACACCACCCTTTGACCATTCCCGGTTTTGGGGACGGTGTCAGGAATGGGCCAGGTACACGACAGTACTTGTTAGTGAGCATGTCTGCCCCGTACCTCATGAGCACGTATGGTCCTACGCTAAGCTACGCGTAATTGACAATCGCTGGCACGCTGGCACTGCCTCCAGGCGTGCTACCGAGTACCTCTTTCGTGTGCTGCCCGTCCCCACACCCACAGTATTCGATTTATGCCCAGCCCCAGCGAGATAACCATAGATGCCCAGCCAGGGCCCCAGACCAAGGCAGCGGAATCAGATGCTGATATTTTGGTTTATGGGGGTGCTGCAGGTGGTGGCAAGTCCTGGTTAGCGGTCTATGACTTGGGCAAATATGGGCACGTCAAGGGCTATGGCGGGATAGCTTTTCGACGTACCAGCCCAGAGCTCACAGGCTCAGGCTCCATCTGGTCTGAGATGGAGGGCTTTTATCCGTACTTTGGGGCTGTGAGCAGACAAAGCCCTGTGCTCGAATGGAAGTTTCCAGGGGGTGCACGTGTCGAGGCCAGGCACCTGCAGCACTCCCAGGACGTGAGGCAGCACCAGTCCAAGGCCTATGCTCGAATCTGCTTTGATGAGGCCTGCCACTTTACCTCAGACCAGTTTTGGTTTTTGTTTTCCCGGCTGCGCACTACTTCAGGTGTGCCAAGACGGTTTTTGCTTACATGCAATCCAGATCCTGACAGTTTTGTCCTGACTGAGCTCATTGACTGGTGGATAGGGCCTGATGGCTACCCCGTACCTGAGAGGGATGGGGTCAAGCGCTATTTTTGGCGTAAACCCAGTGGGGAGATGCTCTGGGCTGACACCAGGGAGGAGCTCCTGGCCCTGGGGTCTGGGGATGCCACGGTCTCAGTCACGTTTATCGCATCCAAGGTCACTGACAATCGCAAGCTCCTGGAGTTGGATAAAACCTACCTGACAAAACTAAAAAACCTGCCCCCGATACTCCAGGCACGCATGCTCAAGGGCAACTGGCGTATCAGGGAGGGTGCTGGGGACATGTTCCAGCGTGGCTGGTTCCCCAAGCTGGAGCCAGTTGAGGCCAGGGCCTTGGTTTTCTCCAGGCAGGTCAGGTGGTGGGACAGAGCTGCTACTCCGATGGTGGGCAACCTGGTCCCCAGCGTGCCCAGGCCCTTGGATTTTCGAGCCAGGCGTGAGGGTAACCCTGACTGGACTCGGGGCCTCCTGGCAGGGCTGACCAGGCCCATCCACGTACATGACAGGGGCAGGATCGTGCTCCAGGACTTGGCCAGCTACAGGGATGCACCTGGAGCAATCGAGGCAGCGATCGTCCGACAGGCCCAGGAGGATGGCCCTCGAGTGCTGGTGGGGCTGTGGGTAGACCCTGCCCAGGCAGGCCTTGACCAGGCCCAGCGCATGAAAAGGATCCTCAATCGTAAGGGCATTGGCGTGGTGCTGGGGCCTCAGGTCAAAAGCAAACGTGAATATGCCACCCTGCCCAGCCAGCTGGCTTACTCAGGGGAGCTCTGGGTGGTGGGCAATGACCTGGAATGGGCTGAGTTTTTCAATGAAATAGAATCCTTCCCCCCAGCCCTGGGACTGCCCATGTCGAAAAGGCCTCATGATGATTGTGTGGACGTTCTGTCAGGTGTAGTGATGGATTTGGACACACACAGGGTCAATCCATCTGCCTGGGACTCGGACATCCGAGACCCTAACAGGTCAGTAGACAACAGGTTTTTTTATGGAGACCCTGAGGAGGATGAGGGTGATGAGCTTTAGCAAGTACAACCACGACAATGAGGCCCAGCGGTTTTTGCGTGAGACAGTAAACAGGGAGTTGTTGGAGGTTTTGCACAGGCATAACTGTGGGGGTGTGCTCATCACAGTCTCAAAAGAGGCAGGGTCCTGGATTACAGTCCTGCCTGAGTGGGGTGCATTGCAGCCAGACACTGACCCCACTAACAGAGCTGGCATGCGTTTTAAGGCTGCTAGGACTGACCCTGACCAGCACGAAAAAGCAGAACTAGGCTTGCATTTTATCAAGGTTGTTAAGGACGTTTCTGGTGACGTGTCAAGTTTCTACTCTCGATTTTTTCGCCAATTGCGCGACAATCTGACAGCCCAGGGTGTGGAAATGACAGAGTGGGCTGTCAACAGTTTTACAGAGATTGTCGGACATAGACCTGACCCAATGGGGGGTAAGGTTGACTGACAATAAACCCGAGACCCCAGAACAGGCCTACAGCCGTGTAGCCCTGGAAATTGAAAGCAGAAAGATAGGCAAGGCCATTGCCCACGTAATGCCAGAGGGTGTGGGTTTTTGCTTTTTCATGTTTAACCAGGGGGCTGGTGGCGGTACCACGTACCTGTCAAACTCAAACCGGGACGATGCAATCAAGATGCTCAGAGACTTTCTAGCCAAGCTATCGGACTGAGACCTGATGGCACTGTGTGATCATTGTAGACGCCAAATATCGATAGCGACCAAACGTGGCCTACGGAAAGCCAAGGCAGCTGGTGTGCATACAGGACGGCCAAGGACAAAAATCAGTATCGCTGACCTCCAGAGAGTCCGGGATGGGGAGTTGACCACAGGGCAGCTGGCTGTGGAGATTGGGTGCAGTGCCATGACTATCCGGCGCCGATTACGGGACCTTTGAGCCATGGCACGTGAGCTTGGTGGCAGGGTAGTCAGGCGTACAATCGACGGTAGGGAGCTGAGGCGAGAAGTGTCCAAAGAACGTGAGAACACACTGGCAGCCCTTGCGTATACGGATGCACGTGGCTGGTACTTTGGAAGTTGTTCGTATGTGGAGGGTCTTACAGTCAGAGCTCCTGTGTCTGCTGGTACCTACGATGCAGGCTCACAGCTGATGCTGGCGATAGCTGGGAGCTGGGGCCGTTCCGGTCTGCCTACCGTTGCTGTCTCTGAGGAGAGGATGAGGGCTTTTATCAGCTCTCAGCCCCAGTCCGATTATAGGCCACGGGGCCCCTGGGGTACTTGGCTAATCCGTTTGCCTCCACTGCCAAGGCTTAGTCTGGTGGCCAGGTCTGGCAGGCTTGACCCTGTTAATACCCTGGTGGTGGTTTACCTGGAGGACCTGTGGAGCTTTTTTGCTGCTGGTAGTTCTGTCGAGTTTACCCAGTTTGCCAGGACTGCTGAGTTTTTGCGGGATGGTAAAGATACTGGGGATAGAAACCACTTTGCACCAGAGGCTGAGGTAGACCTGGTGCCCCAGGACCTGCAGGCAGCCTCTCAGCTGGGCTGGTTGATACTCAACTCAACTCTGGCCCTGGGAGAGCTCCAGGGAGTGGAACGTGTGGGGCCGGAGCGTGCTGCCAGGGATGTGGGGCTATACCCAGCTGGCGATTACGTTCTAAAATAGTTTATTGGAGGGCTAACGAGTGACCTGGGTAATTCAAACGAGAATGAAAGCTAGCTCAGAGTTTTGGCGAACTATCTTGCACAGGTACGCCTCATTTGATGAGGCTCATAAATTCGGCCAGACAATCGATGCCTCACGGGATGTCCGATACAAAAACACAGAGACGGGCAAGATCGTCCCCAGGTTTCCTGACCAGGTGGTGTGAGCATGGCCATGGACTATTTTGAGCGTAGGGCATCGGAGATCTTGAGCTCTGTCATGGTCTGTCAGGAGCTCCTGCAGCTCCACACCAATGCCTGGGCACGTGAGCATGATATTTGGCAGCCGTTGCACGTGAGGCTGCTCCTGGAGCCTGTCAGCCCTCTGGGGGATGCGTATCAGGAGTTTGTGCCCATGATGCAGGTGGGGGTAAAAATCCAGGAGGCAGACACGCTTATGCCAGAGCAAAGGGAGGAGCTCCTGGGCAAGCTGGCAGACCTGGTCAGGATGTTTCCCTGGACTGTCTGACCACCCCACCCACCACGAAAAAAGCCCGTCCCAGATCAGGACGGGCTTTTTTCGTTTATCGACCCTGCCCCGTTCGAGCTTAGGGATCCACCAGGATGAGGCTGCCATGGCAAAAAAGGATCTTCTGGGGCTCGGTTTTATGGTCTAGCCAGACATTCCAGTGCCAGCTAATCGTGCCTGTGGGGGCCAGGTCTGCTGTGTCTGTTTCTGTGAGCGTCATCAGGATCGCTGACTCCTCGAGAGCCAGTGTCCAGGCCCCCACTGGGGGAGAGGTGGCGTTACTGCTGACAAAAGGTGCTGAAATATCGTAGGGTGTCAGGATAAATGGTGCTCCCCCTGGGGCATAGGCGCTGAGACGTATGGCAACAGACGCCCCAATCGCGCAACGTAGCGAAATTTCATTAGGAACTAGGTTGATTTGGTTTGTCTGGGCCATGGCAATAGGACTGCATTATGCCATCTGACTGCTGTGTAATAAATGTGGTGGTGCCAGAAACCCCCATTTTTAGCGTGGTGGTATCGCAGGCTGGGGGTGCTGGGCCACCTGGGCCTGAGGGCCCCGTGGGTCCAGCTGGAGCTGATGGGCCAGCTGGGGCTGATGGAGCTCCAGGTCCTATCGGACCAGAGGGACCACAAGGGGAGCCAGGGCCAGCCGGTGGCCCTGAGGGACCTATGGGCCCAGCCGGACCTCAAGGTGAGCCTGGCCCAGCTGGAGCTGATGGCCCTGCAGGTGCTGATGGGGCTCCAGGCCCTATCGGACCAGAGGGTCCACAGGGTGAGCCTGGCCCAGCTGGAGGTCCTGAGGGGCCCATGGGCCCAGCCGGACCAGAGGGACCTCAAGGCGAGCCTGGCCCAGCCGGTGCTGATGGTGCTGCTGGGGCTCAAGGGCCCATCGGACCAAAGGGAGACCCAGGCATCCAGGGTATTCAGGGCATCCAGGGAGACCCTGGCCCAGCCGGTGCCCAGGGCATCCAGGGTGCTGATGGAGCTCAAGGCCCAGCCGGTGCTGATGGAGCTCAAGGTCCAGCCGGTGCTGATGGAGCCCAGGGGCCTCAAGGGCCCATCGGACCAGAGGGACCTGAGGGTCCCCCAGGTGCTGGAGGTAGTGTGGCGATTCCACTATCTAACAAAAACATGGTGGCATCTCTCACTACAGCACCACACATGCTCGCATGCGCAACGCCTCTTGCGGTTACCCCAACTTCCGATGGGTACTTGCACGTTTTTGTCAATGGTGTTGCCTACGCAATCGGGGATGCGTTACGGACAAGCGACTTTTATTTTTCGTCTGACTCGGGCAACACACCTAAAGCGATCGCAAATTTGACAACTGGCGATTTGCTGTATCAGGGCAGTGGGCTCCCATTTACCCTAGATGCGAACGATGTGATCTCATACCTGACACTCGCTACAGCGTGAGCATGCCATGACTATCAAACTAAAACAGATTGATCTTCCTCCAGGCATGTCCACAACTGCAGTGGAGGATGGTGCCCTGTTGACGGGCACTGAGGCAGCAGAGCTCATTGCAGGTGTGGATGGCACTAATCATGCCCAGTTCATCGCAACGGAAGCCGATGGGAGGGTCAAGATCTCCGATGGTGGCACACCGTTGCGTATCTCTGTGCCATCCGTGGCTAACACGGGCAACAGCACCAACACACCCCTGGGTGCGAACGGGACATTTACTGGCACCCCTGTATTTGTGCAGGACTTTGCGGCAATCGGTGTATTCGTATACTCGAACGTTGGCTCTGCTGTCGATGGCCTCAAGATGCAATGGTCTGTCGATGGCGTGGTGTGGGCTGAGACCCTGGCATTTACGTTGCTGCCTAGCATTGCAGGGTCATACACAGTTGGTCCTAGAGCTGCATATTTCCGCGTAGTTTTCACGAACGGCGGCACTGCTCAAACCACGCTGCAGATACAAACGATCCTGCATTATACGGTAGTACGCACAGGCACTACTCGTGTTTCAGATGTAACCAGTCCAGAGTCTGATGCGACTACCGTCAAATCCGTTATCACGGGCAAAACGACTCAGGGTGGTGGTGGTTACGTCGATGTCAAGGTAGCTCCCTCTGGGGCCGTGGCTATCGATGGCACGGTCTCAGTCACAAACTTCCCAGCCACGCAACCTGTGTCTGCCACATCCCTGCCACTGCCGACCGGTGCAGCGACAGAGGCCACGCTCGCCACACGCCTCACAGAGACCACATTCACGACACGTACTCCCACGGTAGGGCAAAAAACCGGGGCAGCCTCATCGCCCGTGGTGCTGGCCAGCGACCAGTCAGCCCTGTCCGTGACTGATGGGGGTGGCTCACTGACTGTGGATGGCGCTGTTAGCGTCTCGAACTTCCCAGCCACGCAGCCTGTGTCCGCCGCTGCATTGCCGCTGCCAGCTGGTGCAGCGACAGAGGCCACGCTAGCCACACGCCTCACAGAGGCCACGTTCGCAGCACGAACTAACACCTTAGGCCAAAAGGCTGCCACAGGGTCCATGCCCGTGGTGCTGGCCAGCGACCAGCCTGCAGTACCTGTGAGTGGCGCTGTTAGCGTCTCGAACTTCCCAGCCACGCAGCCTGTGTCCGCCGCTGCATTGCCGCTGCCAGCTGGTGCAGCGACAGAGGCCACGCTAGCCACACGCCTCACAGAGGCCACGTTCGCAGCACGAACTAACACGCTGGGTCAAAAGACAGCAGCAGCCTCAGCTCCTGTGGTGCTGGCCAGCGACCAGCCTGCAATCAACGTGGTTACAGCAGCTCCAGCAGGCCCTGCCACGGCTGCTGTGGCCAGCGTCGCTGCCTCCATCACACCTGTGACTCTGGTGGCGAGTAACACTGCCCGTAAAGGTGCCACGGTGCAGAACGACTCAGCCTCAGCTCTGTATCTCAAGCTGGGCAGCACTGCCTCGAATGTCAGTTACACGTGCCTGATGGCAGCTGGCTCCTACTATGAAACGCCGTATGGGTATACGGGCATTATTACTGGTGCCTGGGTGTCTGCAGTGGGTGCAGCGCTAGTTACGGAGGTTGCATAATATGCCGCTGTATTATCCACCTGAGGTTGGTGGGGGTGAGCTCCCACCACTGGCCTACCGCGATCGGTATATCGACCCACCTAGTAACCCAGACCCATGGAATGATGAATTCGACTCAGGCTCCCCCGTGCTGGCTGACAGGGGGCTGAGGCTTACACGGCATCAGGGGACTGGTGAGCTCACAACACGTGTTGGAGAAGTGGACATGTTTGCTCCAGCATTGGCTATCACGGAGTATCGATCGTCTTTGCGGGATTCTTGTTTGTTGCTGCAGGTGCCCCTGGGTACTGATGTAAATTGGTTTCTGAATAAGCCAACACCACCAACGTCATATGCGTATGCTGCTCGCATTATTCCCAGGCGTGTAGGACTAACTAATCAATACTTTGGTGTGACGGTGGGCAACTCACTAAACCCAGCTGGGGCAGTTGCCGACCGATCGATCTTCGTATTTGTCGAAACCGACACTGGAAACCACTCTTTGGTACGGTATCAGGCTGGCTTTGCAAACTTACTTGCTGTTGCCATGCAGGATTTTGGCCCTGTGGTGTTGTGGGCAGACTGCCAGATAGATGCAATCTGGAACCTTCGTTATAACTGTGAAACAAACGTGCATGGCAGAACTGGTGTTGTGACAGCTTCACAGCTAGGGCCGTTTATCGATTTTGGGCCAGGTTCCCTGTATGCAGGTGTGATGGTGTCGACACCTGCCACCTATATGACTTGGCTCGAAATTGACTATATCCGCCGCTATCCCGTGCACTCCTATTTTCCAGCGTGAGCTAAAAACATGCCCTATTACTCACGACCAGTCAGCAGTGCACAGCTCCCAGTGCGCTACAAAGATCGTTATATCGAGGCACCAGCTGCACCGGACTCATGGAATGATGAATTCGACTCAGGCTCTCCTGTGCTTGCCGATCGTGGTTTGCGTCTCATGCGCTGGGGTGCTGCATCAGGAGAGCTCACTACTCGAGTAGGCGAGATTGACCCGCTGACTGCTCCAGTGCTGGCAGCCACGGAATACCGATCGTCAATCCGTGATTCAATGTTGCTACTCCAGACACCCACCACGGCAAGCACTACGTATGTGCTGTTGAAAGCAACGACCACGGACTCAGCCTCATACGCTACTCGCATACTCCAAAAACGCACCGGTGGCACGGGGCATCGTTGGGGGCTGGCTCTCACCACGAGCCTAAACCCTGCCCAGGGTGCAACAGACCGTACGATATATACAGCCGTGCAAGCGACAGGCACCCCCCACGATATTGCACGCTGGCAGTCAACACTATCCACGTTAGTCACAACAGCCACCACGGACTTTGGACCATCAGTGCACTGGATAGATGCTGAGATAACGCCTGTGACTTGGGATCTCAAGTACAACGCTGAGATCAATATCCATGGCCGCAGCACCGTCGTCACCACTGCCCAGGGCACTCTCACGGGCTATGGCCCCACGCTTTACGCAGGTGTCCAGGTCAGCACCCCTCCGAATTACGTGGCCTGGACAGAAGTCGATTACATTCGACGGTACCCCGTACACAGCTACTTCCCAGCCTAGGCTGGCCCTGACCTTTTTCCATCTTTGGCCCCAGCTGTGCTAGCCTGCCCCCATGCCCCTGTCGGATATTTGGCGATCGCTTTTTGGTGGCACTAACCCAGAGCACCCCCCAGCCCTGGCTGAGATCACCAATGTAAAAGCGACCCAGGAATCCAGGGTGGCTGATGGGCTGGGGCCTGTCGATTTGGCTGCCATCCTGAGGTCTGCCAGGGCAAACGACATCCAGGCGTACCTGGAGCTGGCTGAGTTTATGGAGGAGAGAGACCTCCATTATTACAGCCTCCTGCAGACTCGAAAGCTGGCCATTACCGGCTGTGACTGGGCCTGTGAGTCGACCATGCCCGGTGCTGATGTGGACTCAGACAAGGACCAGGTGGCAGCAGCCGTCAAAAAGCACGTGCTGGAGAGCCCTAACTTTACCTGGCTAGTGGCTGACCTCATGGATGCGATAGCCAAGGGCTTTGCTGTGTCTCAGCCGGTTTGGGACATCAGTGACCCAAAGATGTGGACCTACAAAGAGTTTCGGAGAGTGGACCCCAGGTGCTTTGTCTTTGATGTCGACACCATGACTGAGCTGAGGCTCAAAACCCCAGGTGCTGACCAGAGTGGGGATCCACTGCCTCCAGGCTTGATTATCCATTACCCCAGGTTGAGGGCCTCTGTCCCTATACGGGGTGGCATTGCCATGCTGGCAGCTACCACCTGGATGTTTAAGACCTTCTCAGTCAAGGACTGGATGGCATTCTCTGAGGTCTATGGGATGCCCATCAGGGTGGCCAAATATGAGCCAGGGGTTACCACGGATGATGAGAAAAAGAGCATAAAGAGGGCTCTGGCAAACCTGGGCCACGATGCTGCAGCGCTGATGCCCAATACGGTGGAGCTCGAGATACTGTCAGGACGTACAGGGTCAGGGCAGAGTCCATACCTGGAGCTTGCTGAGTATTTTGATAAACAGCTCTCCAAGGGTGTCCTGGGCCAGACCATGACATCCGACGATGGTAGCTCTCTGGCCCAGGCCAGCGTGCATGAGAATGTGAGACAGGACATTGCCCAGGCCGATGGGCATAACCTGGCAGCCACGGTTATGGCCCATGTCATAAAGCCGTTTGTCATGCTCAACTTCGGGCCCAAGGCAGCAGTACCCAACTGCTACCCCGAGACTAGCCCCCCTGAGGATCTCAAGGCCTGGTCAGAGTCAGCGGTGCCCTGGGTCAAGGCTGGCCTCCAGGTCCCTGCTGCCTTTGTACGCTCCAAGTTTGCGATACCTGATCCAGAACCTGGTGAGGAGCTGGTGGGGGGAGACCTCATGCGTACGCCTGAGGAGGAGCTGATGCTCCAGCCAGGCCAACAGCCAGGACAGCCAGGTCAACAGCCCCCACCAGGGCAGCCTGGGCAGCAGCCCCAGCCCAATCGATTGGCCTTGAATGCCCAGGAGCCTCAGAGCGTGCGCACTGCAGAGCAAACCGTGGATGCTGCCATGCGAGAGTGGCAGCCGATCCTGGTGCCCTACAAAGACACTATCGAGGCCATGGCCCAGCGTGCTGGCTCGTTTGCTGAGTTTCTTGAGCTTCTCAAAGCTTTCCCCGAGACAGCTGACTCGAATGAGTTTGTAAAGCAGCTGGCGATCGCCGCCACAGAGACCAGGATCGTGGCTGTGGGCAAGGCATGAGTTGCCCTGCCCATGGACTCAAGGTCAGCCCTAACCATGCCAAGTTTGACCCAGGCGTGGTGCCTACAGAGGTCCTTGAGTACGTGACAAAAAAGGGGGTAAAGCCCTCCTTTTCGTACCAGGACGTGTGGAATGAGGAGCACTCCACAGCCTTTGCCGTGGCCAAGGCCACTGAGCTGGACGTAATCGAGTCCATGCAGACAGCAGTGGCTGAGGCCCTGAGAGAGGGCCTCCCATTCACGGAATTCCAAAAGCGGATCACCCCGATCCTGGCAGATAGGGGCTGGTGGGGCAGGCAGTCACGTGTGGACCCCATCACTGGGGAGACTGCAGACGTGCAGCTGGGGAGCCCAGCACGTCTAAAAATCATTTATGACACCAATGTTAGGACAGCCAGGGCAGCCGGGCAATGGCAGCGTATCGAGGCAGCAAAAAAGGCCCTGCCCTATCTCCGATACAGGCACGGCAATCCAGAAAGGCCCAGGCCTGACCACGTGGCGTGGGATGGGAGGGTCCTGCCCGTTGACCACCCCTGGTGGAATTACGCCTACCCTCCGAATGGGTACCGGTGCACGTGCTGGGTGGAGCAGGTGTCTAGTTTCCAGGCAAAAAAGCTGGGGGTTACACCTGACTCAGATGTCGACACAGACCCCATCGTTGTCAAAAATCCCAGGACTGGTGTCACCACCACCACGATAAAAGGGGTGCAACCTACCTTTGCCTACAACGCTGGCAAAAACAGGAATGCAGGCCTAGTCCAGGCTGGAGTGATAAAGCGTCCTGCCCGGGGTCAGCCACCAGGGCAGCCTCAGCCACCAGCACCCCCCAAACCCAAGGCCAGGCCAAAACCCCAGCCCACCCCAGACCCCAGGCAGCCTCAGCCCCTGCACTCGGATGTTATCGGGGATGTGGCTAAGTCCCTGCAGACTCCAGCAGCCCAGGCTGGGGACTTCTCACAGACAAGGTCCCTGATAGCCCAGCAGATAGCCCAGCAGTTGCCCACGTTGGTGAGGGCTGTGCAGGCCAGTGATAGCCAGGCGGCAATCGACGCCAAGGCCACTGGAGCCCACAACGATGCAGTGCACCAGGCCACGGGTAGGATCGCTCTGAGTCCCAAGACAGGCCAGCTGTTGCAGGGGCCACGGCCTACGGTGTCGAGTGACCTGGAGCTGCTACGTGGCCAGCTCTCAGACTACATTGGGAAAACTCTCACCCCAGCTGACCAGGAGGCACGCTCAAAGATCGTAGACAGGATTGGAGAGCTGGAGGCCCAGCTGGGCAAAGAGCTCGAATGGTACAAAGCTGTACAGATCTTTGTACATGAGGAGCTGCACGGGCATAGCCCCCTACGGGCTAACGTGCCCATGTACGTGGCAGAGGGGGCGGTTATCGAGGAGGTAACCACAGAGGTCCTGGCCAGAGAGCTGGTGCCTCAGGCTGATTCAAAGGCCTACCAGGGGGAGATTGAGGATGTTGTCAGCGCGATATCCAAGTCCTTGCCTGAGCCTATGTCCAGGGGTGACATATATACAGCCCTGGTACGTGCTAGTGTCGCATTCAAGTCCTGGACAGCTACCTCCAGCATGGCCAAAACGTTTATCGAGGGTCTCAGGGTGGAGTTTCCAACTGCCGATCCTGCAGTCCTGGCCCTGGCTATCAGTGAACTACGGATAAAAAAGCCCGCCACCCCAGCCCCCACCCCATGACTCAAGCCGACAAAATCCTGACTGGCATGCTGCCCTTGCACACCTGGGCCCAAAGGGTGGCCTGTGCCCAGAGGATTATCGCTGAGACTGGGGACCTACCTGAGGCCATCTGGTATCAGCTGTGGTTTGGGCAAGTTGCTGTCCCCTCGGATATCGCAGCTGAGTCCCTGCTGCTTTTACGGCCCAAGGGTGCAAAGCCGTATGTGGGTGGCTGGAGATAAATGTCTGGTGGTATTTTTGATTTTATGCCACTCTCCAGCATCTCATGAATTTTGTAGCCCTCTGTGCTGCGATGCCTATTGCGTTTGGAGGAGAGCCTCCCAAACGTATCGTGGTGTTGCCCTCAGGGCCTGAGATTCGTGGCAGAGATGGCAGGGCCTGGGCCGTCAAGGATCGTGCAGCTATCCTGGTCCAGCTCTCCCAGAGGCCCATCCTCCTGGATGAAAATCACGCCTCTGTGCATGCAGCCCCGAACGGGCAGCCTAGCCCTGCAGCTGGGTGGCTCTCCGATTTTTCATTTACGGACCAGGGGCTGGAGGCTGCTGTTGAGTGGACCCCCTACGGCCTGGACCTTTTTTCAAAAAAGGCATACAGATACGTCTCACCTGCCTTGTTTCACACTGCACAAAGTGCTAGTGGCGTGCTGGGGGCTGTGCGTGGGCTGCACTCTGTGGGTCTTACGAATTCCCCTAATCTGGACTTGCCAGCCCTCAATTCTCAGGATCACACACACATGAAACTGACAGCCGAACAACTCCAGGCACTGGGGCTGGCAGCAGATGCCACAGATGAGCAGATCGCAGCCAAGATCGTGGCTGTGGTGCAGGCCCAGCCCAAGGCTGGTGTTGCTCCAGAGCTTGGCAGCGTGCTCTCCAAAATCCAGGACACCTTAGCTGGGCTGGTGGCTGCCAAGGGCTCCACTGGTAGCCCCGTGGCAGCCGTGGCAGGGAATGCAGCTGCCCCGAGTGAGGCCCATCTGATTGCTGTCAATGCCGTTGTGGATTCAGGCATCGCAGCTGGCAAGGTAGCTCCAGGCTCACGTGAGGCCTTTGTCAAACAAGGTGGCTCCAGTCTCGAGAGCCTCAAGCTGCTCCAGGAGCTGATTGCGTCCCTGCCCGTGCTCGTGGCTACCAATGCTGGGCCCGTGGGTGGCGGCAATGGGGGCAACGGTGGTGGTGGCAGCAAGCTCACCCCCCAGCAGCAAGCGATTTGCAAAGACCTCCAGGTGTCTGAGGAGGAATTCCTCAAGAGCCGTAGTGAGCTGACCTCCTGACCTGAGTCACATCCTCTAAGAATTCTGACCGTAAAGGGCTCTAGTCATGGCAGGCATTTTATCAGCTAACCGAGACGCTAAAATCCACTCTGGGGTGGAGCGTGAGAAGGTTGTCAAGTCCGGTGTCACCTTGTGGAAAGGTGCCCTGGTTGTCTTGAATCCAGCCACGGGTCTGGTGGAGCAAGCTGGGCCTCTGGCTACTGGGGTAGCCCTGGGCATCGCTGAGAAAAAGGTTATCGGGGATGGCATCCTAACCGTGCCCATCCGGTCTGGCTTTGTCGAGCTCACGATCGCTGGAGCTGCTGATGCTTTGACGATCAATGACATTGGCAAAAAGGTCTATGCCATCAATGACCAGACTGTCGGCAAAACCGATGGGACTGGGACCAGAGCTGCTGCTGGCATCCTCTTCGATATTGCTGACACTGGCAACGCTGTTGTGGCGGTAGGCCTGTCCACTTCCGTTTGATAGGAACTGCGAAAAACCAAACATGGATATCAACCGGCAAAACCTGGACACCTTCTTTCGTGGCATCAGCGCGGTTTTTCGTGGGGCAATGGTCACCAATGTCCCCGACCAGTACCTGCAATTCGCCACCATCGTGCCCAGCTCCTCAGCCCGTAACGATTACACGTGGCTCGGAGAAGCTGAGGAACTGCGTGAGTGGATTGGTGGTCGAGTCCTGACTCAACTGGCCAGCCATGACTACAACGTCAAGAATCGTAAGTTTGAGCGCACGCTACGTGCCCAGGCTGACGATCTTAGAGACGATGTGATCGGTATCTACTCAGCCCGGACCCAGATGCTGGCTGATGCTGCCAAGCTGTGGCCCAATAAGCTCTGCTTTGAGGCCTTGGTCTCGAATGGTCTTTGCTTTGATAAGCAAAACTATTTCGATACGGACCACCCTGTAGGGATGGATGCTGCCATCACTGTTGTCAGCAATGACAATCCGAATGGTGGCAACGTTGGTGCCTACTTCTATCTCCTGGATACGACAAAGCCACTCAAGCCGATTATTTTTCAGCGGCGTGAGGATGTCAGCTTTGACAGTCTGACTGACACCAGCTCTGACCACGTATTCAAGTTTGATGAGTTTCTCTATGGTGCCCGTGCCCGGGGTAACTATGGCTACGGCTTTTGGCAACAGGCCATGCGCTCCAAGACTGGCAGCACAGTGGCAGAGCTCAGGACTGAGCTGACTGACCTCCGGCTGCGTATGCGCAGCATGAAAAATGACCAGGGCAGAGAGCTGGGCATTGACCCAGACCTCATCATCTGCGGGCGCAGCAAGCACGATGTCCTGACTCAGGCTGTTGACAGTCAGTTTGTGGATACGGCCTACACCCCAAACCCGGTTTACAAGGCCTTTCGCATTATCTGCGCTCCCTGGTTGCCGTGATCTATGGCCAGGCAGTGGAAAGGGTTTACTAGGGAGGCCTTTATTACGCAGGCTGCACGGCTGGGTAAGGGTGAGCTCTCCCAGCTCATGCGTACGGAGGGTTTTGCCATACCCCGTATGCGTGGCCTCCCTGATGAGATTGCAGGGGCCTGCTTTGACGTGCTGGTAGCTAGTGCTGTCAGCTCCAGCCCAGGACCCTCCGAGACGTCACACGCACCAGCAGCAGATCAGGCCCCTGCAGTCGTGTATCGATGGGAGATTAGGGCAACACAGGCCCAGCGCTACCGGTGTGGGCAGCTATTCACGCCCCAGGCCCAGCTTTTTGAGGCTGCTTTTTTCAATGGTGAGGAGCTACGGAAGCTCCAGGCAGACACCCAGCTGGAGGTCAAGGACCTGTGGCAGGGTGGCTCCAAGAGGGGTTAGCCCATGGCCTACGCTACCGTCCTAACAGCTATCAGCCTTTATGGTGAGGATGCTGTCATTGTCGGAACGGACAGGGACAAGGACGGGGCTAGGGACACTGGGGTTTTTGAGCTTTTCCTGGATGCTGCCACGAATGAGATTGATGGATATCTGGCTGGGAGAGTGACTCTGCCATTGAGCCCAGTGCCCAAGAATGTTGCCATTTACTGCGTTGACATTGCCATGTATCGCAGCCGTCCCACTGCAGACGTGCTGACTGAGGAGATCTCAAAGCGATACGATGCAGCTGTCAGGTACCTGGAGATGGTGGCCACGAACAAAATCAGGCTGGTGGCCCCAGACCCTACGGACCCAAACATCGTGGGTGCCACGGTCAACAGTGCAGTCCAGGCTGATACGCTAACCGAGCGTGAGACCCTGGAGATAGCTGACTGTGGGGCCAGACGGTTTACACGTGACACGCTGAGGAGCTTGTGACCACGGTCAAGCAGCCAGTGGGGCCCTCCATCCAGGTCAGCACTCAGCAGCTTGACCGGATGAGGGAGAAGCTGGCTGCCTGGGGTGACAGGCTACGAAGGCCCAAGGGCCTGGCCAGTGGCATTGCTGCCATGATGGAGACCCAAGTCCGACGCCGCATCCAGGACGAAAAAACCGATCCTGAGGGCAAGGCCTGGGATGGGTGGGCTGACTCCACGAAAGAGCAGCGCAAGGCTAACCACTCCCTGCTCCTATTTGAGGGCAGGCTCAGGGACTCCATTGTAGGCAAGGCCCTCAATGGCAACACTGTGGTGGTTGGCTCATCCATGGTTTATGCCAACGTGCACCAGTACGGATGGGAAGAGAGAAACATCCCGGACCGTCCTTACCTAGGCCTGTCCCAGGACAATGAGGATGAGATTCTGGAGATGGTTCTGGACTGGTGTGACCCTGCCAGGAGCTCCTGAGGCATGACAGCCCTTCTCCAGCTCAGGGATGGTATTGCTCAAGGCCTATCCGAGGATCCTGGGCTGGTGGCCTTGACTGCCACCACGTTTGTCCATGGTGGTGACTTCAAGCTCGAAGATCTCAAACGGTACTTTGTCTCAGCTCCAGCCCTGGCCCTGGCCCTCCTGAATGTGGAAGTGGTGAGGCAGGGCCCAGCCCAGGTGGGGGTCTGTTCATTCGGGCTGGTCTGCATAAACAAGGCCACAGCCGGGCAGGACCAGCACAGCCGCTGTATCGAGTTGGTGGATGCTGCTATCCGGGCACTCAAGGATCGTTGGTGGGTCGATAGCCTGTCACTGACACCCCCATCGGAGATCTCTGCACGTAACCTATTTGGCACCCCCCTGGATAAAACAGGAGTGGCCATGTGGGCCCTGGGCTTCCAACAGAGTGTTGACCTGGTGGGGGATGATGTCACAGCAGAGTGGAAACGCTGGTATGCAGTCTGGGATCTGCTGCCTGAGCTAGATCCTGAGAGACCTCACGCCACAGATGCTGGTGGCGATTGGACAGGGGTTACATCCCTACCACCTACCTGGGAGCCTCCCAGTGGTGGCTAACGTCTAAAATCAAATTCCATTTTTGCCGTTTACCTGCTAGAGGGTGCACATGGGGATCACATTTAATCAGATTCCACTGGTGGTTAATACACCGGGGATGTTTGCTGAGTTTGACTCCTCACGTGCTGCCCGTGGTCTCCCACCACTGCCACACGTGGCCCTGATTATCGGCCAGATGCTGGCCACTGGGTCAGCCCAGGCCAGCACCCCTGTCCTGGTGGATACGGCTGAGAGTGCTATCCAGCTTTTCGGGCCCAAGTCCATGCTGGCCCAGGCAGTCAAGGCCTACAAGGCAGTAGACCCCCTGACAGAGCTCTGGGCCATTCCCCTGGCTGATGCTGGTGGTGGTGTGGCAGCCACAGGCTCCATTACCTGGGCTGGCACTGCCACAGAGGCGGGGGAACAGGCGTTTTACATTGGTGGCAGGAGAGTCACCACAGGCATTACCGTAGGCATGACAGCCACGGTGCTGGAGACTAACCTGCTGGCAGCCCTGGCCCTCCAGACTGACCTGCCCGTGACAGTGGCGGGCAACACAGGCACGGGCATTGACGTTGTGGCTGTCCACAAGGGCACGGCTGGAAACGGTATCAAGCTGGGTGTTGCCCTCACGCCTGGGGAGCGCATTCTGGCAGGGTTTACCTATACGGTTACCCAGCCGGCTGCAGGTGCCACAGATCCTGACTTTGGCCTGGCAGTTACGGCCATGGGTGAAGATCAATATCACACCATTGCCCTGTGCACGGACTCCAGCACGGAAGTGGCTAAGCTCATCACTGAGATGGAGTCCAGGTGGAATGCCATGCGCTCCATCGATGGCCAGTTATTCATCTCCAAGGCTGATACCTTTGCCAACCTGGGCACACTGGGGCCCACCTATAACTCAGTAACCCTCAGCATCGTGGGGCGTGAGATCTCTGGGCTGACTCCACTGCCCTGGGAGGTCACTGCCCGTGCTGCAGCTGTCTCAGCATCGCAGACGCAAATCGACCCAGCCCAGGCAGTCACAGGGCTGATGCTGGGTGGTGCCTCTGCCCATCGTGGTGTCCGGTTTACTCGGGCCCAGAGAGACACCCTGCTGGGCAAGGGCATCTCCACTGTCATGGCTGCCTCTGATGGCAGGATGGCAGCTGAGAGGTTTATCACCACCTACCAGAAAAACGCAGCCAACGTCCCTGACACTGCCTACATGGATCTGTTTACTGTCAGGACTTTGTCAGCTCTCCGATACACGCTGAGAGCTGTGATCGGTACCAAGTTTGCCCGCTTCAAGCTGGCAGACGATGGCAATGAGCAGCCTGGGCAGCCGATCGCCACCCCGAAGATCGTTAGGACTGAGGTCCTGGCCTGGTATAAGGCCTGTTTAGAAGACAAGGGCTGGGTGGAGAATTTCGCCACGTTTGAGCAGCAGCTCATTGTGGAGCGAGATGCCTCAGACCCCAATCGACTCAACATGTTTGTCCCACCTGACTGCATAAACAACTTCCTGGTGGGTGCGATGAAGATCGCATTTACACGCTGAGGCTAGACCATGGCAAAACTGACAGGCACCTGCATTGTTCGTATGGATGGCCTCTCACTGCGCATGGTCAACTCCGAGTTGGACATGGGTGGTCAGGAGAGAGCCTCCAAGTTTGCCGATGGTAGGCGTGTTGGGTACACAGAGACCCCCAGCGCTGGAAAAATCAAAGGCACCATCATCCACGGTGGAGACACAGACCTGGCCAAGGTGGCTGCAGCGCAGTCCGTAACTTTGGTTTTTTCCACTGACACAGGTGTCGATTACACAGTCCGGGATGCCTGCTGCACTAAGCCCCCAGTCCTGAAAACTGAGGGTGAGGCAGACGTAGAATTTGAGGGTAACCCAGCGTTTTAGGCATGAGCGGAAACGGCATAATCAAAGTTACGCTTGAGTACCCTATCGACATCAAAGGCAAGGGCCTTGTGAGCGTGGTGGAGGTACGGGACAGGGTCCTGGTGGCTGACCTAATCGAGGCTAACAAGGCCTCAGACAATGGGTTTCTCCAGGACGTGGCCCTTTTTGCCAGGCTCTGTGGGCTGCTCCCATCGGACATTGAGCGCATGGACGCTGATGATTTTCGGGCTATCGGGGCTGCTGTGGCAGCTGCAAAAAAAGCCAGGGGGGCACCAGCCCCACCATCCCAGACCTGATAGCTGCACTCAGGATCCTGGCCAGGCACTGGCCCCCCAGTGAGCTGCTGGCAATGGATATGTGGGATGTGGCCTTTTGGCTAGCAGTGCTGAGCTGACATCATGTCCACATCCAGCCTCACAGCCAGCCTCACGCTCAATATTCGTGCCCTGGGTGTCAACAGCCTCAAGGCTGTCAATGAGGAATTCGCCAAGGTTGCCCAAAAGGGTAAGGACTTCAAAAAGGCCCTTGAGTTTGGGGCCACTGCCAACCAGGCAGCTGAGGGCCTGGGCAAAGTCCAGGGAGCTCTGACGGGGCTGCTGAGTGCCCCCATTGAGGAGTTTTCCAAGTTTGAATCGGCCATGGCACGGGCCAAGTCCAAGATGGATGGGGTCACAGCCCAGGGCTTTGCTGCTATGAAAAAGGCAGCTCTGGAGGCTGGGGCAGCCACTGGTTTCTCTGCCACTGAGGCAGCAGACGGGCTGACAGAGATGGCAGCTGCTGGCTTCTCGGTAAAGCAGCAGCTGGAGGCCCTACCTAAGATCCTGCAACTGGCCCAGGCTGGTGAGGTAGGGGTGGGGAGAGCCACTGCGATCGCAGCCAATGCTATGGCCCAGTTTGGGCTGCATGCTGAGGATGTGGGAGACATTGGGGATATCCTGCTCAAGGCCTCCAATGCCTCCACCATCGGCCTGGAGGACATTGCCCAGTCTCTTACCTACGTGGGGCCTGTAGCCTCTAATGCAGGCATCAGCCTCAAGAATACAGCCGCTATGGTGGCTCTGTTGGGTAACGCTGGCATTGAGGCATCCATGGCTGGTACGGGGCTGAGCAGCATGCTTGCAGGCATGGCCGCCCCCAGTAAGAAGTCTGTCACAGCCCTCAAGGCTATCGGACTCTCAGCAAAGGACCTGGCTAAGGGTGTCAAAGACCCCATCTCTGTACTGAAACAACTGGGGGAGGCTTTCGACAAAAAGCACCTTGATGAGGCTCAGAGGATGGCCCTTGTCACTCAGGTATTTGGTAGGGAGACGAACAAAACCGTCCTGTCCCTCATCGCAGCCGGGCAAAAGGCAGACGAAAATGGCACGGCTTTCGACAAAATGGCCAATGCCATGGAGAAAACCAAGGGGGCCATGGACGATGCTAGTGCCGTCCTGGGCAACACCACGGCTGCCAAGCTCAAGAGGCTAACGAGCCAGGTGGATGCCCTCAAGGTGGCAGCTGGGGAGCAGCTGGCCCCTGCACTGCTGGAGGCAGCCGATAAGGCAAGGCCCTGGCTGACATCCATGGGGGAGTGGATTGCCAAAAACCCCAAGGTGGTGGCCAACCTGGGACAGCTGACTGTGGGGCTTATCGGGGTTACAGCTGCCCTCAAGGGTGCAGCCCTGGCAGCCGGCTTTTTTGGCACGAATATCAAAGGTGGTCAGATTGCAGTGCAGGCCCTGGGAGCTCCTCTCAGACTCACGGCAAAGATGATCGGCTCTGTTGACCTGGCCACGCAAAGCCTGGGTGGCAACCTGGGTGCGACCACTGTGGCAGCCACACGTCTCTTTGGTGCAGCCGGTGCCTTTGCCCTAGGGTGGGAAATTGGCACGATGCTGGATGAGCTCATCGGTAAGACCCTTGACCTCAAAAATGGTCTGCTCTCTGCCCACATAGCAATCAAGGCTGGGCAGGCCACGACTCAGGGCCCCACTGTCGAGACTCTTGGAGAGGCAGCAGCCTTGCAAAAGTCTGGGCAGGGTGCGGCTGGTTATCAGACTGCAGCCCAGGCTGAGAATTGGCGCAAATTCATGGACTTTTTTACAGGGGGTGCCTACAGCGGCAACCTGGCACGGAACAAAAACGAGACAGAGGCACTGCAGGCCACCTGGAAAGGCACCACCCCCAGCACTGGGGAGCCATTCTCAGCTGTGCCTGGTGGCCAGTTCAATGCTGTGAGTGGCCAGATTGAGGTCACTGTCTCGGACGATAGGGTCAAGGTACGCACCCAGAGCAAGGGTGGTGTGCCCCTTCGTACTGGCCAGGCTCCACCCCCAGGGGCTAGGTAGCCCATGCCCTGGAGAGACAGATACCTGGATGGCAGCTTTCGTGGTGTGCCTTTCAAAACCGTTTCAGCGGTTACAACCGTAGGCCAGCGAAAGGCTATCTATGAGCTGCCTTTCAATGATGATGGGGTCAAGGGCCTGCCCCTTGGACGCAAGGCCAGACGCTACCAGCTGACTGTCTTTGTAATCGGAGGAGATTACGACAGAGACAGAGACAAGTTGATGGAGGCCATTGAGGCCCCAGGCCCAGGCCTCCTGGTGCATCCCTATCTGGGCTCTGTGATGGTGGAAGTGGAGGCAGAGATAAGCGTCTCTGAGTCCACTGACAGTGGGGGGCTGGCTGAGTTTAGTTTTTCGGCAGTCCAGTCTCAGGCAGCACTGCTGGTCACTGCTGGCCCAGCCGTGGTGGAGGATACTCGGGGCAACCTGCAGACTGCTGCAGCTGCAGTCCAGGTAGCTGCCAAAACAGAATATGTGCGCAATTTCAGTCTGGAGGATGTCAGGGACTACGTGCAGCAGGCAAATCTCGAGACGCTAGACCAGATGATTGCTGACTTGAGGGAGCTCAATGCCACGGTCTCCACTGCCCTGGCTGTGCCAGCCCATGCTGCTCACCAGATTGCCCAGCTGGCAGCAGAGTCCGTGCAGCTCATCTTTACCCCCCAGGAATGTGCCGATGCTATCGAGGATGCCCTGGCATCGATGATCAATTCCCTGGTCACTGTGGCAGCAGCTGTGGGCCCTGACAGTGTGAGGCCTGAGTCCTCTTTCGTGGCTGCTGTGGATGCTCTGGCAGCCAGCACCATGGCCCTGACCCTGACCACCCAGGGGGCAGGCAAGCTGGGCACAGACCCAGAGCCAGATGCCCAAGCCGAGGATATTCGACGCAACCATGCAGCCCTAAAACACATGATGCGATCGCTGGCCCTGGCCACCACGGCTGAGGCCTCAGGTAATGCCACGTTTGACAGCTCCCAGCAGGCCCTGGCCATCCGGGATGCTCTGGTCAAAGCCTTGGAGGATGAGGCAGCCTCTGTGGTGGCTGGGATTGAGCATGATGCAGACCCCATCTCTGCCCTGCAGGATCTCCGGGCTGCTGTCTTTGCCCATCTCACTGCCTTGGAGCTGGAGCAGCTGACCACGTACGTGCCTGCAGATGTGACCAGCAGCTTTCAGCTGGCCTATGAGCTGTATGGGGATGCCTCCAGGTTTGAGGAGATTGAGCGACGCAACCAGCTGGATAACCCCAGCTTCATTGTCAATCCTCTGCAGGTGCTAGCCACGTGACACTTGTCAACCAAGCCCAGCCGGTCTCTCTTGTGGTGGAGGGCCAGCGTTTTTCGGGGTGGTCAGATGTCGCTGTGACCAGGGCCCTGGACTCCCTGGCTGACAGCTTCCAGCTGACTTATGCAGCCCGTGAACAAGCTCTCATTGTCGATAATCGGTATATCCAGCCAGGTGCTGCCTGTGCTGTGGACTATGGGCCACATCGAATTGTGACTGGGTATGTCAACCAGTCAGACATCGCTATCGAGGCCAGCAGCTACAGCACATCTTGCAGTGGAAGGTCAAAGTCTGGGGACCTGGCTGACTGTGCAGCCGTGCATAAAACCGGGCAATGGCTCCAGCGTACCCTGGTGCAGATCGTAACTGACCTGTGTCAGCCGTTCGGTATTGCTGTGACAGCTGACCCCCAGATCGCCGCCGATACCTTCAAATTCAGCCGTTTTGAGATAGATGAGGGTGAGAGGGTCAGCGATGCCATGGAGCGGCTCCTCAGGGCCACAGGGGTGACAGCCGTATCCCAGCCCACTGGGGACCTGAGGCTCTTTCGGATCACTGGGGGTGCAAGCTCTGGGCTGCGTAGCGTGCAGCTCCAGGTGGGGCAGGCCATCAGCCGTGGCTTGGTGCGTGTGGACCAGGACACCTATTCAGTTTACCGGCTGAGAAACCAGACGGGCAGAGCCAACAAAGAGGAGTCACCACGGCATGCAGCCCTGGAGAAGTTTGAGGCCACGGACAAAAACGTGACTCGATACAGGCCTTACGTGATTGGGTCCGATACCCATGCACGTGTGGCAGAGCTCCAGACCCAGGCCACCTGGGAGCGGAATACACGGGCAGGCAAGGCCCTCACTATGACTTATACCCTGCCTGGTGGCCTGGCTCCAGACGGCCAGCCCTGGGCACCCCCCATGCTGGTACTGGTTGACGATCGTGCACTCGGAGTGAGGGAGACTCTGCTCCTCACGCTGGCAGAGCTCAGGTGCAGCAACAGCACGCTGGAGACACGAATTTCCTTGACATACCCAGAGGCTTACAGCCTTTTACCCCTGCCTGTACGCCAGCTAAATAAGGGTGTAAGCTTAAAGGGCTAGGCACCCCATGGATGAGCTACTGCGCAGACTCAGGATCCTTATCCAGAATTTGGCCACACGTGTGGCTGTGGATAGGTCAGAGGCTGCAGGAGGCACGTACCAGGTCCTGTGGGGTGGCGATCGTGTGAGCTCAGGGCTGGAGCACCTGGAGAGCCAGGGCCTCCACTTCCGTGCTGCCAGTGAGTCTGGTGGGGTGGTTATCAACTGTGGTGGGCAGAGAGATGGGGGTGTCCTCATCTCTGTGGGTGGCATCGTACCCAATGACGCAATTGGGGAGGGTGAGGGAGGCCTGCATTATCTCGGAGAATGGAAACTCTTTCTCCGATCGGACGGGCAGCTCTCCCTGGGCTCAAAAACGCCAGCTGACTGGGTGGCTCTGGCAGCAAAAACGGACCAGCAAATCCAGGACGCCAAAGCGGATATTTCATCTATCCTAAATGCGCTGCAAACCTGGACACCTGTGCCCCAGGACGGTGGAGCAGCTCTCAAGGCTGCAGCTGCCTCCATCACCCTGCACCCATTCGAGTCCGTGGCCTCAGACAAGGTCAGGTGTGAGTAATGCTCGGCGTTTTCCTACAGCAAAACCTGATGTATTACGATCTGCGCAGGGACCCTACAAAGGGTAACCACCTGGAGACTGACCAGTCACTGCGTACCCCGATCTTGCTGTCCCTGTTTACTGAGGGCAGGCTGCAGCCAGAGGATGTGGCCACGGGCAGCCCACTGGGTGGCTGGTGGGGTGACAGTTTCTCGGACATCTCGGGGTGGGAGCTGGGGGGCAGGCTTTTTCATCTATCCCGGGGCAAGGCTACGGCTGGAGCCTTGAGGCTGATAGAGCAGGAGACCCTGACCCAGCTGCAGTGGCTTATTGACGATGGGCTGGCCCAGAGCGTGGCCACCACAGTGACCAGGGTGGCTCCAGACAGGTGGGAGTCCAAAGTCTCTGTCCAGGTACGTGGGGCCCTGGCTCCTGAGTGGTACACCATTTGGAGCTACACGCTATGAGCTTTTCGGTACCCACTTACCGTAAGATCCTCAGCCGAGTCCAGACTGACTTGGGGGCTGATGCCAACGGAAAAACCCCCAGGGCTACAGTGGAGTATGGCCTGGCCAGGGCCATTGCAGGTGTCAGCAAAGGCCTTTATGGGGCCTTTACCTGGCTGGTTGCTCAGTGCTTCCCTAACACAGCCGATGAGACCTACGGCTGGAGATGGGGCAGTGTCTGGGGGATTGACCAGCTCCCAGCCACGGCATGGGCTGGCAATATCCTGGTGACTGGGGCCCCAGCTGCCTCCATCCCTGCAAATACCGAATGGGGCAGAGCTGATGGTGAGCTCTACAAGACAGCTGCAGCCGCTGCAGTGGGTGGTGGGGGTACTGTCACCATCAGTGTCACATCCTCCACCCCAGGGGCTGCAGGCAATAACCCAGATGGGCAGATCCTGTCCCTGACCACGCCCCTGGCTGGAGTCGATACCGATGCCACAGTCCAGAGCTCCACAGTGTCTGGGGCTGATGTCGAGGATTGGCAGACTGGGGGCCTGCCTCGATTGCTGGCCAGACTGCGCAACCCACCCAAGGGGGGTGGCCCTGGGGATTACGTGGCCTGGGCTCTGGAGGTACCGGGCAACACCAGGGCCTGGGAGTTTGCCAACCTGGAGGCTAACAACTCTGTCTCTGTTGCTTTTGCTCGGGATAATGACCCTGTCACCAACATCCCTGACAGTGGGGAGCTTGCCACCACCCTGGCCCATATTCAGAGCGTGGCCCCCATCACAGTGGAGGTCAGGGTTATAACGCTGATAGCAAAGCCCGTAAATTTGGTTTTTACGGCTTTGACACCAAATACCGTAGCTGTGCAGCAAGCTATCGATGTCTCTGTGGGTGACTTCCTGTTACGTGAGGGAGCTCCAGCAGGCACGATAGCGTTATCCCGGCTGGAGGATGCTATCTCAAGTGCTGTGGGGGAGGTCTCTCACACACTATCCAGCCCGTCTGCTGACATCGTGTGTGCCACCAATGAGCTGCCAGGCCTGGGCACAAGGACCTGGCCACCATGAGTGGGGGCACGCACACGCTAGATGATTACACGTGGCTGTATCAGCGGCTGCTGCCCCGGGGCAAAGTCTGGCCCATTGACCCAGTCACCACGCCTGTATGGTGGTCACTGCTGACTGCCATGGCTCAGGAGCCTGTCAGGCTCGACACAGCACTGTGGGGGATCCTCAAAGACTTTATCCCGACTGCTGACATGGGCTATGGGCTGCTCGAAGAGTGGGAGGAGCTCCTGGGCATCAACGTCCCTGCTGGAGCCACCCCTGTCCAGCGTGTGGCTGCCATTCGAGCCAAACTCAACTCTGCTCTGTCTCCCAGCTATGCGGCGCTCCTGGCACTCCTCAACAGCCTGGGCATCGGCACGGTCACTATCACGCTAGGCAGTTACCCACAGTTTTTGGCTGGGTATGTGGTGGGTAAACCCCTTGGCTCAGTCCAGGGCCTGACCACTTGGGTGATCACGTACCCAGCCCCAGTCAAGCCAAACTTTGAGGCCACTGTCAGGGCCATAGCCCCGATAAACACCACGATCATATTCCAGACTGTGTGAGGTAGGACATGAGAAGACCAGCCACAGGTGCCCCAGAGTTTGGCAAGGCCAACTTTTATTCAGCCGGTAAAACCGGCTTTACTGAGGGCACGCCTGGAGTTGAGGCTGCCACGGTAGTGACAGACGACACCCTCAACCATGTGGTGGGGGAGTTGGCAAACGCTATTGAGGTCTTTGGGGCCACAGCTCTGGATGCTGCCAAGTATGACCAGTTGTCTACTGTGCTGGCAGCTGCATACACACGGGGTGTAATTGCTAGTGCTCAAAATGAGGTTAGAACTGGCCTTTTGCAACTCACCCCGCTTGGTGCTGGTGTTACTGGCGTAACCTCGGACATCCTCATTCGGAATATCGGGAATGCTTTGCACTATGTAGCAGTAGGGGGAACTAGTGGTAGTGCAGCTAGCATAAGATTTAGCAACAATAACGGGCTTAGCTGGGCATCTGCCACTCCAGCCAGTGCGTATGCCAATCTGCTCTTAGGTACCTGTGATCACATGGTATATGGCATGGCTGGTGAAATTCAGGCTGCCACATTTGCAGGCAACATCCCCACCTACACAAGACAAAAAAATGGTGGTGCGGATATCCTGTCTATGTGTCTAACACCTGATGGTCTCTTTTACATGGCTATAGACTCAGCCGGCAAGATGTGGACCAGGGCAACAGGCTTGACTACATGGACAGACAACGGTGTTAAGTTAGGTGTGGGCACCATTACTGGTGATCTATGCACAGGCCTAGTGTCTGGCACTGGTTACATAGCTGTGTGTGACAATTTTCAGGTTAAGCGTACCAGCAACAATGGGACAACTTGGCTGGCAGTTACGTTGCCCGGTGGTGCATCAGCAAGAAGAATTATCTACACGGGGCAGCCAGGCTTTGAATGGGTCGCTGGTTGCGAGTCTGGTGGAATGCTCAAGTCTACAGACTTGGTTACTTGGACAACAATTACCCCTGCGGTACCTGTAGACTACTCATATTGTCTTGTCCCCATACCTGGTGGATTTTTGGCGTTTCAGTATCAACCACCCTATGGTGTAATGACATACGATGGCGTAACTCAGCGATTTGTTGAGAATCTGGGACTGGGGGGGTTTACCCCTACAAATATCAATGAACGTAGGCCCATACGTTGCCAACGGCACGCATTTGTAGGCCGGGGGTCAGGTGGTCAGATTTTCTTGACTACCTGCATGGCAGGGGTAGGGGCTGGGGTGTACCGTATGGCTGAGCCATTCGCACCCCCTGCTGGCGTCTACCCATGAACCAGAGGAGGCGTGGCATAGACGTGGCCCCCATCGGTAGCAATGGCCCAGCGTTCTGGTCTGACCATGGGGATCCTCTGCCAGCCCTGGGCTCCACTGGTGACACCTACCTTGACCTCGACACTGCCAACGTCTGGGTAAAGATCGATGGTGAGTGGAGCCTGGAGGCCAACTTTTCCACAGGCACCAGCCTGGCCTCAGACGCTACGCCACTGCCCCCGTCCTTGTCTGGAGCTCCGGGCGCGAGTTCTTTACTGTCGAGAGACGATCACCAGCACCCAGAGTCGACAGCCACTGTGGACCCTGGGGTAAACGGCTTTCGTCTCTCCAGCACTCCCACGGACACTACACATGCAGATGGTACAGCCCTCACCACGATTTATTTGGCACCTGTCAAGAGTGACCGTATATCTCTAATTTATGGGGGGGTGTGGACAACCTTTGCAGCCAGTGGTGTTCTGTACACGTTAGCAGGCAGGACAGCCAACCTGCCATTTGACGTTTTTGCATACTACAACGGGACAGCCGTTGCCCTCGATGTCGCTAACTGGAGCTCATCCTCCTCCAGGAATCCGGCTGTGGCTTTGGCCAAACTGAGGGGGGTGTGGGTAAAATCTGGGGATGTGACCAGACGCTACCTTGGCACCGTGAGGCCCAGGACTGCCACCAGCTACCGGTTTATTACTGGGGCGTTTTTAGACGACGGCCAGCTCATCAGTTGCGACTATTGGAATGTGGACAACAGGAAACCTTTGGCCCTCCAGATCCTGGGACCCAGTGGCAGCTATGCCTATACGTCCACTGCTTTTAGGCAGCTGGCAGGCAACAGCAATGCACAGATCGATGTGGTCACAGGCATCGGGGGGGCAGACGGGGGTAATGCTACACGTGTGATCGCTGTATCCAGTGCCAGCTCCAGCAATGCCACGGCTGTCAAAGTCAGGATCGGTATCGGTGTCAATAGCACCACGGCTAGCAGTGGACGCACTGGAGAGGGCTCTGTGGGCACTGCCATCCCTGCAGATGTCCTCTTTACCGAGATAGGGTGGAATCCGCCTACTGGGCTTGTGTCCTATGTGTGGCTCGAGTCAGGCAACACGGGGGTAACGTTTGCTGGCACTGGTGGTGGTGGTGGTGGCCCATCCGTGCCTGCAATGGAGGCCCTGGTATGGTACTGAGCTGCAGCCAGGTATTGACATTCCTGGGAGGACACCCAGCCTGGCCTGGCTTCTCCAGAATCTCTCCACACAGGGGGAGGAATGTAGAGGCATCTGGAGTATCTGGAAGGTCAAACGCCTGGTGGTTTTGAGAGTAGTCTCCAATGGTTACCTTGCCAACCATGCGGAATTGCGAGACTCTTTCGCAGTAACTATTAGGGGGTGTCCCTAAACCACCAGGCGTTATAAGTCAATCAAATCAACCAGTTGCCAACTTGCTCAAAGCCGTTTCCAGGATATCTCCATCACCACGAGCGTCCTGCTGCTGGGCATTGGCTGCATCCAGCCTGGAGACAGCTTTCTCCATACTGTCGGGGGACAGGTGTAGGTAGCGTCCTGTGATGATGAGGCTGTGATGTCCTGCCAGACGTTGGATTACGTGTGGAAACACCCCAGCCAGGGCCAGGTGACTGCAGAACGTGTGTCTAAGGCGGTGTACGTGCCCATCAGGAGGCAAGCCTGCTGCCTGCTCACAGTCAGCCAACCAGTCCGACAGGACAGCCCTTGTCACGGGGCTACCGTCAGCCTGGTACAGAACACGTGGCCCCCTCAGGTGACGGTAGGCTCGCAATCGCTGGTAGAGAGTCCCTGACATTGGCACACGACGTATTTTGTTACTTTTAGGTAGCCCCACGATGCCCTGCCACACAGCCCTCTGGACAGTGATGAGTCTGAGGTCCCAGTTTATGTCTGACCACTCCAGCCCCACAATCTCCCCAGCCCTCAGCCCTGCATGTGCTCCCAAGAGGAGCAATATGGCTTTGTGCTCATCCTGTGCAGCTGCCTGCAGTTTGCGGAATACGTCGTGCTCATAAAATGCTGCCTCTGTCTCCTCAGACCTGAGCTCAGGAAACAGCTTTATCCTGCACGGCATTACCTCAATTATATCCTCCTCGATTGCCTGATGTAGCAGGGCAGACAAGTCCCCCAGCACGTTATTGGCAGCACTTGCCCCCAGGGACGTCAGGGCCTCTTTGAGGATGTTGACCTTACCCGTGGTGATGTCCATTAGTGGGACATTGGTGAGGGCATGGTCTGGCAGTGGCTTTTCTGGTTTCTCCAGTGGTGCAATCCATTTTTTGAAACTGCTTATTTTACCCCTAATTGTACTTGGCTTGAGTCTATTTGTTTTGCAGGTTTGTATGTATTCCGGGACTTGGTCTATTAGTACTGGGCCTGTCTTACGCTCGACAGGTTTTGGCTTCATTGCCTCAGCTAACAACTTCTGCTCTCTCTTCTCTGCCCAGTCCTGTGTGCCTGACTTGGATTTTATCTTGGACTTGCGTCTCTCACGTATCTCTGTGCCGTCTGGCAGCTCAAAGATAATGTCATACTCCCAGGCTTTCGTATCTTTGTAGGGCCTGACTATGACGGTCATTTGGCACCCCCAGAGTCCTTGGGGGTGTATCCCAGAATCTGTATCAGTAACTGATACTCACGTTCCTCTGCCCATCGCTGGGCATGGTATCGGCTACTAACCCCAGGAATCTTGCGACGCTCCCTTATTTTTGTTCCATCCAGCTTTGTGACGTGGATGTCGTATTCCCAGCTCTTGTTATCCTTACTTGGTCTTATCTTGACTGTCATTGCGGCGTTACTTCCCTGCCCGCAATTCCGTATGGCCCAACCAGGCTATCACAACTGCCTCACGCCACAACAGCCGTTTACTGCCAATGTCCAGGGGCTCTGGGAGCTGCCCCTTGTCTCGCATCAATCGGACAGCCTTGGGGGTGGTACGTAGCAGGTCAGCCAGCTCCTGGACTGTTAGAAGTTTGGGCAGTGCTGGGCCCTGGGCTGTAGTGACCTCAGCCAGCTTTTTCTCGAGTGCTGCCAGCCGGTCAAATAGATCGTGGGCACTACGCCTGGGCTTATTTGCCATCTGGATACCAGTCCTGGTGGTGGCCATTGGTGGCGGTAAACCTGTCAGGGCAGTCAGCATCCTCGGATAGGGCAAGCTGGATATTTGCAAAGGCATCCATCGCAGCCCCGATCTTAGCGGCTGACAACCTTCCATAATTGCCTGGTAGAGCTCTGTTAGTTGTCAGCCTGATAAACATGGCATGGCTGACAGGTGCTGCCCGGAGTGCTGGAGCTTTGGCCACCACAGCAGACAATAAACAGGCCACGCATTGAAAGCCAACGGTGGAACGGGCAGGACGGGCAAATACAACGTTGCTCCCATGCGTGGGGCAATCGCCAGACCTGTGATCAAAACTGCCTGGAACTACCTCACCTGGTGGATAGTCCATGCTAGTTCATGGGGTCCCATGCCCGGGTTTCCAGGTTTGCATCTTTCGCCATTTTCTATTTTCTATCTTTGGTCTGGTGCTTTTACTGGGACCGTATGGGGCCAGGCTATTTGCTGGCCCTGGGTGGCACGGGCTGGCCTCTATGCCGTAGCGTTGCCGTTGCGTCTCGGGGCTGTGGCTGTGGTCTCGGAGAAGACTCTCACGCCTGGGATGTTGGCCTCTGTCTTGAGGGACCGTGCCACTGCTGCCAGGTGCTTATGGTTGACAGCCAGCATGGCAGTGGAGACGTGTGTCTCGACTCCCATCAGCTCCTGCACTGCCTGGAGAAAGCCCTCCAGCTCCTCCTCCCTGCCCAGCTCCACAATGCGCTTGCGTAGCTCCCCCACAGATGCTGCACGCCTCAGGGCTGACTCGTCTGTGACCTCATAGGACCAGGTCTCACGCACACCCATGCCCACGGGCAGGGCCACGTTTTCAATGCCATGCGCAATGGTCAGGGTGTTGGAGTCGACAGAGCCACCAGCTGCCTCTACCTCCATCCGGGCTGCATCCTGGAGCTCCTGCTGCCTACGGATATGCCCGTTGATTTTGGCCCTCAGGCTGCTCTCACAGGAGGCGTAAATTTGTTTGAGAGGCCCAAAGACAGCCAGGATTGACTCCTCACTGGCTTTCAGGGGAGCTAGCTGCTCCTCCATCCTCCGAGTCAGGCCCTCCCCAGCCTCACGTACACCAGACAGAAACTGCCCAGCCATGTCCATGGTCTCCTGAGATGTGATCTCAAAGGTCTCAATCAGGGACAAGGATTTTTCAGCGTTGACACGTTCCTCAGCCAGGCCCTCCTGGGTGCCGTGGCTCAGCAGGTTTGTGCTCACGATGGCGCTGCCCGTGGTGGCAAAGGGAGGCTGCCCGGCTGCATTCCATTCGGCCAGATGCTTCTCACAAAGCCCATCCGAGACCACCACAAACTTGCAGCGGCGTGCCTTACACAGACCAGGCTTTGCCATATGCGTGATATTGAACACCAAAACACCTACCTTTTTGTTTTACAAAACTCAGACGTAGCCATTTATTGTGCCGTGTATTTTGTCGAATGGTCAAGGGGCCCAGCTGGGCTACAGACGCCGCATATACTTTAGTAGCATCCCACAGGCATCGATTACGTGGCCCCTGTGGCCCTTGGCCTCTGGCAGCTGGCTTTTTTCGTCTGGGAGGAGACACGCCACGATCCTGGCCTGGTGGATGTCCTTGGGTGTCTGGCCCTTCCATTCGTACGGTGCCCAGAGCAGTGTCCTGGGGCACCCCACAAGAGCCTCAATTCTGCCCGTTGCCATAGACAAGTCAGAGATATCAGCCCTCGGGGCCTTGGAGCCAGCATATTGCACGGGTTTCTCTAAAATACATATTTGGGCATTCAGAGTTTTCAAGAATGCCGCATCTTTGATGTCAGGCAGATACCCACATCTGATTATCTGCCCACCTGTGGCAAAGGCAAACCCCAGGTACTTGACCCCAGGATCGATGGCCAGCACTCGGCTGTACCTGGTGAGGGATGTCATATTCTGCTCATCCACAAAATGGCCTGCATCTGAGCTCTGCATCTCCAAGTCCTTTGTTTTCAAATAGTGCGCAAAACACAGCCGGTGTTATGCCCCAGTACAGCAGGGCCAGGGGTGCTGGGAACGTCTGGGCAAAGCCCAAAAACTGCAGGGGGTCAAGCCAGCCGATGGCATCGGCACCCCTGAGGGCAATCCTCCTCCACCACTTCCGATGGCACCGGACAGGCACCAGTTGCAGGATCTCAAAGTTTTTTGTGGCCTCCCTGGCTGCCTTTTCCATCCATGGCTCCAGCTCATCATATGGGCTGTTGCAGTAGGTGGAGTCACACCAGGGGGCAGTCAGCCCTGGACCCTCCCATTTATATACTGGGGTTCCATCTTTTTTGATTTTTCCAGTGGGCACCTGCTGACCATAATATGCCCTCTCTGGTTGCAGTATCGAGTCAGGGCCAGCACAAGGGTCTAATCGAATGGGGCCACCAAAAACTGCCTGGGCCAGGTCTCGTATCTCAGGGGGTGTATACACTTCCTGGGGCCTATCCTGGGTGGGAGAGCCTATGAGCGTACGCACAGTTTCAGGGTGTGCAGCACTTGTAGGCTCGTGG
>Ga0247667_1000095_pt1 | contig 47219 bp, 43 predicted proteins | sample CNK08_metaG_FD_183027 | JGI IMG/M metagenome (GOLD analysis project Ga0247667, IMG submission 183027) | Soil microbial communities from Purdue University Martell Research Forest, Indiana, United States - CNK08 | ecosystem: Environmental > Terrestrial > Soil > Temperate forest > Bulk soil... | reverse complement strand
TTCACATCGAGCCGTTCGAGAAACAACTACGGCTCCGCTACCGCGTGGACGGAGTGCTCTACGACTCGGCCGCGCCGCCCAAGGGCCTGCAGCCGGCCATCTCCTCGCGCATCAAGATCATGGCGAACCTCGATATCGCCGAACGCCGCCTGCCCCAAGACGGTCGCTTTCGTATCAAACTCGCCGGCCGCGAAGTCGACCTGCGTGTTTCGATCCTGCCGACGATTCATGGCGAAAAGATCGTCATGCGTGTGCTCGACAAGGGCAACCTGAACATGAACCTCGAAAGTTTGGGACTTGCGCCCGACGAATTGCAGAAGTTCAAAAACGCCATCGATGCGCCGCATGGAATGATCTTGATGACGGGCCCGACGGGTTCGGGCAAAACGTCCACACTCTATGCCGTGCTCACGCAATTGAACACGAGTGATGTGAACATCGTGACCGTTGAGGACCCTGTCGAATACCAGATGCTCGGCGTCAACCAGGTGCAAGTGAAAACCGAGGTCGGGCTGACGTTTGCGGGCGGCTTGCGCTCGATCCTGCGTCAGGACCCCGATATCGTCATGGTCGGCGAAATCCGCGACTCTGAAACCGCGGACATCGCAGTGAAAGCCGCATTGACGGGTCACTTGGTACTCTCTACGCTGCATACCAACGACGCGCCCGGCGCGATCGCCCGTATGGTGGACATGGGCATCGAGCCATTCCTCGTCAGCTCATCCGTGTTGATGGTGTGCGCGCAACGTCTCCTCCGCAAGATCTGCCCCCACTGCAAGGAGGCGTTCAAGGTCCCGGCGGACGTGATCACGCGACTCAGCTTGAGCCAGGAAGAGGCCTCGGCCAACACGTACTACCGCGGCCGGGGCTGCTCGCGCTGCAAAGACACGGGGTTTCTCGGGCGCATGGCGATCCTGGAAGTGCTGGGTGTCACCAACGCGATTCGCGAGCTAATCCTGCACAACACCAGCGCCAAAGCCCTCAAAGAACTGGCATTGAAGGAAGGCCTGAAAACCCTGCGCATGTCAGGCCTTGAAAAGGCCAAGGCCGGCCTCACCTCCCTCGACGAGGTACTGCGTGTTTCGGGCAGTGAACTCTAAAGTCTTCAACGAGCCTCCGGCTGCCCACTTCCAACTCGCAAACCTGAGATTTTGACTCTTGTGATAACGGCTTTGTCTTATTCTACCGTACGGACTTGTTCGTGGCATACCGGCTGCTCAATAGCTCCTCGCAAATCGTTTGGAAAACACTGAGGGAAGAAAAAACATGAGATTGCCGTTTTTTCGCAGTTCTAGGGTCGAGCCGACCAAAGCCGTCGCTGTTCCACCGTCCCCAACGGCACGTCCGAACCTGCATTTGGCTGAGACGCAGTTAATTACATCTGCCGATGCCGAGCCCACATCTGGATCGTCGGGGGATAATCGTCTGGGCCGTGAGTCACGCACGCCGGCGTCAAACGGGCAGACGATTCCGGTTGCTCTTCATACGATTTCCCAACAGTTGCCCGCGGGCTTCCTCTCCCCGTCGGCGTCAGAATCCCAGGCACGTATCACGATCAACATTCCCGTGGATTGGGTGCTCCCCCAGCTGGCGACCGGCAGGGTCACGATCGCGCTGGCGGACTTGCTGACCCTGTTACCGGACAACGCTGTGCGACGCCCGCTTCCCAACGGGAACAGTCAATACGCAGTCGTACTACCGCTCGCGGAAGTGGTGAGTGCGTTGCCTGCCGACTTGCTACAGCACCAGGAACAAACGGCGCTCGATATCGACGCACCGGAGTTTACGCAATTCCCGAAACTTTTTGATGATTCGGATAAAGACATCATTCCCCAAGAGACTGCCAAGATGCAAGAAACCGTTGCGGTCGTACAACCGAAAGCACCGGAACCAGTCCCTGTGCCGAGGTCATTCGAAACCAGTTTCCCCGAGCCGGCCAAAGAAATGGCGCCGCCCTCTCGTCCCCTGGCGGCAGTCATGGCAAAACCCATTCCTTCGGTGAATGAACCTCGGCCCGAAGTTGCCGCGCCTTCGGCGCCGTCCAGCGACAATCAGATCACCGTCAGTCTGCGAAGCCTGGTCGCCGTCATGCCGGATCAGTTTTTCATCTGTCCGCGCACCGACCTGTGGCGGCGCATCGATCTGGATTCGCGGATTGCGCTGCCATCCGACCTGGTGTTGCCGCAACTGAAGATTGCGCGCGTCCGCCTGCCTCTCGGCGTTGCCGTGGGCCTGATGCCACGCGGCATTCTGGCTTCACCGTTGCCCCAAATCTCCGATGAGACGATCCCGATCGCGCTGCAGGAGATCGTCGCGCAATTGCCCCCCAATCTTTTCGTCAGTCAGTCAAACTCGTCGGAGTTGGAGGAGATCGATTTCAGCGACAGCGAGATCCCCACTCCTTTTGCAGAAAAATCCTTTACGTCCGCACCCGTCGAAGTCCGTGCTCCCGAGCCGGTACAACCGGAGTCCGAGCCCGCGACGAGCGCGACGGAACCCACAACCGAACCAATCGAGATCCCCTCCGACACGCTTGTGGAAGAGGAAGTGTCGATCTTTGCGGAGAAATCCGCCGTCACTGAGCCAATACAATCTGCGCCCGTGAGCGCCCCAGGCGTTCCGGAGCCGACATCCGAATCAATCGAGATCCCGTCCAGTACCTTTGCCGACGAGGAGCTTTCCATCTTTGCGGAGAAATCCGCCGTCACAGAGCCAACAGCCGTCGAACCCGCGTTCCAGTCGGAACCGGATATCGAGACGCCGGTTGCGCCAGTGGAAGCCGCGGCCGAAGTACCCGCACCTGTGGAACAACAGCCTTTCGAGTCAATCGCGGAAGACGCACCAGTGTTCACGGAACAACCCTCGGCTATCGTCGCAACACCCGAGCCGACGGAGCCAATTGCCGCGTCGACCGAACCGGTGAGCATTACCCCGGTCGCGGAGACAGTTGCTCCAGTTGTCAGCCCGTCCCCCATATTTGCGGAGACGTCGGAACCTGTTACCGAGACTCCCGCGCCTGTTGCGGAAGCGCCGACCCCCGTTGTCGAGACGACGGCGCCAGCAACGCCCGAAATCGTGCACGAGGTACAGGCAGCAGAGCCAACCGCACCGGCACCGAGCGCAGCTCCGGCCCCGAATTCATTCCTGGCACACCTCAATTCCCGCACCGTGGAAGAATTGGCCCGGATCGAAGGCGTTGGTCCTGTCGTTGCACAGCGAATTGTCGAATCCCGCAATGCGCGCGGCGGGTTCCAATCATTGGAAGATTTGCATGGAATTCCCGGCGTCACCCGCAAGGTATTTGGCATCCTGGCCGGCACCGCGCGGCGCGGGCTCAACCGTCTGCTGGGAGTCGAGCACAACGAAGAGCTCACGCTGCAGGAAGTGGTTCGGCTCACGAGCCAGCTTGAAGGTGTCGCGGGTTGCATTCTTGCGATGTCGGATGGTGTGTTTGTAACAGGCCAATTGCCGCCGCACCTGGACCAGGAAACCATCAGCGTTTTTGCCCCGGAATTGTTCAACAAGGTGGGTACGTACACGAAAGAATTGCGCGTGGGAGAGGTTACCCGTCTGTCCGTATTCACCGACCAGCAACCGCTCAGTATTTTCCGCGCGGGCGATATTTTCCTCGTAATTCTCCACGATAACCGTCACTTCAGCAAAGCGCTGTTGCGCCGTTGTGAGCGCATCAGCCAGGAACTTGCCCCGCTGTGTCGTCAGCGGGCCGCTGTGTAAGGAGCCCCCAGACATGTCGATCATCAATTACGTTAACAAAGAAATCCAATTCAAGATCGTCTACTACGGTCCCGCGTTGTGCGGCAAGACAACCAACCTGACCTATATCCACAGCCAGGTGGCCGAAGCGCACAAAGGCGAGCTCGTTTCGCTGGCGACCGCGGCGGACCGCACGCTATTCTTCGATTTCCTGCCGCTCAACGCCGTCGTCGTCAAGGGCTTCAAGACCAAATTCCAGCTCTACACGGTGCCGGGCCAGGTGATCTACAACGCCACGCGCCAGCTCGTCCTGCGCAGCGTCGATGGCGTCGTGTTCGTCGCGGATTCACAATGGGACAAGATGGAAGAGAACATCGAGAGCTTCAAAAACCTCGAAGAGAACCTCGTGCGCCAGGGCACGAGCCTCGACCAAGTCCCTTACGTGGTCCAATATAACAAGCGCGACGTCGGGAGCCCCGCGCCGGTGCATTACCTCGATTTCGTTCTCAACAACCGCAAGGTTCGCGTGCCGAGTTTCGTCGGTATTGCAACCTCCGGTCAGGGCGTGTTCGCCACGCTCAACGCCATCTCGCGGCTTCTGTTGCAGAAGTTCGCGCGCGAGAATGAGACGGCCGCGAACAAACAACAACAGCGCAGCGCAACGCCGGCGACGACGGCCCTTTCGGGAATCGCCGCCGCGGCGGCCCGCCGCTGATCCAACGACAAACAACCGGGTGATCGCTAGCGACTGATATGCACGCAATGCCAATCCTGACGATTGAATCGGCGGAGAGCCTGCTGAAGGCGCTGGAAGACTTTCTCGACAAATCCGACGCATCGTTCGCGCTAATCATTGAAAGAGGCGGTTCCATCCTCAGCCAGCACGGAAAAATCCCCCCGACCGTCGACCCGACGATTCTCTCGGCGCTGGCTGCGGGCAGTTTCGCGGCAACGCGCGAAGTGGCACTGCGTGTCGGGGAGACCGAGTTCTCCGCGTTGCACCAACAAGGCCGGCAATCGCACGTCCTCATGTCCGCGATCAATGACGACGCGATGCTGATGACGGTCTTCGGCCCGAAGACGACGCTCGGCCTGGTGCGCTTCTACTCCGTCAGCGCAGTCAAGCAAATCGCCGCTGTGTTGCGCCAGGCCTGCGAGCAACCGCAAATCCCCATCGATCTCGGCAGCGAAGCGACAGACGATTCGCGCGACGTTTTCGAAGAACCCTCGCGACATGCCTAAGGCCCTCGACTGCCACTGGCTGACACATCCAGACATCTCGAACCGTTCCGCATCCTGCTAAGAGTCAGGCCTCGATCCCTTTCAATGTTTTCATGAGCCGGAACCGACGAGACACCGTCGCCGTCTGCGGTAAACGAACCCGTTTCTCGATGAAAACGACCCTACAGACCCCCTTAAAATGGGTTCGTTCTGGAAAACGAACCCATTTGCAAACGCCGCTGCAAACAACGTAAGCTTCTGCAAATCAAACAGAACCATTGAATTTGACCTCCAAATAAAATGGGTTCGTTTCGCAGAAACACGTATGGCCCCTCTCCTTTCCCCTCGGAACGTGGGAGCGACGTTACCATCGCGGCGCCTGTTACTGCTCTTTGGCTCGTCTTCAGGCTTTGGCAACGAAGGCTATCTTCCTGGTGAACTTCCGTTCCATTCAATGATTCTCAAAGAACACACCAAATCCTACCATTATCGGAATACGATGTCCAGAAGAAAGCCCGGTGTAGCTGCCGCCGTCCCGGCGGCGGTCTGGCATCCCCCGGTTGTGCGACTGTCTCCTGACCGCGCACACCGCCCGACCGAAGGTCTCCACAAGCCGGCCCGGTAAGCCGCACCGCCCGTTTACCCCAAAGTATTTCAGTGCTTCCCGCCCTTCAAATTATCCTGTAATCTCCCTGGCCATGGCGCGACGGATACGAATTAACGTGGCGATTGGCGCTCTCGTTTGGCTCTCTCTTCTGTCGCCAGTATTTCTTGGATGTAGCCCTCCGTCCAAGCCCGAGTTTATCCCTATTACAAATGGATTCGGTTATATTCACTACAAGGGTGGGATTGACTTAGCACCTTCTGCCGATCTGGCCTACAAATGTTCTGACGGCAAAGTGATCATTCTGTGCTGGTTAAGAGAGACCCCGTTTATCAAGGGTGACATGGCGATACTCATCGGCGCTGAGAAGCAGGCGGACAGGAGCGAGCGAAGCCACGTTGGGAGCCTCATCGCCGTGAAAGCGCCAGGACCGGCGGTCGACGTCACTGAAGATGTTGTGAGAATGGGGGCCAAGCAGCAGAATAAAGACGCCGACAAATTGCTGCAAAGTTACGGGTTCCCAAAACTGGTTCAGAGAGGTAGTGACGCTGACAAGCTGATAGAAGGATACCGATTGCCGCCGTTGCCTAAGACGGGAGACGAATTCGTAGTTGTCATCGGTGTGGTTGATCCAGGGAACAGGAATACGATCGTCATTCCACTGAATTGGACCCAAATTGCAAATCTCATCAACGCACACCTTCATAAATGACGTAGTTGACGAGGGAAGAGGCATCGGAAGAATCTAGTGAACGTGGCATGGGCATTTCAAACTTACTTGCGAAGAAATATCCGCGCTGCTGCCGAAGTAGGAGATTGCTACCTGAAGGAATCCGAGGTCACCTTTTGGAACTGGCAATCAGAGATTACTTAACGAGTCGCGACGGAGGGATGAAACCAAGGAAACTGTTCAGGATTCCAAATATAATCGGGCTGGCGATGAACAGCAGGATTGGGAACATCAAATATGGTGTGATGTCCAGGTGTTTCGGGGTCGATGGGAAGCAGACTGTGAAATAATAGGCGATGGAAAGCACAAGGATGATCAACGAGGTGACCCGAATGGAAGCAAGACGCGCCACCGATGACTGCGAGCGTCGCATGAGCTTGCAGGCCACAGCCAATCCCCGTAGGGCGAAACAACCCAAGCCATCAATATGAAGAAGAAAACACAAATGGATTGGGGTCAGGTCTCATTATCAAACAATTCGGTCTCGAGGTTATCAACCACACGCCGCCTGCCCGGAAAGGGGGCAGTCCTGCATAATCACATTTTTCCAGTCATCGTTCCTTGCGCAGGCAGGTCGCGACCGAGGCGACCACTAGCGCTTTTGCCATCGGCTGCGATAGACTTCCCTCCCAGCCGCCACAAACTTCCGTTCAAAGTCAGTCGACGCCTCCTCTGGCAATGACGCTGGCTGGCTTTGAATGAACCCGCCGTCCTTCTCAAACTCGCGTTGGATCCACTCGAAGTACTCCTGATGGTCCGTGGCACAGTTAACGGCGCCGCCGACTGCCAGCGTGCGGCGTACATCCGCAAGGAATGGCGCGCAAATAAGTCGGCGTCCGTGATGCCTCCGCTTCGGCCATGGATCGGGAAACAAAACATGATACGTCGAAACCGAATGATCGGGGATGAGCTTTGAAATCAGGTAGGTTGATTCAATGCGCAGGAGGCGCAGGTTCTGCAAGCCGGCGCACACCGCTTTGCGGTCCACCCGCCGCAAGCGCCGCAGTAACCGATCCACACCCACAAAATTCCGCTGCGGCTGCGTGCACGCCGCCCAAAACAAAAACGCTCCTTTGCCGCAGCCCAAGTCGATCTCGACGGGCAGTTCCGCGGCAAACACCCTTCTCCAATCCAACGGCTCAAACCAATTGGCAGGGGTGTGAATCACGGATGAGTCCGCAGAGGACATCGGTCTTTCTGCGCCGCAGGTTAATTCAGTAGATGGCATCGTTCACCCAGTGTATGGGTCGAATTCGCTTGTGGCAAGAGGCTGCTTCAGGCCGGGTGCGATTCGCTCATCAACCGAGCCCGTTCTCAATAATCGGGTAGGCCACCGCGGTCAGATGGGAATTGATCGCCTTCAGGTTGGTCAGCACATCAAGATGGACGGCACTCGTCTCGAATGACTCCTTCAGGCCCTCGTGCAAGCGATGGAAATGGCGATTACGCAGGTCGCGTTCCAGTTCATTAATATGATGCTTGTGCCGCAACAACTGGACAGCCAGCACCTTGTCCTGGCTGGCGAACGCCGAGATCGCGATCTCAAAATTCTCCAGCACCTTCTGGAAATACCCTTCCAACTCCACCCGCCCCTCCGTGGAGAAGTCCACGTGCAGCGTGATCTTCTTCTCCGCCAACTCGACCAGGTTCTTGTCGATGATGTCGCCGATGTTTTCCAGTTCCGTCGCAAACGTCAGCAACGCAATTTCCCGCCGTGACTCCGCAGTGTTGAGGGCTTGTTCCGACAGCCGCGTGATGTAGGCTTTGATCGCGTTGTTGAGAAGATCAACCTTGTCGTCTTCCTTCCGAACCTCCTCGCACAACGTTTCGTTCCCCTCCTGGAAGCAGCGATGCACGTTCCGCAACATCTCGCGCACGATGTCCGCCATACGCAGGATTTCACGCGTCGCCTGCCCCAACGCCAGCGCCGGACTTTCCAGCGATGACTCGTCAAGATACCGAGGCCCAAATTCTCCTGTGGCTTCGGCGCGTGCGGGCACCAGTTTTTCCAGGAGCGGGGCGACGGCGGGCACGAGCGGCAGAAAGGCGAGCGCAAGGGCCACGTTGAATAACGTATGTGCATTCGCCACAAGTTGGGTGTCGCCTGACGGACTTAATGGCTGTAGCACGCGAATCAACCATGGCAGCAACGGCAGGCATATCGCCACGCCGGCCAGCTTGAACAGCAAATTGCCGATCGCCATGCGCCGGGTCTCGGTACGGGCATAACCCGCAATCAGCGCGGTCACCGCAATCCCGATGTTCGCGCCGAGGACCATCACCACGGCCGCGTCCAAGGGAAGTACCTGCTGCGCACACAAGGCGATCGCGATGCCAATGACCGTGGTTGAACTTTGCAGCCCGACTTGCAGCGCGAGCGCGAACGCCATCAACCCCAGTGGATGATTCTCCAGCACTCGGAGCATTTCGCGTATCTCCGCGCTGTCCTTCCAGGGAGCGACCGCCAGGGACAACATCTCGATCGCCAACAGCAGGAACCCGATTCCCAGAAGCGCCTGACCCGCGCCGCGGGCGGTTTGACGATGGCTAAAGAGATAAAGCGACGCACCCACCGCGATGAAGACGGAGTTGTAGATGTAGAACTTAAAAGCCAGCAGTTGGACGGTGATCGTGAAGCCGATATTGGCTCCCAACATCAACGCCAGCATTTGCTGTAGCGCCACATAACCCGCATTGACGGCTTCCACCGCCAGCAATGCTACCGCCGTACTACTCGGTGCCAGGATCGACACCAGAAATCCCGCCAGCACCGCGCGGACCCTTCCCTGCGTGGCGCCTCGCAGCAGTTCCCGAAACTTCGCGCCGAACACCCGGTCAGAACCTGTCCGCAAACTGCGGATGCCAAGAAGCATCAACGCGATTCCTGCGAGAAAATTGAAGAAGCTCAGCAAGTTCGATGGCCTCCTTCGTGGCCGCACATCAAAAAAAACTGGTGGCTAGGGTCAGAATCGAACTGACGACACCTGCATTTTCAGTGCAGTGCTCTACCAGCTGAGCTACCTAGCCACCTGTTGAAACTGAGGAACTTCCAACGATACACCCGAATCAGCAAAAGGCACTGTCGTAAGATTTGCAGTCACTTCGGCGTCCAATCTGGCCACCGCCCGCTGCTTATGCTCAGGCCCTAGGTGTGCGTATCGCATCGTCATTGTGATTGTCCTGTGTCCTGCCAATTCTTGCACGGTGCGAATGTCCACGCCAGCCATAACTAATCGGCTGATATACGTGTGCCGCAGGGAGTGAAATACAACGTCCTTGCCCAGTCCCGCAAGTTTTTTCGCACTTTCAAACGACTTGCGCCACTGTTGCGGGCCGAACACTAGCCCGTCCGCCCTGTTTTCCGCCCCGTCCTTGTACTCCCGCAATGCCTGCGCCAGCCGCTTAGTCATCGGATTGCATCGCGGGTCCCCGTTCTTGGTGTAGTAACTGGCAACCGAAAGCGTGCCGCGTCCAAAGTCTACGGCCTGCCAGCGCAATGAGCGTAGCTCACCCGCCCGAAAGCCGGTGTCCACGCCTGCCAGCACCAGAGTCTTCAATCGCCGGTCGCAGTGCCTCAGCAACTCGGTCTCTTCTTCGCGCGTCAACCACCGCACCCGAGCGTTATTCTCGCGGTAAAACCGCACCTGCCGCACCGGATTGTCCACCGTCCAATCCCATTTGATTGCCATGTTGAAAAGGTTTTTTAGGCACGCCAATTCGCGGTTTGTCGTTGCGTCCGCATAACCCGCCGCCTTGCGCTGCGCCTTGTATTGCTCAACGCCAAAGGGACTGATCTCGTCAAGCCGCTTTGAGCCGAACACGCCACACAACGCTTGCAACGCATACGTCATCCGCTCCGCCGACCGCACCTTGTGATTCTGCCGGTAGTAGTTGCGGTACTCCTCGACAGCATCGGTGAACTGCCCCTTCTCCGCGTCGTAACGTCCGAACAAGGGCGCTTTGATTGGCCGCTCTACCAATCTACCCTCCAGCGCCTCAACCCGTTTCTTTTCGGCAACTTCGCGCGCAATCGCCTTGCTCACGTCGCCAATGCTGCCCTGAAACCGTTTGCCCTTCACCGTAAATTGGTAATACCAACTGTCGCCGCGTTTGTAGATATGTTTCATGCCTCGCCTCGCTTTAGTTATGGCTGGACGGTCCGATCTTGCACGCCTTCACCCGCTCCGACAGTACGCACAACAACCGCACAGTCTGCGGACCAGGCGGGCGGACATTTTGTTCCAAGTGGCTGACGTGCATTTTGGTCACGCCCAACCAGTCAGCCAATTGCGCTTGCGTCAGTCCCGCCGCCTCGCGCACGCGCTTAATCTTCTGTGCTGTCCAACCTTTCATTGGAGAGAAGTATATCACAGACATATCTCGTGTCAATCCTCAATTCGCCTGCGTGTTCACCGTGCCATTGTGCAATCGTCTCGCCACCGCTTCATTCACGTCCACGCCTTCCAGCCCGTGCATATAAGCATCCAACTCCACCGCGTCAAACACCAACTTGCGCCCCAGCCGTCGAAATGGAATCTGACGCCGCGCCACTGCCGCATAGACCGCCCCCTCTGTCATGCAGAGATAGGCTGCCGCGCCTCTCACGTCCAAGTAGCGCCTCTCGGTGGTTGTGGCGGTCGCTTGCATCATGCTGGTGCGAAGGTTTTCTCGTGAATCACGGGAGCGAGATTAGCACGCGAAAAGCTGGAATCGCGGAGCCAGCGGAAAGCACCTATTGCAGGAAACGTCTCCGTTTTTCCGCGTTTGGCTTTGATTGCGAAAACTTTCTGATTTTGTGCTGGACACGTTTTCGGATGTTTCCCCGCGTCACCTGTCGGCAGCGATCTTCCCCAGCGTGAAGCCCTACGAGCTTGCCACTGGCGGAGCGCGTGCGGTGCAACGTGGAGCGCAGCCCGCGAGCAAGACGTTGACGGCACGCAGCGAGCCGTACAATGGCACAGCGGCACACGCACCGTGGTTGACCAACGGTGTTCCATCGGTTGACCAACGGTATGCCATCGGAAACTCAGCGGAAATTTGTTGGCAATTCCGGCGCATATTTCTGCGCGATCCAGCGCACAACAATCTAAGCCCGGCTTAGAGGTCGGGCGTCGCTTGTAAAATGCGCCAAGTAAGGCGCACGCCCAGTGCAGTAGATGACGGTGCCATTCCACTGCCAGGCTTGGCGCGAAATATACAGCGGGTAGCGAAATGGGGTTCCGTTTCATGTGCGCACCCCGGCAAATTCGCGAAGGCGATCCCACCGCGCGCTTGTCTCTCTGCAATTCCATCCTGTTACACTCGTAACGCTCCTGGAGAGCCAAATACTCTGTTACACTTGGAACAACCCTTGAGCGCCAAGCCATTGCACGGCTAAAAACCGCGTTATTACAAACTTCACAAAGCTTACGTTGCATTACACTTTTTCCATCAAGAGCCCGTTTTCGCATTGCCGGGTTGGATGATCTAGCTAGTTTGTCGGTCTCAAAATGCTGTTTTTCAGCGTCCGCCTTTTCCAATGGTTTAAGAGAATGGTTCACCCTCAACATCGCTTTCCGGTCGTTGCGGGTATCACACAAAATCGTGATGGGTTTGGAAGTCATAGTTCTAACTCGTGAAAGTGTCCGTGAAGATCAGTACACAACCACTCCCGCACAGAGAGACGGACCTTCACGGGCATATAGAAATATGCCCCGTGAAAGTGTCTCTCTTGTTCTCTGGCCGAAGAGACTTTCACCCCCCCGTTTTTGCCGTGAAAGTGTCCGTGAAAGTGTCTCATGGCCTACATTCAGGTTGCGGTCGTTGGCTGTACGATTTGGCTGAATTGGTGCCCGGTCGCGGGGTCAGCCACTCAAACACCCTGCCGTCCTCGCGAAGTTCCGCCAACAGGTTGCGGCAGCGATTCTGGCCGATACCCTTATCACCCGCGAGATTCAGCAGCTTTGCCATGCCAATGCTGCTGTCATCGGGGATCAACTTCAGGAGGTCGTCTTTACCCGGTCGCGGCGTCTTGCCCTGTGTCGTCAAATCATCTTCGCTCGCCAGTTCCCAGCAGATACCGGGCGAGCCGTGTTTGACGTGGAATGAGTAGCGGGGTTCACCTTTGTGATCCATCAGACCGGCCCGTTTGCCACGTTTGGGGAGCACGATCTGAAAGACATCATGCGAGCCTATGCTGCGGATGACTACTACAGCCCGCGCCCAGTTCGCCAATTCCGCCGTGCCGGAACCGAGGTATGCATAGTCACCAGCTTGCCAGTCGGGTTTTTCTCTCCCCGTCTTGGGCTTGTTCGTGTGGTGTACCAGAATCAGGCCGCATCCGTTCGCTTGTAGAATGGGGTTTAGACCATTCCGCAAAAACTGAGACATGCGCTCTTGGTCAGAGACATTGCACCCGCAATAAGCGAAAAGCGGGTCAATGATAACGAGGTCGGGTTTGCACTTGGCAACGAGCCCGGTAAGCAAAACGATAAACTCCTGACCAGTGGCGACGGACTCACAGACAACTAGAATTGCCTTGCACACGGCAACCCGATATTCCTCACCAAGATTCAGCCCTCGAAAAATCCCGTCGCGCATTTCGGCCATATCACCGTCGTCGTTCTCAGCCTGGATGATTAACACCTGCAAATTGCCGACTGGGTTAATATCAAAGAACGGACGGCCTAGCGCCCATTCGATTGCCGCCTGCATCACTGAAGAAGATTTCCCGATTCCGGTAGGCCCGCACCACAACACTGAACCGCCACGGCACAACCAACGCTTTCCCGCGAGGGTTTTGGAAGCTTCGCCTTCGTTGGCGGTGAACTGGTCTAGAGTACGGACTGTGACTTCGTGCTGCCCCCCTGACCATTCCGCATCAATACAATACTCTGGCTCGTAGTGTTTGCGAAAATCCCGCCAGCCCCGGCCTTCGCATCCATTGTGCTTACACTGAAAGCCAAGCTTGCCGCCCAGCGACTCAAAAACGGCAACTTCGCCGTGGTCGCCGTGGTTTTCATCAAATGGACATTGCGCGAGCAAGTGCGCTGTCCTGCCATCCGCGAGCGGCTTCTTTCCGCTGACGGCAATGCTGTGTTTCGTCAAGAAATCCGCCAAGCTGAATTGACCGTTGCGCCCCGGCGATGTTGGTGTGCTTGCGGCTGGGGTGCTGGTGACAGGGTGACTTGCAACAAATGCGTCCAGTTGCGACTGGCTGACAGTCGTTATAGGTACCGGGATACTTCTGATACGCGATAGCCGATGTGGACGGTCTGGCAATGAATCACCCTTGCGAGCAAGCGTCCCGTACAACTTCACGATCCGCGAGGGGTTGAAAACACCCTTGTCAACCTTGCAGTGATCGTTGTCGAACCTCGAAGACAGCGCCCGCAGTACCCTCTGGACACGTCCGCCATCATTAGACGGTAGAGCAACGCGGTAGAGCAAGTGCCAGCCGTTCCCTGAATCCGCAACGACAGGCTCCGGCCAACCCAGCCCGCGAAGGTAGTCTCGAATGTCCCGCGCCAGAATTGCCGCCTGCTTCTTTTCGTCGTCAGTGGACGAAATCCCCTTTGGACGGAACGGATCAATGTCGATCAGCAACCAATGACGACAGACAATGTGTATGTCGCCTGTCGCCTCTCCGCTTTTTGCGGCTTTGAGACGATTCTTACAACGGGCCAGCAAGTCGGGCACAACCGGATTTAGTGTGAGATAGATCCCGGTCGCAGATGTGACTTGCGACAACGCATCAACGGCACTTTTTGCGTTGTCAAAGTACCCGCTCACAGTTCGCGGGTAGCTTTGGCCGCCCAAGCGAGCGTCTAAGGCTCGAATTTCAAACACACGCCCGCTCTCGACTATCGCGGCGATACCCTTGGAGGTTTCGCCGGGGTTGAATAGGTCAAGGTTGCGACGTTGCGCGGGGTCGGTGGTCATTGCCGTGCCGCGTCCACCGCTCGTCGCGCCCGCTCGACTCTAATTTTATCTACCTGCTCTCCTGTGAACAACCGCGCGCCACCTATGGTGCGGATCGGTTCAATTCGCAAGTCTGCTGCCACGCGCTTCACCGTAGACGCGCTGCACCCCAAATCCCGCCCAGCTTCCGCCGGACTAAAAACGCTCGCTGCGCATTGGCTCATGCTTCACCTTGTTCAACTTGCGGCAAAATTTTTTCGGCCCGGCTGCAATCTGCCGCTATTACCCCAGAGCCGCGCTACCACAACGGTGACGCGAGAGTGATATTCGCAGAAGACAACTGCCCGGTCGTGGACATTGATAGCGACGCCAACCATGTCCACGTAGCGAAGAATAGGCGCGAGACGGGGAGAGGATTTTGCTAAGGTGCGGGTTTAATTTTGGTGATTCCCAAGCGCTGCAAGAGCTTTCGTAGCGTCTCATGGCTAGGCGGCGCTGTAAACGCGCCCTGCTCTTTCAGGAACTTGAAAATCTCAACATGTGGGTGCGGCGTGTGGCGATACGATTCAATGGTTGGGATGTTCTTCAAGAGTTTGTCGTACACCTTGCGGTGCGAAGTCGGTGCAATCGGGCCGTACTCATCCCCGGCACGTTCTCTCTTTCTACCTGCTTCGTGTTGTTCTACTCCGAAGATAAAACCGCGCAGGTACTCTCTAACATCGGGCAGCAAACGATTCCAAAGAACATGCTCCAAATCCGGCAAGATACCCGGTGTGACAAGCGCTGTGTTTTTTATCACCCGTTCTAGTGAGGCGTTTTTTGGCATCTTAGGATCGGCGCGTACCCTGCGGCTCTGCTCGATTTCAAGAGCGTACACAAGGCCGCATTGCGCTCCTCGTCTAAAGGCCGGTTTTCTTTTATTCAAACCGGGTAGGTACATTTTTACCCGTGCGGTCCAAACCTTGCCAACCCACTGCGGTTGCTGCTGAACCCAAGACGGCTTCACTGGCGTTTCCGTCACGCTACCTATAGTGAGACTCTTTGCTTTTCCTGCCACGCTCACACGCATAACACTTCAGCCGCACCGAAAGCAATTGCGCTCTATGGCACGGGGCGTACAATACGCAGCAAAGAGGAGAAACACTACATACTGACCGAAAACAACTGACCAACTATTTCGCGTAGCTACGGCTACGGTCTCGGTAGAAAACCGCTAATTTTCATTGTGCAGAGACCAGCCCGGCGCGCGCCCACCAAGGGCGCGGCTTGGCGTATCTCTCTGCACGGGCGCTTAGCGGTGCCTCTACTGGGGGTGCGTTGAGTTCGCGCCCCCTTTTTGCCCGTCCAACGACTTTTGGTGACGCGATGAAACGGCTCTGGATTCCTCAGACTGTCGCAATCTGCATGTTGCTGGTGGCGCTATTCCCTGGCAACCCCTACGGATACTACGTCCTGCTTCGGTGGGTGTGCTGTGGCGTGTTTGCGTTCGCCACCGTGCGCGCCGCCGCGCGCAACCAACAAGGGTGGGGCTGGATTCTCGGGATCACGGCTGCCATCTACAACCCCATAGTCCGCGTCCATCTCACGCGGACAATGTGGCCTGTCGTCAACGTCGTCGCCATTGCCATTGCGCTCGCGTCAATCTTCACCCTCAAAGCGGAGAAACACGGCCAGCCGACACCAAAACCACCGCCGCCCGAGAAGGAAGGGAAATGAGCGGAGACAACCGAACCCCAAACAAAGATCCCGGCCATTTCTGGGCGTTTGTTGACAGAGTAGTCTGTGGCTTTATCTCAATTTGTAGAGCGTTACGCAAGAACTGGGGACGCTTTCTGCAATGGATCGGCAAGCGGTGGGGAATAGATGCAGAACGTGTTCTCGGAAAACTCGCCGTTCGTACTGGCTTGGTGCTCGTCTTTGTGCTGTGCGTAGTTGTACTGTATTCGGGTGTGGGCAAATCACTTCTCTTCGTCCGTTCCAAACTGAATACGATTACCGATGAGAACACGCCTGACGATGTTGGAGACTTTTACGATGTCCTATTGAGTGCCGCGATTGTTGGAGTTGTGTTTTTTGCTTTCAATAAGCAGCGACAAAGGATCGACAGGCAACAAACGGAAATCCACTCCATTGGACAAAAGATTCAAGCCCTTACAGACGCTCTCGACGAACCGCGCCTAGCTTCCGAGTTGCCTCGCTTTCTTAAGCCTGACTTTGAGTTTTGGTTTTTACCTACGCCTGACGACCAGATAGCAGCATACCGCCTAGTGACCAAATTGAAGCCGGATGATCCGAAGGCTTACTGCAACCTCGCCTTGGCCTGCGGGCGTCACGGCAAGCACGACGATGCGGTCGCCGCCTGCAAAAAAGCAATCGCGCTGAAACCGAATGACCCAATGCTTTGGTTCAGCCTAGGCTTGGTTTACAGGCATCAGAGCAAGCACCACGACGCTATGGCAGCCTACCGTCAAGTATTCAAGGTGCAGCCGGATTTCCTAGCGGCTTGGTACTTGAACGCCGGCCAATATCCCAAAGCGGACCGAAACTACGATGCCATCGACGCTGTCGAACTCAATCCGAGCTGGGTGAACCTCGCCTTGACCTCCGAGTATCAGGATAACGCGATCGCAGCCTATCGACAAGAAATCAAGCTCCAACCGGATGACCCCTACGCTTGGCATGGCCTCGGCTGGACGTATTTTGCGCAGGGCAAATACAGTGAGTCAATCGGAGCTAGCCGCCAAGCAGTCACACTGAAACCGCATCTTTCAGAGGCTTGGTTCATCCTCGGCTTGGCGTATGGAAGACAGGGTGACCAGCCGGAGGCTCTCGACGCTCTCGACCATCTCCGGAAGCTCGATCCTACACAAGCCGACAAGTTGGCTGGCCTTCTTTCGAGTAAATGAATCTGGTAGTGTAGACAGCATGAAACGGAAAATTCGCATCCTCATCGGCAACAGCCAAAAGGCTCTATGAGACGTTCACCACCACAACATAAGGAGTAACCAATGAAGAATTGTATCATTGCGCTGGCCGGACTGATTCTGGTCGGCTGGTTGGCGACTACGCTGGCCGACCCCCAACCCGGCAAAGGCCAGTGGCAAGGCAGTATCGGCTACAGCTTCCAGTGCTACACCTGCGAATCCGGGGAGTTTGATTGCATCGCGGCCAGCCCGGTCTGGCTTCAGGTAGTGCACGATGGGAGCGCGCACATTCAGGAGTTTAACCCGGCAGCCATATCGACCGTCACCGGCTTACGCTACCAGGGCCATCTGATCTTGACGGTGTTGGCTAAGGAGAACGGGATAGACGCCAGTATGCAGGCCACATGGAGACGCGAGGACGGCTTTATGTTGAGGGTCAGTGAACGGTGGACGTGCGCCCTGGATGGCACAGTGTTGACGGATACCCAATCCGTAAATTGCCGGTAGGCAAAGCACCGGCGCGGTGCTCAAGGAGAAGCGAGTCGGGTTCCCGGTGGGACAGCGGTAGGCGTTCTTAATGCAATGATTGATGAGAGGAAACATGTTCCTCCACACGCGGGTTTACTCAGGAGTACCTTTTTGCCCCACCCCACCCTGCCCCCGTGCTGTCGTGAGAATGGATTTTCGTTCAATGGCTGTGTTGCATCGCGCGGCGCGGCTGCCCGCTCACAACTACGGTGCGGGCAAGATCGTGTGAAGATTTTGCTGTCGTAACTTTTGCAGTAACTCCGCAGTGGAAAGCGGTAGAAGGCAGTCGAATGCAGTCAACTCAACTCTGAGCACAATTCGCTCACCTGCCGCGCATTACCCTGTTTTTCTGGCTTCCACGTCAATGGGCTTGGTTGAATTTTCAGTGCAGTGCTCTACCAACTGAGCTACCTAGCCACCCGAATGGCCTGCGTGAAATGGCCCTTATGTCTATCGTACGCGCAGCGGAGTGTCAAGGTCACGGGTCACTGGACGGCCTCAGACTTACACGCCAGGGCTGGGCCCGTTCACGGGCTCAGCCTTTGCGCTACCGGCGGTCGGCTGCAGCAGTGCGCCCACTTCCTCTTGCACGTGCGCCAGTTGATCCAGCCGCAGATGTGGATCGGGCAGGGTAAACGACTCGCCCGTGCGCGAGTGCTCGTAGACGAGCAAATCATTGCCATCTTTCTCGTGAACCGTGTCGCGGTGCTTGAGAATCCGTTTCCGCTCCAACATCACCGCCAGGATGTAGCGCGCCGCCGCATGTGACGGATCCGTCGATTCGACCAATTTTCTCAACAGTGTTTCCGCTGTTTCCTTCTGGATCGCCTCGGGTGGAGGTGGCGGCGGCAGTTTGTATTCACCCTGCCAATACGAAACCACGCCATCCCGCGACGCGCTCGCGAAGCAAATGCCGCACAGGTCGCGCCGTGCGTAGCCGGTTGCATCGACGCTCAAAAGCGTATGATACGCCTCTTTGTCCGCAAACGGCCTCTGACAGGCCGTGCAGGCGTCCGCGCGAGATTGAATGTCCCATTCGGTCATTTTAGTTGCGAAATCCGGGCGCGATTATAAGATGCAGCGGATTGTTTGTCACGTTTTGCATGGACTTCTCGATGAGAAAGATTTTGTGTCTCGCCTTGTTCGCCGCGCTCGCCTCCGGCTGCGGTCGTAAATCCACCGGCGAAGATGCGTTCGCAAAAGGGACCGCCTATTACAAGGAGAACAAATTCGATAAGGCCGTCCCCTACTTCGAGCAGGCGCTGACCTCCATGCAGACCAATGCTCTCGCGTTGAATTTCCTCGGCGTCTGCCGCCTTAAGGAAGGCGAAACGGCGGCGGGTCTGGCAAATCTGCAGGATGCCGTGAGGGTTGATACCAATTACGTTCCGGCGCGCTACAACCTCGCCCTCGCGCAACTCGAACAGGGGCAGGCTGACGATGCCGTGAAGAACCTTCGTCAAGTGGCGCAGAGCGGTTCCGCGCCCCCGGACGCCCACTACCAGCTCGGCCTTGCCTACATGCGTGTGTCCGCGTGGGGGCAGGCCGAGGAGTCCTTCAAGCACCACTTGCAATCCAATCCAAATTCCGCCGACACGCTCAACTGCCTTGGCATCGTCACCGCCCGTAAGCATGAGTTCCCTGTATCCAAACAGTACTTCGAACGGGCCATCGCCGCCGATTCAAAATTCGCCACGGCATACTTGAACCTCGCGTCTCTCGAAAATCACCAACTTGGCCAGAAAAAAGAGGCCCTTGCGCACTACGAAACATATCTCGGTCTGCTCCCCAAGTCAGAGCAGCGCGAGGACGTTCGTCTTGCCATGGTACAAATCAATCAGGAATTGGCTGTCGCAGCGAAGCCACCGGCGCATGCGACCGAATTACCAGCGAAGCCGGCCAAGCCTCCGGAATCGCCTGCCCTCCTTGTTGCCGAAGTCGCTCCGGCTCCCAAGCCCGCCGCTCCGCCAACCGAGACCCCGCCGCCGAAACCGGTGGTTCTGGCCCCGACGCCATCCATCACCGCGCCAGCGGTTTCATCACCACCTCCACCGCCTGTGCCGGTTAAAAAAGTGCGCACGCCCGTTACCAGCAAGGTGCTCAAGCCTGGCAACCGCACAAAAGCGACGGCTTACTACAACGAAGGTGTAAAATACCAACAGAGCCAACCCGCGACGGCGATTGCCGATTACGCCAGGGCTATTGCCGCCGACCCAACGTTCTTTAAGCCGTACTACAACCTCGGTATCGCCTACGCCACGGCCGGTCAGCCCGAGCGGGCGATGGAGAATTACGAACTGGCCCTCATCGCCGACCCGAACTCTGCGGACGCACGCTTCAACTATGCGATCCTGTTGCAGGAACAGGGCTACACCGACGACGCCATCACGCAATTCGAAAGGATCCTCGCGGGAAATCCCGGCGACGCGTCCGCCCACCTGTCGCTCGGCGGTCTCTACGCCCACGACCGCGCCACCTATGCGAAGGCGCGCGACCACTACCAGACATTTCTGAAACTCTCGCCGAATTCCCCGCTGGCTCGTGACATCCGCCGCTGGCTCGACCAGAATCATTGAGAGGCAACGCTTCGCTCACGTCGCCCGGGTTTGCTGGTAGTACCACTGAAGCTGCGCTACGCCGCTGTCCTCATCAAGGTTTTCCTCGCGAACAGCTTCTTCACCGCGCGCCGGCGGCACCACTTCCTTGAGCTTCCACTGACCATCGAGCCGTCCGAAGGTCCAGTATTCCATAAATGGCGTGACGTATTCGTCCTGACTGACAGAGATCCCGCCCCGCTTGATTATTTTTTGCGCGTGCGCGCTGATCCGCACGGTGTATTCATCTCGTGAATTATCCGCGAAGTTGCGCACGAGAATGAGTTCCGCTTTTCGCACGCACAAATTGCGATACTCGATGCCCAGCCCGGCCGTCCGCTGTTTGGCGATCTGCTGGCGTAAATCCACGGCCACCGCGGGAAACAATTCGTCATCCTTTACCGATGTCGGGTCGCCCGCTTCACGCGCTAGCATCACGTCCGTAAATACCTGCCGCGCCCGCTCCAGCATCGTCTGCCGGTCCCATAACTTGTCCGTTTGCACCAGGAAGTTCAGCAACCGTTCGATGCGCGTGGCCTTCGTTTCCACGGGTTTTTCCAACCATGGACCCGCAGGACCTTCCTGTCCCGCCGTCTTGCCGTACACCTGCGCAACCCCCTTGTCGGTGAACTGCTCGAAGACATTCTCTTCCTTGAGCTTGTCCGACTCGCGGGTCTGCTCAATCTCGCGCAGTAACCACGCACCGTCTTGCCGTTGAAATGTCCAAAACTCCTGGAACTGTGCCGGCTCGTCGTCCCCGCGCAGGACATGGTTGTCACGATCATCCACATAATAATCCCTCGCGCGTGCCGTAATGAGCACCGTAAACTCGCGCTGGTTTTCTTCGTGCGTGTAGCGAACATTCACAATGTCCACCCGCTGGACCTGCAGGCCTTCTATGAGGTTGATTTCATGATGGCGACACAAACCCTGCAATTGCGCGCAGTGCGCGGTATATAAATCCGGCATCAGCAGCGGCTGCATCGGCCCGTACTCCCGGGCCTGCCAGCATTCCTGCAGCTTCACAAAAACTTCGGTCGCCCTTTGTTGGAGAGCGTCTTCCTTGAAGTTGGAATCGACCTTCGCAATGAACTCCAGCAACTTGCTCGTCTTCGCGGCCTTTTGCGCAACCGCACTCGGACTGTACACGTAATCAAGGTCTTCATCCTCTCTCCCTTGAGAGGCGTGTTGGATGATTACAATCACCACGAAAACACCCACGACAATAAGAAAAATTGTCGGATCGCCACCCGAACCGCCTCCGGACCCTCCGTGATAACCGCCAAAACCCCCGCCTCCAAATCCGCCCCCTCCGCCGCCTTTGTTGTGGACGGCCACGCTATTCGCGAAAAACGTGTTGGGTGCGTCGGTCTGCAAATTGTACACACGGGTGTGTGAGCGCACGCGGACAATGCTAATGATCTTTTGTGCGCTCAAGCCGTGTCCATCATAGGCGTACACGCTGTCCCCCACATTCAACGCCTCTAACGTTTTGAAAGTCCCCTCGCCCACGTAAAACGGATGTTCCACCGTGACACGCAAGAGAGTGCGTTCTGTCGTCACTTCAAGGTACTCATCCACTTCGTGCGTCAGGATGTTGCGGACAGTGGTGCGGACGACTTGTCCGTCTGGCGTGAATGCGAGAAGCTTATCACCAATCCGGATTTCATGAATCGGTGCTTCCGTGCCATCCGCGCGCAAAATTGGCGTATCCGGCAGGAAGCAGCCTTTGTTGTGAACTATGAACCCGCCCGCGATGTAAGTGCCGCTGGGGCTAACCAACAGATTGTACGCGGGATGTGATGCGCTAACCCGCCGGGCCTTCGGAAACACCCGATCGGCCATCCGGAAAATCCCGGGCGCGATTTGAAAAGGATGCTCGGCCGTGACGTGCACCCCATTGTCAATCTCGAGATACTCCTCGGGTTGGACGCGGATGATCGCCTCCACTCGTCCACCGATTACGGCATCGCCAACACGCAGAGTTTCGATGGGAACAGGACCGTTGGGAGTGAGGACGGGCGTGCCTTCCTCGAAACACCCGCCGCCACCGCGCGCCCAAACTGGGGCAGCAGCCAGGCAGAAGGCAAAGGCAATGGCCGTGAGTGTTTTCATGACGAGACGCTTTCGGCCCCGCCGTTATCCGTGCAATGCGGCGATCACGCCTGCCAAGACGGCCGCGCCAATGACAATACTCATGCCGATAATGCTTGCCGCCGCAATTCGCCCGAAGTATTGCGCCACGGCCAGGTTGCCCCGCGCAATCTCTTTCTCCTCATCGATGTTCGGCGTCATGCGCTCGATCAACCGGGGCAGCACTAGCGAAGAAGCCAGCACCAACGCCATACCGGCGACGCCACCGACAAATGAGAAGACCACGGCCCAACCGATGTTCTGTGCAACTTCACTCATGGCAAGATCTCCTTCAGTTAATTACGGCTTGTGTTGTCGCCGGCTTCCGCCGGCAGGCCTCACCGAAACGTCTGGGCCAACGCAATCGCTTTGAGCATGGCCTTGGACTTGTTGACGGTTTCCTGGAACTCATACTTCGGGTCACTGTCCGCCACGATGCCACCGCCAGCCTGGACATAAGCGACCCCATCTTTCAGCAGTGCCGTCCGCAAGGTGATGCAACTATCGACGTTGCCGTTGAAACTGAAGTAGCCCACCGCGCCCGCGTACGGCCCGCGTTGCGTTTGTTCCTGCTCGCCGATGATCTGCATCGCACGAATCTTCGGCGCGCCACTGACCGTCCCCGCCGGGAACGTCGCGCGCATCAGGTCGTATGAGGACCGGCCCTTTTGCAGCTTCCCTTCCACGCCGCTGACGATATGCATCACGTGCGAGTATTTCTCGATCACCATGAATTCGGGCACACGCACGCTGCCAAAGTCGCACACGCGTCCGATATCGTTGCGCGCCAGGTCCACGAGCATCAGGTGCTCGGCGCGTTCTTTTTCATCCGCCAATAAATCCTTCGCCAAACGCTCGTCTTCCTCGGGCGTTTTCCCGCGCCAGCGCGTGCCGGCGATGGGGCGAATCTCCACTTTGCCGTCTTCGCAGCGCACGTGCACTTCCGGCGACGCGCCCACAAGCTGGAAGTCTCCGAAATCGAGCAGGAACATGTAGGGCGATGGATTGACGGACCGCAGGGCCCGATAGACATCGAGGGCCGTGGACTTCACAGGCGTTTGGAACCGTTGGGCCAGCACCACCTGGATAATGTCCCCTGCTTTGATGTATTCCTGCGCCTGCGCCACCATCCCGGCATAACGCTCCGTTGTCATATTTGACTCGACCGGGACGTCAGGAGCATCCTTTCGGAATTCCAACGGCGGCGAGGCCAGGGGTTGCGCCAGTTGCGCCAAGAGCCGATCAATCTGTGAGCAGGCGCGCGTGTAGGCGTGCGCGGCGTCGCCTTCCACGTGCGCGTTGGCGACGATCTTAATGGTCTGGCTGACACGGTCGAAAATCAGGATCGTGTCAGTAATCATAAAACAGAGCGTCGGCGTGCCAAGGTCGTCACGCAACGGACGCGGGACACTCGGCTCAATCTGGTGGATGTATTCGTAGCCGATGAACCCAACCGCGCCACCGGTGAACCGTGGCAATCCCGGCAGAGTGACGGGTTTGTACCGGGACATTTCCAATTCCACGGCGCGCAACGCATCATCGCCACTGCGCTGGGCAACGCGGATGACCGTGCTCGGGTTCGTGCCGATGAACGAATACCGCCCGATACGCTCCCCGCCCTCCACAGACTCCAATAGGAACGACGGCCCCGTCTTGAGCAACTTTTGATAGGCCGATACGGGCGTCTCCGCGTCGGCAATAATCTCGCGATACACGGGAATCAAATTCCCGCGCTTCGCGTATTCCAGGAACTCAGCTTTCGACGGAGTAAACATGCTCTTGCTTGTCGCGGACAGCTCGTTAAGCGCGTGCTATTTCTTCGCGTACACCTTCTCGGGATCAACGAGCCGCGGTTCGGTCACCTTGATTTCACCGTTGACGATGCTGCGAAAGAAACACGATTGGTACCCTTCGTGACAAGCCGCACCGCTTTGCTCAACTTGAATCAGCAGCGCGTCCTTATCGCAATCGAAGGCAACGTCCTTCACCTTTTGTGTGTGACCACTTGTGGCGCCCTTGTGCCACAATTCCTTCCGCGAACGACTCCAGAAAACCGTCTCGCCGATCTCCAGTGTCTTTCCCAGCGATTCCTTGTTCATCCACGCCACCATCAAGACCCGTCCCGTGCCGTGCTCCTGCACGATGGCGGGAATGAGACCGTTCGCGTCGTACTTCAGTTCATCGAGGATTTTCATAATCGCACACAAATACCCTTCTCTTGCAAAAACTGCTTCACATCACTGACCGTGTATTCGCCGAAATGGAAGACCGAAGCAGCCAACACCGCATCCGCCTTTCCTTCCACCAACACCTCAGCCATGTGATCGAGCTTGCCCGCGCCGCCGCTGGCGATGACCGGAATGCGCACCGCTTCGCTGATCGCTCGGGTCAACACCACATCGTACCCCGCCTTTGTCCCATCGGCGTCCATGCTGGTCAACAGGATTTCACCAGCGCCGAACACCTCCACGCGTCGCGCCCACTCCACCGCATCGAGGCCGGTCGGATTGCGGCCGCCATGCGTGTACACTTCCCAATGCCCTTCGCTGGCGCGCTTGGCGTCGATGGCGACGACAATACACTGCGAGCCAAACCGATCCGCACCGGCGCGCACCACATCGGGGTTCTGTACCGCTGCGGTGTTCAGGCTGGTTTTGTCCGCGCCCGCCTTGAGCATTGCGCGAATATCGTCGACAGTGCGAATTCCGCCGCCAACCGTCAACGGCATGAAGCACTCGCTGGCGGTCCGTTCCACCACCTCGATCATCGTCGCGCGGTTCTCGGAACTCGCCGTGATATCGAGGAACACCAGTTCATCTGCGCGCTGGCGATCATATTCCTTCGCGCACTCGACCGGATCGCCGGCATCGCGCAGGTTCAGGAACTTCGTCCCCTTCACCACGCGTCCGCGGTCCACGTCGAGACACGGTATGATGCGTTTCGCCAGCATGAGGCGGGAACAGTACACCAAGCGGAAGGCAGAATCCAGAAAACAGCGTCAGGGACTCAAGCTTGCGACGGTCGGCGAAGAATAAGATATCCGTTCTCATTATTACCGAACACAGCGACCGGATTGTACTTCGACAAGTATAAGTCCAAGGGGCATCCATTATCCCAATCCAGTTGTTTATAGTCTGCGATTCGCATCCCAACATAGTTGCAGAACGGCTCGACCGTGAAGTCCTTCGGAATGTCACTTTCAAAAACCCACCATTCATCACAGTATTCATCATGAGAAACGGGCCAGGACTCAATAAATTGAGGTGTAATCGTCGGCGTTATCGCAAAGCCATCGACCGACATCCAAGCATGACTCATCGTTCCTGAATCAAAAGAAGTGTTCACGGCCACTCGATTCAGCAGGGTGCCAGCAATAGATTGTGCGATGTCTCGACACGAGACATCGCCCAGGTCCTTAAACTCATAGGTCATAATTGTAAGTCCTCACTTCACCTTGAGTTTCGAGATATCGAAAGCCGCCTTGGGAAACTTCGGATTCATCTGTTCGAGGGTCTCGACGATGATCTGGGAGACCGCTAGGTTGCGGAACCATTTCTTGTTCGATGGAATGACAAACCAAGGGATCGCCGAGGTGCTGCAGCGGCTTAAGGCAGCCTCGTAGGCTTTCACATAGTCGCCCCAACGTTCGCGCTCCTTGAGATCCGCGGGACTGATCTTCCAGTTCCGGGTCGAATCTTCAAGACGCGCTTCCAATCGCTCTTTCTGCTCCTCCTTGCTGATGTGCAGGAAGAACTTCAGGATTGTCACCCCGTTTTCAGTCAGCAGCTTCTCAAACGCATTGATCTGGTCGTACCGCGCTGACCAGACGGATTTTGGCACAAGTTGATGCACGCGAACCACCAATACGTCCTCATAATGCGAGCGGTTGAAGATACCGATTTCGCCGTGGGCGGGCGCGGCCTTGTGGATGCGCCAGAGAAAATCATGACCGGCCTCCTCGGCGGACGGCACCTTGAACGAGGTCACACGGCAACCTTGCGGATTCAGCCCGGACATCACATGCCGAACGGTCCCGTCTTTGCCACCGGCGTCCATCCCCTGCAAGATGATCAACAAGGCGCGCCGGCTCTCGGCGTACAGTCGATACTGCAAGTCCTCCATGCGAGAGATGTTCTTCTCGAGGCGGGCATGGGTTTTGTCACCCTTCTCGAACCCCGCGGTGTCATCCGGATCGAACTCGCCCAGTTTCAACCGCGTGTGCGGCCTCACCGTGAACCGTTTGCCAAGCTTCATATATTCCACCTCTCTCGCAGTGCTCTCATCCCTCCACCTCGCCGACAATTTCTTCGACGATATCTTCGATGGTGAGAATGCCGACGTGTTTACCTTCGGGGTTGATGACGATGCTGATGGGACGGCGACCGGCACGCAGAACCGGAAGGACACGGTTGACGCGTTCCGTGGAGAGCACGAACTGCGGTTTTTGCATGAGTTGCCCGGCGGTTTTGCCGCCGCCACCGGCATTGTCAAAAAGGACTTCGTAGACGTTTACCACGCCAATAATCCGATCGCCCTCGCCAACGGGGAAGCGAGCGAAACCAGTGCGCTCGGAAATCGCGAAAAGCTCCGTCACCGGCGTATCACGAACCACGGTGATGGCCCGCGGGAGTGGCAACATGATGTCGTAAACCGTCTTATACGGGAAATCGAAAACGCCGTCGATCATCTCGCGTTCCTCCTTGCTAAGCGCGCCGCCCGCCTCGCCCTCCTTGGCCAGATGCTTCAATTCCTCGCGGGTGACGAAGAAACTTTTCGGGGCTTCCGCGCCGCCGCTGAGGCGCACGACCGCGCGCATCACGAACCCGAGCAACGCCACGAGCGGGGCAAACAACCACGCCGTCGCATTCAGCGCGTCGGCGACGCTCATACAAAGACGATGCGAATAATGGCGAAAGAGTGTTTTGGGGACAATCTCACCGATCACCAGCAGGAACGCCGAGGCGACGATCGTCGCGGCGAAGTTGAGACCGAAGTTATCCATGTGAAAGAGGCGCGTCGCGAGCACCGAGGCGTAAACGCCGACCAGCACGTTGGCGAGGTTTGTTCCGAACAACGTCGTGCCCAGCAGACGCTCGGTGTTTTCGACGAACCCGTTGAGAATGATCGCACGGCGGCTCTTGCGCTCGACCTCGTGGCGCAGGCGCACGCGGTTCAGCGAAATCAGCCCTGTTTCAGCGCCCGCAAAAAACGCCGACCCAAGGATGCCCAGGATAATGATCACGACATAGTTGAAAGCGTCCATCTCAGCGTTCCTCAGCCTCCAACAGAACTTCACCGACGCGGTTCTTCAGGACTTTGCGCGCGGTGACACGAACGTTCTCGAAATGGACTTGCTCCCCTTCTTTCGGCAACGCCCCGAGTTGCGCGATGACCCAACCGGCGATGGTCTCGACGTCGGGCGCCCGCAGGGCCAGCCCGCACTGTTCGTTGACGAGTTCCAGCCGCGCCTTGCCGTTGATGAGGTAGCGGTGCTCATCGAGCTTCTGCAGCATGATCTCGCTCTTGTCAAACTCGTCTTCGATTTCGCCGACGATCTCCTCAAGAACATCCTCCAGCGTGACCATCCCCTGCGTCCCGCCGTACTCGTCAACCACAATGGCTACCGGGTGCTCCTGTTTGCGAAAGTTTTTCAACAACTTTGCGACCGACATCGTCTCCGGCACGAAATTCGGCAGCTCCACGACTTCATCGAGACCGCGCAAGGGATTGACGAGGAAGTCCTTGACCTTCAAGATACCTTCAACGGTGTCGGGCGTTTCGTGGATAATCGGCACGCGGCGGTGCTTGATGCGGCGCAAGGCCCCGACCATCTCGTCCTGGCTGAATGCATCCTCCACACACTGCATGTCCACGCGCGGGGTCATGATTTCTTTCACCTGCATCTTTTCCAGCGCGAGGATTTTATTGACCATATGGCGCTCTTCCTTGCGAACGACACCGGCGCGTTCGCTGGCGCTGAGCAACGTGCGGTACTCGTCTTCCGTCGGCGCAGTCGAGCGCACCTTCTGCGCTGAAAAGTACGGTAGCCGCTCGATACGCTGGACAATCCACGCAGACACCCCCTCGGTCGTGCGGCGGAGTTGGGAAGTCGAGACGACGGTCCATCGAATGGGCCGCGCGAGGTGGACTGCGAAGAACTCAGCGCTGCGAATCACCAGGGTCTTCGGCGTAACTTCGCCGCAAAGCAGGATCAGGATCGTCATGATCGGTACGGCAACCGCTTCCGCGTGATGCGGGACGAGCGTCTGCAAGATCGAGTAACCGAGGATGGCGGCGGCGACGTTGGCGACGGTGTTCCCGAAAAGAATCGTCGAAAGCAATCGATGCGGCTGATCGAGAAGTTCACTGATGATCTGGCCCTGGGCGGGATGCTCCTGCCGCAAACGGCGCAATTGCAGTTTGCTCAACGAGAACAGGGCGATCTCGGTCCCGGAGAAAAACGCCGACAGGACCAGGAGACCTCCCAGGGCAAGCAACTCAAGAATCAGGGTAATTGTCAGCATGCGCGCCGGCGCAAGTCTATGAAACTTCCGCGGGCGGCGTCAATCGCACGACCGAACCCCTGTTTTCGGGCGAAACGCCCGCCGTCACTTCGTCGGGGCTTGTACGGGCGCGGTTTCGACGACGGGCGCGGGCGGCGGCTCCGGTACGAGAATCTCAACCTTCGCCGCTTTGCGCAGACTGGCGACCTGATCGTGCGTGACATCGTTGCCCTTGCGCTGCTTTAAATACTGCCCGAGTTCGTCCTTCACCTGATCGAAGGCGATGGTCTGCGCGGGTTTGCGATCCGTCACCAGCAGAACATGATAACCATATTGCGTCGTGATGACGTCGCTGACTTCGTTTGTCTTCAGTGAAAAGGCGGCCGTGTCGAATTCCGGCACCATCTGGCCGCGCCCGAAAAACCCAAGATCGCCGCCATTCCTGGCGCTGCCAGGATCCTCGGAGAATTTCCTGGCCACATCCGCGAACTTCTCGCCGCTCTTGACCAGCGCGCGCACGCTGTCGATCTGCGTGCGCTTCTCTTTTTTCACTTCGTCGGTTGCCTCGGGCGCGCAACGGATGAGAATGTGACTGGCGCGGACCGTTTCCGGTTGTTTGAACTGGTCGGGATTCTTATCGTAAAAAGCCCGGATCTCCTCGGGTGTGATCTTGACTTCTTTGTCAACAGCGCTGTCAATCGCCCCGCGGATGATGACGTTGTCGCGAACCCGCTTCGCATACTCGTCGGTCGTGATGCCGGTGTCCGCGAGCGTTTTCTTGAATTGCTCCTCGCCCCCCACCTGCGTCGTTACCTGGGCGATCTGCTCTTCCACCTTCTTGTCGATGTCCGCGGGAATATGCTTGTTACCTTCCTCCCGCAGAAGCTCGCGGCCAATCAACTCATCCAAAATATCGCGCTCCACCATCGCGCCCTGCCCCGGCGGAATCGGCCGACCACGCCGAGACATCTGGAACATAAACGCCTGCACCGCCGCATCCAGTTCTTTGCGCCTGATCTCCGCGCCATTGACCCGCGCCACCACCTCGTCCGGCTTTGGTGCAGTCGCCACGACGGCCGTAGCGGGAGCATTGGTCCCAACAGCCGCCTTCGGCTTGTCCGCAGCGAACATCCGGCAAGCGAGGGTCACGGCAATAACAAAAGTAGCGCAAACAACACGGATCTTCATGAATTCCTTCTGGGTGATGTGGTTCCTTCTCAAGGCTAAAGTGCGGGGGACGCTACCACGCGCCCCGGACCGCGTCAAGCAGCATTGAACCACTCCTCCATCGTCTCCTTCCTCCTCGCGCGCCACTATTTGTTGTGGTTTCGTCCACCCAACAAGAAAAGGACTTCTCCGGGTATTAACGGTAAGTATCGTAAATTGATATTTTTGTCTGGACATGGCGCTGGGAGATGGGTATGGTCGGTACAGTTCTTTGAAAATGGACGATCCGCCGTCGCTCTTCGAGCTATGGCGGACAAGACGGCGCGACTGCGCCGCTGGACGCGGCTTGAAGCGGAAAGTCAGCAAGGCCAAGGGCGGAGTTGTGCCCTTGAAGAGCCGTCCGTCTTCGCTAGGGCTACGACGCGATAAGCCTTGTGGAAAGGTGAGGGTTTGCAAAACATGGTTTTTACGAAACGAACCCAAATTGAAAACGTGGACTTTTGAGCGCATCCATAGGAATGATAGTGAGTTAGAACTTCCGAGAGCGGATTTTTATTTGGGTTCGTTCTGGAAAACGAACCCAATTTGAGGCCACAAGAGAGCGCCTATTGAGCCGCGGAGGGCCAGATATTGGGCCTGTTTATGGGATTAATCCGCGCTTGGCAAGCGCGGCTACAACGGCCGCGTCCAAAAATGTCCGCCGCCTAGCGACGAAAATAGCCAGCGGAATTCAAATACGCGAGGTTGCGTGGGGTAATCGGCTGTTCCGCACGGGCAAAGAGCGCCTCGATGGCTTCGTGCGCCACCAGATCGATCTGCTCATCAGTCGCGCCCGCTTTCACGGCCATGGTCACCAATTCCTCGTACCGCCACGTCGACCCTTCGAGAATCGCGCCCTTGAGCGCTAGCAGCGCCACGGTGAGGGGTGTCATGGGTCGGTTGGCTCGTGCAGTCTTCATCCAATAATGAGAAATAGCAATGTCCGCGCCAAGTTCCTCCGCCAGAGAGAAAAACAGCTTCCGCATTGTGGAATGCCAGTCCCAATCTCCCAATTCCCCTCACCCTTTCCCTTTCCACCTCAGTGCGTAATCCTGATCCCACCGGGCAGAACTGCGGAGGACGGCGGCTGGTTGGACTGCTGACCCAAAATTTGCTGAAAACGTGGGTGTTGACGGCAATTGTTCAGGCGTGGGTCGCGTCGGACCATGTCCAGAAGGTGATGGCCCGCGTCGTCCAGCGCAAGCGCGCGTGCCAGTGCCGCCACCGCTGCGTCGCAATTCTGTTGCGCGCTTTCCACCACGCAGAGACTATACCAGGCACCCTGGCTCTGCGGATAACGCTGTGCCATGACCGTCAGCAGGTCAATGGCGCGATCCGGCCGTCCGAGCGCAAGGTACCGCTGCGCGATTTGCAGGAAAATCTCGGCCGGCAGACTCGGGCGCGCGACCAGGGAGGTAACGAGTTCGTCGATGGAGTCCGTTCGCTGGTGCCGGGCGTAGGAATCGATGAGCAACAACGCCAGTGGCAGGTCGTCCGGCTGCGCCGCGTACTGCTGTTCCAGTTCGCGCTGCTCGCCCATCTGGCGCTTCAACTCGTCTACGATTCGGATCGCTTCCCGAATCCGCAAGTTGTACGGGTCATGCCTTTGGTACTCCTCCAGAACGGCCACGGCGTCATCAAAGCGCCCGGACTCCACGTAGAGCTGGGTGAGATGGAAGTTTCCATCGGGGCCGGCGGGACAGAGGGTAATGGCCTGCTTGTACGCATACTCCGCTTCCGCGGCCATGTGGCGGAACGCATAGAGACTGCCGATGGCCGTGCGAAGCTTGGAGAATGTTTCTTCCGCCACGTCGTCGCGGTTGAAACGCGGGTCGCGGTGCAGGTCCTCAAACAGCGCGTCCCAGTAAGCACGGTCGCGCGCCACCATGGCGGGGGTGATTTCTGGAAGCGGATCGCGGTTGATCTTCAGGATGATTCCATACGGTTCCAGGAACGGGTACAACCAGGGGATGGCGTAACTCTCCTCGATGTAAAGTGCATGCCGGTCCTTGTTGTGATCGAAAATCTCACGGATGACGTAACCGTTGACGGCCATAATACTGGCCAGCCCTTGCACGCTGACGCGGCCCCCTTCAACCTTCACGTCCTCTCCCGGCAGCTGTCGGCGCGTGCGAAGCTCTTCGAGGTATTGCTGCAACGCCGCCTGGAAATCGCTTTCTCCCGGCACCCAGATGGGCGTCTGCGGGTAGGCTTTCTCGCGGCCCAAACGTTGCCATGCGAGATCGAACACCGCCCGCTGCCAACCGTGACGATCCTGCAATGTCTCGGGATTCTTCGGGTCCGGCCGGCCGGCGCCATAATGGTCACGGACGGAATGCAGGTAGGTCCGCTCCGCGAGTGCATTCTGCGTGACAATATAAACGTCGCGACGATCGAACGTACTGCTCTCTGGATACTTCGCCAGTTGGGTCCTTGCGCGCGGGGGCACCTGGCTCTCGACGTAGATCATGTACGTCGGCACAAAGCGGCCCGGATCCGTGCCCCCAAACAGAATGGCGCCCTTCTCCATCTCGGGATAGCCGCCCCCCGGCTTGAACATACGATACCCAAATTGATAACCAAAATCATGGCCGCGCTCCTCGTTGTCCGCCCAGTTTGTCACGACCGACACCACTGGCAGGGCGCACACGAGAACCGCTATCGGCAGCGCGGCTCCCCGCATCCATGGCTTCTCGGAGAGGAGGTATCCCGCCCCAAGAATCAACCCGTAACCGATCCAGAGGGCGTACACGCAGTGGCACGGCAGGAAGAACACGCGATCGGCAAACTGTTTTTGCCTTTCAAATGTTGGATTGGAAAAAAAGATATATTCCAACCCCAGGAAAAGGAAAGCGATCAACAGGAACACCAACCAGTCCCGGTCCTCACGGGCGAGATCCCGATAGAAAAACAACGCCACGAGGGCAACCAGCGCATACACGATGTTGAACTGGGTCTTGAGGTCGTCGAAGAACATGTTGATCTGGCCCCAGAACTGCAACGCGGTGCGCTCGGCGTGGATTTTTTCGAATTGGCCGCCTGCGAAGTGGCGGACAAATCCCGCGACCGTGCGCGTATAACCCCAATTCATCGGCGGATCCGTCGCGGACGACAACGGCAGATACGCGTACAGCGCCAATCCAAGAATCACCGCCGCATACGTCGCGATGACCTGCCGCCACATCAACAGCAACCCGGACCCTTCTTTCCACAGCAGATACAACCACACTCCCGCGCCCACACCATGGGCCAGAATCCACGCCGCGGAGAAACCACCTTGGTGAAACAAGCTGCCGGGAGTTACGATCATCTTCAGGATCCCGAGCATGATCACCGCCAGGATGGGTGCGAGCAAGTCCCGCCCAAGCTTGCGGTCCGCCAGCCACACGAACGACGGCAAAGCCACAGTCAGCAGCACCAGCGTCTGGTGGTTCGTCAGGCTCACGCCCCACACGAACGCCGCCAGGTAAAGCCTCCCCCGCCGCTCCGTCTCGAAGCTCCAGCGATACAGCAGCGACAGCGTCACCATCAGGAAGAACGCGTTCAACGCGTACACCGCCGTGATCACTGACTGCGACCACATCACGGGTGAAAACGCCAGGATCAGCGCCGCTGACACAGCACTCGCGAGGATGATTCGTCCCAGCGCGCGTTCATCCGCTACCTGCTGCAAGAAACCACACCGCGACGCCATCACGCGCCCGCTCTTCGAGATCAGCAGGGCCGCGAACCCGACGGCCAGCGCGCCAAAGAACGCGGACATCAGGTTCATGCGCCAGGCAATACTGCCGAACGGAAGAATCCACTGCCAAATCCACGCGAGGATCGTCCACACCGGGTAACCCGGCGGATGCGGCACACCCAGATTGTGCGCCGCGGTCAGAAACCCGCCGGACTCTCCCAGCGTCACGCTTGGCGCCAATGTGTACCAATAACTCGCGAACGCCACGGTACTGGCGACCATGAACGCGGCCTTGTCGCCTACGCTGAAAAATGCCGTCGACTCGCACGAAGTCCCGTGAGCGGATCCCGTCGTCCCGGTCGGCTCTGGGGAATCACTCATGGTTGTGAGGCTTGGCGCATGCGCGAGGGGACTGGACCATCGTCACGCGTCGGTCTTCAACGTGGCGCGTGGCTTGCGTCGAAATCCGTGCGCGAATGCCAGCGACCACACCATCCACAGCGCCTCGCGCACGATGTGGCCGGACATCTTGGATTGGCCCGCGGAGCGGTCGGCGAACGTGATCGGAATCTCACGGATCCGGAAACCCTTCATCCATGCTTTGTGTGTCATCTCAATCTGGAAGGCGTAGCCGTTGCTCCGCACTTCATCGAGTTCAAGCGTCTCCAGCACCTTTCGGCGAAAGCATTTGAAGCCCCCGGTTGGGTCGTAGACGGGCAAACCCGTGATAATTCTGACATAATAAGAAGCCCCCTTGCTCAAAACGAGGCGCGAGAGCGGCCAGTTCACCACGCGCACGCCGTCGATGTAGCGCGAGCCGAGCACTAGGTCGGCTTCCTGGATCGCCTTCAACATGTTCGGGATCTCGCGCGGGTCGTGGGAAAAATCCGCGTCCATTTCGATGAGGTAGGCGTACCCGCGCGACAAGCCCCATTTGAACCCGGCAATGTACGCCGTGCCCAACCCCAGCTTCCCGGCCCGGCTCAACAGGTGCACACGCGGCTCGGCCTGTGCCATCTCGGTCACAATCGCCGCGGTACCGTCGGGCGAGTTATCATCCACCACCAGTATTTCGAGGTTCGGGACCTGCGACAACACCAACTCGACGATCGAGCGGATGTTCTCCCTCTCGTTGTACGTCGGAATGATGACCAATGCTCGTTCGTCCTGCGCCACGCTATTTCGCCTCCTTCACAAACCGCGGATTCGCCAGCACCAGATACGCGCCCTGATGAAACACCGCCGGCCAGTTCTCTTGTTGCGCCTGCTGGATCACTTCCCGTACGCCCCGTAGGCCGATGGTATACACCGCATCGATGCCCACTGGCAACTGCCCGGTTCGCCCGTCGGGCAGCGTCCGCTGCTCCACTCCGTACTCCAGCACGAGGAACTTCGCCTCCTCCAGCCGACAATCGAACCAGTAAAGTTCCTGCGGAATGTGCGTCGGCACCGGCATGTCATTGTCCACCCCTTTGTAGCGCGCACAAAAAGTCAACATGCTGCGGCGGTCGCATCGCGCCAGCCAGTAGATCTGCTTGGGCACAATCACAAAATCATCTTTCGCCGTGTGTGCGTTGACGTATGCCATGGCCGCCTCGGCGTCCGTCGCGGACTGCTGAGTCCACATGTCGATGCGGGTATGGAAATGGCTCCACGCACCGGCTGCCGACTGCAGACCGAAGCCGGCCAGCACGATACAGGCGACTCCCATTGCCGTCGCTTCCTTTGATTTTCCCGCAACCCGTTTCACCAACTCCCCGGCCCACGTCAGTACTCCGGCAAAACCCACCGCCATCAACGGCAGGAAGATCGTCGCGGGATAAAAGAACAAAGGCACATTGTTGAGCTTCTTGAACACGCCGTACATCAACACCAACAGCCAAAACGGCACCCACAACCGCAGTCGCCAATCACGCGTCGGGAGAAACACAAAACCAATCGCCGCCACGGTCAACCACCAATCATGTCCTGACCACGGCATCGGTGGCCCTTGTGTCGGCGTCTTGAAACTGAGCGTCCACACGTTCTCAATGAATCGCCCAATCTCGCCTCCGAAGGTCGGACGCGCCTCGTTGCTCGCAACGCTGGTCAACCGCCCCACCTGCGTCATCAGTTGTCCCCACCCGTGCGCCGCGCTATACCACAAGACAAACAGGCCCGCGTACGCGCACGCCAGCGCCCCGGCCACGATCACGTCCCGCCACGCGCGCGACGATTTCCATTCGCGCCAGTTCACCACGGCCACCGTGGCGACCACCGCCCCGACCAACGGGTATGTGAAATAATTCGTCGCCGTTGCCAACGAACAGAATACTCCCGCCCACGCCGCGTCATGCAGGCGTTTCTCCTGGACATAGCGAATCAAAAAACCGACCGCCGCCAAAGCCAGGACACCAGACATCGGATGGGAGCGCACCCAGCGGAAATTTATGTTGGCCTCGGAGTAAACCAGGAATGCGGCCGCGCAAAGAAAACCAAAGTTCTTGTCGCGAAGCCGCGTGCCGATCCAAAACAGCAGCGCCCCCGCCACCAGCGCCGTCACCGCGCCCAGCGCGCGGGCCACGACAATGTCGTTGCCGAACATACGCAGCAATGCGCCGTTCACCATCATGTAGAGTGGCGGGTACGGGTACGGGAAAATAAAATCGTCCACGATGGGCCCAATCCGCGGCGTTCCGTGGATAAACGTCCAGGATTTCTCCATCCACTCGCCCTCGTCGCCGTACCAGTTTGGGTTCGTCCGCAGGTTCGGGAGAAAAAGCAGCGCCCATAACGCCACCAACACAAAAGCGGTGTTACGCTCCCCCTTCGTCTTGAATGGCAACTTCATGGCCGGTTGATGAGATAAACGCGCATCGGACCAAAATTGGTGCTTGGGCCGCCAAAGTTAACGCGACTGGCATCGAAACTCGTCCGGTTGTCGTCCACAACAAGCACGACGGCATTGGTGGCCAGTACATCTCCGTGACCGCTTAGCATCGCTAGAAAGGGCAAATCTTGCTGCGCCAGTTCCGTTCGCTGCCAATGGTCCATCTGCAATAGCCGGTTTTCTTTGACAAGCTTCTCGGTGTCAGTCTGCGCCGCCACAAATCTCGCCGCCGCCTCCTTAAAGCCAAGTCCGGACCCATACGTGCCCTGCGCCCCTCCATAACGGCTCAGATACGCATCCACGTCCAGCGTGAAAAGAATGTTGCCCGCCAGAAACACCGCCGCAACACCCATCAGGATTTTCGCCGGTACCGCGCGTGGACTCAGCGCCCCAAAAATCAGAAAGAACACGGGGTACATAATCACGTAGTACGACAAATACGTCCAGAGCCCTGCCACGAGGTATACGGCCAGCGGCACAATAAACCAGAGCGCCAAAATCCATGCCCGTTTCGACTCTTCATCCGCTGTCACGTCGCGACGCAGCAAAGTCTTCCCCGACTTCACTGCCACCACGCAGAACCACGCCAATGCCGCGAGAAATGCCAGCCGCTGCAATCCCGGCAACCACGCGCCGAACGTCAGCGTCGAGTCGAAATACTGGTTTTGCCCCGTGCCCTTGCCGACCCAAATACGAGTGGGATCAAATTCCTTGCTGGTGCTCAACCCCAGCACGTCCTCGATCTCCCCGGCGTTCATGATCGCCAGCGCATGCTGCCACGCTTCAGACGGTCGTCGCGGAAACGGATAACCGCTTTGCGGGCTGATTGTCATTCCCAGCGGAAGCTGGCTCCAGCGGCTGCTGCTGCGCTCTTCCGACATCCGCTTCCATTCCGCCCAGCCGTTCTTCTGTTGCGCCATCACGTAGGGCACGGCCAACACCGCCGCCAACGCAACGCCGGCGACCGCCAGCCGCCAATCGATCTTCGGCCGCAAGAGCAGCAGAATTGCCACCACTGTCGCCGTCAAGGCGAACCCGCTGTAGTGAATTTGGATCACGCACAGCGGCAGACACAACACCCAAAATACCGCTTTCGGTTTTTTCCCGAGAATGAGCGCGTGCATCGCCCAGATGGTCGCAGTGGCAAAGACCGGCACGAAATCCTGCGCCCAAATCTTCCGGGAATAAATGACCGCCCACGGCGCGGTGGCGAACAATGCCGACGCCACCAGGCCTGCCAACGAACCGTAATATTTTCGCCCGATCCACCAGGTCGCGACCACCGCGGCCAGCCCCAGGCCGGCAATCAGGCAACACACCCCCGCAATGCTCGAGGTAATGAAAAACATCGGGATTAACAGCCAGATGAACAGCGGTGGATTCGAGACACCCACGCTCGACATCAAGCCCGACGTCGGCAGTTTGCCGCCCCGCACGAACTCCAACGCCCGATTCGCCGCGAAGGCCTCGTCCCCTTTGAACTCCAGTAGTTCCAGGTGTTGAAATCTCAGCCACGCGCCAACCGCGACAATCGCCGCGAGGATCAGCCACTCCGCCTTGGGGGAAAGCGGAATGTCGGACTTTGGGAGCGGCGCGCTCAACGCGTTCTCGCCTTCAGCGCCCAACCGATTTTTTGGGCCCGGTTGATTCGAAACAGCTCGAGCCAGATGTTGATCGCGCGGCGCAAATTGTAGGGGATGCGCGTGTCGGGATCGTGCACCCATTGCACTGCGACCTCCGCGATTCGGTACCCTTCCCGCGTCGCCACCGCCAGCATCTCCATATCGAAGATCGCCGAGTCCGATGTGACCTGCGGGAAAACTTTCTGCGCCACTTCACGCCTCATGGCCTTGAAACCGCATTGGGTATCGTACAGGCCGCGGATACAAAGGATCCTCGTGCCGACCCCGAAAAGCCTCCCGGCCAGGGCGCGATACCAAACTTGGGGTTGTTCCACCAGCGCGCCGGGCACCGCTCGCGAGCCGATTGCGATATCGAAACCCTCGCGCTCCAGTTTCGGAAGCAGTTTCTCGACCTCTGTGATCGGCGTGCTTTGGTCCGCATCGGTGAAGAGAGCGAATTCGCCGCGGGCGTCGAGCATGCCCGCTCTCACCGCCCCGCCTTTACCGCGATTCGGGTTGAGGTCAATCAGTCGCAGCATCGGGAATCCGTTCGACAGTTCACGCGCTACCTGCGCCGTGTCGTCCCGGCTGCCGTCGTTAACAACAATGATCTCGAACGGCTGCCCCTTCGATTGCAGAAACTTGACAATGCCGGGCACGAAACGTTTGAGCCGCTCCTGTTCGTTGTAAGCGGGAATCACGACCGACAGGTAGGGGCGCGCTTCCATCAGCGGTTCAGGTTGCTTTCCTCAGTGCGCCCATTTCGCGCAACTTCGCCAGCGCTTCCGCCGCGTAATCCTTCTCCAGGTTCTGCCGGCGAATCCATTCGACATAATCGCGCACGCTGTCGCGCGGGGACTTGGTCGGTTGCCAGCCGAGACGCTGGAGTTTGGAAATATCCGAGACGCTGTGGCGCGTATCGCCGACCCGGTATTCGCCGCTGATGTTTGGTTCTAGGTTCACACCCAGGGTTTCGGCGACAATGCCCGCGAACTCGACAACGGTGTACCCACGGCCACCGCCAACATTAAACACCTCATAGTTTGCCGCGTCGCTTTCTAGGACGAGCAGGTTGGCGCGAGCGACATCGCCCACGTTCACGTAATCCCGCAGCTGCTGACCGTCTTCGAACACCGACGGGCGTTGCCTCTTCATCATCTGCAATGTGAAGATGCGCAGCACGCCCGAGTAGGCGTTGCGAAACGATTGGTGTGGCCCCTGTACGATCGAGTAACGCAGCGCGACGCTGGGAATGCCATAGTTGCGGCCCAGCGCGACCGCCATCAACTCCTGCGAGTATTTCGCGATCGAGTACTGGTTCTTTGGTCCCGCATGCGTCTCCAGCAGTGTCAACGATTGGATCGGCCCGCCGCACTTTGGACAAACAGGTTCCCACAGACCCTTTGCCAGTCGCTGCGGTTCGCGTCCGTCAGGAAACACCTCTCCATCTTTCGTGCACTGATAGCGCCCCTCGCCGTAAACAAACTGGCTGCTGGCAACCACAACTTTCCGCACCGGCAATTTCTCGGCAACGATTAGTTCATACAAGAGCGCAGTCCCAACCGAGTTGACATGGAAGAACTGCGAGAAATTCGGCAACAAATCCTGGTACGCGGCGAGATGAATGACGACGTCGACTCCGCGCAGTGCTCTGGCCCAGTCTTCGCGGTTGCGCACGTCGCCGGCCACGCGCTCGACGTCGCCCGACAACCAATCGGGCCACATGCCGTCGCCGATGTGCACCGGTGGCGTAAGATTATCCAGTACACGAACCTTGTAGCCAGCGTGCAGGAGTTCGACCGCTGTGTGCGATCCAATAAAACCCGCCCCGCCTGTGATCAGCGCCAGACCTTTACCCATGCGCTTACCGGGAATGTGTTTCCTTCAGTTTTTCGTACAGGTAACCCGTGATGATGTGGTCGAGAATCATGTGAACGTCTTCCACGGGACCGTATCCATCCGAGGGAACGACGAAGGATATGTCCGCCAGCTTCGCCAGCTTGCCGCCGCCGAATCCAGTCAGGCCGATCACTTTCACGCCAATCTGTTTCGCCGCTTCGACAGCAGCGAGAATATTGGGCGAGTTGCCAGAGGCGGAGATCGCAACGAGCAGATCGCCCCGCTCCGCCAGGTTCTTCAACGGTTCGCTGAAAATGTGATTGTAATCCGTGTCATTCGCCCATGCGGTCATCAGCGAGACGTTGTCGGTCAGCGCGATGACGCGCAACCGCGGCCACGGGGCATCCCCTTTATGGCCCAACGTGCCCTTGCACAGATCGTTCATCATGTGCGACGCCGTCGCCGCGCTGCCACCGTTGCCGATCACAAAGACCTGCTGCCGGTTGTTCTGCGCCAGCTCGATGGCCTGGATGATTTCGTCAACCGGTTCCAGCGGTATGCGATCCAGCACGTCTTTCAATCCCTTGATGTAATCTTTCGCGAATTCGCCTGCCTTTTTCATCATTCAATACCTTTGCATATTCACAACAATCCGACTGCCGCCACGCTCCAATCGAAAGGGCATCTCGCGGAGGTTGGCCAGCGCGTGCCGCACTGCCTGCCGTTTATCACTGGGCACGCATAAGAGAAAAAAACCGCCACCACCCGCGCCGGAAATCTTGCCACCCAGTGCCCCGGCCTTCACGGCCCGTTCATAAACCTCATCCAGGTCCGTGCTGCTGACGCCTTGCGCGAGCTTCCGTTTGGCTTCCCAACCTTGGTGAAGGATCGCGCCCAACCCATCGATGTCGGACGCCTCAATCAATTGCCGCACCTGCCGCGCTTGTTCCGCCATTTGCTGCAGCACCTCGACCTTGCCGCCAATGTTGGATTTCTGCTGCGAAAGAATGCTCGAGGCCTGCCGCGTTTTGCCTGTGTAGAACAGCATCAGCATATTGTCGAGGTCTTCGAGCACCGTGCGGGTTGTCTTTACCGACGTGACCTTCACCGCGCGGCCCGGGCCAAATTCAAAACAGCGCAGGCCGCCGTATGCCGCAATGTACTGGTCCTGCACACCGATGGGCTTGCCCAAAATGCCAATCTCGATCTCGCAGGCCTCACTCGCCAATTGCTCGATCGTGGGTGTGGCGCCGACGTGATGATATAGCGCATTAAGCACCCCCACCGTGACGCTGCTCGATGATCCCAGCCCTGATCCTTCCGCGGGAATGTCGGAGAGAAAGGAAATCTCAATCCCCTTCTGCACCCCGACCTTGCGCATGGCTTCGCGCACCAGTTCGTGCTCGATCTGGTCCACTGACTCTACGATTTCCTTCTTCGTCCAATTGACGTAGATCTTGTCGTCGAACCGTTCCTTGGCGATGCAATACACGTACTTGTCGATGGCCGTGCTGACCACGCACCCGCCGTGCTGTTCAAAGAAGTCGGGGAAATCCGTCCCGCCGCCGGCCAGCGAGATTCGCAATGGTGTCTGCGTGATGATCAATTCAACACTCCCTGTTCGAAATCGTGCTGCGCTTTCGCCAACCGCTCGGGCGTGCCCACGTCCTGGATGTACGCCTCGGGCTTCATCGCGTACACCGGCCGTCCTTCGGCCAGTAACCTCGGAAACACGTCCTTTCCAAAATCGTAAAATTGCCCCGCCGGAATCATTTCCAGCACGGATGGTTCGATGACGAAAATACCAGCGCTGATTAGGTTTGTCGAAACCTGTTTCGGGTCGGGCTTTTCGACAAATCGCAGCACCCGGCCGTTCGAATCCGTCTCGACCACCCCACCCGTCCACGGCTCAGGCGACGCAAACAACGCCACCGTTGCCAGCGCCTGGCGTGCTCGATGAAACTCAATCAGGGGCGCGAATTCGACCTGCACCAGGTTGTCGCCGTAAAACACAAGGAACGTCCCATCAAGCAGTTCACGTTCCATCTTCTTTACCGCGCCGGCGGTACCCAACAGCTCCGGCTCGCGCGAGTAGATGATTCTTACGCCGAACCGACTGCCATCCCCAAAGTAACTGGTGATCTTCTCGGGAAGGTAGTGCAAGTTGACGATCAGTTCGCGGACACCCTGCCGCTTGAACAGCCCCAAGTGATGCTCCAGCAAGGGCTTGCCACCCACCGGCACCATCACCTTGGGGAGGTCCAGGCCGAGCGAGCGCAGTCGCGTGCCCAGTCCCGCGGCCAGGATAAAGGCCTTCATACCCGCTCGCGCTGCGGCGGTGGAGGCGGAGAATCATCGGCGCCGGCGCTGCGCTCGCGCAGATAGCGGGACAATACCGCCCACGCCTTTTGCATCGCCTTCGCGCGATGGCTGATGCGGTTCTTCACTTCCGGCGAAAGTTCCGCGAAGGTCTTCGTCTGGCCATCGGCGATGAAGAGCGGATCGTATCCGAATCCGCCGCCACCGCGCTCCGCTTCGAGGATTGTCCCATTACAGATGCCTTCTACGCACTCGCACAACCCGTTCTCGTCGGCGATCGCCACCACGCAACGAAATCGTGCCGTCCGCTTGTCATACGGTACGCCTTCGAGCCGCTGGAGCAATTTCTTGTTGTTCTCGTGATACGTCGCGTCCTCGCCGGCGAACCGTGCGGACCTCACGCCGGGCTCGCCCTTCAATGCGTCCACTTCCAGCCCCGTATCATCGGCCAGCGTCAACTTCTTCGCCACCCGTGCCGTCTCGACCGCCTTCTTGATCGCGTTATCGCGGATCGTTGCGCCGTCCTCCACGATTTCCGGCAGCCCGCGAATGCTCGATGCCGGGACGGCCTCCAACGGCAGGTCCTTCAGCAAAGCCGCTAGCTCTTTCAATTTGTGTTTGTTGCGCGAGGCGACAAGTAGTTGCATGGCCGCGCATTATACCGCTCCTCCGCCAAAAATGAAGGATAGAGTGTATTCCGCTGCCGCACGCTGTTTGTGGACCGAGCCTGGCGATTCCGCTTGTCCGTTCCCGAAGGTGCGGCGTATCCTGCGCGCTCTCATATGAGCCAGCTTCTGATCCTTTATCTCGTCTCTCTGCTGATGGATATGAGCGTGGCGGGCGTGGTATTCGCCATCGGCCGACGCGCGGCGGAGTTGGGCGCGAGCGCGGCGCAGCTTGGTTGGCTCGGTGCAGTGTGGATTGGCGTCTATGCTATGCTGGCGCTGGTGACGGGCCGATACTCCGACCGTGTCGGACGCCGCCAATTGGCGCTCGTCGGCTGCCTCATTGCAGGAAGCATGGCGTTCGCGTGTTCGCTGACAACCCAGATCGGCTTGCTCCTGTTGTTCAGTGCCTTCTTCGGCATCGGCCTGGCGTGCTTCTGGCCGTCGATCATCGCCTGGCTCGGGGAAGGACTCAGCGGACACAAACTCGCGGTCCGCCTGACCACTTTCGGAGTGGCGTGGAACCTTGGCCTTCTGCTCGGGTTTCTGCTTTCCGGCATTCTCTTTAAGCACGGGCCGAAACTGGCATTCTATGCGTCCGCAGGGTCAATCTATCTGATTGCGGTCCTACTGCTCCTCCCCACCAGGCAATCGGAAGGCAACAATGAATTCACTGCCGCAGACCCGGCTCCGCACATCCCCAGAGGTCGCGGTTTTCGCAAGACGGCATGGTTGGCGAATTTTGCGACAAATTTCGCGCTGGCCGGCACCACGGCGTTGTTCCCGCAGCTCGCGATGCATCTCGGTATCAGCGCGGATGTGCATGGCGCGCTACTCGCCGCCGGTCGCGGTGCGGCACTCGCGGCGTTCGTAGCGCTGCAACTCCTTGTGTTCTGGCGGACGCGGCTCTGGCCGCTGTGGGTGGCGCAATTGGGCTGCGCGGCGAGCCTCGTGTGGATCGCGCTCGCGCATGCTACGTGGATGTTCGCCGCGGCGTGGATCGTCGGCGGCGTCGTGTCCGGCTACTCGTACCAGGCGAGCATTTACTTCACGCTCGAAGAGATGACCGAAAAAGGCAAAGGCAGCGGGTTCCACGAGGCCATCATCGGAAGCGGAATGTTCGTCGGTCCGGTGCTGGCGGGTTGGGTCGGGAGCCACCACTCACTGCGCGCGCCTTATTTCTTTTGCGCAGCCGTGCTCGTCGTGCTGATCGTCGTTCAGATGGCGCTGGTGTGGACGCGCCGACACTCCGCCGCTACCGCTTGATTTGCACCGGCTGACCGCTCGCGGCGCTCTCGTAAATCGCGTCGAGCAACTCCATCACGATCAGCCCTTCCTCGGCGGTGGCGATATGCGGTTTGTCCTGCAGGATGCTGTCGATGAAATGGTGAAACTGGGTGGGCACGTCAGGGCCGGGCGGATGATGCAGTTTCATATCGTAATGCGCGCCGTCGCGTTCGAGGAAAAGTTCCGCCTCGAACTTGTACCCTTCCCCGACATTCCGATGCACCGCGCCGCCAACCGTTCCCAACAGCCGCGTCTCCATGAGCTCCTGCTCGGCGATATACGCCGCCCACGAAGCCTCCAACTCCAGCGTCGCGCCATTCTGAAATTTGACCAGCGCCACTCCGAGGTCCTCAACATCGAACGTTGCGCCTTTTTCCTTCGCGATGCGCGAGCCTATCGCGTTGTAGGTGCTTGCCAGCACCCACACGGGTTTCGGGTAACCCATTAACCACAATGCCAGGTCCAGCCGATGCACGCCAAGATCGATGATCGGCCCGCCGCCCGCCAGCGCTTTCTGTCCGAACCAGCCGCCAAAACCCGGAATCCCGCGCCGGCGATGCCAGATCGTGCGGGCAAAGTAAATATCGCCCAGCGCGCCCGCGTCGACCTGCGCTTTCAGCGCCCAGGACGGCGTGGAGAAGCGGTAGGAAAAATTGATCATCAGCCGTTTCCCCGCGCGCTGCGCCGCGTCCCGCATCGCGCGCGCTTCCGCGGTGTTCATCGCCATCGGCTTCTCGCAGAGCACATGGCAACCGGCCTCCAGGGCCGCGATCGTGAGCGGTTTGTGAAACTTGTTCGGCGTGCACACGCTCACGATGTCGAGCTTCTCTTGCGCAAGCATCTCCGCTGCGTCGCGATAACGGTGCGCAATCTTGTACTCGTCGCCCGACGCTTTCAGGCGCGTCTCGTCAAGGTCGGCGATGGCGACGACCTCCGCGTTCGAGTGCGATTGATAACCGCGAATGTGGCTCCGCCCAATGCCCAGGCCGATGATGCCGATGCGAAGTTTGTTCACTGCCGCACTCCCGCGCGGCCAAACTGCACCGCCTTCTTCTTGATCGGCTCCAGCGCGGGCGAATTCGGCGCCTTGTCGGTCGCCATCGTTACGCGGCGACGTGCCCAGCGGCAGGCGTTTCCAATCACCCGAATCACATTGGCATCGTGGTACGTCGGATACGTCTCGTGTCCGGGACGAAAATAGAAGACGCGGCCGTTACCGCGGTCCCAACAACAACCGCTGCGGAACACCTCACCGCCCTCGAACCACGAAACAAAAATGAGCTTATCCGGTTCGGGAATATCGAAACGCTCACCGTACATTTCCTCGTAGGGCAATTCAAAATATTCGCCCAGGCCTTCCGTGATGGGATGACCCGGCGCCAGGTTCCAGAAACGTTCCTTCTCGTCGGCCTCGCGCCACTTCAGGGAGCAATTCGTCCCCATCAATGCGCGAAAAATCTTCGAATAATGGCCGGAATGCAGCACGATCAATCCCATCCCCGCTAGCACCTGCTGCTGCACGCGCTTCACCACGTCGTCCTTCACGTCCCCATGCGCGACGTGCCCCCACCAAACGAGCACATCGGTCTCTTTCAGCACGGTCTCCGTCAGCCCATGCTCCGGTTCGTCGAGGGTCGCCGTGCGGCAAACCAAATCCTTCGCGCTCGCCAGCCCCTTGGCAATCGTCACGTGCATGCCATCGGGATAAACCTTCTTCACCGCCTCGTTCTTGCGCTCGTGGCGGAATTCATTCCAAATCGTAACGCGAACTTTCGTACTCATCGTGCGCTTCACTCGTGCCGCTTGACGATGATCGTGGCGTTGTGGCCGCCGAACCCCAGCGAATTATTCAGGCAGACATCGACCTTCATCTGCCGGGCCTTGTTGGGCACGTAGTCGAGATCGCATTCCGGATCGGGATTCTCGTAGTTGATGGTCGGCGGAACGATGCCATCACGAATCGCCAGCGCGCAGGCCGCCGTTTCAACCGCACCCGCCGCGCCGAGCAGATGGCCGGTCATGGACTTGGTGGAACTGACCGCCAGCTTCTTCGCGTGTGCGCCGAAGACCTTTTTGATCGCCTGCGTTTCGCACTTGTCACCAACGGGCGTCGAGGTGCCGTGGGCATTGATGTAATCAACCTGTTCAGGGTTGAGCCCGGCGTGCCCCAGGGCCATCGCCATGGAACGCGCGGCCCCTTCGCCCTCAGGTGCGGGCGCGCTCATGTGGTAGGCGTCACCCGTGATGCCGTAGCCGGCGACCTCACAATAGATCTTCGCGTGCCGTTTGCGGGCGTGTTCGAGCGATTCGAGAATGCACACACCCGCCCCTTCCCCCATCACAAAACCATCGCGCTGGGCGTCGAACGGTCGGCTGGCGCGCTCGGGTTCACTGTTGCGGGTGCTCATGGCTTTCATGGCGCAGAAACCCGCGTACCCCATTTGCGTGACTGCGGCCTCGCTGCCGCCGGCGATCATGATATCGGCATCATTATGAACAATCGCCCGCGCCGCCTCCCCCAACGCATGCGTCGCGGTGGCACACGCGGAAACAACGGCGAGGTTCGGCCCCTTCGCGCCGAGCAACATCGACACATACCCGCTGGCCATGTTGACGATGAGCATCGGGATCATGAACGGCGAGACGCGGCCCGGGCCTTTGCGGATGAGGTTCCCCACCTGCTCTTCAATGGTTTCCATGCCGCCAATGCCGGAGCCGATGAGCACACCCACGCGGTTGGCGTCCTCCTTGGCCATCTCGATGCCCGCATCCACGACCGCCTTCTTGGCGGCCCCAACGGCGTACTGCACGAACCGATCGGTGCGCCGCGTCTCCTTGAGAGGCATGAAGTCTTCCGGCTTAAAGTCGCGCACTTCGCCG
>Ga0247667_1000087_pt1 | contig 52784 bp, 45 predicted proteins | sample CNK08_metaG_FD_183027 | JGI IMG/M metagenome (GOLD analysis project Ga0247667, IMG submission 183027) | Soil microbial communities from Purdue University Martell Research Forest, Indiana, United States - CNK08 | ecosystem: Environmental > Terrestrial > Soil > Temperate forest > Bulk soil... | reverse complement strand
CCCCTCCCGTGGCCGACCACGTGCCCACCCCACCTTTCATCGCGGCGCGAGGTCCGAGCGCCTTCCCAACGGTGGCGCCCGTTCCCGCGCCGACGCTGCCCTCGGCGACATCCGTAGAGGCGGCCCCGCAGGCCCGATAGGCGTCGTCCGCGACGGGCCAGCGGTCCGCCTTGCCGCCCGGGGCCAAATCGAAGTCGAAGATCACTGCCGTGGGGACAATGGGCACGATCCCCGCCGGCCCTACCGGCAGCCCGCGCCCGCGCTCGCGCAACCAGCGCATGACGCCGTCCGCGGCGCCCAGCCCGTAGGCGGATCCGCCGGTGAGGAGAATCGCGTCCACGCGATCGACCAGATGATGGGGGTCGAGGGCATCGAGCTCCCGCGTGCCGGTGGCGCGCCCGCGGACGACGCACGCGGCGCGCATGCCGCCGTCGGGCGCGAGTACGACCGTGCAGCCGGTCGCGCGAGGGAGGTCGGTCCAATGACCGACGGTCACCCCACGGACGTCGGTGATGCGCGCGGAAACGTCGGACGAGGCCATGGGAAGCGCGAAGATACGTCGCCTTGCTCGGCTTGTGGAGGTCACATACGTTAGCGCCATGGCCAAGCCCGATACGCAGGAATCCCCGACGACCGTCCTGGTGGTCGACGACGAAGAAGGCATTCGGCAGGCGCTGGACCGGTTTCTCAGCCGGCTCGGCTACAAGGTCCTGCAGGCGGCGAGCGGCGCGGAGGCGCTCGACCGTCAGACGGCGCAGCAGCCGCAGGCCATGCTCTCGGACATCCGCATGCCGAACATGAGCGGCGTGGAGCTCGTGCCCAAGGCCCTCGCGTTCGACTCGGACCTCGCGATCATCATGCTGACCGCCATCGACGAGCCGCGCACCGCCATCGAGTGTCTCAAGCTCGGGGCGTACGATTACCTGATCAAACCGGTGGACCTGGACGAGCTGGAGATGTCGCTACAGAGCGCGCTGCGGCAGCGACAGCTCGAAATCGACCGCCGTGAGCTCGAGCAGTGGCTCGCCCGCGAGGTCGCGGTCCGGACGCGCGACTTGGAGGAGCGGACGACGGTGGTGGAGGATATCGCGCTCGCGGCGCTGGCGGCCGCCGGCGACTGGCCGGGCGCCGGTGACGCGGTCGCGCGATTGGCGAAGGAGCTCGGGACCTCGGCAGACGACGTCACGCGCGAGGTGAAGAAACGACGCGGCGGGAACTAGGCTCGCTGCGAGGCCTTCGCCTTCTCCTCGCACGCCTTGCACCGCGTCACGCCGCGGAATGAGCAAATCAGACAGATGAAGGTACCGCAGTCGGCGCAAGGATAGCCTTCCGAGGCGCGCTCTTCATTCCCGCACGAGCGGCACACCATCCCGTCGTGCTCCATCAGCTTCGGCTTCTCCGTCATAACCCGACCCCCTCTCTCAGACGTCGAGCCCGTAGGACTTAATCTTATTGATCAACGTCGCCCGCGAAATGCCGAGCTCCTGCGCGGACCGCGTGCGATTCCCGCCATGGAACTTGAGCGTCCTTTCAATGTGCACCCGCTCCACCTCCGCCAGCGCGACCGGCTGGTGGCGCCGACCGCCGTCATCCCGACGGGGATCGGCGGGGAGGGGGGGGCGCTCGACGCCGATCTCCGCCGCCCCGCGGGCCAGGATCATCGCGCGCTCGAGAACGTTGCGCATCTGGTGCACGCTGCCCGGCCACGGAGCGGCCAGCAACCGATCGAGGGCCTCCGCGCGCTCGCGCAGCAACGCGTTCTGACGGGCCAGCCGGACTTTCTCTACCACTCGGGCCGTCGCTGCAGCCAGGTGGTTCAAGTAGAGCGGCTGAGTGAGGAAATGCTCCGCGCCCATCTGCATGGCTTGGAGCGCCGTCTCCGTGTCTCCCTGCCGGGTGAGCAGGATGACCGCCCCCCCCGCCCCCCCTTGTGCGCGCAGGCGCTCCAGCGCCTCCAGGCCGCTCAGGTCCGGGAGGTGGAGGTCGAGGATCACGACGTCCGGCCGCATCCGTTCGAACAGCTCGAAGCCCGCTTCGCCGGTGGCGGCGCGCCCCACCCCGTAACCGAGCCGGTCGAAATAATCGCCCACCGCGCCGAGGACGTCGGCGTCGCCGTGGATCAGCAGGATGGTGTCAGCCACGGCGGCCTCCATCGCCCTGCCCCCGCCCCAGTGGTGCGGTGGCTGGGTCCACGATCACGGACAGGGCCGCGGGCAGTAAGCGCGCCTCGAAGGGCGCGTGCCCCGACGGCTCCCCATCGAGCTGCATCGGCTGGGGCGGGCCCTCGAGCACTTCCACGCGGACGGAGCGGCCTCGACCGAACCACAGCTGGCGGGCGCCGTTCGCGGGTCGTCGCCACAGCTCGAGGAACGCGCTCAAGCTCTGCAGTACGCCCTCGGCCCGAAGCACGAGGACGTCGAGCCACCCATCGTCGGGCGCGATGTTCTCGCGCAGGCGCAGAAAGGGCGGCACGAGCTCGCCGCAGTTCGCCACGAGGACCATCGCCGCGGGCATTTCGTGCGCGACGCCGTCGACGCTGACGCGATGGAGCGGGCTGGTCACGTCCGGCAGGGTGGCGAACGCCTTCATCACGTAGGCGGCCATCTTCCACCGCCGCTTTTCCGACGGATGCGTCAGCGCCATCAACCGCGCATCGAATCCCGTCCCCCCGCAGACCGCGAAGAAGTGGGTCCCGTCGTCGCGCTCGACGGTGCCCAGGTCGATGGGGGCGGTGTGGCCGGCGAGGATCACGCGCGCGGCCGCCGCCGGGTCGCGCGGCAGCCGGAGGTTGCCGGCGAGGAGGTTTCCCGTCCCGCCCGGCACGAGCCCGAGCGGGATGCGGCTCTCCACCGCGCCCGCCGCGATCTCCATCGCCGTGCCATCGCCGCCGTAGCAGACGAGGACGTCGAACCCCTGCGCTCGTCCTTCGCCGGCGAAACGCCGCGCGTCACCGGCCTGTGCGGTGGCCCGCACCTCGACGGTCCAGCCGCCGCGACGCAGCGTGTCGCGGATGGCGGTCAGCGCCCGAGCGTCCGTTCGCGCGGCGGCGGGATTCGCGATCAGCAGGGCGCGTGTCACGTTAGAAGCGCTTCTCCCAGAAGAGATCGAGACCCACTTGCCGGGGCACGCTCGTGCCAAGCGTCTCGGCGGACGGGTCGACGCAGGTCTGCGCCGGCTCAAAGCTCGCTTCCGTGCGCCACTCGGGACTGATACGGAACTGCAGGGACACGCCCAGGGTGTTGCCCACGTACACCGGTCGCCCTCCGCAGAACCCGGCGTTCACCACGAGGAAAGTCTTGGAGCCGAGCTGGCGGCCGACCGCGAATTGCCAGCCGAGAAGCGGGTCGCCCTGCCCGCCGCCGCCGGGACGGATCTCCACGTAGTCCACGGGCACCCCGCCCGAAACGATCTGTTGCTCGATCTCACCAGAGAGCAATGACAGGGCGCTCTGCACCACGGCCCGCTGATCGGCGATCCCGCCCTGGTCACCGCCCAAGTCGACGGTGCTCTTGCCGAACAACAGATAGGAAATGAGCTCTGTCTGCGAGAGGTCGCGCTTCTCCGCCTCGAGCGTGACCCTCGGCACGAGCAAGGTGCCGGTGATGTGCGCGACGACCGTGATGTCCTCCGGGTTGCGTTGGCTCGGGGTCGGCACCGGATGGACCACGTGTTTGGCCTCGATGTCGAGCGACGCGTCCTGATCGGGGGTGCCGAAGTACTTGACGGTCCCCTGTGACACGACAAACTCGCGGGACAGCACGCCGACCTTGAGCCGGTACGTTCCGCGGACGGCTTGCAGCGAGCCGCTCACCAGGTAGAGGTTGCGCCGTTTGGTGAGCCGGACCGAGCCGGTGAGCTGAATGTTCGCCTCGTTCGACCGCAGCCAGACGTCGCTCCCCATCTCCAGGCCGAGATCGTCGATGCGTAGACTGTCGAGGAACACGTTCTTGAACTCGGGCCCGAGGCGCTGCTGCTCGATCATCGAGGCGAGCACGGTGTCCGCCAGCTCGTCGAGATTGATGATCCGCTTCTGCACGAGGTCCGCGAAGTACAGCACACCCGACGTCACCTTGGCCTGCCCCGTGAGCGAGGCGCCGAACACCGGCCCCTGCAGGGCGAGCCGCCCGCTGGCGGTGATGGCCACGTTGTTCCGGAGGTCGAGCGCCTTGAACTGGTCGGCGGCGATCCGGAGGTCGAGGACCGGATGGGTGAGCTGCTCGAGTCGCACGACGCCGGTGATGTCGGCCCGGCCACGGTCGCTTCTGACGGACAGGGGTTGGACCGAAATGGAGTCGCCGGAGAGGGCGAACCGGCCGTTGACGTCCTCGTAGCGAACGCTCAGCGTCGGAATCGTGGCCGCGGCACCGTTGATCTGGAGCCCCCCACGCAGGCGCGGCGCGTCCCACGTTCCGGCGATCCCGAGGTCCGTCGAGAACACGCCCGTCACCTGTTGCACGGCGGGCGTGAGAGCCTCGAGCACCGACAGGTCCACGCTGTCGGCCGTGGCTCGGACGGAGAGCGTGTCGGGAAGCTGGCGGCGAGGGACGGGCTGCAGCGCTAGGTCGAGCGGGAGGTAGGCCCGCACATCGAGGATCTGCTGGCCCGAGCGCCAGAGGTGCAGCGCCGAATTCAGCCGTCGATCGTGGTAGTCGAACGTGCCGTCGACGAACGGCGTCCGGAACTCCCCGATCGACCCGTTCGTGAGCGAGAACGAGCCGCTCGATATCGGGCTCGCGCGCGTCCCGGTGAGGCCCGCGGTCAGCGTCACCGTTCCCGCCACCCCCGTTGTATCGCGTTCGAGGAGCGCGTACAGCCCAGTTAACGGGAAGGCCTCGAGCTGCAGATGGGCATTCGCCCGGCCCCGCGTCGGCAGGTCTCCCTCGAGCGACAGCTTGCCCGATCCGTATACGCTTTGGAGAGCGAGTCGACTCACCGTCGCGGTTGAGTCGGTCACGCGCAGCTCAGCCGGCTGCTGCAACAGCCACACGTCGCCCGGGAGCTGGATCGCGAGCGAATCCACGGCCACGAACCGTGCGTTGGCGCTGTCCGCCGCCCCCCCGTCCCCCTCGACCCCTCTTGCGGCATAGCGACCGCCAGCGAGAATGGCGGCGCCGTCGCCGATTCGGGAACGCGCGAACCACGTCAGCGAGTCGAGCGTCCCACGAGCCGTGGCCGCCGCGCCCGAGAAGCCGAGTCCGCCATAAGCCAGTGAATCCGCGGTCGCATCCAACGTGAACACCGGCCGCGGTCCCGGACTGTACGCGAACCTTGCCCGGCCCGACGGGACCCGCCAGTCGCGCCAGGCGAGACGATCGACGCTCGCGCGCGCGTCCAATCCCAGAGAGTCGAGCGAACCCTCGAGCGTGAGGAGGACGCGGGCGGAGCCGCCCAGCGGCTTGCCCGCGTCGTCAGGGGAGGGAGGGGGAGGGTCGTCGGCGGTACTGGACGGTTTCCGGGCGCCCGTCACCCAGCTCACGAGAGAATCGATGGCGTTGAGGCTGTCGGCATCGAAGTCGAGGGCGAGCTGCCCCCCCCCGCGAACGTCGCGCGTCCACCCCAGGGAGCCAGAGCCGGTGGTGATCAGCCCCGGCTGCGCCAGCCGCAGCGAGTCGACGTACAGCCGCCGGTCGGCGAACCGGACGCGCGCGCCGCCCGAATCCACGTCGGATCCGGCCACCTGAGACTGCCCGACGGATACGCTGACCATGCCGGACGGCGGAACGGCGCTGTCGCCCTCCACCGTCCCCGACAGGGTGACGTTTAACCGGGAGGAGGGCGCCCCGTCGATCCAGCGTGCCAGGTTCACCTCACGGGCGAGCACTTTCAGCTCGCGCGCGCCGTAGTGCGGCAGATCGAGCCGCAGTGTTCCATCGGACCGCACCACGCCGCCCGGGCCGTGCAGTTCGACGTGGGTCTCGAGCGAGTCGAGCCGCCCCGCCAACCGCACCGGTCCGGCGACCGCGCCCCGCAGCGGCAGGGATGGAAAGCTGCCCTTCAGTCCATCGAACGAGAGTGAGTCCGCCACCATGTCGGCGCGGAGGGCGAGGACCTCGCCGCGCGTGTCGAGGTGCAGGGTGCCCTTCACTGTGCTCGGCGGCAGCGCTCCGTCCCGTTGCTCGAGTGTACCCGCGAAATGCGCGTCCTTGAGGGGCCCGTTGAGCGTGCCCGCGGCGTACAAGGTGCCGTGGAGTCGCACGGCGGGCACCAGGCGCGCGACGGTACCCAGGTCCAGGCTCGCCGCGTCGACGGCGAACGCGTGAAACCGCAATTCATCGCCCGACGCGAGGTCCACCTCGCCCTTTCCGCGCAGTCGACTTTCCGGCCACCCCGGCACGAGCGAATCGCGGAACGCCCAATCGGTCTCGAGCGCCAGGGCGTTCCGCGGCCCGGTCGCCACGGTATGCCCCGTGAGTCGCCCGGCAAACGGCAGCGTGTCGAGGAACGGACGGGCGAACTCCAGGTCGAAGTCCTGCGCGTTCAGATCCGCGTCGCGGAGCGCGACGATCCCCGAGTCCGATGCGCTGAATGCGGTGAGGCGACCGGTCACGGTACCCCCCTCGTATGCGAGGCGGAGCGGGTCCAACCCCACCTCCAACACCCGCGGACCGTGCGAGCGCAACCGCACGTCGCCGGACACCACACCGTTCCCCGGCGTGCCTCCGAAGCGACGGTCGATGAACCGCACGTCGCGCAGCGACGCGGAGTCCGCGCGCATGCGGAGATCGAACAAGAGGGTGCCGTGCGGCCAGGTCACCAGTCCGCGCGCGTCTCGGAGCGCGGTGGCAGGGAGCCGCACGCGCGCGAGCTGCACGTCCATCGAATCCCCGCGCACACGCAGACGCCCCGCGACGTCGGCCAATCGGACCGGGGGGTCGAAGCTCTGCACGCCGAGGCGCGTGACATCGATGCGGATCCCGCGCTCGCGCGGCGAAGACACCTGTAACACGCCCAGCTGAGCGTCGAGGTGCTCGAAGCGGCGGATCCTGAGGCGCCCGTTCGGGCCTCCGCTCGCGATCTCGAGGCTCGAGTCCCCCGGCGCCGCCTGCCCCGCCTGGAGTCGCAGAATCACCGTCCCGTCGGTGATCCGCACGTTTCGGAACAAAATGAGCGTGGGAGGCCCGTGTGGTCCGGTGTCCGGCTTCCCAGCAGCGCCGATACGCAGCAGCTCTTCCACGTTCAGCCGTCCGCTGGGGTGCTGCACGATGTTAATCACGGGTTGCTTGAGATCGAGCTCGAACAGCACCACACGTCCGGCCGCGAAGTCGAACGGGTTATAGCTCACCTCGGCTCGTGGCAGCCAGGCGACGAGCGTGGTGTCGGCGTCGAACAGCCGCACGTCGCGCAGCGAGAGGCCAGTGAGCAGGGATCCGTGGACCCCCCCGATCTCCACCGTCCCCGTGAACACCTGCCGTAGCCCGCCCTCGGTCACGCGCGCGAGGAGGTCGCGTCCCGCCTCCGTGCCCACGAGCGATGACAACGCGCCGAGAAACCCCGCGAGCAGTCCCACCAGGGTCCAGAGCGCGGCTCCGAGCGAGCGCCGCACCATTAGAACGCCTGCCCCACCGAGAACTGCACCATCACTCGCCGCCAGAACCCCGGCGGTAGGCCGGGACGGACCAGGCCGCTGGTGAGCGTGAGACTCTTGTTCGCGGTGTTCAGGAAGTACAGCGGGCCGGGCTCCGGCGGGTAGCCATTGTAGGCGGCATCGAGTCGGACCGGGCCGAGCGGCGTGACGAACCGGAGCCCCACCCCCGGGGTGACGCGCAGGCCGCTCACCGTCGTCACGGTATCTCCCCGCTCCCACAGCTGCCCGACATCCACGAACACCCCCAGGCGCACGCGGTCGGGGAGGATCGGAGATGGGAGACGGAGCTCGAGGTTCGCGGTGAAGACCGTGTTGCCCCCCGTGGGGGAGGCTCGGACGTTCCGGTACGTGGTGTCCGTTCCCGAGACGTCGAAGCTATCGGAGACGTATACGCGCGGCCCCAGCTCGTTGCGCGCGAAGCCGCGCACCGAGTTGGGTCCCCCGGCGTAAAAGCGTTGGTCCGGGGGGACGAACTGGACGCTCTGTCCCAGCAAGCTGAGGTGCTGCGGCAGGATGGTCCCGCCTCGGACCCGCCAGGCCAGCACGGTGCGGCGGGACAGGGAATAGTATTTGGAGAACTCGAGCTCGCCTCGATTGAACTCGTATAACGTGTCCGAGAGCACGTAGCGCGAGGCGTGCACGAGCGTCACCCGGAACAGGCTCCCCACGGAGGGGTCGAGGATGGAATTCACGCGACCGCGAGCACCGGTGATCGTCACCGCGCCGAAGGCCCGCGATTTCGTGAAGAACGCCTGATCGGCAAGATTGCATACCGTGAGGATCAGGCAGAACGCCACCGGGTCGGCCGTGGTCCGTCCCACCGAATAGCTGTACCCCAGCGTCACCGGTACGTCGCGCCGGGCGTTGAGCGTCAGCGCGACATTCGCGCCGATGGCCTGACGCGTGTAGGCATTGAACTCCGAGCGTCGCTCGGCGAACACGCCGAAGGTGGCCGTGTGCCGCGGTGAGAAGAACGTGGGCTGGCGCAACGTGATGGCGACGCTGTAGTTCGCCGTGTCCGACGTGGGATCCGACAGCAAGGGCCTGCAGACGTTCTTGCGGAACCCCCAGTCCGTTGGGACGCCGACGCCGATCTTCGACAACTGTGCCGTCACGTCGAGCGCCCGGGCGCCCCCGAAGAAGTCATACGCCGTCCAGCCCGTCTGCACGCGAAAGCAATCGAGAGACCCATAGCCCGCCCCGACGAGCACCCGATGGAGCGGCGCTTCGCTGACCCGCACGAGTACATCCACGGTGGAGTCCGCACTCCCCGCTTTGGGCACCGTGTCCGCGAGTCCGACGCTGACGGACCGAAACATGCCGAGGCCGTACAGGTCACGCTGAGTCTGATACAGCTGATCCAGCCGAAACCAGTCGTGCGGGCTGACCGACAGCATCTTGCGCACCGTCGCGGTGTCCACGCGCTCGGCACCCGTGATCGCTACCATGCCGATGCGCACCCGCCGACCCGGAACCCCCTCGAGCGTGGCTCGCGCCGCGAGCGCCGCCACGTCGACGTCGAAGCTCTTGAGCACGTCAGAGTACGGGTACCCGCGGTTTTGAAGCCACGCGACCACGGTGTCCGCGGAGGCTTGAAACAGAAACCGGTTGAACGGATCACCCACCTGGAGGGGGAGCGCGCGTTTCAACGCTCGAACATCGAGGACCGAGTCCAAACCACTCACGTCGAGGCTCCTCAGGCGCACCGGCTCACCTTCGTAAATCCGGAAGGTGACGTAGACATCGCGATCCTCGCGGCGGACCAGCGTATCGACGACCGCGTTCATGTACCCACTCTGGCGGTACAAGAGGAGCAGCCGCACGACGTCCCGCCGGAACTCGAGCTCGTCGAAGTAGCGCTTTTCCCCGAGGCCGGTCCATCGAAGGAAGGGACTGGTCGCGAAGGCGCTGGAATTGGTCGTGGCGATCGCCGCGGTGAGCGTGTAGTCGTCGATGGCGTGATTGCCCTCGAAGGAAAGCCCGCGCACCACCCGCTGCGACTCCTGCTGCGCGGCGAGCGGGGCCAGGGGGGCCAGGGGGGCCAGCGTGACCGCGACGAGCGCGGCCACGAGCGGAAGCAACGAGTGCGCGCGCAATTGACGCGGTTGGGATGCCTCCGTATGTTGGCTACCCCCCTCCGCACTGTCAACCTTTTCGACACCTGACCCATGCGAGCGCCCTCCCCTCTGAGCCTCCGTCTGGTCACCGCCGTTTTCGCGACCACGCTCGCGTGTCGCGGTGGCTCCGGCTCTGGGCGCGCGATGCTTTCGTACTACGAGTCCTACGACCCCCGTTCCCTCGATCCCGCCCTGTCGACCGACGTGCCGACGGGTGAGATGGTCACGCTCGCCTACGACGGTCTCACGCAGTTCGACGCGGACGGCCGTCTACAGCCGGCGCTCGCCGATCGCTGGGCGGCGGCTGGGGACGGGAGTGGCCGGCGCTACATCTTTCACCTGCGAGCGGGGGTCAAGTTCCACGATGGCACTCCTCTCACCGCAGCCGCTGTGCGCGCGAGCTTCCTGCGGGTGCTGGACCCCGCCACGAGGGGGGGGCGCCCGTGGCCACTCTACCCGATCGCGGGGGCCGAAGCCTATGCCGCGGGTCACAGTCGCGACGTGCAGGGGATCGAGGTCCTGGGAGATTCGGCCGTCGCGTTCACCCTTGCCGAGCCCCTGGCCATCTTCCCGAAGTTCCTGGCGATGCCGGTCGCGAGCGTGGTCCCGGCCTCACCGCCGGCCGGCCTGGGAGAGCATCCGGTCGGGACCGGGGCGTGGCGGTTGGTCGCGTGGCAACACGACGACTTCCTGCGGTTCGCTCGCAACCCCGGCTACTGGGGCAGCTCCCCGGTGGCCGACACCCTGACGGTACGCATCATCCCGGAGCCGCTCACGCGGGCGGCCGAATTCGAGGCGGGCCGGCTCAGCGTGCTCGAAGTGCCGTTTGGCGAGACGGCCCGCTGGCGCCAGGAGCGACGCGGCGAACTGGTCGAGAAGCCCGCACTGCGGGTGGTTTACGTGGCCCTCAACAACCGCCGGGGCCCGCTGCGCGACGTGCGGGTCCGCCAGGCGATCAATCAGGCGGTGAACGTGCCGGAAGTCCTTGCCACCGTGTACGGCGGGCGGGGGATTCCGGCCCGCGGCGCGATTCCGCCGGCACTGTCGGGGAGCGACACGACGCGCTCGCGGTATGTCTACGACCCTGCCGCGGCGCGAGCGCTCCTCGCGCAGGCGGGCTATGCGAACGGCATCGACGTACAGCTGTGGCGGACCGCCGCCAACGTGGAGCTGTCGCGCGTCGCCCAGGCGATTCAGGCCCAATTGGCGGCGGTCGGGGTGCGAGTGGAGCTCGTCGAGCGGGATGCCTCGAGCCAACGGGAGGCCGCCCGCAAGGGCGAAACGGATATGGTGATCCTCGACTGGTGGGCGGACTATCCGGACGCCGACAATTTCCTCTACCCCCTATTCTTCTCCGGCAGCTTCGGCCCCGGCGGCAATTACGCGTTCTATTCGGACGTCGTGACGGACAGCATGATCCTGCGCGCGCGCCGCACGACGGACGACGCGGCACGCACCACCCTGTACCGCCGCATCGACGAGCGCGTGTATCGGGCCGCCCCCTGGCTGTACCTCTGGTTCCCCACGGACTTGTGGGCCCGGCGCCCGGAGCTGTCCGGATGGGATGTGCCGGTGATTTTCAACGGGCAGCGCTGGACCCGGGCACAGGTCACGCCGCGGTGATCCGGTTCATCGGACGCCGCCTCCTGGCGACGGTGCCGACGCTCCTCGGCGTGCTCGTGGTCGCATTCTTCCTCTTGAACGTGGCACCCGGGGACCCGGTCGCCGCGATGGTGGGAGAGCGGGCCGACGCCGCCACCATCGCCCGGCTGCGCGCCGACCTCCATCTCGACGACCCGCTCCCCGCGCAGTTCGGGCGCTACCTGTGGGATGCCGTCCGGGGCGACTTCGGCCGGTCGTACATCACGCAGCGCCCGATCGCCCGCGACCTGCGCGAGCGGTTCCCGAAGACGGTGCAACTCGCCCTCGCGGCGATGGCGTTCGCGGCGGTCGGCGGCATTGCCCTCGGTGTCGTCTCGGCCATCCGGCCGGGCGGGGCGGTCGACCGCGCGGCCATGCTCCTCTCCTATATCGGCGTCTCGTTCCCGGTATACTGGGTGGGGCTGCTCCTGATTCTGCTGTTCGCGGTGATGTTGCGGTGGCTTCCGCCATCCGGGTCGGGCGGGCTGGCGTACCTCGTGCTGCCCGCCCTGACCCTGGGCATGCGGTCGGTGGCCTTCCTGGCGCGCATGACGCGCGCGGCGATGCTCGAGGTGTTGTCCAGCGATTTTGTCCGGACGGCTCGAGCGAAGGGTCTGAACGAGGCCGCGGTCATCATGCGACACGGATTCCGCAACGCGCTCATCCCGGTGATCACCGTACTGGGGCTCGACACGGGAAGCTACCTCACCGGGAGCATCCTCACTGAGACGATCTTCGGCTGGCCGGGCCTGGGGCGCTACGTCCTTACGGCGATCGAAAAGCGCGATCTCCCGGCCATCCAGGGGAGCATCTTGTTCATGTCCCTGGTGTTCGTGCTCGCCAACCTCGTGACGGACCTGGTCTATGCGAAAGCTGATCCTCGCATCGCTTACGATTAGCTCCGCGCTGGCCGCTCAGTCGCCCTCATCCCAGCGGCCGCGCACGGTGCCTCTGCGGGGGTCGCTCGAGCAACGCCTGGCGCAGCTGGTGGACGTGCCGCCGTTCGATCGCGCGACGTGGGGGATCTACGTCGTAGACGATCGAGGCCGGGTGCTCTACCAGCGGAACGCCGACCGCTTCTCGGTGCCCGCCAGCAACACGAAGCTGGTGGTGACGGCCGCGGCGGCGGTACTCCTGCCCGCCGGCTACCGCGTGAAGACGAGTCTGTACCTGAACGGGCGCCTGGACGGCGGGGTGTTGTACGGAGACCTGATCCTCTACGGGCGTGGCGATCCCACGTGGTCCGCCCGGTGCTACAGCGTGGACACGCTCGCGCCCGGGGCGTGCGACTCGACGTTCACGGCCATCGACGCGATCGCCGATGCGATCCGCGCGCGTGGGATTCGCCGCATCACCGGCAAGCTGGTGGGCGACGGTTCGTACTTCGAGCCGACGCTCATCCATTATGGCTGGAACGCCTGGGATCTGACGTGGTGGTACGCTGCTCCGGTGTCGGGCCTGGGGTTCCACGACAACAGCGTGGATTTCCAGATCGCGCCCGGGCCCGCGGTCGACGCGCCCCCGGCGATCAACTGGGCGCCCGATCTCGGCCTCATCACGTTCGAGAATCGGGCGCGCACCGTGCCCGCGGAATCGAGCTCCACCATCGGGGACAACTTCTTCCGGAGTGGCGGGGGATGGAGCATCCGCGCCGAGGGAGCCGTGCCCCTCGGGAAGAAGCCGTGGACGGAGAACGTCGCGCTCCCTGACCCGAATCTGTACGCCGCTCGTGCCCTTGCGGCGTCCCTGGCGCGCCAAGGCGTGTCGGTCGAAGGCGGCGCGGCGAGCACGACCGACTCGCTGGCGTACCGCACCGTGCGCTGCTGTGGCACTCCGCTCCTCGAGTATGCTGGCCGCCCGCTCCCCGACATCATCTTTCCGATTCTCAACTCCAGCCAGAATTGGTTCGCCGAGATGTTGCTCAAGATCCTGGGGCGGGAGTTGCAGGGGGACGGGTCATGGCGAGCGGGCCTCGATGTGGAGCGGCGGTTTCTCATCGACTCCGTGCGAATCGATTCGACGGCGTTCGCGCTCGAAGACGGCTCCGGCCTCGCCGCCGGCAACCTCGTGACGGCCCACGCGTTCGCGCAGCTCCTCCACTATATGCACGGACATCCGAAGGGGGGGCCATTCGTCGCAGGATTACCGCACGCGGGCGAACCGGGATCGCTGCTGCGGCGTTTCGGCGGCACGCCGCTCGAGGGGCGGGTGATCGCCAAGACGGGCAGTATCGATCGGGTGAACAGCCTGTCGGGCTACATCGAAGCCCGCAACGGTCGGACCATCACCTTCAGCGTGCAGGCGAACGGCCACGCGGTGCCTTATCAGCAGATGCTGAATCAGATCGATTCGGTGGTCGTGCAGATAGGCCGGCAATAAGAAAGGGCGGCACGGCGGCACGGCGGCAGGAAAGCGACGAACTCACCTGCCGCCCTGCCGCCCTGCCGCCTTAGTCTTCCGTCTGCCCAAACAACGCCATGTTCGAGCTGTGCCCCGGCTCGATCTTGGCCGCGGGATTGATGAAGTGCACGGCGTGGTTCACGGCGATCGCCGCCTCCGCCGCTCCCGTCGCGATGAGCTTGAGCTTCCCCGGGTAGGTCGTGATGTCGCCGGCCGCGAACACGCCGGGGATGTTCGTCGCCATGGTCTGCGACACCTTGATCTCGCCCTTCTCGATATCGAGCCCCCACTGCGCGATCGCGCCCAACGACGAGATGAACCCCAGCTGCGGGATCACGCAGTCCACGGCGACGCGCTCTTCTTCCTTAGTTTTGTTGTTGAGAATCGTCACGCCGTCGATCGCGTCGCTCCCGTGAATCGCCTTGAGCTCCCAGAACGTGCGGAGCTCCATCTTCCCGGCGGCGCTCAGGTCGCGCACCTGTCGCACCGTAGCGGCGTGCGCCCGGAACCCATCTCGCCGATGGATCATCAGGATCGACCGCGCGATCCCCTGCAGGTTCACCGCCCAGTCGAACGCCGAGTCTCCACCGCCCACGAGCAACACGCGCTTGCCGGTGAACACCTTGGGGTCGAGGACCCGATCGTGGAGGCCCTTGCCGTACCACCGATCGACATCCTTGAGCGGGAGCTTGCGTGGGGTGAAGGCGCCGATCCCGCCTGCGATGAGCACCGTGCGCGAAGGGTACCGGTCCCGCTCGGTGACGATCGTGAACACCGGGTGACCGTTTTCGGAGGAGCGCTCGAGGCCGGTGACTTGCTCGCCCAGGTGCACGGGAGCGTCAAACTGCAGGGCCTGCTCGGCCATGCCGCGCACCAGGTCCTTCGCGAGGACCTTCGGAAATCCGGCCACGTCGAAGATGTATTTCTCCGGGTAGAGCGCCGTGAGCTGGCCGCCCACCTGATCGAGGTTGTCGATCAGACAGCAGGATGCGCCGCGCATTCCCGCGTAAAAGGCGCCGAACAGCCCGGTGGGGCCGGCGCCGACAATGGTGATATCTTTGACGTCCTGCATGGGCCTCTATCGTAACGGAAGCCTCCGAGAGAAGGGAGAGGGGAGCGGGGAACGGCCTTGAAGATCTATACCAGGACCGGTGACGGCGGAGACACGGGTTTGTTCGGCGGTGGGCGCGTGCCCAAGGATCACCGCCGGGTGGCCGCGTACGGCGCCGTGGACGAGCTCAACGCCGCGATCGGCCTGGCGCGCGCGCTCGACCCGACGGCACTCGGCGACGCCCTCCTGGACGACATCCAACGCGACCTGTTCGCCATCGGGGGGCAGCTCGCGAGCCCCGAGCCGGCCAAGGTGGCCAAGGCGCTCGCCAAGGCCGCCCTGAGCGACGAACGCGTAGCCGCGCTCGAGCGCGCGATTGATTCGACCGAAGCGACACTCGCGCCCCTAGACGGCTTCATTCTGCCGGGGGGCACCCCAAAGGCCGCCGCGCTCCACTTCGCGCGCACCGTGTGCCGGCGCGCGGAGCGGTGTGTCGTCACGCTCTCACGTGAAGCCCCGGCCCTTGCCCCGAGCATTCTCCCGTACCTGAACCGGCTGTCGGACCTGCTCTTCGTTCTGGCCCGGGGCGCGAACGCAGCCGCCGGCCGGGCCGACGTCGCGTGGTGACGGTTCGCGTCTCGCTCACCGAGCATCGCGACGCGTCGTACGACATCGTCATCGGGCGCGGCGTCCTCGCGGAGCTGCCCGCCCGGGTCGCAACGGCCTGCCCCGCCCAGCGTTACGCCATCGTCACCGATTCGCACGTGGCGGGCCTCTACGGCCAGGCGGTCGTGGCGGGCTTCCGCAAGGCCGCGGTCCACGCGGAGCTGTTCGAGTTCACGGCGGGCGAGTGGAACAAGACACGGGAGACATGGGCGGCCGTGTCCGATCGCATGCTCGCTCACCAGTTCGGCCGCGATTCGGCGGTCATCGCGTTCGGGGGCGGCGTAGTGGGCGACGTCGCGGGGTTCGTCGCGGCGACCTACCTGCGAGGTGTGCCGTACGTCGGCGTGCCGACCACGCTCCTGGCCATGATCGATTCTTCGATCGGCGGGAAGACGGGGGTCGACGTGCCCGCCGGAAAGAACCTGCTGGGTGCCTTCCATCAGCCGCGCCTCGTGCTGGCGGATCTCGACGCGCTCACGTCCCTCTCCGCCCAACAGCTCGCGGCCGGCATGGCCGAAGCGGTCAAACACGGCGTCATCGCCGATGCCGCGTACTTTGCGACGCTCGATCACGACGCCGGCCCGATCACGGCGCGGGACCAAGACGCCCTCGAGCGCCTGGTGACGCGCTCGGTGGAGCTCAAGGCGGCGGTCGTGGCTGCGGACGAGCGGGAAGCCGGCCGTCGAGCGATCCTCAACTTCGGCCACACCATCGGTCACGCCATCGAGGCGACCACGAGGTTCGCGGCTCTCCACGGTGAAGCGGTCGCGATCGGGATGGCCCTCGAGGCCCGGCTCGCCGAAGTCCTTGGCATCGCAGAGCCAGGCACAGCCGACCGGATCCGCCGCGTGCTCGAGCGCTACGGGCTACCGCTCGAGCTCCCGGAGACGGCGACCGCGGACGCGTTGATGGCGGCGATGCAGCTCGACAAGAAGAGTCGTGAAGGCACCGTGCGATTCGCGCTGCCGCAAACGATCGGCCGCATGTACGCGGATGGGCAGAGTTGGACGATAGCGGCGCCGGAAGGCGCCGTGCGAGAGGTCCTGACGCGTTCCTGAACGACGGAGGGGCGCAGGGCGCTGCGCCCCTACCGTGAAGGCATGGTCGGCACGACCTAGTGCGCCTGTTGCTGCTGCGCGCGCTGGCGTCGAATCCGGTAAATGCCCCGTCCGACGAGCAGCACACCCACGACCGCGAGGGCCGTTCCACTGTTGGTCCCGACGAGCGCGAGCGTGCCCGATAGGCCGCCCACGATAAACACGAGGCCAATGATGATGCTGCTCATGCGGTCCTCCGAGGCGAAAGGGAGGGGCACGATAGGGACCGTCTACCGCCACCAGCTATGGCGTCCATCACTTCCTGACATAATCACATATCCGTCAACAACTTCCCACATGCGTGTGCACGTCTCCACATTTCCAAGGGGGAAGAATCAACTTCGCATCAACACCGTTTTCTCCACATGCGATGTGGATAGTGGACAAACTGCGCAGTGATGAAGGCTGATCACGATTTGTGATGTGGAAAAACGTGCAGATTTGCACCATTTGCGGGCCACTTCTATATTGCCCCAGTCGCGACTTTCCCTGACGAGACTTCGGTCGTCTACCGTCGGAGCCCTAGAGCTATGGCGCGGTCGAACGCAGGCAAGGCGAAGGCGTTTTTTCGGGCTAATCCTTCCGGTGCATTCGACCAGTACCTCCAAGACATCCAAAAGCTCCCACTGATAAAAGATCCCGCGGAAGAGCGTCGGCTGGCCCGGCGCGTCCAGCGTGGTGATGAAAAAGCCGCCGAGCGGCTCGTAACTGCGAACCTCCGATTCGTCATTTCCTACGTCAAGAAATACCAGGGACACGGACTCGATCTCTCGGAGCTCGTCGCCATCGGCAATGAGGGGCTGCTCAAGGCGGTGAAGAAGTTCGATCCGGACCAGGGCGTGAAGTTCATCTCATATGCGGTGTGGTGGGTGCGCCAAGCGGTCCTCAAAGCCCTCGCCGAGCAGACTCGCAGCGTCCGCATCCCGCTGAATCAGAACTCCCAATTGATCCGCATGAGCCGCACCGAGACCTATCTCTCTCAAGAGTTGGGCCGCGAGCCGACGGATGACGAGATCGCGATGGCGCTCGAAGACACCGTCGACAACGTGCGTACCGCGCGTCGCATGACCGCGGCCGAGCTGTCGCTCGATGCGCCGGTGGATCGGAGCGACAAGGACGCCGCCACGCTGGGCGAGCGCTTCGCCGGACAGGAAGGCGGCGAGATCGAGGAGAAAACGGACGGCAAACTGATGCGGGAGTTCATCGATCGCATCTTCCAGAAATACCTGACCCCCCGCGAGCGCAAAATCCTCTATCTCTACTATGGTCTCGAAGAAGGCAGCGAGGCCATGACGCTCGAAAAGATCGGCGCGCTGATGGGAGTCACGCGCGAACGGATCAGGCAGATCAGGGAGCGGGCGTTCGAAAAACTTCGCGAATCGCCGGACGGGCGGGCACTCAAGGGTTTCTGGCGGGCAGCTTGAGGACCTGCAACTACTAGACGCACAGACGCACAGCGGTGAACAGGTTGAGGGGTCAGGACAAGCATTCCTGACCCCTGTTTCGTATCTGTTCTCCCCTGTGCGTCTGTGCGTCTAGCCGTGGCGTTTCCCGTATACTATTTACGTATGGCTCGCGAGCTCCCGATTTTTCCGTTGCCGGTCGTCTTGTTTCCCGGGGCGCCCCAACCGTTGCACATCTTCGAGCCCCGCTACCGCCAGCTGCTCGCTGACTGTCTCGCCGCCGATCGGCGCTTCGGCATCGCCTACGTGACGCCGCACCGCGCGCCGGCGGTCGATCCCGCGCCCGACCTCGGCGACGTCGGCTGTGTGGCGCTGATCCGCTCGAGCGAGCCGCTGCCCGATGGGCGCTCCAACATCCTCGCGGTGGGGGAGCGCCGCTTCGTGTTGCGCCGCTGGGTCGCGGGCTCGCAGCCCTATCGCGTCGCCGAAATCGAGGAATTCGACGACGATCCCGTCGACACGGTGGAGCTCGCCACGCTTGCACAGGACGTCCGCGACGGATTCGCCCGCCTGGCGCGCGCCCTGGGGGTGCTCACCGAGAGAACCGACGAAGAGATCGACCTGCCGAGCGACCCCGCGCTCCTCTCGTTCCAGGTGGCGGCGGCGCTCGAGCTCGACGCGGATGCCAAACGCGCGCTGCAGGCGGGGCGAAACACGAGCGTGCGCCTTCGCCAGCTCGCCACCGTCCTCGGGCCGCTGGCGACGGATGCGGAGCGGCGGGCCGCGGTGCGCCAACGGGCGCGGGGCAACGGCCGCGGTGGACGCCACCACGAGATCGAGCCCGCCACGTGACGACGACCTCGCTGGTGGAAGCGCTCGCGGGGATCGTCGGGGCGCGGCACGTCCGGACGGCGCTGCCCGAACGCTGGACCTACTCGCGCGATGGACTCCCCACCCACCGCCATGTACCCGGCGTGGTGGTGCTGCCGGGGAGCCGGGACGAGGTGGTGGCGGTCGTACGGCTGCTCGCCGCGTTGGGGATACCGTTCGTGCCTCGGGGCGCCGGCACCGGGCTGTCGGGTGGCGCGCTGGCCGACGACGATGCAGTGCTCCTGGTGCTCACCCGGCTGAACAGGATCCTCAAGATCGATCCCCAGAACCGGGTCGCGGTTGTCGAGCCCGGCGTGGTGAACGTTCGCCTGTCCACGGCGGCGGCGCCGTACGGTCTCCAGTACACGCCCGACCCATCCAGCCAGACCGCGTGCACGATTGGGGGGAACGTCGCGGAGAACGCGGGTGGACCGCACTGCCTGAAGTACGGCGTCACGGCGAATCACGTGCTCGCCCTCGAGGTCGTGCTGGCGGACGGTAGCGTCGTGGAGCTCGGCAGCCCGGGCGGCGAGCCGTGGGGACCCGATCTGACGGGTCTGTTCGTGGGCTCGGAAGGCAATTTCGGGATCGCCACGCGGATCGCCGTGCGCCTCCTGCCGGTGCCCCGCGCCGTGCGGACGCTGCTCGCCGACTTTCCCGCGCTGCGGACCGCCGGTGAGGCGGTATCGGCGGTCATCGCGAGCGGCATCGTGCCCGCCGCGCTCGAGATGATGGATCAATCGTGCGTCCAGGCCGTCGAAGATTCAGTGTACGCCGCGGGCTACCCGCGCGATGCCGCCGCCGTCCTGCTCGTGGAGCTCGACGGGAGTCGGGAGGAGGCAGTCGCCGCCGACGCCGACACCATCGAGGGCATCCTCCGCGCCAACGGAGCGCGCGGCGTGGTAGCTGCCGCGGACGCGAAGCAACGTGAGCGCCTGTGGCTCGGTCGCAAGAAGGCGTTCGGAGCCATGGGGCGTCTCTCGCGCGACCTGGTGGTGCAGGACGCCGTGGTTCCCCGCTCCGCGCTGCCGGACGTGCTGGAAACCATCGGCCGGATCGCCTCCTCGTACGGCCTCACCGTCAGCAACGTGTTCCACGCGGGGGACGGCAACCTGCACCCGAACATCTCCTTCGACGGGCGCGTGCCCGGTCTCCGAGCCCGCGTCGACGCCGCGAGCGGCGAAATGATGGCGGCATGCATTGCCGCGGGCGGGACCATCACCGGCGAGCACGGCGTTGGACTCGACAAGCTCCGCTACATGCCGATGATCTTCGACGGCGATTCCCTCGCCGCCATGCGCGCCGTGCGCCACGTGTTCGATCCCGACGAGCGGGTGAATCCGGGGAAGGTCGTGCCGGTGCACGCGTGCCGGGAATGGTCAGGAGTGCGGAATGCGGAGTGGGGAGTGCTCGCCCCATGAGCCTCCTCGACCGCGTCCGTGCCCTGCTCGGCGACGACGCCGTCGACGTGGCTGCCACCCGCGATGGCGTGCCGCGCGTCGCGCCCGCCTCGCCCGATGCCGTCGCGCTGCTACTCGGCACCGCGCGCGCCGAGGGGTGGCGCGTCCGGATCGAGGGCGCCGCCAGCTGGCTGGCCGCGGACGCCCCCGCGGACCTGGCGCTGACCACCCGTCGCCTCGACAAGATTCCCGCCATCGAGCCCCAGGACCTCTCCGCCACCGCCGAGGCGGGAATCGGGTGCGACCTGCTGCGCCAACAGCTCGCCGATCGCGGCACGTGGCTCGCGCTCGATCCGCCTGGGCTCGCCGGTCGCACCCTGGGCTCCGTGGTGGCGACCGCGACCGCGGGCCCGCTGCGGCAGGGCTTCGGCTCGATCCGCGATCACCTCCTGGGGGTCACGTTCGTCACCGGTGATGGCCGCCTGGTGCAAAGCGGCGGCCGCGTGATGAAGAACGTCGCCGGCTACGATCTCACGAAGCTCGAGGCGGGAAGCTTCGGCGCGTTCGGCGTGATCGTGCTGGTGCACCTGCGGCTGCGCGCGGTCCCGCGGGCCGATCGCACCCTCGCGCTCGAGGGGTCGCGCGAAGACCTGGCGCAGGTGACCGACGACATCACCGCCGCGGGCATTCAGCCGGCCGCGCACGAGCTGCTCTCGCCCGCGCTCGCGCGACGTGAGCGCTGGACGCTCGCGGTCCGCTTCGCGGGGTCGGAGGCGCTGGTTTCCGCGGAGGAGGCGGGGTTGGGAGCCGCCACGGGAGGGCGGTTCACCGCGCTGCGCGTCGACGAAGCGCGTGCGCTGTGGACGCACGCCGCGGAGTGTTTCGCCGCTCGCCCGGTGACGTTCCGCATCGGGGGCCTACCGGAATCGAGCGACGAGCTGCTCGACCTGTTGCAACACCAGGTCGGCGACGAGTGGATTTCGGCGAGCCCCGGCATCGGCGCGATTCGCTGGGGTGGCGAGACCACGGCGGATCGGCTCCGGCGGCTGCGTCGTACGCTGGCGGGGCTCGAGGTCCCCCTCACCCTCGAGCGCGCCCCCTGGCCAGTGCGTGCCGCCGTGGGACACTTCGGCGCCTACCGCGAAGGCGTGGGCCCGCTCGTCACCGGGCTCCGGCGCACCTTCGATCCCGGTGAAGCCTTCGTGGTGGCCGTCGAAGGGACGGAATGACGGAGCGACAGGGCTTCGAAGGGCTCGATAGCTGCGTCCATTGCGGTTTCTGCCTCCAAGCTTGCCCCACCTTCCTTGCGACCGGCGACGAGGCGGACAGCCCCCGTGGCCGGATCGAGCTCATGCGCGCCCTCGAGACCGGCGAGCTCTCTCCTGGCGACCCCAACGTCGCGTTACATCTCGATCGGTGCCTCGGGTGCCGGGGCTGCGAGCCGGTGTGTCCCTCGGGCGTGCGCTACGGCCAAGGGCTGGAGGCGGCCCGCGCGTTGCTCGCCGAGCGGCGGCCGGGTGGCGTCCCGCTGCTCGCGCGCGTCGCCCTCACCGCCCTCACCGGCGCCGGCGTGTCGCGCGTGGTGTACGCGCTGGCCCGGTTGGTACGGGCAACGGGCCTTCCCCGCCGCCTCGCGGGTTGGGGGCGGGTGCGGTTTGCGCTCGGGATGCTCGGCGCGAGCGCGCCGCAGGCTGGTGGAAGACGGTGGAGGTCGGTGAAGGTTGGTGGAGGTGGACCTCGTACCACCCTCCACTATCCTCCACCATCCTCGCCAACCTCCACCGTCCTGCTGTTTCGCGGCTGCATCATGGACGGCCTCTTCTCCCACGTCCACGACGCGACGATCCGGACGCTCCAGCTGAACGGCTACACCGTGCAGGAGGTCCCCGCCCAGGTGTGCTGCGGGGCCCTGCATGCGCACGCCGGCCTTCGGAGCGAGGCGCGTCGGTTGGCCACGGCGAACGTCGCCGCCTTCGGCGCGAGCGAGACACCCATCGTCGTCAACAGCGCGGGCTGTGGGGCGATGCTCAAGGAGTACGCGCATTTGGTCGAAGGCGGTGGGGCGGGCGCCACGTTCGCCGCGCGTATTCGCGACGTCACCGAGCTCCTGGCCGAGCGCGGCCCGCGACCGGGGGCCCCGCTCGATACAACCGTCGCGTACGACCCACCGTGCCACCTGCTCCACGCTCAGCGGATCGCCGACCCACCCGAGCGCGTGCTCCGCGCGATTCCCGTGCTCCGGCTCACGTCCATGCCGGACGCCGCGCAATGTTGCGGCAGCGCGGGACTCTTCACCCTCGCGGAGCCGGAGATGTCGCGCGCGGTCCTCGCGCCCAAGGTCGCCTCGCTCGCCCAGGCCCGACCCCGAGTCGTCGCCACCGGCAATCCCGGCTGCCTGATGCAGCTCGGCGCGGGTCTCGCCGCGGCCGGCGTCCCCGCCTCGGTCCGTCACCCGGTCGAGCTGCTGGACGAGTCGTACCGGGCAGCGGGCTATTATGCTTGAGGAATGACGGAGCGAGAGACCGAGGCGCTTCCCCAGATCGCGCGCGTGGAACCTGGCGCGATCACCCCGGGGCTCGTGACGGCGCTGCACACCGGCGCGGTGGTGTGCCGGGCCGACACGGGCGTCGTGGCCCTCTCGGGCCCAGGCGCCGTCACCTGCGTCCAAGGTCTCCTGACGAACGACCTGGAGCTGCCGGGGGACGGGGCCTTCGTCTACGGGGCGCTGCTGACACCCAAGGGCATGGTCGTGGTGGACGGTTGGGCCGCGCGGATGGACACCACGGTGACCTATACGGTCCCGTCGGATGGGCGCGATCGCGCGCTCGCGATCTTCACCCGCTCCGTTCCTCCGCGTCTGGCGAAAGTCGTCGACCGTTCGGTGGACCTAGTGACCTTCCGCGTGGCGGGCCCCCGCGCGCTCGCCGTGGCGAGCGCCGCCGGGCTGGCGTTGCCGAACGGGTCGGGCAGGGTGCTTCGCCATGAGGGTCCGGATGGCGTGGAGACGGCGCGGGCGAGCGACGGGGCACCCTTCGTTCTTCAAATCACCGCGCCCGCCTCGTCTGCTGCGCTCCTGGCCGATCGGCTGCGCGCGTCCGGTGCGATCTCGGCCGAGCCAGCCGCGCTGGAGCTGCTCCGAGTGCTGGCCGGGTGGCCACGCCTCGGCGCCGAGATGGACGACAAGACCATCCCGCAGGAGGTCCGGTTCGACGAGATCGGCGGCGTCTCCTACACGAAGGGCTGCTACACGGGCCAGGAGACAGTCGCCCGCCTGCATTTCCGCGGTCACACCAATCGGCAACTACGCGGCCTGTTGTTCGATCCCGAGCCGCCCGTGACCCCTGTGGGCGGCTGGAGCGCGGTGAGCCACATGGATCGCGAGGTCGGGCGGGTGACGAGCCTTGCATTCGTGCCTGATACGGGCGGGGGGTTGCCGGGCGCCGGGCGCTGGATCGGCCTCGCCGTAATCCGCCGCGAGGTCGCACCGGGCGCGATGGTGCGCGCCGCGGGCCGCGACGCCCGCGTCGTCGATCTGCCGTTCTCCTTCCCCGCGGCCTCCCCCGCGTGACCGAGGGAGTGGGCGGCACCATCAGAGCAAACGAAGAGCCCGGGCGCTCGTCCCGGGCATCGTCACAACCTATTTGCCGACCTGCTTAGGGCTTTTTCTTCGGGGCGGGCTTGGCGTTCGGGGCGATCATCCTCTTCGACGTGTCGGCCTTCATCACGTGCATCGAGGTGTCGACCATCATCATTTTTGACGTGTCGGCCATCATCATTTTTGACGTGTCGGCCGCGCTCTGGGCGGGCTTCTGCTCCGGTTTTTGACATGCGCCCATCGCCACGAGAGCGAGGACCATTGCAATACGCTTCATGCGGGCTGCTGTATGGAAATAGAGACTGGCTGTAGCGGGCGTTCGGCCGTGGAAAACCTAGCGGCATGCCCCGCGGAGTCAAGGCCGCCACGCCGTGCCAAGTGTATGAGCACAACGTGACTAACCGCCGCACTTTCCTCGCCTGGGTCGGGAGCCTCCCGCTCCTCCAGACGCGCCATGCCGCTCTCCCGGTCGTGGTCGAGGCGGCGCCCACGGCCTTGTTCCAGCAGCCCGATGGCCGCAACAACCTGGTGCGAATTGCAGCCAGCGGCCTCGACGCACCGGCGGCGCGCGCGCGGGTCACGGACCGCCGCGGATCGCTGGTGGGCACCGCGGGGCTGTTACCCGCCAACGACACTGGAGGCGGGGGCGGGGGTGGGGGCGGGGGCATACTCGCGGGCGAAGTGTGGTTGCCGCTGACGAGGGTTGCGGAGTACCAAATCGAGCTCGAGGTGGCCAAGCGTCGCGTGGCCACGCGGCGCGTGCGGCTGACGCCGCCGCGACGCTGGACGCTCTACTGGATCGCGTCGAGTCACACCGATGTCGGTCGCACAGACCTCCCCGAGCGCTGCCTTGAAGTGCACCGGAGCAACCTGGATGAAGCACTCTCCTGGCTCGTTCCCCATCCCGCGTTTCGTTGGACCGCCGAGTGCGCCCTGCAGGTGATCTCGTACGTCGAGCACCGCCCTCCCGCGGCGGGCCGGGCCCTCACGCAGGCCCTGCGCGACGGCAAGACCGGTCTCTCCGCGCTGTTCGCTCACCTGCTCACGGGACTGCTCGACCACGAGACGTTCGCGCGCGCCGTCTGGCCCGCCGGGCTGTTCGCCCGCGACCAAGGTCTCGGTTACCTGGCGGCACAGATCGCGGACGTGCCCGGGCAAGTGGCCACCTTCCCCACCCTCCTCGCGGCGAGTGGGGTCCGGTATCTCGCGAGCGGCGTAAATCCTGAGCGCGCGGCGCCGCTCCTTTCCCCGAGGGCGGCGGCCCGTGCGCAGCTCACGGGAGAATGGACGACGTACCCGCAGCTGTACTGGTGGCAGGGACCGGACGGCAGCCGGGTGCTCCACTGGCGCTTCGATGGCTACGCCGATGGGCCGCGCTTCGGCTTCGACGTCGGCGCGGACGAGATGGCCCGGCGGCTCTCGGACTGGCTGCTCACACATCCGGTCTTCGCGTCCCCGGCCTACCCGTACGACGTCGCCCTCCTCGTGGGCGCCGCGGGCGACAACGGTCCGGCCGACGGGGCCACGGTCGCGAATGTGGAGGAGTTCAACCGCCGGTACGCGTTTCCACGCCTCATGGCCGCGCGGCCGGAGGAGTTCTTCCGGGACGTGGAACAGCGGTGGGGGACCAAGGTGCCCGTCCGGCGCGGGGACACCGGGTGTTACAGGGAGGACGGCGCAGCGGCCGCAGCGGTGGAGCTCGCACAGTTTCGTGAGACGCAGCTGGCCGCTCGGGCGGCCGAGCTACTGGCGCTCTGGGATGAGAAAACCGAACCCGGGAACGGCGCGGCAGCGCGCATCGAGCGTCGAGCCGCCGACCGCCGGCGCATGTGGCGCCAGCTCTTGCTGTTCGGTGAGCACACTTGGGGATCATCCGCGAGCCTATCGGATCCGGACGGCGCGCAGACACTCGCGCAGTGGGAGGAGAAAAAGCGCTTCCTCGACCTGGCTCGTACGACGGCCGACGGCCAGGTCGCCGCGGGCCTGCTCCGTATCGGCCTCAGCACCGGTCCGGGCGCGGGTCGCGTGGTGTTCAACGCCTCGAGCTGGGCGCGCAGCGACGTCGTGCGGGTCGCGGGGGGCGCCGGCCGGCGCGTCGCCTTCGGCGGTCACGACTGGCCCGCGGTGGACATGCCCGACGGCTCCGCGCTCATGGTCGCGCGCGACGTCCCTGCCCTGGGCTACCTCGCCGTCACGGAACGCGAATTAGTGGGGCCGCGAAATCCACCCGCCCCTGACGGTACAGCGCTTGGGATAGAGGCTGGAAGCTTCCACGCGGTGCTCGATCCGGCCAGCGGAGCCGTTCGCTCCCTGACCACGGGAGACGGCAAGGAGCGCGTCCGACCCGGTATCTGGTCGGGGCTCAATCAGCTCGTCTACGTGCGCGGCGGCGCGCACAGCGCGCTGTGGACGAGTCCCGCACAGGATGAGCTGCGGACCCCACCCGAGCTGAACATCAGCCAGGCCGAGCTCTCCTCGGTGCGTCGCGAGCGCCTGCCCGGCGTAGGCGCGCGCCTGACGATCGAGCGGACGCTCTCCGGCGCAGGAAGCGTCACGTCAGTCGTGACGCTGTACGACGACCTTCCGTGGGTGGACATCGAGAACTGGATCGTCAAAGCACCGACGCTCGAGAAGGAGGCCTTGTACGTCGCCTTTCCGTTCGCGCTGTCGAGCCCCACCGTGGAGATCGAGGTACCCATCGGCCGGATGACGGTCGAGCGGGACCAGCAGCCCGGGAGCTGTCGGGACTGGTACACTCACGTCCACTGGGTGTGGCTGCACGACGCGACCGGCGGCATCCTGTGGAGCGGGCCGGACACGCCGCTCGTGACCCTGAACGATGTCTTTCGAGGTCAGTGGCGCCGTCGCATCGCGCCCGATGGGACGCTGTTTGCGTATGCGCTGCACAATTACTGGTACACGAACTTCCCCGCCCGGCAGGGCGGTGAGCTGACCTTCCGCTTTCGGATATCGGCGCTGTCTCCCGGAAGCGACCCCGCCGAGCCGGTGCGGCGCGGCTGGGCGGCGTGCGATCCCCTGTATGTCAGCGCGCCCTACACGAGCGCGGCCGAGCGCCCGCTCGCTCCCAGAGACTCGGCGCTCTTCATCGCGGATGGCGGCGTGCAGGTGGTCGGAGCCAAGCCCGCGGACGATGGCGAGGGTACGATCGTGAAGCTCGTCGACGTCAGCGGCATTTCTCGCCGCGTGAGCGTGTGGCCGGGCGCGCGTGGATTCCGTCGGGCCCGGCGCGTGAACTTCGTGGAGATGAACAGCGACCCGATCCCCGTTGAGTCCGACGGCCGCGCGACGATCGATTTGCCCGCGTGGGGGACCGCGGCCATGCGACTCTTTACATCGCCGGAGGGAGCCGGTTAACTATCGCCTTATGACCAAGCCGACCACGCTGGGCGACCTGAAACAGACGGAATGGGCGAGCCCGGCCCGCGTTCAACGGACGGTGAAGGACGAGCTGAGAGAGAATCTCATCTGTCTCCTCGAGAACGGCTCGCCGCTGTTCGCGGGCATCGTGGGGTACGAGGACACGGTCATCCCGCAGCTCGTGAACGCCGTCCTCTCTCGCCACAACTTCATCCTGCTGGGCCTGCGCGGGCAGGCCAAGAGCCGGATCCTGCGTCAGCTCGTCACCCTGCTCGACGAAGAGATCCCGGTCCTCGAGGGCAGCGAGGTGAACGACAACCCCTTCGCGCCGATTTCGAAGTACGGCCGGGAGCTCGTGGCCGAGCGGGGCGACCGGACGCCGATCGCGTGGCTGCCCCGCGACTCGCGCTACGTGGAAAAGCTGGCCACCCCCGACGTCACCATCGCCGACATCATCGGCGACGTGGACCCGATCAAGGCCGCGCGGGGCGGCCATCTCCTGTCCGACGAGCTGACCATGCACTTCGGACTGCTGCCGCGCGCCAACCGCGGGATCTTCGCGATCAACGAGCTCCCCGACCTCGCGGGGAAGATTCAGGTCGGGCTGTTCAACATCATGCAGGAAGGGGACGTCCAGATCAAAGGCTATCCGGTCCGGCTCAACCTGGACGTCGCGCTCGTATTCACCGCCAATCCCGAGGATTACACGGCTCGCGGCAAGATCATCACGCCGCTCAAGGACCGCATCGGCTCCGAGATCGTCACGCATTACCCGCACACGGTCGACCTGGGCGCGGCGATCACGCGCCAGGAAGCGTGGCTCGAGCGCACCGGACGTCCGCTCAAGCTGCCCGACTTCATCACGGAGCTGATCGAGCGCGTGGCGTTCGAAGCACGGGAAGACAAGCGGGTGGATCGCCGGTCGGGCGTGTCGCAGCGGCTGCCGATCAGCGTGCTCGAGAACGTGGTATCGAACGCGGAGCGGCGCACCATCGCCACCAAGGAGAAGGTGGTGGTGCCGAGAATCTCGGACATCTACGCCGCCCTGCCCGCAATCACGGGCAAGCTCGAACTCGAGTACGAAGGCGAGCTCCAGGGTCCGGAGTCGATCGCGCGCGATTTGATCCGGCGGGCGTCCGGGCAAACCTTCGAAGCCCGTGTGGGCGGCGCTAACGTGGACGACATCGTCCATTGGTTCGACGAGGGGGGAGCGCTCAAGCTCTCCATGGAGGAGCGGTCCGAGACGTGCCTCAAGGGATTCAGCGTGGTCCCCGGCCTGCTCGACCTCATCGATCAGGTGGGCCTCGCCGGAAAAAAGGATCCGGGCACCATGGTCGCCGCCTGCGAGCTGGTGCTCGAAGGACTGGTGGCCGAGAAACGGATCTCGCGTAACGAGGAGCTGGGCTACGTGCGGGCCCGCGCCGAGCCCAAGGGGCCCGGATACGGGAAGACCGGAACGGGAGGGGGCGGACCGAACCTCTTTTCGTAGCGGTGCACGGGGCGCATCTTCTGCGCGTCCCCTTCTGGAGTTTCCATGGGTAAGCTCGTCGCTGGCGCGGTCCTCCTCGGCGTCGCCTTCTTCCTCCTGCTCGGGGCCGCCACGCTCCGCTCTCAACGTCCCGGGCCGGTCGTCAACCTGATGCGTGTCGTCGCCTACGTGGTCGCTATCCTCGGCATCGTGGTCGGCGTCGGCGCCCTCGTGGTGGTCATCGACCCCGGCGAGGTGGGCGTGCGGCACGCGTTCGGGTACGTGGATCAGTCGCCCCTGTTGGCGGGCATCCGGTTCGTGCCTCCCTGGTCGACCATTGAGCGTTACTCGACCCGCGAGGAGCAGTGGCCTACACGTGGTGAGCAGATCGAAGCGATCGAAGCGCTGTCGAGCGAGCAGATGGGGATGCACGTCGAGGTGTCGATTCGCTGGCAGATCGACCCGATGCAGGCGCCCAAGATCTTCACAGAGATCGGTGACGAGAATCAGATCCGCGGGGCCGTGTTGAACGCCATCCGCAAGGGTGTACGCGACGGGATGGTGCAATACTCCATCAACGACATCTCCAAGCGCACCCAGATCGCGAACACCATGGAGGGTCTCGTCGACTCGGCGCTCGTCACCACCCCGCGCGCGGGCGGCGGCAAGTTCCGGATCGCGACCGTCACGGCGTTTTTCCTGCGCGATCTGCAGCCGCCGGCCCAAGTGGTCCAGGCGATCAACAACAAGATCGCCCAGGAGCAGCAGATCGAGACCGAGCGCCACCGCGTCGAGGTCGCCAGGCTCCAAATGGAGCAGCAACGCCTCCTCAATCAGACGCTCTCCCCCGAGGCCCTCACCAAGCAGTGGATCGAGGCGCTGCACGACATGAAGAGCTCGAACAACCTGATCATCTTCGTGCCGACCGAGGGCGGGTTGCCGCTGCTCAACATCGGGGACCTCCGCAAGAACTTGAAGCCCTGAGATGGCGCCACCCGTCATCACGGTCACCCGGCAGTACGCGTCCGGCGGCTCGGACGTCGCGCGGCTCGTGGCCGCCCAGCTCGAGTGGGACGTGATCGACAACGAGTTCGTGGCCGCGGTGGCGCGACGGGCCGGCCTGCCGCCCGACGAGGTCGCCCAGCGCGAGGAGCGCGCCCCGGGCCTGCTCGAGCGGATCGCGCGCACGCTCGCCGCGGCGTCGCCCGAGCTGTTCGTCGCCTCCGCAACCATCCCGGCGGTCGAGCAGGACGAAGCGACTATCGTACAGGTGACGGAGCGCGTGATCGCCGAAGCGGCGGCGCACGGCCGCATGGTCCTCGTCGGTCGCGGGGCCCAGGCGGTGCTGGCGCAGCGGCCGGACGCCCTGCACGTCTACGTCGTGGCTCCGAAGCCATGGCGGATGCGGCTCGCCGTCGAGCGCCTCGGCGTGAGCGAAGCCGACGTCGACCATGTGGTGGACGAGACGGACCGCCAGCGCGACCAGTACGTGAAGACCTATTACGGGCGCCACCGACAGGATCTCACCAATTACGACCTCATCGTGAACACCGCCCGGCTCGGGATCGACGGGGCGGCCGGCCTCGTCGTGGCGGAAGCGCGTCGCAGGAAGTGGAATTGAGACCTGCGGCTCGGGCCACGGCGCTCGCGCTGTGTCTCACGGCCGCGTGCTGGCACGGCTCGCCGCTCACGGCGCCGGTGCCCGTGGCGACGGTCCCGTTCGACGCGTACGGGGGCGCGATTTATGTCCCCGGCGTGATCGACGGCGACTCCGCGTGGTTGATGCTCGATACCGGGCTCTCCCGCACCGGCCTCGATCGTGACTGGGCGGCGACGGCGGGCGTCCCGACGAACGACACCATTCCCACGGCGGTCATACGATCGCTGCGTATCGGTGAGCTCGAGCTCTCGAACTATCGTGTCGCGCTCTATCGCCTGGACGGCTTGAGTCGGGCGAGCGGCCGCGAGCAGCGCGGGCTCGTCGGGCACGACGTGTTGCAGCGGTTCGCCGTGGAGATCGATTACGAGCTGCGGCGCGTGCGGTTGTACGACGCGGCCAAGTACTACTACAAGGGCGACGGCGCGTCGGTGAAATTCACGCCGGACGCGGACCTGCCGTTGCTGCGTGCATCGGTGAAAATCCCGGGTCGCCGGGCCGTCCCCGCCCGGCTGCTGCTCGACACCGGAGCCTCAGGCCTGTGCGTCATCCTCACCGCACCGTTCGGCGAGCAACACGGGCTGTCGCTGCTCCGGCCCGCCATCGACGCGCCGATCGGGACGGGCCTCGTGGGTGAGTTGCACGGGTTCATCGTGCGATTGCAGGAGATCCGGCTCGGCGGCGTCCGGGTACCGTTTCCCACGACTGGCGTGGGGGGCGAGCACAAGGGCTTTCTCGGGCGCACGGACATCGACGGCGTCGTCGGCAACTCGGTGTTCGAAGGATCGCGTCTGATCGTCGACTACGCCCGCCACCGGGCTATCGTCGAGCGCGCCGTCCGGGGAACGGCGCCAACGTGCGACTACGACATGAGCGGGCTCCGGCTGGTGGCGCGGGGGCCGGGGCTGAAGCAGGTCGTGGTCGACTACGTCGTCCCGCACAGCCCGGCCGCGGACGCGGGGGTCCTTGCCGGCGATCAGCTCCTGCTCATCGACAGCCACCGGGCGGGCGAGGTCGATCTGAGCGACGTCCGCCAGTACCTCCGCATCGATGGTGCCGTGCGCCAGCTCGTGTTCCTGCGGGACGCCGACACGATTCGAGTGGCGGTGAAGCTGAGGAGGCTGCTCTAGAAGCAGGTTGGGGAGGTTAGGGGAGGTCAGGCAGGTTAGGGGAGGTTGCTCAGTGCATGACCTCCCACACCTCCCCCAACCTCCCCCAACCTCCTGAACCTCCCGAACCTTCGCTACGCCGTCAGGCGTAGCGTCGGCACCCGCCACGCGGCCACGGCTGCCGCGACGAGGCACGCTGCCCCGCCCATTGCGGTGGAGAACGGCGCGCTCGTGTGCTCGGCGACGAGACCCGCCTGGAACGCGCCGAGGGGGGCCATGCCCACGAACACGAACGCGTAGAACGCCATTACCCGGCCGCGGAGCCCGTCGGGCACGAGCGTCTGCAGCAAGGTGTTGGCGAGCGCAGTCGTGATGATCATCGCACAGCCGGTCAGCGCGAGGAGGGCGAACGCCAGACTGAAGGACCGCGCGGCTGCGAACGCCACCAGGAGAGCTCCGAACGCGGCGCCAGACGCGAGAAGGACCCGGCCCTTGCGCACACGCCGTCCCGCGAGCGCTAGGCCGAGGGCGCCGAGCATGGCGCCGACACCGACGGCCGTCATCAGCAGACCATAACCCCCCGCGCTCACGTGCAATACATCCCGCGCGGTGACTGGCATCAGGACGATGAACGGGAATCCAAACACGCTGAAGAGGGCCACGAGGGTCACCAGGGCGGCCAGGCGGGCGTCCCGCAGGACGAACGTGAGCGCCTCGCGGAGGCCCTCCCACGTGGACGTCGGCACCGGGCCACGGGTTGGGGGAGGCGCGAGCCGGATCGCAAGCAGCCCCGCGATGACGGCGATGTAACTCACGCCGTTCAGGAAAAAGCACACCGCGACGCCCTTGGCACCGATCAGGACACCGGCCACGGCGGGGCCCACGATCCGCGCCGCGTTGAACATCGACGAGTTCAGCGCGATCGCGTTCATCAGGTCGTCCCGCCCCACCAGCTCGGCGATGAACGCCTGCCGCGCGGGGATGTCGAAGGCGTTCACGATCCCGAACATCACGGCCAGGGCCATCACTTGCCACACGGTGACGGTCTTGGTCCACACCAGCGCCGCCAGCGCCAGCGCTTCCAGCATCTGCAGCACCTGCGTCCACACGATCAGGCGCCGCTTATCCACGCGGTCGACGATGACGCCGGCGTACAGCGTGAACAGCAACACGCCGAAGGATCGGAGTGCCTGGTTCAACCCGACGGCGAAGGGAGAGTTAGTGATCTCGAGCACCAGCCACCCGAGCGCCACCGATTGCATCCAGGTACCGATGAGCGAGATACCCTGGCCAAAAAAGAAGAAGCGGAAGTTGCGATAGGAGAGGGCTCCGAGGCGAAACTTGGCTTCGTCCATTGCGGGAAAGCTCGCCGCGGCCCGATATTCGGGGTAGGGAGCCGATGCGATACACGACCTACAGTCGCTACCTGCCCGAGCTGGCCGACACCGTCAATCTGCAGGCCTTGCTCGATCAGCTCGCCGATTTCCTCCTCCAGTCGGGCTTCGCCGGAGGCGCGTACTCCCACCCCTTCTGGGGCGAGTTCGGGGAGGACGAGGCCGATCGCTCGCTCGACGCCCTGCGCCAGGCCATCCTCCAGGCGCTCATGGATTCGGGCACGCTCACGCCCGAGATGTTGAAGCTCCTGCGCGGGGAATCGACCGGCGACGCGTCGCGCGACGCCGACCTCGAGCGGCAAATGGGCGAGCTGCTCGACAAGATCGTGGAGAAGCTCATCGCCGAGGGCTACCTGAACGTGGCCGAGGCGCCCAAGATGCCCTCGGGCCAGCAGCCGTTGTTCGGACCGGGCGGGATGGCCAAGGAAGCGGCCCAGCAGGTGCAGTTCAACCTGACCGAGAAAGGCATCGACTTCCTCGGTTATCGCACGTTGAAACACTTGCTCGGGAGCATCGGCAAATCGAGCTTCGGCGCCCACGACACCGAGCACCTCGCCACGGGCGTGGAAGCCGAGGCGGCGAGCAAGCCCTACGCCTACGGGGACACGCTCAACCTCGACGTGAACGCCACGCTCACCAACGCCCTGCAGCGTGAAGGCCTGGGGGTGCCGATCAACCTCGAGTATGACGACCTCATGGTGCACCAGGCCGAGTACCGCTCGTCGTCGGCGACGGTGCTGATGCTCGACTGCTCGCACTCCATGATCCTGTACGGGGAGGATCGCTTCACGCCGGCCAAGAAGGTAGCGCTCGCGCTCACCCATCTCATTCGCACGCAGTTCCCGGGCGACACGCTGCGCGTCGTCCTGTTTCACGACACCGCCGAGGAAATCCCGCTCCCGCAGCTGGCGCGTGCGCAGGTGGGGCCGTACCACACGAATACCGCGGAAGGCCTCAAGCTGTCGCGACGCATGCTCATGTCCCAACGCAAGGACATGCGCCAGATCATCATGATCACCGACGGCAAGCCGTCGGCACTCACGGAGCCGGACGGTAAGATCTACGTCAACTCGATGGGGCTGGATCCCCGGATTCTCCAAGCCACGTATCGCGAGGTGGCGTTGTGCCGGCGCTCGGGGATCATGATCAACACCTTCATGCTCGCGCGGGACCGGAGTCTCGTGGAGTTCGTGAAGAAGGTTTCGGCGATTTGCCGCGGAAAGGCCTATTTCACCAACACGATGACCCTCGGCCAGTTCATCCTGATGGACTTCATGCGGAGGAAGACTCGGCGCGTGTCGTGACGTCGACGGTGGAGGAGAGATCGCCCCGCCTGCGCAACACAAGACGCCAGGCGGGGCGTGGTCGTTTGGTGCACGTTTAAGACGGGGGCGGAACATGAACGAGCCGGTGATCTTCGGCACGCACGAAGAGAAGACGCTCCAGCAGCTGCGCGACGTGGCAACCCGCGCGGAGCGAGTGGCGCTGATGGCCGACGGCCACCTCGGCTACATCATGCCGATCGGCGGCGTGGCCGCGTACCGCGAGCAGGTGAGCGTGGTCGGCGTGGGGTTCGACATCGCCTGCGGGAACGCCGCGATCCGCACCGACCGCCGGCTGGAGCACTACACACGGGCCGACCTCGAGCACTTGGCGGACGAGATCCAGCGCACGATCTCGTTCGGCATGGGCCGAAACAACCGCGCTGACGACGCGCCCACGAATCATCCGCTGTTCGAGCATCCGGCGTGGGACGCGCTGCCGGGCAAGCACGCGCGCGACGGACTGCGCGCCAAGGCGCGGAACCAGCTCGGCACGGTCGGAAGCGGCAACCACTATGTGGACGTGTTCGCCGACGAACGCGGCGACATCTGGGTGGGCGTGCACTTCGGCAGCCGGGGACTCGGGCACACGGTGGCCTCGGGGTTCCTGGCGCTCTCGCAAGGCAAGCCGTGGGGTGAGCGCGTGCCGGAGGCCGAGGCGCTGCTCTCTCTCGCGCAGCCGCTGGGGCACGACTATTGGCACCTGATGACCCTGGCGGGCGAGTACGCCTACGCGGGGCGGGAGTGGGTGGCACGCAAGGTGGTGGAGATCCTGGGCGGCGACGAGATGGAGCTGGTGCACAACCATCACAACTTCGCCTGGAAGGAGTCGCATCACGGGACGGCGTACGTCGTGGTCCGTAAGGGGGCGACGCCCGCGTTTCCGGGGCAGAAGGGGTTCGTGGGCGGCTCGATGGGCGACAACGCCGTGATCATCGAGGGCGCACGCCGCGACTCGGAGCGCCAGCGGGCCTCGCTGTACTCGACGGTGCACGGCGCCGGGCGTGTGATGTCGCGGACGGCGGCGCGCGGCAAGGTGAACCGCAAGACGGGCGCGGTCATCTCGCCGGGCAAGGTGACGTGGGACATGCTCAACGAGTGGGTGGGCGGCAAGGGCGTAGTCCTGCGCGGCGGCGGGTTGGACGAGTCGCCGCACGCGTACCGGCGGCTGCCGGACGTCCTGGCGGCGCAGGGCGACACGGTGACGGTGCTGCACACGCTCACGCCGCTTATCGTGGTGATGGCGGGAGAGAAGGAGTTCGATCCGTACAAGGATTAGCGGCCCAGTTCTCGGAATAGATCCGGTGGATCCACCTTCGATCGGAAAGGGCAACTCGACATGGATAGCAACGGGACGTTGAGACCAGTGACACGGCGTGAGATGCTGCTGACGGGCGCGGCGGTGGTCGGCGGTGCGATCTGGACCCGGATGATTCCTCCGGGTTTTGTCCAGCAACCGGCCGCGCAGACCGACCGCCTGGCTGCCTTCCGCGCGCAGCTCGGCGCCGCGCCCATGCAATCGCAGCCGCTCGCCGAGAATCTCACGCTGCTCTCGGGACCAGGCGGCAATGTGGTGGTGCTGCACGGACCGGACGGCCTGCTCGTCGTGGACACGTTCGTGCAGCCGGCGTGGCCGAAATTGAAAGAGGCGCTCGCGGGCCTGGGAAAGGGGCCGGCGCACCTGGTCGTCAACACCCACTGGCATCTGGACCACGTCGACAACAACGCGCCCCTGCACGCGGCTGGCGCGACGGTCGTCGCGCACGAGAACACGAAGAAGCGGATGGCGGAGTCGCACCACCTGCCATTTCTGGAACTGGACGTCCCCGCTTCCCCACCGGCCGCGCTTCCGCAGCAGACCTTCACGGACAGCCACTCCCTGAGCTTCAACGGAGTCAGTGTCGCGCTCTCCCGCTTCGCGCCCGCCCACACCGACACCGACATCTCCGTCCACTTCGAGAAGGCGAACGTCCTGCACTGCGGCGACATCTTCTTCAACGGGCGCTACCCGTTCATCGACGGGAGCACGGGCGGCAGGATCAACGGGATGGTCGCGGCCGCTGAAAAAGCCCTGGCGATGGCGGACAACGACACGAAGATCGTCCCCGGGCACGGCGCGCTCGCGACCAAGGCCGACCTCACCTGGTATCGCGACATGCTCGCGAGCGCGCGCGATCGCGTGCAGAAGCTCAAGTCCGAGGGGAAGACCGTGGAGCAGGCCGTCGCCGCGAAGCCCCTCACGGATCTCGACGCGGTGTGGGGCAAGGGACGGTTCAACGGCGACACGTTCGTCCAGATCGTCTACTCCACGCTGTAGCGCGTGCCCCGTGGTCTTGTTCTCGAGGATTTCGGCTTCTGAAAGGAGCGCGTCATGAATAAGGAGTTCCTCGGCTTCCTCAAGCAGGACGGGGTGATCGGCCTGGCGATCGCCGTCATCATCGGCGGGAAGGGGAACGCAGCGCGAAGAGACGGTCACCAAGAAGTAGAGGCGGCATACACCATTCGCGACAGGTCCGCCACGAGGTTGTGCGCGACGCTGTCCTCCTTGATCCCCCCCGTCAGGACGGTGAGGACGTAGGCGGCGCCGTGCGCCGGATAGACGATGGCGGCGTCGTGGTAAACGACCTCGCCGACCCATCCCGTCTTGTGCGCCACCCGCGTGCCGGGCGGGACGCCCGCGGGAATGCCCTCGTTGAACTCCTGGCGCCCCAGGATGGCGAGCATCGAGTCGCACGCGGCGCGACTCGCCGCCCGGCGCTGGGCGATCGCCAGGAGCAGCACGCCCAGGTCGCGCGCCGTCGTCGTGTTGTTCAGTCCCGTGCGATACGCCAGGCCGTCCTCGACCCCGCGCAGCACTTGGATCGACCAGGCGCCGAGGGCGCGCGCCGACGTCTGGGCGCGCGCTGCCCCGACACGCTCGATCAAGATGTTCGTGGCGAGGTTCGACGATCGCGTGATCATCAGCTCGAGCAGATCTCGCACCGACCGGTTTCGCCCTTCCCAAGCGTACAGCGTCGAATCCGAGTCATCTTTCCTTCCCACCACGAATGCCTGGCCTTCGACCAGCGACGGAAACGCCACGTGCACCGTGAGCGAATCGTCGAGTCGGAGGAGTCCCGCGTCTGCATCTCGGAACAGCTGGATCATCACCGGGACCTTCATCGTGCTCGCGGCGTGGAATCGCAGATTCGCGCCGATCAGGACCGAGTCGGGACCAACGAGACCGCGGTAGTACAGGCCCACGGCGCGGGCGGGGGCCCGGGCCATGCGCTCCGCGAGCCGTTCGGCCAGGGTCGACGGCTCCTGGGCCGGGGCGGGGCGCGCCGGGGAGACGAACATGAGCACGGCCAGCAGGTGTCGTGTCACCATTTGATTAAATTAGAGCCGTGAGCGAGTTCGTGTTCGGCACGCACAATGCGGCGTTCGTGCAGGTGATGTACGAGCAGTACCTGCGAGACCCCTCCTCGGTCGGCGAGGAGTGGCGACAGCTGTTTGATAACGGGAAGCTCGCCGAGCTTCCGGTCATTCCGACGGACCGCTCAGAGGTACTAGGGAGTGGGGAGCGGGGAGTGGGACGCTCCGTTGCGCCGGAAGGAACCACTTCCCACTCCCCACTCCCGGTTTCTGCCGACCTGAAGCCTATCACGGGTCCGGCGGCTCGCCTCGTCCAGAACATGACCGACTCGCTGACCGTTCCCACGGCCACCTCGTTCCGCGAGATCACGGTCGACGTGCTCGATGCCCGACGCCGCGAGCTGAACACACAGCTCGCCGCGGCCGGGAAGAAGGTCTCGTTCACGCACCTGATCGGATTCGCGATCGTACGGGCGGCGCGCGAGCTCCCCGTCATGACGCACGCGTTCCAGGAGGCCGAGGGGAAACCGCACCGCTTTGATCCCCATGCGGTGAACCTCGGCCTCGCGGTGGATGTGGAAAAGAATGACGGCAGCCACGCCCTGGTCGTGCCCGTGATCAAGCACGCCGAGGGGATGGACTTCGCAGCGTTCCACGCGACGTACGAAACCCTGGTCGACAAGGCGCGCACCAACCGGCTTCTCCCCGACGACTTCGCCGGGGGGACGATCACGTTGACCAATCCCGGCACCATCGGCACGGTCGCATCCGTGCCGCGCCTCATGAAGGGCCAGGGCTCGATCATCGCGACCGGCGCCATCCGGACGATCGGTTCGGCCAAGGTCATGACGATCACCTCGACATACGACCACCGGATCATCCAGGGTGCGGAGTCGGGGATGTTCTTGAGACGGCTCGATGACTTGTTGCAGGGAGCCGACGGGTTCTACGATGCGGTGTTTGAGAGCTTGAACCTTAAATGGAGCGGGGAGCAGGGAGCGGTACCCTCCGTTGCGCCGACTGCTCCCAGCTCGCGGCGCCCTGCTCCCGATGAGTTGAAGCACGTCGCCGCAGCAATGGCATTGGTCAAGGCGATCCGCAACTTCGGCCATCTCGCGGCACGGCTCGATCCCCTCGGCTCTGACCCGCCCGGCGATCCGGCGCTCGATCCTGGCCCGCTCGGGCTCACGCCGGAGATCATGGCGCGCATTCCAGCCGACGTGCTCCGGATCTACGTGCCGGGTCGGACACTCGCCGAGGCCTATCCGCGCCTGCAAGCGACGTACTGTGGGACCATCTCGTACGAAGTCGAGCACATCGGCAGCCATCAGGAGCGCGTGTGGCTCCGCCAGGTGATCGAATCGGGCGAGCATCGCAAGCCGCTCACGACGGAACAAAAGCGCAAATTGCTCGCGCGCCTGACCGCGGTCGAAACGCTCGAGCGGTTCCTGCACAAGGCGTATTTGGGCCAGAAGCGGTTCTCGATCGAAGGGCTCGACGTCCTCGTGCCGATGCTCGATGAGACGATCGAGCGGGCCGGCGCGAGCGGCGCCCGACGCCTCGTGCTCGGTATGGCGCACCGCGGCCGGCTCAATGTGCTCGCGCACATCGTGGGGCTCCCCTACGAGACGATCTTCGCGGAGTTCGAGGGCGGCCGGCACGTAGAGGAAACCCTCACGCCGGAGGGCGGTACGGGTGATGTGAAGTACCACCACGGCGCCGACGGCGTGTATCAAACGGCCGCCGGCAAGCCGGTGAACATCACGCTCACGCCGAACCCGAGTCATCTCGAGGCGGTGAATCCCGTCGTGGAGGGCCGGGCGCGGGCAAATCAGACGAATCGTCGGGGCAAGGAGGCGATCCACGACGGGTCGGTGGCGCTTCCGGTGCTGATCCACGGCGACGCGTCGTTCGCGGCTCAGGGCGTGGTGGCGGAGACGTTCAATCTCGCGCGCCTCAAGGGCTACACCACGGGCGGCACGATCCACCTGATCGCGAACAACCAGCTCGGCTTCACCACGGATCCCAAGGAAGGGCGCTCCACGGATTACTCGAGCGACCTTGCCAAGGGGTTCGACGCGCCGATCATTCACGTGAACGCGGACGATCCGGAGGCATGCCTTGCGGCGGCGCGCCTCGCCATGATGTATCGCGACAAGTTCCACGGTGAGGTCGTGATCGATGTGGTGGGCTATCGCCGGCACGGCCACAACGAAGGCGACGAACCTGCCTACACCCAGCCGCTGATGTACGAGCGGATCAAGCAGACTCCCACGGCGCGCCAACGCTACGCGGACCAATTGGTGCGCGAAGGCGTGCTGCAAGAGTCGCAAGCCGCGGCGGAAGCCGACCAGATGTACCAGCGCCTCACCGACATTCAGCAGTCGCTCAAGGCGCATCTGCGCGAAGAGGGAGCGGGCGAGGAGCCCCAGCGGATCTCCGGCGCACAAACGGCGCCCCCCGAGCCCGAGACGGCAGTCGCCGCGCCGCTCCTCACGACGTTGAACGGGCAGCTCCTCCAGGTTCCGGACGGCTTCACGGCCATCCCGAAGCTGCTGAAGCAGCTCGAGCGGCGCCGCCCCGCGTTGAAAGAAGGTCAGATCGAGTGGGCCCACGCGGAAGCCTTGGCGTTCGCGTCTCTCCTGGGCGAGGGCACCGCGATCCGGCTCACCGGACAGGACACGGAGCGCGGCACGTTCAGCCAGCGTCACCTCGTGCTGCACGACGCGACGGACGGGCGTCGCTATGCCCCGATCCAGAACCTCCCGGGCGCGCGCGCTCCGTTCGAGCTCCACAACAGCCCGCTCTCCGAGTTCGCCTGCCTCGGCTTCGAGTACGGGTACGCCGCCGCCGCGCCCGAAACGCTCGTGCTGTGGGAAGCGCAATACGGCGATTTCACGAACGGCGGTGAAGTGATCATCGATCAGTTCATCATCGCCGGGCTCGCCAAGTGGGGCCAGACGTCGCGGCTCACACTGCTGCTGCCGCACGGCTATGAAGGCCAGGGACCGGAGCATTCGAGCGCCCGGATCGAGCGCTTCCTCGCGCTCGGCGCGGAAGGGAACATCCGGATCGCGAACTGCACCACGCCGGCGCAGTACTTCCATCTGTTGCGACGTCAGGCGCGGCACGCGGAGCTCCGTCCGCTCGTGCTGTTCACACCGAAGAGCCTGCTGCGGCTCCCCCAGGCAAGCTCGAAGCTCGAGGAGTTGACGGGCGGGCGGTTCCAGCCGGTGCTCGACGATCGCACGGCCGCGAAAAGCCGCGACGGCGTGCGCCGCCTGATCCTGTGCAGTGGCAAGGTCTACTATGACTTGACACTCGCGCCCGCGCGGGCACAGGCCGGCCACGTAGCCATTGGACGCGTGGAGCTGATGTATCCCTTCCCACGGGAAGAGCTGGCCACCTTGGTAAGGGGCTATCCCAACCTGCAGGAGATCGTGTGGGTTCAGGAAGAGCCGCGCAATATGGGACCGCAAAAGTTCATGTTGCCCCAGCTGCGCGAGCTCGTGCCACCGGCCATCACGTTGCAGGCCATTGCCCGCCCCGAGCGCTCGAGCCCGGCGGAAGGCTACCCCGCCGCGCACCAAGTGGAGCAGGCGCGGATCATCGCGGCGGCGTTCGCCGCCTGATGCGAGCCGCCCTCCCACTCCTTCTCGGCGTTTCCCTCCTCTCGGGTGACGGGCATTGGTCCACGGCCGCGCCCCTCCCCGAGCCGATTCAGGAACTGTCCGCCGCCGTGCTGCACGGCAAGATCTACGTCGCCGGAGGGATAGACGGCTCCAGCCGGCCGACGGCGGCCGTGTACCGCTACGACCCCGCTGGGAATCGCTGGGAACGGATCGCCGACCTTCCCCTCCCGCGCCACCACATGCCCCTCGCCGTCGCCGGCGATACGCTCTACGCGGTAGGAGGGCTGGCGGAGCGGACCTTCGTGCCCGTGAACACGCTCTGGCTCTACCGAGAGAACGGAAACCGCTGGGAGCCGCGTGCCAATCTGCCCGCGCCACGCGGAGCCTCCGCGGTAGGGGTCGTGAACAGCAAGCTCATCGTCGTCGGCGGCTGGAGCGCCGGCAGGCGGCTCATCGCCGCAACCGCGATCTACGATCCTGCGACCGATCACTGGCGCGACGCGGCGCCGATCCCCACGCCGCGTGATCATCTCGCCGCGGCAGCGGTGGACGGCGTGCTGTACGCGATCGGCGGGCGGCCGTTCGACTCCGGGCGGAATTACGACCTGGTAGAGGCCTACGATCCGGCGACCGATCGCTGGACTCGGCGGGCTCCGATGCCGAGCCGGCGGGGCGGGCTCGCGGCGGCGGTCGTCGCTGGAAAGATCGACGTCGTGGGTGGCGAGGCTCGGCGCGCGGTCTTCGCGAACCACGAGGTGTACGACCCCGGCACCGATCGCTGGGCGACCGCCCCTGCTCTTCCCACCGCGCGACACGGGCTCGCGGCCGCCGCGGTCGGGGACAAGCTCTACGTCATCGGCGGCGGGCCTAGACCCAACTTCGCGCAGACCGACGCCGTCGACGTGTTCACACCGTAGCCAACCGCAGGCCACCGCGGGCCGCTTCGAGCGCCCGCTCGTAGCTCGGACCACCCACCAGCGCTTTCAACCGCCCACTCACCGGGACCACCATGGGTGCGGGCCGCCAGGGGACCGGCTCTCCGGTTTCCGCGTCCACGACCAGTCCGTCGGCGATGGCCCGATCCGCGTCGGCGAGGCTCATCCCCGCTACGGCTTCGCGGAGCGCCTCGAAGCGCGCCTGATCCTCCGGCTCGAGAAAGCGCAGGCGGTGCTGGCCGAGCGCGGCGGTGTAATAATGCGCTGGCTCGAACACCACCCCGTCCAGGTCGAGCGTCTCGCAGATCACGAGTAGCCACGCCGCCACCTCGCCGAGCATCCCGAGGCCCGGATGCTCCTGTCCCGGTAAGGGCGCGAAGCGACCTCCGAACGCGATACGGGGGTTTTGGAGCAACAGCCACTCGACGTACAGCACCTCCATCCCCGGTACCACGCGCCGATTGCGTTTCACCCGCAGCTCCATGACCAGATCGCGCCGTTCAGCGTCGCCGTACACGCGGATTGTCTCTCCCGCGGCGAGCGCGCGCCCGAATGCGACGTCCAAGACCGGGTGCTTGAAGCCGCGGTCGCGCAGCTGCTTGAAGAACCCCAGCCGCTCGAGCAGCAGCTCGAGCCCGTGGGAAGAGTAGTGCCCCAGCACGCGCGGCTCCGCGGCGACGCCATGCCCGATTTCCACCAGGTCGGCTTCGGTGAGGGCCCACTCGGATTCCTTGCCGAGGCGGGGCGTCGCCGCGTGCTCCGTGAACTCACGCGCGATCGGCCGGAACCGGCCGAGCGCGAGCTCCATGTCGTCGGGGGGCTCCTCCACGCGTCCCGAAATGAGCCAGCCGAAGAATCGCGCCGAATAGCGCCACGCGCTGGGACCATAGCCGCCACCCGGGACGATCACGAGCGGCGTGCGATGGCGCCTGCCGTCGCCGCGTACCGACTCCACCACGAACCGATCGCGCTCGAGCATGCCCGCCGGCGTGACGCGCCAGTCCCCCAGGCGATCGTCCGCCGCGGGATCGCAGCCGGCGATGTACACGACGAGTCCGGGTCGATGCGTGGCGAGCACGGGTGGCAGCGCCTCGCGCAGGGCGTCGAGATACACGGCGTCCGTCACGGCCTCGCCGAGAGCGATGCTCGTCGCCGCCACCGCGGGAGCGTCGTCCCAGGTGTGATTATGGATAGAGAACGTGTGCACCGTCGCGTCCGCCGCGAATACGGCTCGCGTGCCGTTGCCGTCGTGCACGTCGAGATCGATCACCAGCACCGGCTCGCGGAATCCGCGGGCGCGGAGCCGGCGGATCGCCACCGCGACGTCATTGAAAACGCAGAAGCCCATCCCCCGCGCCGGCCCGGCGTGGTGGAGTCCTCCCTTCAGGTTGACGGCAATCGGCGGAATGCCGCCCGGTCGGCCGAGCCCGAGGGCGAGCCGCGTGGCCTGGATGGTCCCGCCCACGGAGAGCCGCTGCAGGTCGATGATCGACTGCGCGTCTTCCGGCCGCACCGGTGAGCCGAAGATGCCGGTCAGGGTCGCGGGATCCTGAATCGACTCGAGATACGCGGGCGTGTGGACGCGCAGCAGGTTTTCGAGTGACGCGGGAATGGGCCGTGACACATCGCGCCGGCGGATCAGCCGCCGATCGAGCAGGAACGCGAGAATCTCGTCGGCCCGGGCGGGATCGATGGGAACGCCAGAAACGGTGCGGGCGTAGGCCGCATGATAGACGAATACCGCGGCCGGCCGCGCGAACGAGAACCGTAGGCGATGAAGGACGCCCCGCATGAGGCTAAGTTTACGTCATGGTGGAAGCGCTCGTCGTCACCCGGTACGTGGTGTTCGCCGCCTTCGGCGTGAGCGTCCTGGTGGCGCTCGCATCGTGGCTGGTGCGCACCCGCCGGATCTCGCCGTTCGGGTTTCCGGGCCGCGCGCTGCGGGCCATGAGCGAGCCGCTCATTCAGCCGGTGGAGCGGCGCCTGGTGCGCGCCGGCGGCAATCCGGTCAACGCCGGCTGGTGGCTGGTCGTCGGCGTGGCCGGCGCCGGGGTGCTGCTGATCGCGGCCTTGAACTGGTTGTCCGGCGCGGCATACGAGTTGATCCTTTCGTTCTCGGGCGGTTTCCGCGCCGGGGCGGAGTTCCTGATCGAGGTAGCCTACAAGATCCTGGTCGCGGCGCTCTTCGTCCGCGTGATCTTCGGATGGCTCGGATACCATCGGTACACGCGTTGGCTGCGGCCGGTGTACTTCTTGACCGACTGGGTGGTGGAGCCGATTCGCCGCGTGCTTCCGCCCATGGGTCAGCTCGACTGGAGTCCGCTCGTCGCTTGGCTGGTCCTGATGCTCCTGGAGCGAATCCTTTTGTTAGGCCTGAGACTCTGATGGCCGCGGCGACACTCAGGCGCTTTGATCGACCGGACGAGACCCGGCGGTTCGAGAAGGGAACGTTCGATCTCGTGAAGATCGGGGGCGTGACGGTCGGACGTGCGAGCTACGAGCCGGGGTGGAAATGGTCCACCCACGTGGGGCCGACCGCGGGAACCAAGAGCTGCCAGGTGGAGCACGTGGGCCTCGTGGTGTCGGGGCGTTGCCGAGTGGTGATGGACGATGGCCGAGCGTTTTCCCTCGGCCCTGGTGATCTCTTCCACATCGCGCCCGGGCACGATAGCTGGGTCGAGGGCAACGAGCCGTACGTGTCGCTCCACTTCCTGGGCGCCGACCGGTACGCCAAATGAGGCTCCTCAAGGCGCTCATCAACCTGATCGTCGGCACTCTGGTCGGCGCCCTGGGAAATCAGCTGTTCGGCGCCTGGGGGCTGGTGCTCGGGTTCATCGCAGGGGGCGTGGCCGCATGGTGGGTAGCGCGACGTCTATTCGAGTGACACCCGGTTCCCCGCCTTGAACACGCGAAACAGATAGTAGAGCGAGGGTAGCAGGACCACGGCGCCAAGCACCAGGGCGGCGAGCGCGAGCCGCAGGGTCGCTGGCGGGCCGGCCGCGGCGGCCACCGTCAGATCCGGCGGCAGGATGTACGGACGCTGGCCCAGCGCCCAGCCCCACAGGATGAGCGACACCTGCGCCGCGGCGGCCGCGCGCGCCAGGCGCCAGCGGCGGTACCAGAGCGCGGCGAGGGCCGTGACCGCGGCCGCGCCCGTGAGCAGGTGCAGCGGCACCGCCCATGACGCGAAGACCAGGGCCCTTCGCACCGCCGTGGGAGACAGCAGGAGCGCAGACAAGGCGACACCAAAGAGCGCGACGCCGGACGCGAGCGCTCGCCGGCGGAAATCCTCCCGTAGCTCCCGCTCCTCCCCCTCCATGGTCAGATAGACGGCCGCAAGAAATGCGAACGCCACCAGCGCGAACGCGCCTACCGAGAGAGCGAAGGGATTGAGCCACGGTGCGACGTACGTGGCATAGAACGCGTCTCCCGTTCCCGCAGCGCGATCCGCCAGCGCGCCCGATGCGATCGCGCCTACCGTCGTGCCGAGCAGCAACGGGGTGATGAGGCTCGCCACCGCGAACACAACCCCCCAGTGCCGTTGCTCCTGATCCCCATGCCCGCCGCCACCGTACCGCCAGAACGTGAACGCCGAACCGCGCAGCACAATGCCGATCAGCACCAGAGATAAGGGGATGTGTAACAGCGTGCCGAGCCGAGCAAACGCGGGAGGGAAGCAGGTGAAGAGCAGTACGAGCGCAAGAATCAGCCAGACGTGGTTCGCTTCCCAGACGGGACCGATCGCCTCGGCGATGAGTTCGCGTTGCCGTTCCTTGCGCGGACCGGTCGCGAGCAGGTCCCAGGCGCCACCCCCGAAGTCCGCGCCGCCGAGCAGCGCGTAGGCGTTGAGCGCGAGGAAAATGACCCCGGCCAGCACGTCCGCGAGCGTCACGTACCGCTCCCTGACCGCATGTAGAAGCCTCTCCACTCCGGCATCGTGGGACTCCGCAGGATTTGCCGATACAGGAGCCAGACCACGATCACCCCGAGGAAGCAATACAGGAGCGTGAACGTGAGAAATGGCACGACGAGGCCTGGCATGGGTGTGACGGCATCCGACGTCCGCAGCACGCCGTAGATCACCCACGGCTGCCGCCCCAGCTCCGTGACCATCCACCCCGCTTCCACCGCGATGAAACCCATCGGCGTGGCGAACGCGATGGCCCGCATGAGCCAGCGGTGGTGCGCGAGGTCGCGCCGGCGCCAGGCGAGCCATCCCACCCAGAGCGAGACGAGCGCGAGGTAGGTGCCGAGCGCCACCATCACCTGAAACGAGAGGTGGACGGCGGGGACGTTGGGCCAGTCATCGCGCGGGACGGCGTCGAGTCCCTTCACCACCGCGTGCGGATCGTGGAAGGCCAGGAGCGAAAGGGCGTACGGGATCTGGACCGCGAAGCGAGTCACGTGCGCGTCGACATCGGGCCACCCGCCGAGCGTGAGGGGCGCGCTGGCCTCCGTGCTGAACACCGCCTCGGCCGCCGCAAGCTTCACCGGCTGATGGACGGCGATGTGGCGCGCGGCTAGGTCGCCCGATAACGGCTGCAGCACCGCTGCGGGAGCCCCGACCATGAGCGCGATCTGAAGCGCGCGCCGATGAAACGCGTTTGCCGGATCCCTGAGAAGAAGCACGGCGTGGATCCCCGCCACGGCGAAGCCCGTCGCGGCATAGGCCGCCAGCGTCATGTGAATCGTCTGCGACACGGCCGCCGCGTTACCCATCGCGGCAATCGGATCCACGTTCACGGCACGGCCGTCCACGAGCTCGAAGCCCGCCGGCGCGTTCATCCAGGCATTCGCGATCACCACGAAGATGCCCGACGCGGCGCCGCTGACGGCCACGCCCACGCCCGCCCAGAGGTGCGCTCGAGGCGAAATCCGGTCCCAGCCGTACAGGTAGATGCCGAGAAAAATCGCCTCCGTGAAGAAGGCAAAACCCTCGAGCGAGAACGGCATCCCGATGATCGCGCCGGCGAACTCCATGAAGCGGGGCCACAACAGGCCAAGCTCGAACGACAGCACCGTCCCGGACACCGCGCCTACCGCGAAGAGGGTTGCCGTCCCTTTGGCCCAGCGCTTGGCGAGATCGAGATAGATGTCGTGGCCGGTCACCTGCCAACGCCGCTCGGCCAACACCATCATGAGCGGCATGGCGATGCCGACCACCGCGAACACGATGTGAAACGCGAGCGAGATGCCCATCTGGGAGCGGGCGGCGAGGAGATCGGACATTAGAGGCAAGATGGGGGAGGTTTGGGAGGTTGGGAAAGGTTGGAGGAGGTTGAATCGCCACGGAACAACCTCCCCTAAGCTCCCGAACCTCCTCTAACCTCCCCCAACCTTCCCCTCCAGGCTAGATTGCATCCAACAACTGTCTCTCCCGTGGCGATTTGTCGGCGTATTGCGGCCACGTTAAACAAGTCGCTAAAAAGCCAGCCCGTTTGGCGACTGCTTGGCCGAACGGGCCTTCGATTTTACGGATGATGGATAACGGATGACGATCACTCTGCGCGATCTGCTCGCCGACGGCAAAGTCCACGTGCTCGATGGGGCGATGGGCACGATGCTGTACGCCAAGGGCTTTTTCCTGAATGTGTGCTACGACGAGCTGAACCTGAAGCAGCCCAAGCTCGTGCAGGAGGTGCACGAGGAGTACGTGCGTGCCGGCGCCGAGATCCTCGAGACGAATACCTTCGGCGCGAATCCCCTGAAGCTCGGGAGCTATGGGCTCGCGGACGAGACGGAGAAGATCAACCAGGCCGCTGCGGAGCTGGCGCGCCGCGCGTCCGCCGGTCGCGCCAGCGTGGTGGGGGCGATCGGACCCCTGGGCGTGCGGATCGAGCCGTTCGGCCCCACCTCGCGCGACGAAGCGTGTGGACACTTCCGGCGCCAGGCGCGTGGGCTGATCGCGGGCGGCGTGGACGGGTTCATTCTCGAGACCTTCTCGGACGTGAACGAGATCCACGAGGCGCTGCGCGCGGTGCGGAGCGTCTCCGACCTTCCGGTGATCGCCCAGATGACGATCGGTGACGATGGGCTCACCCATTACGGCACGGGGCCCGAAACCTTCGCGAAGCAGCTCACCGATTGGGGCGCCGACGCCGTGGGCGTCAACTGCTCCGTCGGCCCCGCTGGAGTGCTCGAAGCGGTCGAGAAGCTCGTCAAGGCCACCGACCGCCCCATCTCGGCGGTGCCGAACGCCGGGCTCCCCAAGGACGTGGGCGACCGAAAGATCTACCTCGCGTCTCCGGAATACATGGCGAGCTACGCGCGACGGATGATCGAATCGGGCGCGCGTATCGTTGGCGGCTGCTGCGGCACCACGCCTGAGCACATCAAGAAGATCCGCGACTACGTGGCGAGCGTCGTGCCCCGGCACCAGCCGGTGGTCGTCTCGCGCGAGGCGGTCGCGGCACCGGCGGGGGTTGCCGCGGTGCCGTTGGCCGAACGCTCCCCCTGGGGGAAGAAGCTCGCCGCCGGTCAGCTGGTTACGAGCGTGGAGATCGTCCCGCCGCGCGGCGTCGATCCCGCGCCGATGCTCGCGCAGTGCCGTGCCTTGAAGGCCGCCGGCGTGGACGCCGTGAACGTGCCCGACGGGCCGCGCGCGCAGAGCCGGATGGGCGTCCTGCCTTCGGCGATGCTGATTCAGCGCGAGGTGGGGATCGATACCGTGATTCACTACTGTTGCCGCGACCGCAACCTGCTCGGCATGCTGTCGGACATTCTGGGCGCGCACGCGGCGGGCCTGCGGAACATCCTCATCATCACGGGCGACCCTCCGAAGATGGGGCCGTATCCCGAGGCGACGGCGGTGTTCGATATCGACTCCATCGGCCTCACGAACCTCGTGTACCGGCTGAACCACGGGCTCGACCCGGGCAACAACCCGATCGGCGCGCCCACCAAGTGGGTGATCGGCGTCGGGGTGAACCCGGGGGCCGTGGACCTGGACCGCGAGCTGTCGCGCTTCGCCTGGAAGGTCGATGCAGGCGCCGAGTTCGCAGTGACGCAGCCGGTGTTCGATCCGCGCCAACTCGAGCAATTCCTGAAACGGGTCGAGCAGTTCAAGATCCCGATCGTGGCGGGCATCTGGCCGCTCATCTCGCTCCGAAACGCGGAGTTTCTCGCGAACGAAGTCCCCGGAGTGTCGGTGCCCGACGCGGTGCTCGCCCGGATGCGGCAGGCGCAGGACAAAGGCAAAGAGGCGGCCCTGGCCGAGGGCGTGAAGATCGCGCGGGAGATGTTTCAGCAGGTGAAGGACACGGTACAGGGCGTCCAGGTCAGCGCGCCGTTCGGGAAAGTGGAAGTCGCGTTGGAGGTGTTCGGGTGAGCTCGGACGCTTTCCTGCAAGCCGCGGTGGAGGAAGCCGAGCTCGGTCTCCGTGAGGGAGGAATCCCGATCGGCTCCGTGGTGGTGCACGGCGGCCGGATCATCGGCCGCGGTCACAACCGGCGTGTGCAGCGGGGGAGCGTCGTGCTCCACGGCGAGATGGACGCGCTCGAGAACGCCGGTCGCCAACCGGCGGCCGTCTATCGCGAAGCGACTCTCTACACGACCTTGTCGCCGTGCGCGATGTGCAGCGGAGCGATCCTCCTCTACGGCATCCCCCGAGTCGTCATCGGTGAGAATCGCACGTTCGTCGGAGAGGAGCAGCTGTTGCGCTCTCGGGGGGTCGAGCTTGCCGTGATGCAGGATCAGAGGTGTATTCGCTTGATGGAGGGGTTCATCTCGGCTCACGCTGCGCTGTGGAACGAAGATATCGGGGAATAGCTCGATGTTCGTCGGTCACTATGGTGTGAGCTTCGCCGTCAAGCGCGGCGACAAGACGATCCCGCTGTGGGTGCTGTTCGTCGCCGTCCAGCTGCTCGATGTGTTCTGGGGCGCGTTCGTCCTCTTCGGCATCGAGCGTGTGCGCATCGTCCCGGGCATCACCGCCTCAAATCCGCTCGATCTCTACTACATGCCCTACACCCACAGCCTCGTGGCCGCAGTGCTGTGGTCGCTCGGCGCCTACGTCTCCTACCGGCTGATTCGTCGCTTCGGCGCGTCACATCGGGCCGCGTTGCTCGTGGCGATCGCCGTCTTCTCGCACTGGGTGTTGGACTTCATCGTCCATCGGCCCGACCTGCCGCTGTACGACGACTACCCCAAGGTCGGGCTCGGCCTCTGGAATTACCCTGCCCCGGCCTTCCTGCTCGAGATCGCCGTACTGTTCGGGGGGATGTTCCTCTACCTGCGGTCCACCACCGCCACCCCCCTCACCGACCGGCTGGGACGCTTCGGGATGCCCGTCTTCGGAGTGTTGATGCTCATCGTCCAGGCGATGGCGTTCTTCGGCGCGCCGCCACCGAGCGCTGCCGTGGCGGCGATCGAGGCGCTCGTGTTCTACGCCGCCTTTGCCGCGGTCGCCGCCCGGCTCGAGCGACGCCGGACCTAGGGACCCACCGCGTGCCCGAAGCGCTCGAAGGCCTGCTCCCGATCGCTGTGGCCGCGTTACTAGTGGGCGCCGCGTTCGTCATCTCCCGCGCGGTCGTGCCGTTCATCGGCTGGCGGCGCGGCGCGATCCGGTTCCGGAGCGAGCCCATCCCGGATGCCTGGCGAGACATCGTCGCACGAAACGTCCCGGTGGCGAGCAGTCTCTCGGACGACGAGCGCGAGCGTCTGCTGCGTCTCGCCCAGGTCTTCGTGCATGACAAGCCCTTCGAAGGCTGTGGAGGACTCGAAATCACGGAGGAGATGCGGGTGACGATCGCGGCCCACGCCTGCCTGCTGCTGCTGCACCTCGAGGGCCCCTGTTATCCCACGGTCCGTCGTATCCTCGTCTATCCCAGCGCGTTTGTGCCGAAGATCGCGCTGCCGATCCATTACATGGGTGTCGTCCCCCCGCCAACCCTTGAAGCCGGTGAAGCGTGGCGCAACGGAGTGGTGGTCCTGTCGTGGGACAACGTGCAACGCGGCGCGGCCAACCCGGCGGACGGCGACGACGTAGTACTGCATGAGTTCGCCCACGCACTCGACCACGAAGACGGAGACGCGAGGGGCACGCCCGTGTTCGAGTCTCCATCCCTGGTGCGATCCTGGGCTGGGGTCCTGTCGGCGCGCTTCAAGCAGTTGCGGCAAGACGTGGATGAGGGTCGATCCACTGTGCTCGACGCGTACGGGGCCAAGAACCCGGCCGAATTCTTCGCGGTCGCGACGGAGACATTCTTCGAGAAACCCGAGCAGCTCAAGGACTCCGAGCCAGACTTGTATGACCAGCTGCGGCAGTTCTACCATCAGGATCCGGCGAGCCGTGGCAGCCGCCCCGGCACGGGATGAGGAGAGAACCCTGCTTGTGCCGGCGGCCTCACCCGTTCATACTCCACGTTCGCGTGCGGATTACCCTGATCGGAGGCAGGATGATGCGTACCGTGTTTTGCGCTGCGCTGATCGTCAGCGCATGCGCTCCCGGCGATCGGTCGCGCCAGTCTGCCCCCGCGGGCCCGGCTCAGAAATACGCGGGAACCTGGGAGGGGCGCTCCTTTCGCAGCGCGTCCGACACCGGCACACCGATTCGAATCGTGGCCCACGTGGCGCAGGACGGAACGCTACGCGCGACGCTCATGTTCACCACCGTCCAGGCGCCACCCATCCCGATCCGTGCGCGCGAGGTCAGCGACACGGCCCTGGTGAACGAGATCGGGCCGTACCACAGTCCGACGGCGAACGCCGATGTCGTCACGCGGACCACGGGCAAGCTGCGTGGCGACTCCCTGAACGGCACATTTGAGATGCGCCCGGCCGCCGGCGGCAAAGCCATCATGACCGGAACCTTCCGCACCGCACGCGTCACGCCGTGAGGCTGTGAGCGCCGCCGAGCAGCGCGCCGCCCCCCGGCGCGCGCTGACCGTGGCGCTCGCGGTGTACGGCGCGTACCTCCTCTTTCAACCCGGCCACTACAGCTGGCTCGACAGCCTCGATCTCGCGATCCACGAGTTCGGGCACCCGCTGTTCCGAATCTTCGGCGAGTTCATCGGCTTCCTGGGTGGGACGCTGATGCAGCTCATCATGCCCGCCGCGTTCGTGACGTATTTCTGGCGACGCGGCGATCGGCACGCGGCCACCGTCGCGTTGTGGTGGGTCGCGCAGAATCTTTGGAACATTTCCATCTATATCCAGGACGCCCAAGCGCAGGAATTGCCCCTGGTCGGCGGGGGCGAGCACGACTGGACCTACCTGCTCGGCCGGCTCGGCCTCCTGAATCATGATCGGCTCATCGGTGGGGTCGTGCGCGTCGCCGGCGCGGTGACATACGCGTGGTCCTGCCTCAGGGGATGGACCTACGCTGGCGGCGAGAACGCGTCGTCGTAGCTTAGCTCCGACTCCAAAGGAGCCTTCATGCCGACCGCCAACGTAAACATCCTCGCCGTCCTCGTCGCCACCGTGCTGACGTTCGTGCTCGGGATGGCGTGGTATTCCCCGGCCCTGTTCGCCCGACAGTGGATGGCCGCCCAGGGCTACACGCCCGAGAAGCTCGAGGAGATGAAGCGAAGGGGCGTGACGCGGGCCTACGCCGTGTCCGTGCTCTCCAACCTGGTGACCGCCTATGTGATCGCGCTGCTGGCGTCCTACACGAGCTCCACGACGCTCGCACAGGGCCTGTGGCTCGGCTTTCTCTCGTGGCTCGGCTTCGCCGCGACGATCGGCCTCACCGCCAACATGTTTTCCGAGAAG
>Ga0247667_1000084_pt1 | contig 55202 bp, 44 predicted proteins | sample CNK08_metaG_FD_183027 | JGI IMG/M metagenome (GOLD analysis project Ga0247667, IMG submission 183027) | Soil microbial communities from Purdue University Martell Research Forest, Indiana, United States - CNK08 | ecosystem: Environmental > Terrestrial > Soil > Temperate forest > Bulk soil... | reverse complement strand
CCCCCCATCGGCATCTTCGACAACGCACGTCACGATAGTGCCGCCGTGCGGGCCACGGCGGATATCCAGTTTGCCACCGATTACGCTGGCACGATACCGCATGATGTGCAGCCCCATGTCGGCATCATCCACCTTCCGGCGGTTGATGCCGACGCCGTCGTCCTTGATCGTCAAGGTAACGCGATCGCCTTCCCCGGTTAAGTGGATATGGATGTGTTTCCCCTGGCTGTGTTTCACCGCATTAAATACGGCTTCCTGGGCAATGCGGTAGAGATGGCGCGATACACTCTCGTTGCGAATCTGCAGAGACATCTCGCCTTTGCAGTCGCAGGTGATCTGAAATAATCTCTCGGTGTTCAACGCCAACTTCTGTAGCGCGGGGACGATGCCCTGGGTCTTCAATTCGACGGGGAACAACCCCTTGGCCAAATCGCGCGTTTGTGTGACGGCTTCTTTGATGCGGCTGGTGACTTTGGCCGCCAGCGCCGCTGCCTCGGGCAGCGCGTTGGCTGCCAGGCGATCTTCCAACGATTCACTCATGAAACCGATGCCCGTGAGATGTTGTCCCAGGCCGTCGTGCAAATCGCGCCCGATGCGTTGCTGTTCGGTTTCACTGATATCCAGCACCGCCTTCTCCAGCCTTTTGCGTTCCGTGACGTCTTCGATCGCCAGCAGAATCATGTGTGTGTCTTCCCTGTCCCGCTGCAGGCGGCGCGCGTTCAATAGCATAATCCGCCGCCCGATCTTCGGGAACACGTGGTCCACCTCGAAGTCCGTGAAGTGCAAGTTCCTGGGCAGAATGTCTTCCAGGAGTTCCCGCAACGACGCGATGTTCCATTGTTTGCCACCGAGATCATAGATAAACTTCCCCTCGGTTTCTTCCTTGGTAACGTGAAAAAGCCGATGGAAGGCCCGGTTCGACGCCTGGACGCGCAGGCGCTGATTGAGCACCACCAACGGTTCACGAACGGTTTCCACGATGGCATTCGCAAAATCGCGGGCCGCCTCGGCCTCCTGGAGACTGCGCTTGAGCGGGTCGATGTCCAGCAACTTGATCACCGCGCCATCGATCTTGTTCTCGGTCGTCCGGTACGGCCGAATGCGCAACAGATACCAGTGACCGTCGCGATCCTGCACCTCGCGGGTCTTCACGCTGAGCGAGTCAATCGACTCGGCAATCATCCGCCCCAGGTACGGCACATCGATGGGCAGCCGCAAATCCGTCACCAATCGACCGATATCCGTGGGCACCACATGCAACACTTTCTCCGCGGCCGGCGTAATCCGCCGCACCCGTAAATCGGGACCAAGCATGAGAATCGGCAGGTTGACGCTTGTGAGTAAATTGATCAGATCGTTGTTACTCTGGCCCAATTCAGTATTGCGATTCTGCAGCTCCTCATTGACGGTGGTCAGCTCTTCGTTGGTGCTTTGCAACTCTTCCTTGGCCGTCTCCAGTTCCTCATTCGTCGATTGCAATTCTTCGTTGCTCGACTGGATTTCCTCGTTAGCGGCCTTGAGTTCCTCGTTGGCGTCCTCCAATTCTTCGACCGCCGATTGCATATGTTCCTTGGTGGCCGTTAGTTCCTGCTCCAACCGCACGGTCGTCTTCTCCAACTTCTCCGCTCTCCCAGTACGCACCCCGGTAACAACCTCTTCAGGCGGACGATGACCGTCACCGTCTTCAAAGAGAACGAGGAAATACCGTTCCCGTGTACCGTTGGATTTGATCGGCACCACTTCAATATTGACGTCGCGTGAGCCTCCATTTGATTTGACGCGCAACCCTTCGCGCCGAATCGATACGCCCCGCCTCCGCGCCTTGTGAACAGCGGTGCGCAATTCCATGAACAGCCCTTCGCGCGCCATCTTCAACAGGTTGAGGCTGGCCGAACCTGGCGCCGGCTCCAGATACAAACCCGTGTGACCGCGAAATTGCAGGATCTCCATGTCTCCGTTGATCAGCACGGTGGCCGGCGCAAAGCGACCCAGCAAAATCCGATCTGCCTCCCGCTGTATGTCAACCGTCCCCACTTCAATGGCCGGCTTGCGAGGCGTTGCCGCCTCGCTGACAGGATAATCGCCTGGCGAAAAGTCGACCACCGGCCGCGTCGCCGTGGCGCGCTTCACGTAGATCCGGTGCTTTCGATCCACGGGCCCAAAGAGTTGCTCGAAGCCGGTGGTCGTCTCGGACCCACCCAGGAAGAGGAATCCATTCGGTCTGAGCGCATAATGAAAAGTCGGGATCACCCGCTTCTGTAGCAGCGGGTTGAGGTAAATCAACACGTTGCGGCAACTGATGAGGTCGAGGTTCGAAAAAGGCGGGTCCTTGGCGACGTTTTGTTTCGCCAGGATGCACAGCTCCCGAACAACCTTGCTGATTTGGTAGCCGCCCGGCACCCTGGCGAAGTAGCGACGTAGCCTCGGGTATGACACCTCGGTGACGATATTCTCCGGGAAGAGGCCGGATCGCGCCTTAGCCAGCGCCCGCTCGCTGATGTCCGTGGCAAAAATCTGGATCGGTATATTGCCGGCCCGGTCACCGAGGTATTCCAGCAGCAAAATTGCCAGGGAATAGACCTCCTCACCCGTCGAACAGCCCGGCACCCAGATACGGATCGCATCACTGTTGCGCCGTCCGTTGATGATGTTTGGGAAGACTTTTTTCTTCAGCATGTTAAAGGCGCCGGCGTCGCGGAAAAACCCCGTTACACTGATGAGCAAATCCTCATACAGGGTTTCCACTTCTTCCGGATGATGATCGAGGTACGTGGCGTATTGCTCCAGCTTGTGTAGTCGATGCACCGCCATGCGCCGCAGGATGCGCCGCCGGATCGTGTTCGGTTTGTAATGGGTGAAATCCACTCCCGCGACGGACCGCAACAAACGGAAGATGTGGTTCAGTTCATTGCTCATATCCTCTCCCGCCACAACCGCCTTCACGGGGTGGGGGTGATTGATGTAAGGATGGCGGCTGATTCGCACCAACTCATTCGCAATGGCCAGCGGTGATGCCACGAAATCCACGCAACCCGTCGCCACTGCGGCGCGCGGCATCCCATCGTATTTCGCCGACTTCTCATCCTGCGCAAACGTGATGCCACCCTCGGCCCGGATCGCTTTCATTCCCTCCGCTCCATCCGTGGCCGTGCCGGACAGAATCACGCCGATGCAGCTCCGTCCACATTCCTTGGCCAGCGACCGCAGGAAAGCATCGACGGGCATATTGTGGGTCTGCCCCTTGGCGCGCGGAGTCAACTTCAACACGCGGCCGGCCATGGCGATGCTCTTGTTGGGCGGGATGACATAGACATGGTTGGGCTTCACCGCCATCCGATTGCGCGCCTCGAAAACCGGCAACCGGGTCGCGCGCGACAACAGTTCCGCCAGTTGGCTCGCATGCGTGGGATCGAGGTGCTGCACGAACACGAAGCCCATACCCGTGTTGAGCGGCAGCTTCTCCAGCATCTGACGAAAGGCTTCCAGCCCGCCCGCCGATGCGCCGACGCCGACGATGGGAAACGTCCTGCTCTTGGTTCGTCTTCGATTTCTTGCCATACCCGCGCCTGCCCTACATCGGACCAGACCCTCGGATTGGGAGCCTAAAAGAAGCATAGGTTGTGGGCGTGCTTTACACAAATCAAAAGAGGCGCGGGTGGTCGTTGAGGGGGAGGTGGGCGGGCAGGGTCGTTCGGCGGGGCGGCGAACCTTGCCCCGACCACGAGCCACTCGATATATATTCGTCACCAAAAGCACATCCTGCCGCGCACGAAGAGATCGCGACCATGGACTCTTCCCGCGCCGCCCTGGGGTCGGCGGAGGAATGTTACGCCGCTGTCTCTTGCAAGCTCGATTCGCTTTCGGAAACCACGTTCCGATCCTGCCGGGATTTCCATTGCGCCGCATCACGGATGCCGGCGCTGGCCTCCAGCGCCTGCACCGCCCGGTCGTCCTCCGTTGTTCTTAAGACCAGATACTGATAGCCAGCTTTGGCACGCGAAACATAGGAGTACAAAACATCGATTCCCAGGTTGGCCAGTTCCGTCCCAACCGAGGCCGCCAGTCCGGACCTGCAGAGCGGACCCACCAATATCACCGGATTGCTCTTGCATCGGAATCCGGCCGCCTGCAGGACATCAGACGCCTTGCAGGGGTCCGTGGTTATTAAAAGCAGCACGAGCCCAGAGGGGCCGCAATAAGAACGCATCGCCAGCACTTCAATGTCGGGAAGCCAGGAGACGATTCCCATGGTCCTCATCTCTGTCGGCTCCTCGCCCAGTTGGACTGTCAGTTCAATCTCTCGACGTAGAATAGACATACCACCCTCCTCTTTTCACCGCGTTATTCCCCACTCGATATCCCTTGTGTCATAGGTTTCCCCTGCGAGAGATGACGATGCGTTCCGCCAACTGTCCCCCTCGCTTGTGTTTTTCTGGACATTCGCCAGTCCTTCCAATTCTCCGATTTGTGTAACACACATGCCCCAAGTCTCGCAATCGGACGAGGATACGGTTTCACTCTAGGAAGGAATCCTTATAAGCCTGGGTTCCGTGTAATAGATTGCGGAACTCTTGCGCTGGTAGTAAGCCGGTGAGGGTAGGCTGTGGATCATAGGAATAGTTCCTAGAGCAGGCTCGGCGTTTTTTTCTTTATTCAATGGTTGAACTGAGCTACTATCCCTGACCTGCAACGGATTGTGCGGGTCGAGTTGGGAATGTGTTTAAGTGGAGGGCTTGTTATGAAGAAGGCACAGGTGTCCGAGCCGCAGAAAAAACCCGTGGCCAAACGGAGGGGGGTTCTGTTGGTGGACGATCATCCGGCCATCCGTGAGGGCCTGAGCAACGCGATCAACCAGACGGATGATCTGGTGGTTTGCGGGGAGGCCGAGAGTGCCCCCAGGGCCATGGCCGAAATTGCTCGCCTGGCGCCCGATGCCGTGCTCGTCGACATCAGCCTGCACAACAGCAACGGCATGGAGTTAATCAAGGACATCCGCGCCCGCTATTCTGGAAAAATCCCCGTCCTGGCGCTTTCGATGCATGACGAGACACTTTATGCCGAGCGGGTACTTCACGCCGGCGCGCGCGGTTATGTCATGAAACAGGAGTCGATGAAAATGGTCATCGAAGCCCTGCGCAAAGTCCTGACTGGCGGGATCCACCTTAGCGAGCAAATGACCTCGCGGGTCATGGGCTCATTCGCCAAGCACGGCGAACCCGCCAAACGGCCGCTGATTGAGTCGCTCAGTGATCGTGAGCTGGAGGTCTTCGAGTTGGTAAGCGAAGGCCACGGCACCAGTGAAATTGCCGAGCTGCTGCACCTCAGCAAGAAAACGGTTTCCTGCTACCAGCAGAACATCCGCGCGAAGCTGGGTCTTAAGAATGCCGCTGAGTTGGTCCGTCATGCCGTGCATTGGGCGGCCACAGCGTCCGTAAAATGACGGACAGATCGTCCGTCACAACCACCTTGCGCCCAAAAGCGATGGTTCGGTTACCGTAATTTTTCGAAGACCACGTACCGGAGACGATAGCGGGTGAAAGCGGTTGTCTTGTCCGTCTCTTGCGGCGGACCCTGTTGCTCGATGCGGTGGGCCACGAGGATGCCGTTGGCCGCTTCATAAGAGACGTGCACAACGCTTCCTACTTTCAGGTCTTCCACGGAGGCTTTTGGTTTGTCCTTGGTCATGACCTCGCAGTCTGAAGCGATCCCGAAGGTCTTGCTCAAGGGCGTGGCTTCCACCGTCATCACCCTTTTTTCAGCGTCCAGCGCTCGTATGGTGCCAGCGAAGGTCTCGGCTTTTGGTTTTTCCGGTGGTTGTTCGCCGGTATCCCCGCGTCCGGTACCTGCGGTCAAATTAAGCGCGACGCCGATTGCAACTATTGTCCACACTCGATTCATGTTCATGCGATAGCTCCTTTCGCCATTCGCCTGGTCAGGGGACACTGACACCCAGTATCCCCCACTTTGCACTGCAAGCTATTCGGGCTTCGGATCAAGATGATCCAATCGTCGACCTTCCCTAGTACGAGCCAGACGGGGCCCCGCTGGACTCTTTGGATCCCGAGCTTGTGCGAGTGATGCGCAATGCGGTTAGCGTGTCGCCTTCCGCTCGATAACTCAACTCAACGCGGTCGCCGACTTTCAGGTCGCTCAATGCGGCTGACGTATTGCCCTCGACGGCAATCTGCGCGTCGGAACCCACCTTGATGACCTTGCTCATCAGCGTGCCCTTCACGGTCACGGTTTGGGCCGCGGTATCAATGGCCGTGATGCGGCCGGTGAGTCGCTGCTCGCGTTGATCTTTGCCTGTGTCCGACTGGCCGGGTTGGGCCGGGGTGCTGGCCCCGGAATTTGGATCGTTATCAGCCCATGCCGTCGCGACCAGCAGCAAGGCAGCCGCGCCAAGGCCGGCTCCCAACCAATAACTACATCTTGTCCTCCTCATGATGGTTCCATCCTTTCTTTCTTCACAAAATTTACGATGGATCGTTTACGGTTCAATCGGCGGAGGCACTGGTCTTTTCCTAGGAAATTCCCCGAGTAATGGCGAAAGACATACGGAATCGGCTGGGTTGCATCTTATCCATTTTCCGAGGCCGGATTCAGAACGCGACTGATTCCCGGCGGAAAAGAGATGGGTTATTCTTGAGGCATGCCATGCGGGCGCAATGACGCGGAGGTGCCGAAAATGGCCGTTGCACAACGGAAACCGTCGAAACCATGAGAGGTAGTTAATGAATGTCAGTGAAATCATGACTGTGGGGCCTTCCTATTGCGCTCCGGATGCCAGCTTGCAGGAGATTGCGGCAATGATGGTCGCCGAGGATTGTGGACAGATCCCCGTTTGCGAATATGGAACAAGGAAGCCAATCGGGGTCGTTACCGACCGCGACATCGTGTGCCGAACAATCGCCAAGGGGCTGAATCCCCTCGCAATCAAGGTGTCTGCCTGCCTGTCTGCACCTTGTATAACTGTCGTGCAGGATATGAGCGTGGACGAGTGCCGCCGGCTCATGGAAGAACACCAGGTGCGACGGCTTCCCGTCATCGATGAGAACGGTGATCTTTGCGGGATTGTTTCCCAGGCGGATCTCGCGTGCCACGACGACGAGACTCTTACGGGCCAGGTTGTAAAAAGCATTTCGCAGCCAGGTTCGCCTGATTATCACGGAAACGCTCAAAGCTGGCGGGCTGCGTGAAGATCCGTTACCGCCTGAACGGGTGGGCTGGTACTCGAGGGACAACTATCCTCAATTGCAGGCTAGGAGCTTTTCCTAGGGTACAATTAGCAGGTGAACGATTGCGACAACGTCGACGTCCATGCTTTTATGGGGTAATTATATCGACAACCCCGACTCGGACATGATTGTCTGCGCGGGTGGTTCGAGATTATGGACGAAGACGCCAAACGCGTCGGTGCCGCACCCCCTTTCTGGGGCGTGAGCCGTGGGGTCGTTTCTGACCTCGCGAAAATCACGGCGCTGGCCCTCGTCTATTTTGTCGCGGGAAAACTTGGCCTCAAGCTCGCGTTCCTCAACCAAAGCGCGACAGCGGTTTGGCCTCCGACCGGGATCGCTCTCGCGGCTGTTTTGCTGCTCGGGTACCGCGTTTGGCCCGGCATCTGGCTCGGGGCTTTCCTGGTCAATATAACGACCGCGGGCTCCATCGCGACCACGATCTGCATTGCGGGCGGGAACACGCTGGAAGTTTTGTTGGGGGTCTGGTTCGTTCAGCGTTTTGCGGGTGGATGGCATGCGTTTGACCGGGCTCGTGGCATTTTCCAATTCGTCTTGTTCGCCGCCGGCCTGAGCACGATGGTGAGCGCCACGATTGGCGTGACGAGCCTGGCGCTGGGTGGGTTTGCTCGATGGGAGAATTATGCGGCCATCTGGACCACATGGTGGCTCGGCGATGCTGTTAGCGCCCTGACTCTTACCCCGTTGATTATCGTTTGGAGCAAAACCCCGGTTCGCCAGTGGGACTACCAACGAATCTCCGAAGCGGCGCTGGTATTCGGCGTCGCAGTCGCCATCAGTGTAATCGGATTCGGCGAGCCGTTGGCCGCATCCGTGAACCGATATCCACGGTTTTTGTTGTACCCCGCCGTGCTGTGGGCGGCGTACCGTTTCGGTCAACGGGGGGCGATCACCACCGCCGTCGCCATCTCGGGCATTGCAATTTGGGGGACATTACGCGGTTTCGGCCCCTTCGCTTCCGGAGATGCCAACGACTCGCTGGTCATGCTGCAGATATACATCAGCACGCTCACCGTGACCAACCTTGTGCTGGGCGCCGCCATTTCCGAGCGTCGGGTGGCCGAGGACGCCCTGCGTGAGAGCCAGGAGCGAACCCAGATCGCACAACAGGCAACCCGGTGGGGGATTTTCGACTACAACAACGTTACGGAGAAGAATTACTGGTCGCCTGAAATCGAAGCCCTCTACGGGTTGCAGCCCGGCGATTTTGAGGGGACATACGAAGGCTGGCACAAGCGCATCCACCCGGAGGATTGGACCCGTGTTGATGAAGAAATGAATCGGGCGCTCAACGAGGGAGAGTTCTCGCAGGATTTTCGGGTCGTATGGCCGGATGGCAGTGTGCACTGGCTTTTCTCGCGGGCGCGGGTCTTCCAGGACTCCCACGGGCAGCCACTCCGCATCCTGGGGGTGAACGTGGACATTACCGAGCGGAAACAAGCGGAGGAGGCGCAGGCGCGTCTGGCAGCCATCGTTGAATCCTCCGACGACGCCATCCTCGGAAAGAACTTGAGCGGAATCATCACAAGTTGGAACGCCGCTGCGGAAAAACTTTACGGATACATCGCGGAAGAGGCTATCGGCAAATCGGTCTCCATCTTGATCCCCCCGGGTCATCGCGATGAAGAACCCCGGATTTTGGCCAAACTGGGACGTGGTGAGAGAATCCACCGTCATGAAGCGGTCCACATAACCAAGGATGGAAGACGGATTGATGTGTCGGTGACGATCTCCCCGGTCAGGGACACAGCTGGCAAGATAATCGGCGGCTCCAGAATCACGAGGGACATCACCGAGCGCAAGCGGGTGGAAACCGAATTGAAAGCCTGGCGACAGGAACTGGAGTCACGGGTCGAGGAGCGCACCCTCGAGTTGGTCGCGGCGCACAAACAACTCCAGGCCCAAATTGAGGAGCGCAAACGGCTCGAAGCTGAAATGGCGCGCGCGATCGAGCGTGAACAACTGCGGCTCGGCCAGGAATTGCACGACGGGCTCGGACAGCAGTTGGCGGGGATCAGTTATATGATGAACGCGCTGCAGACGAAATTGGAGAGCGCATTGGCCCCGGTCACGCGGGACGCAGAGAAGGTGGAAAAGCTTATTCTGGCAAGCGTCGAACAAGTGCGGCATCTCGCCAAGGGGTTTTATCCCGTCGAACTGGAACGGCATGGGCTTCTTTTCGCCCTGGAGGAAATAGCGCGCACGACCGAACAGATCTTCGGCGTGCGTTGCGTCCTGCAACCGGATGAATCCTCCGGTGTTGACTGCAAGGACACGTCGGCCATTCAACTTTTCCGAATAGCCCAGGAAGCTGTGCACAACGCCGTCAAACACGCTGGGGCGAAGCAAATCACGATCCGTTTGGCTGCGGTCAACGGGGATAAGGTCCTTTCGGTCATGGACGACGGGATTGGTCTTCCCTCCGGGGGGGACAATGAACCAAAAGGAATGGGATTGCGCATTATGCAGTACCGCGCGCGAATGATTGGCGGAACGCTGGACGTCCGCAATAATGTTGACGGCGGCGCCATTGTTACCTGCTCATTCCCGGCTGCCAAACAGCCTGCAACTTCTGACCCCCAACCGCCTGTAGAGACAGTCGAGCGCGAGGTTCCATCCTAAGGATGCCCGTGGGCATCAGTGGTGTTCGTTGTACCCCAACCGGTTCCATTCGCAGTTAGGGCTTACTCCTAGGTCATAACCAGTTCTTCAGCCCATAGCTTTTCAAACTCCCCTGGATACAGTTGCAATGTCAGGAAGTAGACGGGTTATGCGGTGAGTAATAACAACCAAGCCAGGAGGCATTGAGATGAACGCGAGAAAATGGATAGCAGCGGGTGTTGTACTGGGTGCTTTCGCAGCGCAAACGTGCGCCGTGGCGGATGATGGCACGGTCCAGTCAACGCAGACGACTGAGACCACCCGGGTGACCAAGACGGAATGGGTAACTACGGATTATGAACCCTTTCCGTCCCGTCAACTGACACTGGACGCCTTTGGCACCTATGCCACCCGGAACCGGGAGGGCAGCAGTGTCAACGCAGGGGGGGGAGGACTTGGGCTTGATTATTTCCTCACGCGTTATGTGGGTATCGGGGCGGACACCTACATTGAGGAATGGAAATGGCCCTATCGCGTCAATGGTAGCGGCATTTTGCGCCTCCCATTGCCGGATCAGTTCTCCAAGCTTGCGCTGTACGGCTTTGGCGGCGGAGGACGGCAGTTCAAGGACATCCCGCAATTCACATGGCACGGCGGCGGCGGTCTGGAATACAAATTAAGCCGGAACCTCGGGATCTTTGCCGATGCGCGCGAGGTTTTCCCGGATAAGACCCCGGATTACACCCTGGTGCGTGGCGGGGTAAGCTTCGGGTTTTAGATGTTGGCTTCGACGGCAGGGAAGGTCGTCCTTTCAGGCCGGTGCCAATGTGAAAGGCTATGCGCCCTTTGATTTTTCTGATCAACGGGCGCATAGTATTTCAGGTTCCCTCTGACTGCGGGAGGTGTGATGGAATCGGAGCGTAAGGAAACACTGGGTCGCGTAGCTGTTATCGGCGATTACCTGCCGCGCCGCTGCGGAATTGCTACATTTACCAGCGACCTCTGCGAAGCACTGGCGGCCCAATACCCCGACACGTCGTGCTTCGCGGTGCCAGTAAACGACCGTGAAGAGGGATATGACTACCCACCCCGCGTGCGCTTCGAGATGGCCGAGCGGGACCTGGAATCCTATCGTCGGGCAGCTGACTTCTTGAACATCACCAACGTCGATCTGGTTTGCCTCCAGCACGAATTCGGAATCTTTGGCGGCCCGGCGGGCAGCCATATCCTGGCATTGTTGCGCGAACTGCGCATGCCCGTCGTCACGACACTCCACACGGTGCTGCGCGAGCCTGATTCACAACAGCGTAAGGTGATGAAGGAACTGAGCGAACTTTCAGACCGTCTCGTGGTGATGAGCGAACGCGGCAGGTCATTCTTGCGGGAAACGTACGCAATCCCGGCGGAAAAGATCGATCTCATCCCGCACGGCATCCCCGACGTCGCATTCGTCGATCCCAATTTCTACAAGGACCGTTTCAACGCCGAAGGCAAGCTGGTGCTACTGACATTCGGCCTGCTATCGCCGAACAAAGGCATCGAGAATGTCATCGAGGCCCTGCCGGAGATTCTGTCGAGTCACCCGCAGGTGCTGTTCATGGTATTGGGCGCAACCCATCCGCACGTGCTGCGCGGTGAAGGAGAAGCTTACCGGCTCATGTTGCAGCGGCTGGTCCGCGAACGGGGCGTGCAGGCGAATGTCGTGTTCCACAACCGGTTCGTCACCCTGGAGGAATTGGTGGAATTCATCGGCGCCGCGGACATTTACCTCACCCCCTACCTCAACCGGGAGCAAATTGTTTCCGGCACGCTTGCCTACACGCTGGGCGCCGGCAAAGCGGTGGTTTCCACCCCGTACTGGTATGCCGAGGAATTGTTGGCCGATGGTCGCGGCTTGCTGGTGCCGTTTGGCGATCCCCGGGCCATTGCGACGGGCGTATTGCAGTTGCTGGACGATGAAGCCGAGCGTCACGCCATGCGCAAACGCGCCTATCTTTTTAGCCGTGAGATGACCTGGCCGAATGTGGCACGGGTGTATATGGAGAGTTTTCTCCGCGCCCGATCGGAACGAACCCGCGCGCCACGTCCGGCCGTCAGCGCGCGGGCGCTCGGCAAGCAGTCCGCGGATTTGCCTCCGTTGCGATTTGATCATCTGCGGCGGTTGACCGACGCAACCGGCATTTTGCAGCACGCCGTGTTCAGCGTGCCGCGGTTTTCGGACGGCTACTGCACGGACGATAATGCACGGGCGCTGATTGCGATGGTCCTACTGGAAGAAGTTGGCGGAGGTGAACTGGACCGCGTCCGAGGCCTGGCTTCCATCTATTTGGCCTTTCTCTGGTTCGCGTTCAATGCGGAGACGTCGCGGTTCCGTAATTTTCTTTCGTACCAGCGCCAGTGGTTGGAGGACTCCGGTTCCGAAGACAGCCACGGGCGCGCCTTGTGGGCGCTGGGGACCGTGCTGGGCCGGTCCGGTAAGCGAAGCCTCTGTGGCACGGCCAGCCGCTTGTTCGAGTTGGCGCTGCCGGCAATTCTGAAGACCGGCAGCCCGCGGGCGTGGGCATTTGCCCTGCTGGGCATCCACGAATACCTGAAGCGCTACACCGGTGACCGTGCCGCGCAGGGTGCGCGGGATGAGCTGGCGCAGCGGCTTCTTAACTTGTACCAGATCCATGCGACGGCCGACTGGCCATGGTTTGAAGACAGCCTGAGCTATTGCAACGCAGTGCTTCCGCACGCGATGCTCACCGCCGGCTCGACGATGCCAGACAGGAGCATTCTTGAAACCGGGCTGAATTCGCTCCGATGGCTGGCGGACGTTCAACGCGCGGAGGCGGGTCATTTCACGCCGATCGGCTCAAGCGGAGTTTACTCCCGCGGTGGCGAGCGAACGCGTTTCGACCAGCAACCCATTGAAGCCCAAGCCATGATCGTGGCCGGCCTGGAAGCTTATCGTGTCACGAGCGAGGAGCGCTGGCACCGGGAAGCAGAACGCGCTTTCGATTGGTTTCTGGGTCGCAACGACCTGCACCTGCCGCTCTACGACCCATCAACAGGCGGATGCCGGGATGGTTTGCATCCCGACCGCTTGAACCAAAACCAGGGCGCTGAATCAACGCTGTCTTTCCTATTGTCACTCCTGGAATTGCGGCTCTCGGAGCAGGCGCTGGATTCTACCAATGGAGGTAGTCATCATGAGGCAATTGCACGAACCCCTGTTTGAGCGTCATCGCGGGAACCCGTTGTTGACGGCGGCGGACTGGCCGTATCCCATCAACACTGTTTTCAATGCCGGTGCGACGCGCCTCGCGGATGGCACAACATTATTGTTATGCCGTGTCGAGGATCGTCGTGGTCACTCACACCTCTGCGCGGCCCGTTCGCGCAACGGGATCGACGCCTGGGAGATCGACCCGCAACCAACACTGGCCCCCGACGTGGAACGGCATCCCGAGGAAATCTGGGGCGTTGAAGACCCGCGGATTACGTTCGTGCCTGAATTGAAGAAGTATGCCGTTACCTATACGTCTTATTCCCGCGGCGGGCCGGGGGTTTCGCTGGCGTTAACCGAGGATTTCAAGACCTTCGAACGTTTGGGCGTCGTCATGCCTCCCGAAGACAAGGACGCCGCGTTGATGCCGCACAAGATCGGCGGCTACTGGGCGATGATTCACAGGCCGATGACCGTGTTCGGCGCGCATATCTGGATTTCGTACTCACCCGATTTGCGCCACTGGGGAAGCCACAAAATGATCCTGCAAGCGCGGCGCGGTGGCTGGTGGGACGCCAACAAGATCGGCCTCTCGCCGCCCCCCATTGAGACGTCCAAGGGGTGGCTCATGATCTATCACGGCGTGCGTCAAACGCCGAGCGGATCCTTGTATCGGCTGGGGCTGGCACTATTCGACCGGGAAACCCCCGAACGCTGCCTCCGCCGGGGCGACATGTGGATCTTTGGTCCCGAGGAACCCTACGAGCGTGAGGGCGACGTCGGCAATGTGGTCTTCCCGTGTGGCTTTACGATTGGGACGGATGGCGACACCGTAAACCTCTACTACGGTGCGGCTGATACGTGTGTGGCTCTGGCGACGGGAAGCATTCGCCGGCTGCTCGACTGGCTGGAGCGCACCGGCCAGCCCAGCCCCGTAAATCTTGGCTAGTAGCGGTAAGGGTACGGGTAGGATTCTGACCTAGGCTGCATTCGGGTGTGGTCGGATGGCGTTGCGACTTCAAACTGATTATTATCACCACGTTCTTTGGAACGGATTGGACAGATAGGGAGAACAGCTTCGTCAAGGAGGTGCCATGATGAATGTGAGTTGCCCAGCAGAAGATCAAGTTCGAACGTTCGGTGTCACGTCGCGCAGGCTATTCACGACGGCAAGGTCGGGACTTATTGCGTTCTTTATCGTCCTTTGTTTGAACTGTCACGCGGCTGACCGGGCTTCGTGGTATGGGGAAGAGAGTCGCGGCCTGCCGATGGCCAATGGCCAACGGTTCAATCCGGACAACCTCACCGCTGCGTCGTGGTTTTTTGATCTCGGCACGAAGGTGGTGGTTATATATGAAAACCGAAGTGTGGTTGTGGAAATCACGGATCGTGGCCCGGCGAAACGCCTGTTGCAAGCGGGCCGCCGAATCGACCTGAGTCGCGCGGCATTCGCGAAGCTGGCCGACCCGGATGTTGGCCTCATTGACGTGACCGTGAGAAGGCAATGAGAGTCTCTTAGAATAACATGTGTCAGGTGAGATCGCAGGATGCAGAAACGAACTAACAAGAGTTGTTCCATAAGGATGGGGCCGTGAAGAGCCTAATAGCAAACGGGTTTCCGGATGAGTGCGGTTATGAGGCGTCCCGGCCCTTGCCGGCTGCGGAAGTGTTTCAAACTTCTTCGATGATGGATTCGGAAACCCCTTTGGGTCATCGAATCGTCAAACAACTGCACGGGATTGCGGCCAGATTGACAGGTGACCTCGATCTGCAGAAGGACCTGATGCAGGAAATGTGCATCCACCTTGTTCAGGTTGAGGCGAACCGGCCCGGGCAGACAGTTAGTTGGTATCTCCAGGGTTGTCACTTTCGTGCCCGCAGTTACCTCGACCGCGGTCGCAGCATTGATTCGATCAAGCGCGGTAATAACCTTGTGTTGATGGATCGCGGCGACAACGACGGCAACAGCGATCTCAATGTCTGTCCGGATGCTTGTGATCCGAATGATCTGCTCAGCGAACTGATCGCACGGGACATCGTTGACCTGCTGGTCCCGCAACTGACAGACACGGAGCGGCAGATTCTGTTCCTACTGATGGAAGGCTTCGGCGTTTGTGAGATTGCGCGGGAATTGTGTGTTAGCCATCCCGTGGTCATCAAACACCGCAGGAGGATCGCCCATACCACATCCGTTCTTCTCGCGGATTCCGCCGGCATCGGTTCCCGCGGCGCTTCCGACGGTCATTCCGTGTTCTCACAAACTGGCTGCGACAAGTCCGTCGGAATTAGATTCCCGAGATCTTGTATCAAGTAGTAATCAAGGGATGCCGCGGCCAGTTGATCGGCGTCGTTCCACAACGGATTTCCATACCTCTCGATAACCGGCCCCTACCTTCGCGGATGCTCCCGGACCACGAACGTATGCTGCCTCCATGGCTCCGGAGAGTTCAGGTTCACTGTCACACGCATACTGTCCCGTAGAACAAACCTCGGTGGCGGCTGCGGGCCGGAAACCCAGACGACGCCATCGAACCACCAGTAGACATCGGACACAGGATAGTAATAGACCTCCACATCAGGGTAGTAGTAGTAGGCATAAGGGGCCGGAACCGGGCTGGGGGGCGGATACTGAGCAGGAGGTTGGCCAGGGGCCTGGGCTGCCTGTGGAGGAGGTGGCGGCGGGGTTTCATGTTTTCCGCAACCAGTACCGAGCCCTGCAATACCCACGGCAATGCCGACCAGACATGGGCCGAGTCGTCGATTCATATTGCACCCCTTTCGAACTCAACCTAGTCCATCGCTGGCTCCTGCACAATTCGATGAGATTCCTAGTCTTGCCTAGTACGAAATCCTACCAGGCCTATCAGTCAGCTTTATTCCTCCCCCGCACTTGTGATCATGGTCAGTGGGAAACGATTCACGACTCGCGAAAGATTCTGGTTCCGTTCTGACTATCCTGTCGGTGCAAGAGGCGGCAATAACACATACCGGCGCGACATTTGCGCACACAAAATGCTTTATCCTTCAATTCAAGATGGCATTTACCGACGTACTTGTCGTTGAAGACGATCCGGTATCGCGGCGAATCTTGAGCCGGGATCTGTCCCGGCTCTTGTATACCGTCTCGGAGGCGTGTGATGGAGCCGAGGCGTGGTCGATTTTTCAATCCAAACCGTTTCAAATTATCGTGAGTGATTGGATGATGCCGCAAATGGACGGATTGGAATTGTGCCACCGTATTCGTGGACGCGACGACGGCAACTACACCTACTTCATCATGCTCACCGTCCGACGAGAGAACGAGGATTATCGCGAGGCCATGGCATCCGGGGTGGACGACTTCCTGACCAAACCCGTCGACCGCGAAGAATTGATGATTCGCTTGCGTGTGGCGAAACGGGTTATCCAGTTTGCGACGCAAGTGCGAGAATTGAAAACGCTGCTGCCAATTTGCGTTCATTGCAAAAAGATCCGCAGCGATGATGATTACTGGGAGAAGTTTGAGACGTATATTCATCAAGAAACCGGTACCGATTTCAGTCACGGAGTTTGCCCTGAGTGCTACGAGAGGATCGCCAAGCCGGAAATGGAAGCTTCTCTCGACCGCATGGGCCATGACGTACGACACCGGGCGCCCTAATCCGTCCACCGCCGCTACGCACCGCTTCCCCTTTCTCGCCGACGTATTACCCATCTCTGACCGGTGTCTTGATGTTTTTGTGGGCCGCGCCTCCTGACTTGCGCGGGCGAGAAGTCAGTGCATATTGTCGCAGGCGTTTCCGGTCATCCGTCGTATAGGGGGAACGGAACAGGAACTAGAACGGATCACGGAAGGGGAGGCGGTATCATGGCGAACATTGTATGGTTTGAAATCGGAGCGGACAATGTCGAGCGCGCGAAGAAGTTTTACGGGTCGTTGTTCGGCTGGAAAATCGAGAAGATGCCGGGAGACATGGAGTACTGGCATCTGGACACGGGCGGCAGCGATGACACGCCCGATGGTGGAATCATGAAGCGCAAGGAGCCGCAACAGGGGATCACCAACTACATTGGCGTGCCGTCGGTGGACGAGTTCGCGGCGAAAGTCCAGAAACTCGGCGGCAAAATCTGTATGCCCAAGACAGCGGTGCCGCAGATGGGGTACTTCGCGATCTGTCAGGACACGGAGAACAACGCGTTCGGCCTCTGGCAGATGGACAGAGACGCGAAGTAGGGGGCCCGGATAGCCGGGGTCAACTGATCATTCGAGATAGGTTGCGGTTGCAATCAGGTTGAGTTGCCGGTGGACCGCTACGCCGCGGGACGGAGGACGGCGAAACAAATTCTGAATTGCGCGCATCGCACTCCAAGGTAATGATAGAGCCAGGCGTTAACGAGAGGACACCCGGACCATGAATATTTCAGCGAACGCAACGCTCACTGTTCCCGTCGGGAAGCGCGATCATATTCAAGGTCCATCGTCTGCCGCCGTGACGCTGGTGGAGTATGCTGACTACCAGTGCCCATTCTGCGGCAATGTCCACCCGATCATCAAGCAGCTTCAAAAGCATTTTGGCGATCGGTTACGATTTGTCTTCCGCAATTTTCCACAGGCCAGGATCCACGCCTACGCCCAGCGCGCGGCGGAGGCCGCCGAAGCCGCGGGCGCCCAGGGTAAATTCTGGGAGATGCACGATTATTTGTTCGAGCATCCGGGGGCGCTCGACGCCGAGAATCTGGTGCGGGCTGCCGTCGCGCTCGGCCTGGACAAGGTGAAATTCGACCGCGAGGTTGCCGAGCGCGTTTATGCCAGCCGGGTGCAGCAGGATATTCAGAGCGGGACTGACAGCGGGGTGGGCGGCACGCCGACGATCTTCATCAACAGCGTGCGCAATGATGGCGACGACGATTTCGAAACATTGAAGGCAAGTATCGAAGAAGCGATCCTGCTCGGCAAGGCATCGAAAGGGAAGCGGCGTTCCTGATTATGGCGAAGCCAGTGATATGGACAGTCGATGACGACCCGGACGTGCTGCGGGCCGTGGAGCGGGATTTGCGGCGGCAGTATGGAAATCGGTACCGCGTCATGGCCGCTGACTCCGGCGCGGGGGCGCTGGAGTCGGTGAAGCAGTTGAAGTTGCGCAACGATCCGGTCGCCCTGTTCCTGGTTGACCAGCGGATGCCGCGCATGTCGGGTGTGGAGTTCCTGGAGGCGGCGCTGGAATTTTATCCCGAAGCCAAGCGCGCTCTGCTCACCGCTTACGCGGACACCGACGCGGCGATTCGCGCCATCAACTCGGTGAAGATCGATCATTACCTGATGAAGCCGTGGGATCCGCCTGAGGAGCGGCTTTACGGGGTTGTGGACGATCTGCTGGACGATTGGCAGGCAGGATTCCGTCCGCCGTTTGAAGGAATTCGTATAGTCGGCCACCGCTGGTCGCCCCATTTCAACCAGATCCGGGATTTTCTCGCGAGGAACTCGATCCCGTATCAGTTGTTGGACGCGGAGACGGACGAGACGGCCCGGCAATTGATGGAGAGTAGTGGCGCCGATGGCAAACAACTGCCACTGGTTGTCTTTTCAGACGGCACACATCTCTCTGACCCGACGTCGGCGGTGGTTGCCGAGAAGCTGGGGTTGAAGACCAAAGCGGAGTTGCCATTTTATGATTTGGTCATTGTCGGAGGCGGCCCGGCCGGCCTGGCGGCAGCGGTGTATGGAGCCGCGGACGGATTGAGAACGATACTTATTGAACGGGAAGCGCCCGGTGGACAGGCGGGACGGAGTTCCCGAATCGAAAACTACCTCGGTTTCCCGACCGGGCTCAGTGGGTTCGACCTGGCCCGACGCGCGGTCAGCCAGGCCCGGCGGTTCGGCGTGGAGATTCTCTCGCCGCAAGAAGTGACCGGAGTCCGGGTGGATGGGCCGTCACGGTTTGTCACGCTGGGCAACGGCACGGAGATCGGCTGTCGCGCGCTGTTGATTGCGACGGGCATTGCCTTTCGCAAAGTGGACGTGCCGGGCGTGGAGGAGTTGAATGGTGCGGGGGTTTACTACTACGCGCCGATGACCGAGGCGTTGTCCTACAAGAATGAGGATGTGTACATTGTCGGCGGGGCGAATTCGGCGGGGCAGGCGGCGATGTATTTTTCGAAATATGCGCGAAGCGTCACAATGTTGGTGCGCGGCGATTCTCTCTCGGCGAACATGTCGCAGTACCTGGAAGACCAGATTGGCGCGACGAAGAACATCGTCGTGAAACTGAACACGAGCGTCATGGAGGTTAAGGGCACGGGGCGCTGTGAAACGATTACACTCATGAATAACAAGACGTGCGCGCAGGAAACCGTCCCCGCGAGCGCTCTTTTGTTCTATGTGGGCGCGGTTCCGTACACCGATTGGTTGGGCGGTATGGTCGAGCGGGACGCGCAGGGGTATATCTATTCGGGGGGGCATTTCTTGAAGGAACGAAAGCGGCCGAGCGGCTGGGTGCCGGACCGCGATCCGTTTATCCTTGAAACCAGTGTGCCGGGGATTTTCGTGGCCGGTGACGTGCGCCATGCTTCCACCAAGGGCGTCACCTCCGGTGTGGGCGAAGGCGCCATGGCCGTCAAGCTCATCCACCAGTATCTCAGCACGGTGTAATTATGGACCCATTGACCCTTAAAGAATTGCAGGCGATCCCGCTCTTCTCCGACCTATCGGCGGAACAAACAAGCTGCTTCGAACCGGGGGAGATTATCGAATTCGAAGTCGGCAAGGTGTTGGCGACCGAGGGCGAGCCGCTCAATTCTTTCTACGTGCTGTTGGAAGGCGAATTGCGGGTCAGCCGGAACTATGACAACCAGGCGATCCTGATGGGCGTGACCAAGCCCGGAATGTTCCTTGGCGAAATATCGCTGCTGCTGGACAGTCCCAATCTCGCGACCGTGCGTACCCTGAAGCCCAGCCGGTTGTTTCGGCTGGGCAAGAACGATTTCTGGCGGATGTTGAGCGTGTGCCCGTCGGTCGCGAGCCAGATCTTCCGCACGATGGCGACGCGGGTGAAGAACGTGGAAGGTTATTCCATGCAACGCGAGAAGCTGGCGTCCCTCGGCACGATGGCCGCGGGTCTTGCCCACGAGCTGAACAACCCGGCGACAGCGGCGCGCCGGTCGTCAGCGAATCTGCGGGAGGTTGTGGACAATCTGCAGTCGTTCGCGTGCGAACTGCATGAATCCTTGAAGCCCGAACATTGGCAGCCGCTCGTCGATGCTTCGCAGGACGCCATCGCCCGACTGGCGAAATCCACACCGCTGGATTCGGTGACCCGCAGCGACCGAGAAGAAGAAGTTGCCACCTGGCTGGAGCAACATGGCGTGGCCGATGGGTGGAAGTTTTCACCCGCATTTGTGGGCGCCGGTCTGGACGCGAAAGAACTGGCGGCCCTCGCTGAGAAGCTTCCCGCCGAAGCCTTGCCGTACGCCTTCGGTTGGTTGGAAGCGAGCCTGTCGCTGAATTCGTTGCTGAACGAAATCGACGGGAGCACGGCGCGCATCGCCGAGTTGGTCAAGGCTGTGAAATCCTATTCCTACATGGACCAATCGCCCATGCAGGAGATTGACGTGCACGAGGGCATCGAGAACACGTTGACGATGCTCGGCCACAAACTCAAGAACATCACCGTCACCCGCAAGTTCGATCGCGCGATTCCACGCATCATGGCGCACGGCGGCGAGTTGAACCAGGTGTGGACCAATCTCCTCGACAACGCCGTTGACGCGGTCAAAGGAACGGGGAAAATCTGTGTCGCCACGTTCTTGGATGTTGACCAGGTGGTGGTGGAGATTGCTGACAATGGCAGTGGCATTCCGCCCGAAGTGCAGTCGCACATCTTCGAGCCGTTCTATACCACCAAGGGCGTCGGGTCAGGCACGGGTCTGGGCCTGGTAATCAGCAGTCGCATCGTGGCCAACCGGCACGGCGGTGAAATCGAATTCGAATCCGTGCCCGGAGACACCCGTTTCAAAGTGCGCCTTCCGATCAAGCACGCTCCGCAATCGGGTTGATGGTACTTACGCGGCAAACCGCAATCGGTCATTCTTTCAGGACCACATCGGTCTCCACATCGGAAGTGAGAGTGTCGTTCGACGGATTGGTGTCCGGGTTGCCGTCGATTGCGCCGTGATTGACGTGCGCCGTGTAAGCGAAATCCTCGGCCCCCTTGGCGGGAGCCGGCACGCAGCCCGCCGGGTCGTAGGTGACGTTGAAGAAGACGTTGAGTTTGCCGTTCGGCTTGATCGTCTTGGGTTTGTTGGGAGAACCCTGGATCAAATCCGCCGTCGGCGGCGTGCAACCGCTGTTCGGGATGTTGGACAACGTGACGCTGACAAGGTCGGCCAACTGCGCCAAGTTCGTGAACGTCTCGCTGTGCGGGCTGAGATTCTGGATCTGGACCTTGACTCGCTTGGTCAGGGCCGGCTTGCCGGCCTTGAGATTGATGTTCTTGATCGGATGGACGCTGATGACGGCGAGGTCGTGAACCGGGATGTCGCCGGTGAGCGCAAACGTGGCGTTAAACGCCGGGGGCGCGCCCACTATATCGGTGGCTACGCGGAGCCAGTCGGGATCCAGTTGGGCATTCCTGATCCACTCCTGAAGATCGCCCACGAACGGGGTTCCCGGCGAGACGATCGGTTTGGGGGCAGAAAGCCACAGGAAATGATCGGCGGCATTGGTCAGCAAGACCTGCGGCACGAAGAAATAATGGTTGGTGGGCAGGTCAAAGGGCGACGTGAGCGTGACATCGACCCGGATTTCTTGGCCGGTGACCGGGCCTTCCCCCATGGTTGTCTGGTTCGTGAGCGGGAAGATGCCAATATCGACGCTGTTGGAAGCGACGAAGCTGGGATTGAGCAACGTCACGGTGAAGGTCAATTCGGCCGACGTTGAATCCTTGCTTGCGAAGGCGACGTCGGAGGGAGAGTTGGCCCGCGTGGGGACATTGCTTGTTCGATTGATATCCGAATCTTGCGGGAACACGCGATAGATCTCGACGACCACCTTGGAAACATCATTACTGACGTCCACCCCGAGTGGCACGAGTCCCGTGAACGAAGCGGAAGTGATCTGGACTTCATTTGTCAGGATGAAATCATCGGCGGATTCCGTTTCCTGGTCCAGGCCGTTCGTGGGTCCGGGTCGCGTCGCGGTGGCCATTAGACCATCGGGATTACCAGTGGAGAACGAAAAGGTGGCCGCTGAGGTTTGAGGGGCCAGGAGCAGGAGGGCACATAAGCTTAAAGCCAAGGGAACTACGAGGGATCGGACACCCGCGGGAATGAACTGTGACGTTGTGAACATGTTATTGAGTCTGGATTTCATAACCTTGTCCCTTTCGTATTACTGAATACTGGTTTTCAGTTATGGCGATAGTTTTTGTGGAAAAAACAGCCATCTGACTCAAGACCTCGCCCGAACGCCAGATTGTTAAACCTCGGGAGACGAGGGAGTCAACTTAATTCTTCGCGAAGCCGGGCCGTTTCCTAGCGGAGGTCTTCAATCTGTTGCAGCAATTCCAGGATGACGGCGACGCCGTTGATATTGACGCCGAGTTCGCTGCGGAGTCGCTGGATTCGGCGGAGGAGGCGCAGGGAGCCATCGTCAAACCGCCATTCGCGTTCATCCCGATCGTCCAGAGGGTCGAGCAACCCGCGCCGGACATACTGGGAAACAAGAGCGGGATGCACGTCGGCCAGGCGAGCCAGCGTGTCCAGGTCGTAAACCGTGTCACGGGAAGGGTAGTGGACGTGGAGTCGGACGATAGTGAGCTGGGTCGTGGTGGATCCATTCATGAGGTTATCCTTTCCGATCAGCAGTCGATTCGCGACGGAGTTGTTCCCACAAGGTGCGTTCGCGTTCGCCAACGTGTTCGGGCACCTGGATGTGCAGGACGACGAACAGGTCGCCACGTCCGCCACCTCGTTGCGGGATGCCTTTTCCACGGAGTCGGAAGCGCTGGTTGTTTCGCGCGCCAGCGGGGACCTTCAGATTCGCCTGACCATCGAGCAGCGGCACGGGGACGGTTGTGCCCAGGACGGCGTCCCAGGGCGCGATATTCAGATCATAAAACAGATCGCCATCCTCGACCCGGTAGCGAGGGTGTTTCGCGAAGCGGAGACGCAGAAACAGGTCCCCGGACTGTCCATCACCCGCTCGCTCGCCCTGTCCGCCCAATCGGAGGAGTTGACCTTCGTAAACGCCGGCGGGGATTTTCACCTGATAGGTTTCCGTGCGCTCGGTCTGGCCCCTGCCTTTACATTTGGGACAAATCTTTTTGTTGACCTGGCCGGTTCCGCCACACTGGTCGCACGGGACGAGCCGCCGAAGGGAAACGGAGCGGGTTGAACCACGCAGGGCTTCCTCCATCGTCACCATGAGGTCGGCTTCGACATCGCGTCCGCGTTGGGAGAACGCCTCGTCGTCGAAGCCGCCGCGATGCGCAGACCCAACTCCTCCACCGTGCATGCCGAAGAAGTTCTCAAAGAAGTCGCTGAAACCGGTCCCATCGAAATGAAATTCGAAACCGCCTTCCGCACCCGCGCCCGGAGTCCGTCCACCGAACTGCTCCTGCCAGTTCGGCGGCGGACGGAATTCTTCACCTTGCTTCCAATTCGCGCCCAACGCGTCGTACTTCTTGCGCTTTTCGGGATCGCTTAGGACTTCGTTGGCTTCGTTGAGTTCCTTGAACCGCTCCTCGGCGTTCGTCTTGTCCTTGGCGACGTCGGGATGGTACTTCAGGGCGAGCTTGCGGAAAGCGCGGCGAATCTCCTCTTGGGTTGCCGTGCGCGGCACACCCAGAATCTCGTAGTAGTCCTTGAACTCGACTGGCATAGGGTTTCAATCTATCCAAGAATCTGCGCGAAGTAAAATTCCGCACGAACCGATTTCGACGCAACCGTCGCGATTATAATATATCATTTGAGTGGAATTTTGCGCACGCAAGAGGTCTGCCGCTCCGACGAAGACGAACTACACCCGCTTGCGTTTGAGGAGGGGGCAGAGCAGCAGCGCGCCGGCGGCGGCCAGCAGAAGCGAGGAAGGTTCCGGCACCAACTCGAACGTGAAATTGTCCATGGCAAAACCGGCGTCTACAATGCCACCAAAGGCCGACAGGCCGCCAGAGGAAATAAAGTAAAGGCGGTTGATATCCGAATAGTTAAAGGTGAACAAACTTGGGTTGGTCGCACCGGGTACGACCGTTGTATCGTACAGCAAGTTGGCGCCATTAAATCCCTGGACTTTGATATTCAGGTTGCTGTTCCAACCGCCGGTGAAGTACGCACTCAGAAAATTAAAATTCGTGCTGGGTGAATCGATCTCTGAGGAACCATTGTAGCCTAGAATGGCTACGTTAGAGGCTGACACGACTCCGTAATAATAACCGTTCGTGATATGAAAGGGAGCATTGCTGGGACTCAGAATGCCATTGCCGACTGCGCAATTGGTCCACACCAACCCGTGGTAGTTGTTCGCAAGAAATACTCCAGTACCGTTGTTTAAGGGGATATCGTCGAAGGTGATGACGGTTTGCGAACGCGTGGAAATGGCAGAGAAAGTGAGCAGCGTGAGGACAGAAAGCGGCAATAGGAATAACTTCGTTTTCATTACGTCTTCAGTCTCCAGAGAGAAGAGTAGTGAAGCAATGCTGTAAGTCGAAACAATTCGGGTAGACTGCTTTGATTTTTACATTCCCTTTACACAATCAAGGCAGCAACCGCACGCGGTAGAAGAGGGCCGGGGCGTTGGTGGCGATGGGGATTTGCAGGTTGTTGCCGGTGCCGGCCACGTTCTGGGTCAGGGTGGTCCAATTGGGCGGAGACAGGCTGCTTGCGGTGTCGATCGCGTAGGATTTGTCCAAGGCTGTCGAGAAAGTTATGAGGGTGTTCGTTCCCGTAACGCTGAGGGCGACGATTTTGGGAGCGCTGGCAGGATCGGCCGGGTCGGTGCCGGCCAGATACTCCTGAAGATTCGAGAAGCCATCGCCGTCGTCGTCCCTCGCGGCGTCCGAGGGATCGTTCGGGTTGAGCCCGTGGGCGAGTTCCCACGCATCGGGCATTCCGTCGCGATCGGTGTCGTTGGGGATGAACTCGAAACGGTCCATAATGATCTCGGCTTCCTGTCCGTTTGCCGGGGAGTTCGTCCACCCATTGATGAGCCACAAATTCCAGTCGACATTCTCGTCGCAACTGGGGGGCACATCGCGCGTGAAAGTCCACTGCGCGATGCTGCGGGTGTCAGGCGTGACTGCCGCCGAAACGCTGTCCCACCAGACGGACCCGCTGATGCCCGCCTGGCCGACGTGCAACAACTGGACGCGGACGGCCGTTGTCCCGGCAGGCGCGGTGGAGGTCACCTGGAAATACTGCCATGCATCCTGTTGGGTCGTGGGATCGAAATGTTGCGATTCGTTCACCTGCAGTTGGTTATTGCCGGCATCGAGGAAGATCAATTGAGCGACCCCGTATCCGCCAGTCTGCGTCATCGGGTCGCCGGACCAATTGAACGCGAACCCCGTGGTTCGCCAGGTCTGGCCGGGGCTTGCGCTGAGGTTTTGGAATGCGCCCGAGGAGCCCGGAGTAGCGTTGAACGGGCCGAACATTTTCAGGGAATACGCGCCGGCCAGGGCAATAAGCGGGGAGCCGATATCATTGGTGGAAGTGCGGAAGACGGAGCCGAATTGCGTCCAGTTGCTGGCGGTCGACCCGGTCCCCAGCTCGAAGCCCGGGTTGAGCAACGCGTTGGGCGGGACTGCGACAACTGCCGTCATTCCTGTGGTGCAGAGGAAGTTGATCGCATTGGTTTGCCAGTTCATGGAGGGGATGGAATTGGTCGCGAACGGCGGAATGCGATAGCGCACGAGCTGGCCGGGCAGGTAATACGGTTGTCGGACAAACTGCGCGTCCTGATAATCGCCGGGGTAACTCCAGCGGCCACCTTCGAAGTCCATCTCGCGGTTCGTGTAGGCCGGCTGATCACTCCACGTAAAAAGGCCGAGCACAAGATGGGGGTCGAGCGCATCCACCGGCGAAGCAATGTGATAAGCGTACGTGCCATAACCCAGGGTCCGTTGCAGGACAATTTCAGCGCATTGCCAGAGACCGGCGACATGGGTGATGCGCAGGTGCAATCGGACCTGCGCGTCGATGGAAACATTGTTGGTGCTGTCGGAGAAATAATTCGGGCCGGGTCCGACCGGGGAGGTGCTGGCCTTGACCCGCCAATCGAAACCGGACCAGTGAAAGCCGCGCGTGGCCGGGTCGAGGCGCGTGACGAGAGTATTGGCGATCGCCGGCTGCGTGACCGCATCTGGAATGCAAAAGACGTTGGTAACACAAGGTTGATTGAAGTTGGCCGGCACCACGTACGCGGCGATCTGCGTCGCGTCCTGATCGCTGCCACCGGTGGTGATATCGGCTGTCCACGTTCCATCCGGCTGGATGGTGGTCAACGGCGCACCACAGGTGGGCTTGGTAAACCAGCCCGCGCCATTGACATTGATAAAGACGGCCACGCGATAATTCGCCGGATTGACGCCGTGGACGATTCCCTGGAGGTTGTTGAAGGATCCGTACGGGGGCACCGAGGTGAAGACGATGCTGGACGCGGCGAGCACAGTGGTCATGCCAGCAGGCGTAACAATGGTGCCCGCAAAACAGGCCCAAGCCAACCGAACTCGGAAGGCACTACGTAGAGCCATATCAATCACCCATCCGTGCCACGTTGCCCAGCGCTGCGGCTTGTGAGATGGTTACGCTACGGCGGTGGCGCGACTGATTGGCGGTTCACGACTTCCACCGGGAAAACACGGTGTTCGATACCAGCCCCATTGGATGGGTTCCGCAAATGCGTGGCCAATAATTCGACCGCTGCGCGTCCCATTTCCGCAGTGGGTTGACGCACCGTCGTCAGGGCCGGCGTAACTCGCGGCGCCCAGCGTGAATCATCAAATCCCACTACGGACACTTCCTGGGGGCAATCAATCTTCTCCTTCGCCAGCGCATCCAAAACGCCGAACGCGATCTCATCGTCCCCGCAGATAACGGCTGAAGGACGCTCGGAACACGATTTCAGTTGTTCCCAGCCCTGGACCCCACCCTCGGTCGTAAAGGTTACATGAACAACGGCGCGGGGATCGAGAGGCACGTTGTACTCTTTCAATGCCTTGACGAATCCCTGTTCCCGCTCCCAGGCATCGCGAACGCTTGTCGGACCGTTGATCAAGGCCAGGCGACGATGGCCCAGTTCCAGAAGGCGGACGGTTACGTCGTGGGAGGCCAGCAAATTGTTGACGCCGACGGTGCTGACATGGACCTCCGATAGATCGACATGCGCCGGGAGACTGCCTCCCATGACAACGATTGGCCGCGCCAGATCTTCCAGTTTGACGAGCTGGCGGACGGACAGTGGTTTTGCCATGTAAAAAATCGCCCCGGCACCGATCGCTACCCGGCGCATTTCTTCGAGGATATCGACATCGTTCGGGTCGACAAGGGCCACGCGGGTCTCGGTCTCCCACTCGCGGGACGCCGCCACCACGCCCGATAGAACGGCACCGTAAAACTCGCTGACGAAAGCACCTGTTTCAAACGGCAGCAGCGCTGTTATCAAATGGACTTTTGGTTTGCGCATCAACTGGGCGGCCGGATGCGGCACATAGTTGACCTGGCGAGCCGTCTCACGAATCTTGGCCCGCAAGTCGGGTGCAACTTTGTCGCTGGTGTCTTTGCCGAGCGCCCGCGACACGGTGGAAATAGAAACGTTAAGTTTCTCCGCGATGTCCTTGAGTCTCATGGTTCCAAGCTCTTTCATTGGGCTCCGATGGCAGTTAGTATTACTGATGCAACAAACGATTGCAAGCATAACTTTCAGTTTGCAGTAGATGATTTGCAGATACACGGACACACTATGAACCCCTGCAGGATATGATGCAGGAGAGACCATAGCATGATATCAAAAAGAGGAAATTTGCGATTGATGTTGACACTTTTCCAGCGCTGTGCAATCATTTGCATACACGGGATAGGTAAGAATCACAGGAACCAAACGGGAAGGAATGGAACGTATGGAGAAGCGCATTATGGCAAACGTTTGCCGCTGCTGTGTGATAATCATCGCATTTTCTTTCGCTGCACTAGCAGCCCACGCACAACAACTCACCAACCCAGGTTTTGAAACGACGGGGACAAATTACACGTTCCCAGATGCAGGGGACGGTGCTTTCCCCATCATCTCGAACACTTTCGCCGCTGGTTGGACGCCGAACGGGGGTGCATTTGCCGCTCGGACGTCAACCAATAGTCCACAGCAGGGCACTTACGAGGATGCATCGACCGGCTATGACTTCATGGGCGTCAACCAATCAGGATCCACGAACACTGCCCGTTCGGGCGGAGCCTCTCTGCGTACCTTCGGCCCATTCCCCAACGTCTGCTGCGTCGGCTCCGGGGCCAGCCAGCTTCTCTCCAGTAACGCGGTGCCGGCGGTCAGTAACAATACGATCTGGGTGGTGAGCGGGTACGGGTTCAACTGGTCGGGCGATCCAATGCAGGACTTTGGTATAGGCGTGGTAGGGTTTGGACTAATTCAGATTGCCTTTTACGATGTCACGAATGCCCTCATTGGCGCGGCAATCGATGGCCCGCATCTCGATACGGGCACCGTCCAGAACGCTTGGATAAGCTGCTCGGTGACGGGAACTGCGCCGCCGGGAACGGTTTCGGTCGGGGCGTGGGCGCTGCATGTCGGGATGAGCGGAGCCTTGGGTTCGATGTTTTGGGACGACATGTCGATTACGAATACCGGCACGGCCCTTCCGCCGCCGCCGATTGTGACGAACCTGGTCGATGCCGCTATTGTAGGGGGGAATCAGGCTTGCTGGCCCACGGTGGTCAACGCGTCCTATCAACCCCAGTTCAGTGATGACAACGTGTCGTGGACGAGCATCGGAACGCTGCTACCAGGCGACGGCAATACGAATTGCGTGTTCGGTTTCAAGCACAAGTTCTATCGTGTAATACAATCACAATAAGAGAATTCGGGACGAGATGATGATGCAAGCAGAAGGGAGATCAATAGGTATGGAGAAGCGCGCCAGTACGATCATTTGCCGCCTGGGTGTCGTGTTCAGTGTACTTGTGTTGACTGCGTTTGCAGCCCACGCAAATTTGCTGTCGAACCCGGGTTTCGAAACAGGAACCACCAACATTCCCGATAGCTGGGTCGTGTTCAATGACGGCTTCCGCACGGGAACCAATGACTCCAATTTCGGCATTACGGCCCATAGCGGTGCGTATTCGCTCAAGACATTCGGGCCATTCGGACCCACCCTTGACGCATCAGGCGCTTATCAAAGTTTTTCCGCCAGCGCCGGTCAATCGTGGCGGTTGACGGGCTATGCGCTGAACTGGCAAAACGATCTATTATCAGGTGCGGATGCGTATGGCGTCGCGTCACTCGTTTTCCTGGATAGCACCGGCGGAACCGGCAACGTCCTCCAGGTATCTTCGACACCGCATCTTGGCCAGGATGTACCGTTTCCAATCGACACCTGGCAGTTCATTGAAGTGGACGGAGTCGCCCCTGCCGGCACTGCCACGGTGCGTGCCCAGGTGGCCCATGTGGGACAAGCCGGCCAAGGCGGCTCAGTCTGGTGGGACGACATGAATCTGTATCAGCCTACAGGTGTGAACAGCACGAATTCAGTGACAGTTTCGGCAGCCGTTCAGGTTTCCTGGCCGACGCAGCCGCTGACCAACAGCGTCCACTACCAGATCCAGACCCACACCAACCTGGTGGAGGGAAATTTGCCTCCGCAAAACACACCGAACTTCCTGTTGAATGCCAGCTTTGATGCGAATGCCGTGAGCAACGCGGCCAATAATAACACGGTCCCCGCATGGACTACAGCAAATGGCGGTCAGAAGCAGGTCTCGTCGTCCCCGAATCCCACTCACAGCGGTCTCGGCGCGTTGCGGCTGTTCGATAGCACCACGGCCGTTCCCGTGGTATTCCAAGGCCAGATGGGCAGCACGAACCCCATCGCCGTGTCGCCCGGACAGGTTTGGGACTTCACTGGGTATGCGTATGTCTCATCGACGGATTTCCCCATACCCAGTGGCAATAACACGTTCGGCTTGCTGAAGTTCATCTGGCAGAACGCCAGCGGTACCCTCCTGCAACCGGTGAATCCAGACACCAATGCGATCGGCGGGATCGTAACGGGTGGCAACGCCGGTATCGAATCAGCGCATGTTACCTTCAGCAGTCCCCGGGATTCGTGGCTGTTCCTCCACGCCCGCGCTACCGCGCCGCCAAACGCGGCATTCATCCAGGTTTTGGAAATCGTGGTCGGGTTCAGTCCGGGCGGTGCGGTGCGGTTCGACGATGTTGATTTGACAACAAACCTTGTGAGTCACGCGTGGAAGAGTTTCGGCCCGGTCATCCCGGGAGACGGGCTAACAAATTCGACATTCGATGTGGTCAAGGACCCGAACAGGTTCTATCGGGTCACCACCCAGTAATCCACGGAATCGGGTGATAATTGTTTGATGGATGGCGGTCGGGTATGGCCCGGCGGGATCCGGTGTCGGAAGGAAATGATGGACCAGATCAAAAATTCGGAGCAGCAAAGGAGAAGAATCGTGAGATCGCATGGCAGGAATGGAGTTGCGGCGGCGTTCACCTTGATTGAATTGTTGGTGGTCATCGCGATCATCGGGATTCTCGCGGCGATGCTATTGCCCGCATTGAACAAGGCCCGCGCCAAGGCCAAGACTGCGCTCTGTGTATCCAACCTGAAACAAATTGGCGTTGCCGTTGTCTTGTATGCCGATGACAACGATAGCTGCCTTCCGCCCGGGTACGTTGCCCCCGGGATTTCGGATTGGCATCTGCTCATTGGACCGTACCTGGCGAAAAGCCAGACGACCTATGCCGGCGCTGATAACAAGAGCGCAGTGTTTCTCTGCCCGTCGGCTGTGCTAACGCCACCGGCAGGCACGACAGTATCACTAACCTACACTGCCCATCGGGCGATGTTTTGGTGTGAGCCGAATCCATGCACCATGTCTGGTGGTATTAAAATCCCGTACTACAAGCTGTCCCAATGCAATCGCCCCAGTGAAGTGGTTATGGTTTTTGATGGCACACAACAATCCATTAACTTTTCCGGCACATACGATGCCCAAGCCTGTTCGGATCAACTCGTTGACTCTACCATCGCTTACCCCGGTCTAGCACCCGATAAATTCGAGCCTACCGGGTTAAACGTTGATGGTGTCCAGGGCCTGATTCGGTGGCGCCACTACAGCAACAACGGCGCGAACTTTCTTTTCGTGGACGGGCATGTAGAGTCGATGCTCGGCGGCCAACTCTTGCGCCGCAACCTCTATTTCGATCAGTAACGGATCGTTTTCCATTTGAGCCGAGTGACGATTGCAGGGCGCAGTCGTGTTGAATAAGAGTTGAGTAAGAAACAAAAATCGCTCTCGTTCACGACCGGATGAATCTACCGACGACTGCGCCCTGTTTTTTCCTTCCAAGAAGCCAGCTTGCAAACTATTTCGCGGCCCGTGAAGTGCCACCATTGCGGCTGCACTTCCGACTGTTTCAAGGCGCCTTGTTATCCAACGGAAAGCTGGTCAATCCGCTCGGGAGGGAATAACAATGACATTCGTGCATCGCAACAACGAGGCTACCCCCCAGTGAAAAAGAAATTGGTACAATCCCGAAATAATGCCACGGTCGATTCGCTTCTTCGATCCGACGCGGAAGTTTTCTTCATCAGCGCGCTGATTCTCTTCTTGGAACTCGCGCTGATTCGCTGGATCGGCACGGAGATCCGCATCTTTGCGTATCTGGGCAATCTCACCCTGATCATGTGTTTCTTTGGCATCGGTTGGGGGTGTTATCGGGCGGCGAAACCCGTGAAGCCGGTGGTCATGGCCGCCAGTCTATTGTTCCTCGCCACACTGGTGGCCAATCCGTTGCGCAGTGAAGCGCTGAGCTTTTCCAAAATATCGTTTCTACTCAGCGACTTTGAGGACTCGACTGTCTGGCAGGATGTACAAGGGAGCGCGGACTACGCGACGGGCATCTTTTTCATTGGAATCCTTATTGTCGTGTTGACCCTCACCTTTGCGCCACTGGGACAGATACTGGGCCGGGCGATGCAACGCGCCCCGCGCATCATCCGGGCCTATTCGGTGAATGTCGCAGGTAGCCTCGCCGGAGTTTGGCTCTTTAACAGCTTGAGCTGGGCCTGCACAACGCCAACCGTCTGGATACTGGTGGCGGCAGGGCTGCTGGCAGCCGTCCTTCTCGCCGGACAGGCGCGCACATTGTTGCCGGTAGTTTTGGTGATTGTGAGCGCCGGGGTCGTGTGGTGGGGCGATTTGTCCTCTGATCTGATCATCTGGTCGCCCTATCAAAAGCTTGTGGTATCTCCGTTCTGGACGACCGGATGGAATCCGGTGCAATGGGGCTATCTTTTGCAGGCGAATGGAACGGTACACCAGACTCTCCTCGATCTCTCTGACCGTTTCGTCACGAATCATCCGGGACTCTTCGAACAAGAGCCCTTCGAACGCAATGTCTATAGTGTCCCCTTCAGCTTCAAGCCGAATGCGCACCGCGTCCTGATTGTCGGCGCCGGTGCAGGCAATAACGCAGCCGCAGCGCTGCGCCACGGTACGGTGCAAGTCGACTGCGTGGAAATCGATCCACAGATCTACGCCGTGGGCCAGCGAATCCATCCTGAACAGCCGTATAGCTCTCCCCGAGTGCGGGTGACGGTCGATGATGCGCGCGCTTTCTTCAAGCACGCCAACGGACCGTATGATTTAATTTGGTACGGATGGCTCGATGCCCACACGCTCAGCTCCTCCTATAACAACATGCGGTTGGACCACTATGTGTACACGCTGGAAAGTTTCCGCGAGGCCAGAAAGCTTTTGGCACCGGACGGCCTGATGGTGGTCAATTTCCCGGTCCAGCGCACGTGGATGGTGGACCGTTTGTTCAACCTGCTGCGGCAGACGTTTGGGCACGACCCGTTCGCTTATTGTGACACAGCCATCGCCGCCCAGCTCAAACGAGTTCCAACGGCCACCCTCGTCATCGGCGAACCACCGGTAACCACGCAGACAGTCGAAAGCCCCGCGCTTCGCGACTACCTCGCGTCCTGGCAGTGGCATCCCACCGGCAACACCCGTGCTCCGACCGACGACTGGCCGTACTTGTACCTGAGGCAGCCGGGGATCCCGAAACTGCACCTGATCGTTTCGACCGCGATTTTGGTGGCCGTGCTGGTGGCAGGGAGACGCGCTCTCGGAGTGGTCAGCGGATCGGACAGGCATTTCTTCGCGCTGGGAGCCGCGTTTCTCCTGCTCGAAGTCCAAACCGTCAGCCGCGCAACGTTGCTGTTCGGGATGACATGGATTGTCAACGCCATCGTCATCTCCGCGGTGCTCGTGATGATCCTGTTGTCCAACCTCGTGGCGTGGCGCTGGCCACGCATTCCACAAGCCGTGATCATCGCCGCACTCGCGCTCACCCTTGCCGGTCTGGCATCGGTGCCGCTGGACTGGTTCAATGCGTTGACGGGAGTGGCCAAACTGCTCGCCGCCAGCGCGTTTCTGACCGCGCCCGTGTTCTTCGCCGGTCTCATCTTCATCCGCTCCTTCGCCCAGTGCGAAGACAAATCCCGCGCGCTCGGCTCCAATCTCATTGGCGCGCTGGTTGGAGGTCTGCTGGAGTCGCTGTCATTCGTCACCGGCATCCGCGCCCTCATCCTTCTCGTCGGTCTGTTTTATCTAATCGCGATCCTGCGCCGCCCGATGGCCGGTCCGACATCGAGCATCGCTGCGGCTGAGTAAGTGACACCGGCAAAAAGTTTAGAAGCTCGCGGAAATGTCCGATTAGATCTTCTGGGTTCATACTGCCGTTCAGATAAAACGTTGCCGCGTGAACACCATCTCCTATGCAGACTGCATTGCTTCAGACCAGGCAATGGGCCTTTTTACCAGAACCGCGCCAGACACGCCGTAATCGGGCAATTGACCCACAACAAGACCTGTGCCGCCACAGCGCACAGTTGGCCACAACCAGACGACTGGAAAAGCCGGTTGTAAGCCCTGTAGTGATGTTATTTTGGGAAAAGCCCCTCAAGACATCGTGTAAAGCGTAATGATTTTTCTTCCAAAAAAGCGATGTTTTTGATCATCCTGATTGCGAGCGAGGTGTGCTGCTACTATTGTAAAGCCGCTTGGTCCCCCAGTAAAATGGACATTAATTTCCTCAAATACCGCTTGTGCAAACGATTGCAGTTGCTGGATCTGTCACTGGAAAACCAGTGAGATAGGTTGCCTGCCGAACCTGCATGGTATTGGATTACACATTAAACCGGGGATGCTCCTCACCACTATGACCATTGCGTGTCAGAATGAAGTTGACATCTTTCTATGAATCTGCAATCATTTGCACCAAGCGAGTAAAGGTATAGTTCGTTTACTAAACCGAAGGGAGAAATGGTTATGGAGAAGCGAGTTCTTAGTATGCTGGCGTGTGTTGCGATATTCACGCTGGCTATGTCCACAACGAGCAAGGCGAATCTGCTCGTAGATCCGGGTTCTGAAGGGGCGGTCATCAGCGGTAGTGGCAACGGTGTTGGCGGTTGGACGTTCTTTAACGGCGGCGTGTTTTCAACTGACTTCGCGCATTCCGGTACAAACGCAAACAAGTTGGCGGGCGGAGGCGGTTACTCGGTTCCAGGCGCCTACCAAACGTTTCCGGCGAGCGCCGGCCAGCAGTACACGATGACGGCCTTTGGTCTTGAGCCAACGGTTCCGGCTGTCAACGCCAATACTTGGGGCGCTTTGCAGATCACATTCTGGTCTGGCCCCAATGGCACGGGAAGCAATCTCGGCACGACGGATACATCGCCCGGAAATGCGAAGGTCGGCAACAAAGTTGACTCAAGCTCCACAGCGGGTGTTTGGATCCCCTTGTCCGTGACGGCGACTGCTCCGGCAGGCACGGCTTCCATCCAGGCGTTTGATCTTGTTCTCGATGCCACGGCGCAAACGACCTACTTCGATGACCAGACGCTGGATCTGGTTCCTGAGCCGAGCACCGTTGCGATGGCGCTGACGGGTTTGCTGGGTCTCGTCGCGTTCGCCAAGAAGCGTCGCGTGTAGTTTCGTTGTCGGCGTAATACGATTTCCCCCGCTTATCCAGCGCAAGCTGGGTAGGCGGGGGATAAATCTTGGGTGGCTGATTCAGCCAGGGGTTTCCGACAGCGAAGGGGCAACAATCGGAAGCGTGCGTTGTCTCGCTTTGAGTGTGATGACTAGGTTGAGATTTCGGAACCCATGATGAGGTCAGTTAAAGTCGGCCTGTTGGCCATATCTGCGCTCACAGGGTTTTTCGTCTTCACCGGGCAGTCCGGCGTAAAAGTTTTGTCCAAAGCCGCCCCCGAGGAACTCCTTTCGGATCCCAACTTTGAAACACCGGTTCTTCCGGCCGGGGGTTGGGCGCCGATACGGCAGGCAGGCTGGCAGGCATTCACCGGCGGCACGGCTGAATTGATGACGCTCTCGGCCGGCCCGGCGCACTCCGGTGGCCAGGCCGCCCGATTTGTGTCACACGCAGTTCCCAATTTCTACCAAGGGATATTTCAAGCGGTCCCCGTGACGCCCGGTGAGACCTATCAGTTCAGCGTTTACGTCAGGAATGATCCTGCGCATCCGCTCAAGGGCTCGGTGATCGGCCAGTTGTCCATTGAATGGCACGACGCCAATGGCGCCGAAGCCGGTCGGCTGTGGAGCCCGGCTTGGGGAGCGTCATTGTCGGCGACGGAGTGGACGAGATTCGAGGTGGTTGGCGCCGCCCCGCCGAACGCCGCGAAAGCGCATTGTGTGATCGTCGAGAAGGGCCAGGGCCAGCCGGTTGCCAACTGCGTTTTTCTCGTTGACGATGCCTCGGTCGTAAAAGTGTCGGCGGAGTGAGGGCCGGGCGTGTTGCGCGCGTAAGTCCGCAATTGAGTTCTTAACGAACCGTCTGTTAGGATTCATTTATGACCGTCATTGAGAAACGTAAAAGGTCGCTATTTGATTGGGTCCTTCTTTCAAGCGTTTCCCTAACGGCGGTGATTTTGTCAGGCTGCGAGAGCAACCACACCCTGGGACAAACAAGGTCCGGACCCGGGCTGATTTCCCGGCAGACCCTGGCGCAACCCGCGGGTCCTTTCATCAGGGTCGCGCACACGAGCAACGGATACTTCTTCCAGCGCGGCACCGATCTTTTTTATTCGCTGGGCGTCTGCGTCGTCATCCCCGAGGAGACCTGGCCCGACCGGCCGGAATTCGCGAAGCGGAAGGCCCTGGGCTCTTACGATGGTTTCAGCCGTTTTGGATCCGACACCCAGGCGTGGGCGCGCGCCACCGCGAGGCGATTAGAGTCGTGGGGATTCAATACCGCCGCCGCGTGGTGCAGTGAGGAACTGTACCAGCAGCCCATTTACCACGCTCGGGTCGTGTGGTTGTGCGGCCCTTCGCGGAATGAAGACCGGCTCATCGACGTCTTCAGCGCCGAATACGCACAGGCTGTCGAGCAGGTTGCCACTCGAGAAGTTGCGCCGTACAAAGACGATCCCTGGTTGATTGGCTACTTCCTCAACAATGAATTACCCTGGTATGGCGAGCACGGCTGGCCGGAAGACCCGAACCATTCCTTGTTCGACCGCTATCTGGCCCTGCCTCTCAGTGCGCCGGGCCGCCAGGAATTATTCCGCTTTCTTCATGAACAGTATGCGGATATCACAGCGCTGAATGCCGATTGGACCACGTCGGCCGGCACCTGGGAGGAATTGGAGAAGCAACCGGTCTTGTTGCCGAAGAACCGCACGGCCAAGCGCCTGAAATATGCGTGGGCCGGACGGGTCGCGGACCGCTATTTCTCAATTTGCGTTGCGAGCGTGCGGCGCCATGACTCGAACCACCTGATCCTCGGCTGCCGTTTTGCCGTCAAGCCGCCACGCGCGGTCATGGAGGCGCTGGCGAAGTACACTGATGTTGTGAGCATCAATATGTACTCGAAGAATGGCAAGGTGGATCTGGGATATCTGCGCGATACTCACGCCCTGACAAAGAAACCCGTGTTGATCACCGAGTTTTCGTGGCGGGCGATGCAAAACAGTTCGGGTGACCGAAATACCGAAGGGGCCGAAGTCACGGTGGACACGCAGGCGGAACGCGCCGAACGCTACCGCGCCTTCGTTAGCAAGGTCGCCGATGAGCCGTACATCATGGGAACGCATTGGTTCCAGTACCTGGACCAACCGCCCGGCGGCCGCTGGATTGACGGTGAGGACTCCAACTACGGGATCGTCGACATCCACGATCAACCCTACAAGGAACTGGTCGAAGCCATGACGGAAGTACACAAGCAACTCCCATCGATCCTGGCTACTCGCACCAACAATTTGCCGGCGTCGTTCGATGAAGAGGCCTGGGGAGAATTCTTGACCGCGCGTGTTTCTCCGGGGCACCTCTCAGCGCCGGTCCAAATGGAGCCGAACGAGAGTGTGTTGTCGTCCAATCAATTGGTGGTCCATCAGGATGACGCACAAGGGAACAAGGGCTCGTGGGAGCAAACGGAGGAAGCCTGGGTCCTCACTTACGAAACGGCGAGCGGTTGGGGGTTGCATGGCGACCTGCCTTTGGAACAACTTGATTTGCGGGGAGCGCAGACTTTGGAAATCGAATTTGAAGCTCCCGCCGGTCTGCAGATTCAGGTGCTGCTCCAGGAAACAGGCGACGGGCCGCCGGGGCATCAGGTCTACGAAGGAGCGCGCGGTGCCGATGGCGAGTCGTACGAACTACCGCAATTCACGGCCACCGGTGCCCGCCAGGTCGTGCGTCTTCGCCTCACCGATGCGGAACGCCGAATCTACTGGGGTAATCAAGGCGGCAACATGATCCTCGACACGCAAGGGTTGAGGGCGATAAGTTTCCTCATTCGCAGCGGACAGGGAAAGGGGCAACTGCGAATCTACCGCGTCGGCTTCGTTGGCGCTGGACAGGATTAACGGATGGCTTTTCTGAGATCGCTGAAACAATTCCACACAGTTTCACCAAGGAGACTGTTGCCCGCCACGCGGCCGATTTTTCTGGCGACGCTTTGCGTCCTTCCCCTTTGCGGCTGCGGGCGATCGATGGCGGATAAGACTGCGGATGGCCGAACCATTATTCAGTACTGGGAGAAATGGACCGGTTTCGAGGACGACGCGATGGAGGCGGTGGTGGACGATTTCAACGCGTCGCAAAACCGCATCTTCGTCAAGAAACTCGCCGTCAGTGAAATGCTCCGCAAGGTGATGCTGGCCACGGCCGGCGGCAATCCGCCGGACGTCGCCGGCCTCTGGTCGAGCAACATCCCGGATTTCGCCGAGAAGGGGGCTCTAACTCCCCTCAACAAATTCATCGACGACGCGGGCATCAAATCCAACGACTACATTCACATCTACTGGGAGCAATGCGCCTCCCACGGTTTCATGTGGGCCCTGCCGAGCACACCCGTTTCGCTCGGGTTGCACTGGAACAAGAAACTGTTCCGCGATGCGGGACTGGACCCGAATCGACCGCCGCAAAGCCTGGACGAGCTCGACGCGATTTGTGACCGGCTCACGATCGTGGATGTCGATCGTGGCGGCAAAATCGCCCGCGTGCGTTATACGGAACTGACCGACGCGGAAAAACACGCAAAAAAATTCTCGCTTGTGCAGGTTGGTCATTTACCAACCCAACCCGGCTGGTGGCTCGCCATGTGGGTCAACTGGTTTGGCGGAAGCCTATGGGATGGTGACCGAAAAATAACCGCGAACAGCCCGGAGAACCTCGAAACTTTCGAGTGGTTCCGCAAGACCACGGACAAATACGGCATCGACAATCTCCGCCGGTTTGGGGCCACTTTCGGAAACTTCGCCTCGCCCTCAGATCCGTTTCTCGCGGGACAGGTCGCAATGGAATTGCAGGGCGTCTGGATGTACAACTTCATCGACAAGTACAACCCGCAACTGGAGTGGGGCGCGGCGCCGTTTCCCGCCAAGGACCCCAAGAAATATCCCGAAGTGACATTCGCGGAGTGTGACGCGTTGATCATTCCCAAGGGCGCCCCGCACCCAAAGGAAGCTTTCGAGTTCATCCATTACGTCAATACCCAGGGGCCGATGGAAAAACTTTGCCTCGGCCAGCGCAAGTTCAGCCCATTTGTGAAGGTCAGCGACGAGTTCATGCGCAACCACCCGAACCCGTACATCAAGGTCTTCATTGAGATGGCGAAGAGCCCGAATGCGCGCTACGTGCCGCGCCTGACGGTCTGGAATGAGTACAACGACGAAATGTCCGTGGCCGCCAATCGAGTCATTACCCTGGTGGCAACCCCGAAAGATGCGCTCGACCGGGTCCAGACGCGCATCCAGTGGCGGTTCGATCGCGTCGCGCGGCGCTGGGACGCGGTGAAAGACGAACGCATCAAGGAGTGGAACAGTTATGACCCGCGGTGAAAAACGCAACCTGCTCATCGGCCTGGCGTTCGTCAGCCCCTGGATCATCGGCTTCCTGGCGTTCACCCTTTATCCCGTACTGGCCTCGGTCTATTATTCGTTCTGTGATTACGACGTGCTGACCAAACCGATTTGGGTCGGCACGCTGAATTATCGCGACCTGTTTACCGACAGCGTCTTTTGGAAGTCGCTCTACAACACTTTTTACTTTGCTGCGTTCGTTTTGCCGTTGGGCCTGGTGATCGCGTTATTGATAGCCGTCCTCTTGAATCAATCCTTGCGCGGTCGCTCCGTATTTCGCGCCATATTCTTCCTGCCATCGCTGGTCCCGATCGTCGCCAGCGCGATGGTCTGGTGGTGGATCCTGAATGGTAATTTTGGCATCCTCAATTACGCGCTGCACTGGTTGCACATCCGCGGCCCGCAATGGTTGGCGGACGAAAAATGGACCAAGCCGTCCGTGATTCTCATGACGCTCTGGGGCTGTGGCAATACCATGGTCATCTACCTCGCGGCGCTCCAGGACGTGCCGCGTTCGCTCTACGAGTCCGCGGAGATCGATGGCGCCAATCCCTGGGTGAAATTCCGTCACATCACGATCCCCATGATTTCACCCGTCATTTATTTCAACCTAATCATGGGCATCATTGGCTCATTACAGGTGTTCGCCCAGTCCTACATCATGTTCAGCGGCGGCATGTTGGGAGGCGCGGGCGTCGCCACCAGCGCTGGCGGGCCGAACCGTTCCGCGTTGTTCTATACCGTGTACCTCTACCAGTGCGCGTTTGATTTCCACCAAATGGGGTACGCCTGCGCGATGGCCTGGATACTCTTTCTCATTATTTTATTTCTGACGTGGGTCGCGACGCGCTCGACCCGAAAGCTTATCTTCTACGCGGGAGAGTAATTCATGCGCAGCCTCCAACGCTTTTTCACCTATCTCTTGCTCCTGCTGGGCTCGATCACATTTCTGGCCCCGCTGCTGTGGATGCTTTCCACCGGTTTGAAACCGATCGATCAAACCATGACCGTGCCGCCGAGCTGGATTCCGTACAGGTTTTTCGTTGAGAAGGACGGCAGACGGGTTGAAGTCAAACCCGGCGCGCTGATCAAGGCCCCATCCTACGTTGCGGAAATCGAAGGCGAACGGCATATCGTCCCGCGTTCCAGCGTCGTCAACAGCCAGATGAAACAACAAATGCCCAGTGGCGAAGAAAAATCCGTACCTGTGCAGATCATCCAGGAAATCCCCGCTGACGCGCAACATATCTGGACGACTGTTAGGCCAGTCGCCATCAGCAATGCCGTGTGGGAAGCGCTGCCTGCATCTGCCATTACCAAAAAAATCGCACCGCGCTGGAATAACTTCATCGGGGCAATCAAGGCCATGAAGCAGTTCCCGCGTTATCTGAAAAACACTTTAATTCTGTGTATTCTGACTGTCATTGGCACCGTGGCGTCCAGCGCGCTCACCGCCTACGGCTTCTCGCGCATCGAATGGCGCGGGCGCAATGCGTTGTTCATGATCGCATTGGCAACAATGATGGTGCCCTTTCCTGTCACGATGGTGCCCTTGTACTGCCTGTTTCGCTGGCTCGGTTGGATAGGGACCTTGAAGCCCTTGTGGGTTGGTTCATTTTTCGCCGGGGCCTTCAATGTGTTTCTACTGCGGCAATTCTTCATGACCCTGCCGAAGGACATCTCCGAAGCGGCCCGCATTGATGGCTGCAGCGAGTTTTGCATCTTCTGGCAGATCGTCCTGCCTTTGTGCCGTCCGGCACTGATGGTTGTCGCCCTGTTTCAGTTCATGTACACGTGGAATGACTTTATCGGCCCGTTGATTTACCTGACCAACCAGGAGGATTTCACGCTCGCGTTGGGGTTGCAGTTCTTCCAGAGCCAGAATGGGGGAACGGAATGGCATTACTTGATGGCTGCCAGCACCCTCGTGGCGCTGCCGATCATCGTGCTGTTCTTCTTTACGCAGAAGACTTTCATCGAGGGGATCTCGATGACGGGCATTAAGGGCTGAGGATGGCGGCCTCAGGAAGGCTGCCAAAGATAGGTCGAAATCGAGTGGGCGGGAGCTGCGCTGCTGCCGGCGCAATCCGGAAGTCTCAGGCAGAATTTGCGTTCTTCGTCCGTCCGGTTCAACACGACCACGGCGACACTCTCGTCGGGATTCCGAAACGCGGTGACCTGGAGATCTTCGCGGGTACTCGCGCAGAGAATCCTCGCGGCGCCGGGACGGATGAATCGGCAGAAGTGTCCGAGGTAATAATACGAACTCTGGAAAATGAGCCGGTCGTTCACCGTGTCCGCTATGACCGGGGCGCTGCAGAGATTGTTGGCATGGTTGGGGCCGCCGGTTTCATCCAGCAGCAAGTTCCAATCAATCCAGCCAACGGTCCAGCGGTTCAGGTCGTTGATGATCTCGTGTCCGTAACGCTCCCCAACATCCCAGGAGCCGAGATGCGGGCCGCCTTCCTGGCAGCCTTCGGTAAAGATGAGTTTCTTATCCGGCCAGGCTTCGTGGGCCAATTGAAGGTTCTCGAATTTTTCCGGGCCGTACCAGTGAAAGGCCGCGCCCCAGATATATGAGCTGGCCTCGGGATCGTTGTAAGACGGCGCGACCCGCTCGATGAGCAGATCGCGGTTATGGTCCCAGATAATGATCTTGATGTGCTCCAAGCCGGCCTTGTGAAACGTCGGCCCCAGGTGATCGCGGACGAAATCCCTTTCTTCCTCGGCGCTGTACAGGCAGGAATCCCAAACTTGCGCGGCAGCCGGCTCATTCTGAACGGTCACGCCCCAAATCGGCACGCCTTCCTTCTCGTATTCGCGGATGAAACGGACAAAATAATTGGCCCACACCTGGCGATATTCGGGCTTCAACTTTCCACCGCCCTTGAATTGGCCATTGGTTTTCATCCAGGGAGGCGGGCTCCAGGGCGACACCAGAATCTTGAGCGATTGGCTTGCTACTTTTTGGGCCTCCTTGATCATGGGGAGCAGCGCTTGACGATCACGGTCGATGGAGAAATGCTTCAACTCCACATCACCGTCCACCTCCGTACAGGCGTAACTTCCGAGGGAGAAGTCGCAACTATTCATGTGAGTGCGACAGAGGGAATAGCCGTGCCCTTCAGTAGGATGAAAATACGCCCTAAAAAGTTGTTCCCGATGTTCTTTGCGCATCCGTGACAAGCTGACGGCGCCGGCTTCGGTGAACGCTCCCCCAAAACCCTCGATCGTCTGAAAACGTTTGCTTGGGTCGACCAAAACAGATGGCAGGCACATGTCCGGATTCTCTTCCAGGAGGACCGGACCCTTTTCGGAAATGCGATCCTTGCTGGCCTTGGCGGTTATGTAATGACGGAGGAATCTACCTGTTATCATGCGTCCCTGCCCCAAAATCCGTATTGCTTATACCATGGATATCGGCGAAAGAAAAGGGCATAATGCAAATGATTGCAGGACTCAATCCATGACAACTTCGAGATCACTCTTCGTGGTGAACACGGCTTCCCAGTCAGCGACACGGAGCGAGTTTGTAACAGTCGATGACGAGCCCTACATCTGCATTCGCCACGTCGACCAACTCAATCCCTTTCTGATGAGCGTGGTCAGCGACAGTGATCACTGGCTGTTCGTCGGCAGCAACTCGCCGTTTGCCGCCGGGCGCATCGATCCCGACAACGCACTCTTCCCGTATCAAACGGTGGACAAGATCCTGAGCCATCCCAACACCAGCGGCGCGCTGTCGGTTCTGCTCGTTCGCGCAGGTGAGCGCTGGGCACTGTGGGAACCGTGGCAGGAGAGCGGACGTATTTATCGCATCGACCGTCATCTTTACAAACACATCCACGGCGCCAGCGTGATTTTTGAGGAAATCAACCACGACCTCGGTCTGCGCTTCCGTTGGGCTCTCGCCACCTGCGAGCCGTACGGATTCGTCCGCGAATGCCAACTCGAGCGCCTGGACGACGCTGGCCCGACGGAGGTGCGGTATCTCGATGGCTGGCACCAGCTGCTCCCGCCGGGCGTCGATCAGGAAACCTTTGGCCGGTTCAGCTATCTCGCCGAAGCCTACATGCGCCACGAATACAGGAACGAAGAATCGCTCGGCATCTTCACGCTCAATGCGGCCATTACCGACCGAGCGGAAGCCTGTGAATCCCTGCGCGCGGCCTGTGCCTGGTCGATCGGCCACGCGCATCCCATCATTCTATTATCGAAGCGACAAGTGCCCGCGTTTTGCCGCGGAGAATTTGTCCAACCCGAACACGAAATCCGCGGCGAGTTCGGGGCCTACCTCGTGGCGGACAGCGTGACGGTTTCGCCCGGCCAGTCGCACCGCTGGTTCACGGTTGCCGACACCAGGCTCGACCACTCGGCACTCATGCGCCTTCAGAATCAACTGAAGGAGCCGGCGGCCCTCGAACGTTCCCTGCGCCAGGGCCTCGCGGCCAATCGCAACGGCCTGCGGCGCCGTATTGCCGCCGCTGATGGGCTGCAACAGACGGCCGATCAAGCGGCGAGCGTCCATCATTTTGCCAACGTGCTGTTCAATTGCATGCGTGGCGGCACCTTCGACGATTCGTACCGTTTCCCCGGCAAAGATTTCGCGGCATTTGTCCGGGCGCATAACACCACGGTATACGCGAGCCATCAACGATGGCTGGGGGAGGTGCCGGAGTCGCTGACGCTGGATCAATTGCACCAGGAGGTTGCGAAACGCGACGACGTCCACCTCTCGCGGCTGGCGCACGAGTATTTGCCGTTGAGCTTCAGCCGTCGCCACGGCGATCCGAGCCGGCCCTGGAACCGATTCGATATTCACATCAAGGATGAACAAGGCCGTCCGCTTTACGCCTATCAGGGCAACTGGCGCGACATTTTCCAGAATTGGGAGAGCTTGGCGCAGAGCTATCCCGGCTGGCTCGAACAAATGATACAGGTATTCCTCAACGCCTCGACAGCGGACGGCTACAACCCGTACCGCATTACCCGCAATGGCGTTGACTGGGAGATCAGCGATCCCAAGGATCCGTGGAGCCATATTGGCTATTGGGGCGATCACCAGATCATCTACCTGCTGCGCCTGCTCGAGAGCCAGGAGCGCTTTCAACCAGGCCGATTGGCCGGCCAACTCCGCGCCGAGACCTGCGTTTACACGCACGTTCCGTATGAAATTGACGGCTTCGACGAGATCGTGGCTGATCCGCGTCATACGATCACCTTTAACCATTCGCTCCACCAACTGCTGATGTCACGGGCCCGGCAACTGGGCGCTGATGGCAAGCTATTGACGGACGATCGCGGCGAGATCGTCCGGGTTTCCCTCGCGGAAAAGTTGCTCGTACCGCTGTTGGTCAAGCTCAGCAACTTTGTCCCCGGCGGCGGCATCTGGCTGAACACGCAGCGGCCTGAATGGAACGACGCCAACAACGCGCTCGCCGGCTGGGGCCTGTCCATGGTCACGGTGTGCCACCTTCGCCGTTACCTGGCGTTCTGCGACAGGGTTTTTGCCGCAAGTGGAGACAAACCGGTGCCGCTCACCGCGCCAGTCGCCAAACTGTTGGCGGGGATCACCTCCATCCTGCGCGACGCAGCCAAACAGGCAAACGCCGGGTTCGATGATGCCTCGCGCTTCCAGATGATGGCCGCGCTCGGTCGCGCCGGCGAAACGCACCGATTGGCCATTTACAATGGCGGCAAGAATAACCGCAAGATTGTGCCGCTTGGCGCCTTGCGCGGGCTGGTCGAGGCGGCGCTGCCGGTGATCGAATCGACCATTCGCGGCAATCGTCGCCGCGACGGCCTCTTCCACAGCTACAATGTGCTCCACCTCGACGGCGACCGGGCGCGCGTGGCCCATCTGTTCCCGATGCTTGAAGGCCAGGTCGCAGTGTTAAGTTCCGGCCTGCTGAAGCCCACTGAAGCGCTGGCTGTGTTGCGCGCACTGCGCGCCAGCGCGCTTTATCGCGCTGACCAGCACAGCTATCTGCTTTACCCCGACCGCGACCTGCCTTCGTTTCTTGCCCGCAACACCCTGAAGGGACATCCGCCGCTGAAAGATCCTTCACTCTTCGTGGGCGACGAACACGGACAGTGGCATTTCCAGGCGGACCTGCGCAGTGCCAGCGATGTTGCCAAACGCCTCGATCTTCTCGAAACCGATGAGGACACACGGAAGGCAGTACTGGATTTGTGGGAGGCCACGTTCAGCCACAGCGAGTTCACCGGGCGCAGTGGCACTTTCTTCGCGTTTGAAGGACTCGGCAGCATCTACTGGCACATGGTTGTGAAACTGCTCCTGGCCGCGCAGGAATCCCATCGCGAAGCGCTCCGGGAAGGTAGCGACCTTGTCGTGACGAAAGCGCTGGCTGAGGCGTACGACGACGTGCGGCAGGGGCTCGGTTTCTGCAAAACTCCGGACGCCTACGGCGCTTTCCCGACCGACCCGTATTCGCATTCCCCGCGACATCGTGGGGCGCAACAGCCGGGCATGACCGGCCAGGTGAAGGAGGAAATCCTGACGCGCTGGGGCGAATTGGGCATCGCGGTCGAGGACGGGCAGTTGCGGTTTGCGCCGCGGTTGCTCCATCAAGCCGAGTTCTTCTCGTCGCCACACCGCTTCACGTATCTCGACGCGCAAAACCGGGAGCAGTCCTGGGAATTGCCCGCCAACAGCCTCGGCTTCACGTATTGCCAGGTACCGGTCAGCTACCAGTTAGCTGACACCACTAGCATCCTCGTCGAACGCGCAGATAGAACCCAGGAAACCATCCCTGGCAACGCCCTGGGAGCGGCTGACAGTGTCTCGGTCTTCGCGCGCGCTGGCAAAATCTCCCGGCTCACTGTAAGTGTACCACGAGCGGATTTACGAACATGAAAACACCCAATTGCCGACAAGTCATCCTTCTCGTCCTGTTGCAACTCGCGACCGTGACAGGCCAATCAATGGCTGTGGCGCGCGTCGACATCGGGCTCGATGAACAATGGAAGTTCATCCGCCAGGACGTCGCGGATGCGGCGGCAACAAATTTCGACGATGCGGCGTGGCAGTCCGTGAACCTGCCGCACACGTGGAACAACCTGGATGGCCAGACCAGCGGGACGCCTTACTATCGCGGCAGTGGCTGGTACCGTCGTCATCTGCGGGTGGACGCGAAATATGCCGGCAAAAGTTTTTTTCTAAAGTTCGACGGGGCCGCGACGGTGGCCGAGGTTCTTGTCAACGGCAGCCCGGTCGGCACACATAAGGGAAATTTCGCGGCGTTCTGCTTTGACGTGACCCCATTCCTGCGGGTTGGGAAGGATAATGTGATCGCCGTTAAGGTAGACAACGCGAAGGATGCGGACGTTCTGCCGTTGAGTGGTGATTTCACTGTTTTCGGAGGCCTGTACCGCGACGTCCATTTGCTTGTGCTGGATAAGCTCTCGGTGACACCGCTGGACTACGCATCCCCCGGCGTTTACGTCAAACAAACAGGGGTGACCAAGGATTCGGCCGACCTGGAAATCACCACGAAACTGCGTAACGCAAACAGTTCCGCCAAGACTGCCACGATCCGTTGCACAATCATTGACGCGAAAGGGAAAACGATCCAACAGACAACTTCCCACGAGGCGCTCGGATCCAAGGCGGTCGCGGATGTCGTCCAGCACATCAAGATTGCCAAACCTCATCTTTGGAATGGGAGAATCGATCCTTATTTGTATCGAGTGGCGATAGTGGTCAGTGATGGGGACAAGGTCACGGACGCGGTGACCCAGCCGTTGGGCATCCGGTTTTTCCGGGTTGATCCCGACCATGGATTTTTCCTCAACGGCGCGTCGTATCCTTTGCATGGAGTCAGTCGCCATCAGGATCGCATCGACAAAGGCTGGGCCATCGGTCGAGCCGAACAGGAGGAGGATTTTCAGTTGATCACCGAGATTGGCGCAACGTGCGTGCGGCTTGCCCACTATCAGCAGGACCAGATGGTTTATGACTTGTGCGACCACAACGGGCTGGTGCTCTGGACGGAATTGAGCCTGGTGAATGAGTTGACCGATTCCGAGGCTTTTACGGAAAACGCGCGGCAGCAGTTGACGGAAATGATCAAACAGAATTACAACCACCCGTCAATCGCGTTCTGGGGAATCTTCAACGAGTTGCACAAGAAAAACCAGTGGTACGATGCGCCGCCCAAATGGGACATCGTCAAGCCACTCAACCAACTGGCGAAGGAGCTCGATCCGACACGGCTCACCACGGCCGCGAGTTGCATCCGATCGACCGACCCGCTGAATGCCGTTACGGACGTCACGGCGTTCAATCGGTATTTCGGATGGTACGCCAACAAGTTGTCCGACTGGCCCGGGGCGCTGATTAATTTTCACGAGGAGTGGCCCAACCGCGGCATTGGGATCAGCGAATACGGGGCCGGGGCCAGCATCAGCCAGCACGAAATCTCGACGAACCAACCGAACCCGACCTCCCATTGGCATCCCGAGGAGTATCAGGGCCTGGCGCACGAGCAGGCATGGCTGGCCATGAAGGACCGCCCCTGGCTCTGGTGCGAATTGGTGTGGAACATGTTTGATTTCGCGGTCGGCCAGCGCGACGAGGGAGACACGCCGGGCCGCAATGACAAGGGCCTGGTCACCTACGACCGCAAAGTGAAGAAGGACGCGTTCTTTTGGTACAAGGCAAATTGGACGACGACACCGTTTGTATACATCACCAGCCGCCGCTTTACCAATCGCAGCGAACCCAAAACGCCGGTAAAGATTTATTCCAATTGTGACGCGGTGGAATTGAAGATCAACGGCGTCAGCAAGGGAACCGTCCATTCCACGAACCGTATTTTTTTGTGGGATGACATTCAGTTGAAGCCTAGTGAGAACCGCATTGAGGCCAGCGGCGCAACGAATGGCAAAACATACACGGATTCCTGTTCGTGGATGTACAAGGCTGCTGCTGAAAAACCGTTGGCTTTCGGGTTCGGTTCCATCACCGGATTGTGACATCTTGACGGGGTCGGACCGGACTTGTTATGAGAGGTCTGGAACGAGGTAAATCTATGCGTGGAATCCATGTCATACCCCTGGTGATTGTAGGTGGGTCACTTCTGGCGGGAACCGTTTGGGCACAGGACACGAACGCGCCGCTCACAAAGATTGAGGTTTTCGAAGCCCAGACCAGGACCGTCATTGTCAGGGGCAGCGTGCTTATTGGGACCATGTCGGCGCAAACGGGGACCGTGTCCGTGAGGGCCAAGGAATCCGTCGAACCTGGTCTCGGGGCGAAGGAATATGGGATCGCGGTTGAGTTGAAGGAGGGTGGCCGGCCCGAGGATGTGACGATGGTGGACTACGACGAATTGGCTTCGTTCCTGAACGGTATCGACTACATCCGCAAAGCCAACCACTCGATGACACCGCTGCCCGACTATGACGTGGGTTATACAACAGCAGGCTGGCTGCGACTCGTCTATTACACCAGCATCAAGCGACCCGGCACCACACAAATCGTCTTACAGAGCAGTCATGCCAGCCGGACCCGGATTGTGCTTTCGTCGGACCAGTTGGCCGAGTTTCAAAACCTGATCCAGCAAGCCAAGAGCAAGCTCGATTCCGTGCGCGGCGGGAAGTAGGCGGTGTGGTGGTTGGCGGATCGAGGCTGAGACGACGCTTATCGAGGGGACGAAGGTTACGAATTGGGCGATTATGCGGGGCCAACCCCCTTTTTCACGCTGCCAAATATGAACCGCCCCAAGCGGCCGTATCGTTGAGAGATTTCTGCATTTACAAAGACCATCCAAGAGCGAAATACCAGAAGGTGTGTACTTGACCGGCGATGCTGTGGCCCGCGCTGGCGAGCAGACTAAAATGGTCAGTAAGTTTGTAGGAACCGCCAAAATTGAACGCGACAAATCCCCGGTCGTCATCCGCATCGCGACCTTGCGCATAGAATTCACCGCCGAGTATGAGATGTTCGCCGAGGTCGCGTTGCAAGAGCCAGCCGGCGAATCCAAAGTCACGCTTGCCTGGCGCAGAATTCAATGTCGCGCCACCCCCACCGTAGGTCGTCCATGGGCCCCAACTCTTTTGCAGCCACAACGGCAACCGGAAAAGGACGCGTCCGTTTCCCAAACCGTGCACTGCGTTGCCCGTGGGTAAAACGACTGCCGGGAAGAAGGCGATTTGCGGCCAGCTATTTGTTTCGTGGACGAAGCGGTACTTGACGCTGAGATCCACGTCGCCCAAGCCGGTATGGTGCGGTGTGTTGCCACCGACGGATGTCACGGGGACTATTAACGACAATTGGGTATCCGGGAACGCGCCATAATCCACCTCCGCTGCGGGCCCGTCGATGGTATAGCCGCCGCCCGTGTGGTCGCCACTGGTGAACAAGTAGTTTTCCCAATGCTGGTAATCCGTGGGCTCCGGATCGTCGGTTAAGAACGGCGGCCCGGCGAACGTGTGCGTCGTAAGAATTAAAGTCACACCCAAGGCCAGGGAAATGAGCCCGAGCGTTTTACCACGTTGGCCCCGAACCTTTGCAAATGAGCGTTTCGCGCAAGCTTTCATTGAGCCATTCGCCAGGGTGAACGATCGGCCCACGTTTTCAAAGCCGCCGTCGCCCACTCAGTACTCTTGTCCGTATGGCAGACATTACAGGCGTTCGGGATTTTCAATGATTCGCTCATGGCCGGGGTTACGAAATGAAAAGTATGGCTGCGGACGTTCACATCGCCAATGGTCTGTTCGATCCTGGGCATGTGACAGGCGATGCAGTCGCTGCCGGCGCTATCGGCTTTATGATGCGTGTGCGCTTCCAGACTTTGCGCATGTGGTCCGTTGGGAGAGTTTGGGCCATGACAGTCGAGGCAAAGGGCCGGGGCGGGTTTCCGCAAATTACCGGCATTCTGCGTACCATGCACATCGTGGCAGGTCGAGCAGGTGACCCCGTGCGTGTACATCTGACTCGTAACGAAATCGTTGCCCTGCATTCGGTTTTTATGGGCGGTTCCGTCCGGAAAATAGGTGAACGACGTCTCACCTAATTTGTGCTCCTCCAATTTCCAATAATCGCCGAGGTTTTTGGTCACATCGAATCCCACCGGCCAGTCATAGTATTCGCCCGCGATGGGATTCTTCAGCGGGCGACCTTGCGAATGGCATTGAATGCAGACATTGTTGGCCGCCACGTAGCCCTGACGTGCCGTGTTCACAATATTGGAACTGGCGGGATGCAGGATATGCTCGCTGCCCGGGCCGTGACATTTTTCACAACCAACATTCCACTCCGTGACCGTCCTGGTCTTGATGTTGTAATTGACCGAATGACAGCCATCGCAGAGCGCGCTGGTCGGGCGCTTAAAATTATCCGGCGGATACAATGGAGCCCACCAGTCATCCTTGACGAAATAGGCCCGCCATTTGTGGTGGGTGACATCCCATTGCGCAGGAAGCACGTAATAATCATCGCCGATGCGCTTGAAGTAGCGCTGTTTCCATTTGCTGCCATACACGAGGGCAATATCGGAGGCAGTGAAGCTTACGAGCGGGTCGTTTGTGGAAAGATCGGAGATGATTGCGTCCGGATGTTGCCGCGGATCGCGCACAACGTTGGCCATCGGGGTTTTCAACCAATGCTCGTAAATGGAACTGTGGCACGTTTGGCAGGCGGCGGAGCCTACGTAGTGAGCGGTGGTTCCCGAGGACTCCCGATTCGCAAGGGGGGCGTTTGCATTCACGGAAGCGGTCTTGGGGAGATTGCGAATGTACGCAACCAACTGCCAGGTCTGTTGATCTGGCAATTGCCACCCTGGCATGGCAGTGTTCCGAACGCCGTTGCGGATAAAATAAAACAATTCGCCATCGGTCCGCTTCCGTTGCGCGATGCCATATTGGCCCAGGTCAAGCGGCGGCGGGTACAGACCGGCGCTGGCGGCCGTTTTCCCCGCGCCATCGTAAGCGTGGCACACTTCGCAGTTTTTTTGGTATAACTCATGCCCCGCAGCTACGTCTGCGCCGTCGGGACTCTTGTCGAGCGGATTGGTGAGAGTTTTTATATCATTGGGAATACTCAGGTTTACCAATTCCTGAGCCACGGCGGTTTCAAGGGCCGAGGGCGTTTGACGTGCGCGCAAACCACCTGAAACGATGTAGTGATAAAAAAACGCGCCTGCTAAAGCACTGGCAATTCCCAAAGCAACAACGAGGCTGACGACTCTCACCCTGAGAACGTGAGGCCGCAGTCCGTCTTTGGGGTTATCCGGATCTTGCATGACATCGTTCACATCTTTGCTGCCATTTTTCCCTGCCTTGACGAAAGTAAAGTGTAGTAAGACGGCGACCTTCCGACAAGCCCCGATGGGTTTTGTGGGGTGGATCAGGGAATTGAGACAAGGTGCCCCTGGATATGAAAAAGATCCCGCCGACTCGCAGAGTCGGCCTACAACCGGTGGCGACGACTAGATGCACGTCAGCTATCGTAAATCGATAATTCTGCTGGACGCGGTGGTGTGAGATGAGCATAGTCGTAGCGTGAATTGTGGTAAAAGCGAAACGGCGGGCGGGCCGGCGCGGATGGCTGGGCCAAGCGTCCCGACCAACAACTGGCAATGGCCAAACGACAGGGAGAGGGGGCCCCTATATGTTTCTGCGAAACGAAGCCATTTCATTTTGTCGTTGTTCTCGATGTATTATATTTATTTGCAGGAGCTTATGCGATTTGCAGTGGCGCTTGCAAATGGGTTCGTTCTGGAAAACGAACCCATTTTTGGGGGGTTATAAGGGGGCAAATGAGGTCTTTTAAGCGGTCTACACACTCGGTTCGTACACTGTTGGGGTGCTTGCTCGACGGCTCGACCACGCATACTGTGGCAATCGTGGATAACATTGCGCATGGATTGACGGGGGCGGTGATTGGGTATTGCGGGTTTCGGCAGCGTGGCGGGAGTGAGGCGGGGCGGGCGGCGTTGTGGACGTGCATTGCGGCGGCGGAATTCCCGGATATCGATGTCGTGCTGGGTTTTTGGGGGAGGGACACCTTTTTTCGGTTCCATCGGAGTTTCACGCATTCGGCTGTCATGCTGCCGGTGTGGGCGTTATTGATCACCTGGATGTTTTGGGAATTTTCCGGCAAAAAGAACTTTCGGCTGTTGTGGTGGGCGGCGGTGGCGGGGCTTGCGTCACACTTGTTACTCGATTGGCTTACCAACTATGGGACGGAATTATTCTGGCCGTTGAGCACGGCGCGGCTGGCGTTGAACTGGGTATTCATCGTAGACGTGTACGTGTGGGCCATCTTGTTGATCGGGACGGTGGCAGCCATTTGGACGCAGCGCGAGTGGGTGGCGAGGACGACTCTCGGGGCACTGTGTGCGTACTTTCTTTTCTGTGGTGCATCGCGAGCGTATGCGTTGCATGCGTATGAAGCGAGGGGAGTGACGGGCCGAACGGACGGGTTTCCGCGGCCGATGGATCCGCTGCATTGGACGATCGTGCGCGATGATGGGGCGGCGCTGCATTGGGTCAACGGTCCGCGCAACGACACATTCGTGCCGTTTCACGATGAGAATCTGTTGCCGAAAGCGGAGGCGACGGAGGCGGTGAGGCTATTTCGCTGGTTCGCGGCTTTTCCGCTGGTGGAGAAGATCGAGGAGAACGGCCACACGGTATTGCGTTATCGCGATCTGCGGTTTCGTTCGGCGCTGCCCGGGGGAGGAGTGCGAGAAGGTATGTTTGTCATCGCGAAAGTCGTTTTCGATGAGCAGGGGAATGTGATCTCCGCAGGCCTGGCGAGCGGGGAACCGTGAGTTGCGGCGCGGTTTACCGTGCGATTCCGGACTTGCCGGCTTGCGAGGTGTATTGCCGGCTCGGAGTGGCTGCGAACGACTGGTTGTCGATGGCGAGGTTTACCGGCAGCGTAACGGGCACACCGGGTTTCAAGATGCTAGCATCTATTAACCCATGAGCAGCCCACGAGTTTCGCCAGGAACCATTCCGCAAGATAGCGTTGAACGTCCACAAGCCGGTGGTCTTGTTGTAGGACGGTTTGTTGAACCGGTTCAGGCCGCTGAGACCCCGTCCTTTGCTGTCCAAGGTGAAGGATGTTTCCGCGCCGCCGATGTTCAACGTCACGACTTTGTTGGAGAAGTTGTAGTCGGACGGCAGGGCGAACGAGCCCTTGACAGTGCAGGTGTCGGCGTTGGTTTGGGCGAAGTTCAAGGTCCCTTGCAGCCGGCTGACGGTGAGCGGCTGGTTGGCGGATTGATGGAGGGTTTCGATTTGCGGAGAGGTCAGCGCGCGCTCGAAGAGCATCACGTCGTCGATGACACCGTTGAAATAATCGGCGCCTTCGGTCGCGTCGGAACCGATCCGGCTGAAGCTGTTGGTGTTCATGATCATGTCTCCGCCCCAGTCCGCGCTTCCCAGGGAGACGCCATTTACATAGACCGTAATGAAGGAATCATCATAGACGACGGCCACGTGGTACCAATTGCCGTTTTGGATGGCGCCAGCGCCAAAGGTCGATGCCTGCCAACCGACGGTGGTTTGCCCTTGCACGAACACGCTGTTGTTGTAGATGAAGAACCGGAATCCGCTTGCCAGATAGAAAGACCGCACGGAAATGAAGGCGCCGGCTGTGGAGGCGTTGCGCGGGTAGAGCCAGGCGGTCACAGTGAAATTATTGGTGAGGTCGATCTGGTTGCCGTCGAGCGCCACGAAATCATCCACACCGTCGAAGCTCAACGCGTTACTCAGTATGCCGGACACGTGGCCGGAATTGGTGGTGAAGTTAAAGCCGGTCAGCGTACCGTTATTCGTGCCGGCGGAATCGGCGGCGACCGTGCCGGCGGATTCGTCGAGCTTCCAGTGAGCCAATAAACCATCGAAGAGGTTTCCGAGAACGGTGATGGTAGTCGAGATGGAATCCGTGGCGCCCTGGCTGTCAGTTGCGACAAAGGTCGCTGTGTACGGGCCCGGTGCGCCCGTAGCCGGCGTCCATGAAAGAGTGTGCGTGACAGGGTCGAAGGTGGCGCCAAGAGGTAACGCAGTTGTCGAGAACGTGATGGGATCATTGTCAGCATCGGTCGCAGACACGGTCAACTGTAGTTGTTGTCCGGCGACGATGCTTTCCGTGGGGAGGGGATCCATGACCGGCGCGAAGTTTGACACGCCGACGATATTTGATCTGACGGCACTCAGCAGCGTCAGGGCATCCGGGTCATTTGAATGAAAGAGAACGGGCTCCTCCGAGAGTGCGGTGACGCTGTTCGTGCGCCCATAGATGTCAGTGGTCACCAAAGCATTCGCTTGCAGGGGCACGGTCTGGCCTTCGGGCGCCCAAGCCACGACGAGCGAGGAGTTGTCTGCCAATTGCCAGGCGTACAAGAAAGCGTTCGTGCCCGGATTGCGGTAACCGGCGAACGTTGCGCCGTTTAACCAATAGCACGTCATCAAGAAAGCCGAGGTCTTGGGATGCGGTCCCCGCGGGCTGTTGACGTTGGTGGCAGACATGTCCCAGCCAAACAATTCCAGGTT
>Ga0247667_1000083_pt1 | contig 55329 bp, 48 predicted proteins | sample CNK08_metaG_FD_183027 | JGI IMG/M metagenome (GOLD analysis project Ga0247667, IMG submission 183027) | Soil microbial communities from Purdue University Martell Research Forest, Indiana, United States - CNK08 | ecosystem: Environmental > Terrestrial > Soil > Temperate forest > Bulk soil... | reverse complement strand
AAATGTCGCGGGGATCTTCACGGAACGCGATTACGCCCGTAAAGTCGTCCTCAAAGGCCGATCTTCCAAGACCACGACGGTGGGCGAGTTGATGATCACGGATGTCCTGTACGTCAGTCCCGACGATACAATCGAGAACTGCATGGCGCTCATGACCGACAAACGTCTGCGCCATTTGCCGGTCATGGATAACGGCCGGTTGGGTGGGATCGTTTCCATCGGCGACATTGTGCGAGTGATCATCTCCGAGCGCGAGTTCACGATCCGCGAACTCGAGCGCTACATCACCGGGGGGCACAGCTCGCTCGCGTAGTTCAAAGGTTGCGGGGCTTGAAGAACTTGTAGTTGGGCAGGCGCGTGTCATCAGGAACAAAGATCGCCGCAGAGCGCGCGGGGATGTCCAACCTGAGGTTGCCTGCTTCCATATTGACCACCTGCGACGGCTCCAGCAGGTTTTTCATGGGCAGCGCGTGATAGAGATGCGAATGCGGTGTGAAGACGATCTGGCGCAACGGTTGCGTCGCATTGTTGATCACGACCAGGGCGACTTCGTTGATCCTGTCTGTGTGGCGGAGGAAAACCAAGGCATCTCCGTCAAGTTTTTGTCCGAGCACGGTGAGCTTGCCCTGTCGCAGGGCTGGGTGTGTTTGGCGAATCTCGATGATCCTCTTGTAAAACTCCAGCGTCTCCCCGTCCCAGCGCTTCTGATCCCAAATCATGGGACGGCGGCAATCCGGATCGTGCCCACCGTCCATGCCAATTTCTTCGCCGTAGTAGAGAAACGGGACACCGGGTAGAGTAAATTGCGCGACCACAGCGAGCCTTCGCTGGGCGGTATCGTGGATCGTCCAGCGCAACCGGGGCGTGTCGTGGCTCGACAGCATGTTCCAGGATTGAGTCGCGCCGGCGTGGCCGTAACCGTCGTGATATTCCCCAGCGGCATGGTTCATCTGGCGCGCCGAAACTTCCCCGCCCAACCAGCCGAGCACCGCGTCGCGGAAGTAATAGTTCATCACCCCGTGAAAGACCTGGTCGCCATTGCACCAATCGCCCGCGTAGCACATCACTTCGCCCAGCAGCACGGCATCCGGGAAACGCTGGCGGATTCCCTTTCGCATTTCACGCACGGTCTTGAGACCGACATCCACCGCCACATCAAAACGCCAGCCGTCGATGCCCATTTCGAGATACTTGTGGAGCACGCTATTTTTGCCTCGAAACAGCAACTTCTGCAGTGCCTCGTTCAACAGATTTAACTCAGGCATGTGCCGATGGCCGCGCCAACATTCGTATTCGCCGGACTTCTGGAACGTGAAAAAATCCTTGTACGGTTTCTCACCGCGCCGCGCCGCTGGGAACCAGGGATGGCTGTCACTGACGTGATTGAGCACAGCATCGAGAACGAGTCGCATCTTCCGCCGCTTCAACTCGCGGATCAACTGCTTGAGTGCTTTCTCCCCGCCAAATTGCGGGTCGATGGTGAAGAAGTCGGTGGTGTCATACTTGTGGTTCGACGGCGCGATGAAGATCGGGGTGAGATACAGCGCCGTGACCCCGAGGTCCTGGATGTAGTCGAGACGTTCGGTGATCCCCATCAGGTCGCCGCCGAAGAAATCCTTTCCGCGCGAGGGGTTCTCTGGCATCTCGTCCCAGCGGCGGCGCGAAGACCCGGGAGCATCGTAAAAGGGCAGTGCCAGCTTCGACTCCGACGTATGCGGTTTGCCAATGGCAAATCGGTCGGGGAAAATTTGGTAGGTCACCTGATCGGCCATCCAAAGCGGATCGTTCTTCATGGCGCGGGATTGTAGGAGTTGTGGTAGGCTCGCGCAATGCGCGAATCGCAAAACCGATCCGGGACACCCCCGCGCTGGCAGGTCATGATGGCCTTCGCGGCGGTCTATCTCATTTGGGGATCGACGTACCTCGGCATCCGTGTGGCGGTCGAAACCATCCCGCCGTTCTCGATGGCAGGCTCGCGCGCGCTGGTAGCCGGCGCATTACTTTACATTTGGGCCCGAGTGCGCGGAGCGGCGCGCCCGGAAGCCATCCATTGGCGTGAAGCGGCCATCGTGGGCGGATTCTTACTGCTGGGGGGGAACGGATTACTGAGTTGGGCCGAGCAACAAGTGCCCTCCGGGGTCAGCGCGCTAATCATCGGCTCGGTCCCTTTGTGGATGGTGCTGCTGGAATGGCTCTGGCACAGCGGGCCGCGGCCAACGGTGGGCACTGTTTCGGGGCTTATCGTGGGATTCGCCGGCCTCGGCTTTCTCGTGGCCCCCGGCAAGTTGGGAAATGGGACGCAGGTCAATCTCTCCGGTACGGCCGCGCTCCTGCTGGCGGCATTTTTTTGGGCCATCGGCTCATTGTACTCGCGGCGGGCGCTACTGCCGTCGTCGCAGTTGCTCGGCGCGGCGATGGAAATGATCGGGGGAGGCGTTTTGCTGTTGGTGGTGGGCGCCGCGCTTGACGAATGGAAGCATTTTACGTTCGCCCATGTGACAGTCCACTCGGCCATCGCTTGGGTCTATCTCTCGGTGGTTGGATCGCTGATTGGCTTCACCGCGTATGTGTGGCTCCTGAAAGCCACGACACCGGCGCGGGCTTCCACATATGCATATGTCAATCCCGTGGTCGCGGTATTCCTTGGTTGGGCACTGGTTGGCGAACCGATTACGCCCCGCATGTTGTTCGCGGCCCTGGCGATCATCCTGGCGGTTGTGATCATCGTGACGCGCTCCAAGGAAGTGCCGACGGAAACCTGAGTCAGCGTTTCTTCGTTGCGGTGGCGAGCTCTTCTGTGAATTGCTTCTCCAAGGCGGCCCGCACAAGGACATCGTCATTTTTGTATTCTGATTTCGCCCATGCCAACGCGCGCTTATCGCCGAGCTTTACCAACGCTTCGATGATGTGCGGTCGCGCCCGCAGCGGCGCTTTCGCAAAGGCCTTGCGCAACGGTCCGATGCTGGGTCGGCCCAAGACGACGAGCGAGTCTGCGGCCGCGTAACGCACGTCGTACATCTCGTCGTTGAGTACGGCGATCAACTTCGGAATCGCGCGCGCATCGGCGATCCGGCCCAGCGCTTGCGCGGCGCGCAGGCGCACCAGTTCCCGCGGATCGGCCAGCGCAGCCATTGCGGGCTTAAACGCTGCGCGGGCACGTAGATGACCGAGTGTATAAAATGCGGTCGTCCTTGTCTTGTCGCGGTCAATCAAGGGCAGAATGTGGGGAATGGCGGCGCGTGCCTTCTCGTCAAAACGTGCCAGAAAATAGCAACAGATGCGGGCAACATCATCGTTCTTGGCGTGGTCGATGCCGTCGATGAGCAAGGGAATGGAATTTGTGCCGAGATCATCGGCCACCTCCTCGGCCTTGACTCGTATGAGAACTTCCGGGCTATCCAATCGCGAGATGAGCCAGGGTAGCACTTCCACTCCACGCTTCTTCAGCTCCGCCGATGCTGTCGCTGCATCGGACTTGTCGCTGTTCGCGCGGCGCAGCAATTGTTCGATGGGTTGATGCGGGTCGACCGGGGCGATGGTGTAGAGGCGCTTCTGGGGAACGGGATTCAAAGGTTTGGGACTATTTAATTCTGCGCTTCGCAGAAGCGCAGCTACAACGCTCTCACCTGAAGCATTCGTGCCGGCTTCGCAATCCAGCCCCGCACCATATAGCGGCTTGAGCCAGATGGTGTTGTTCGTCTGTCCCTGCGAATAGTAGTCTTGACCGCTGAGATCGAGGAGGAGCGCGATGGAACCGTACTCGCGTTTGCCACCGTCGTGGCCGGCCGCCTGTGATTGGTTCGTGTCGGTACCGGTGTACGAATCATTGCCGGCGTGGTCGAGGAGCATCGCGAAGGAATTATTGATGGCGGCACCTTGCGCGGTCGTGTCGCCGGAGTATTTATCGTCGCCGGCACGGTCGATGAGCATGCCGACGGCGTAATCATGCGCCGCGCCCTGGCAAATGTGGCCGGCGGTATAGGTGTCGTTGCCGTTCCAATCAATGAGTGCGCCGCTGCTGAGATGAATTCCCGCGCCCTGACAGTATTGATAGGCGTCGTAGATATCGTTGCCTTCCGCGTCGAGAAGCAGGCCGACGGAATACCAGTAGCTGGCGCCTTGACCGTACACGTCGGCCACATAGTGGTCGTTGCCCTTCAAATCGCAGAGGATGCCGATGCCGCCGCCCGCGAACGGTCGCATCCCGTAGCCGAAACCTTGCGACAACGTGAAAAAATGCTTCGGCAGCCAGCCGCAGGGATATTTGCCGCCGGTAATGTACAAATCGTCGCCGCTTTCGTCGAGGAGGAGTCCGATTCCGCTTGTGCCGCCGAATCCCTGCGCCATTTCGGAGGCCTTGTACGTGGTGTCGCCGCCGCGTTGCCAGAGGATGCCCGCGCCAAATTTTCCGGCGCCCTGACAGAACGTGTCCGCTTCGAAGGTCTGCTTCCCCTGCCCTGTCATGAGCAATCCGCAACCGAAAAGGCCTGCTCCTTGCGAGATGTTTTTTGACTGAAAGGTGCAATTGCTGCCCAGCGCGGCGAGAATCCCAATGCCGAAGACTCCCGACCCTTGCGAGAAACTGCGTTTCGAGGTGAACTGATCGTTGCCGCCGAGATCGATCACGATGGAAATGGGCCGCCCGAGTAGTCCATTAGCTCCGCCCGCGGAATTCAGATAGGTGTCATCGCCGCCCGTATCGATAATGAGGAAGGCCTCGTTCGAATACACGTTGTGCCCTACCCCGCCGACAATGATTTTGCCGAGAGGAGTGTCGGTTTCGACTTGAAACTCTTCGGTGAAGGTGTTGGTGCGGAGATCAGCAATTGCGGACTCAACGGCCCAGCTCAACTGCTCGAATGCGATAAACAGATACCTCGAATTCAACTTGTCGCTGGCGTCGAGAATGTCCTGCGCCAGTTCATCATCTTGAAGTTCAAGGTCGTCACTTCGTTTCAGGATGCCCCGGAGCGTGTGAGTGTCGATTCCCAACCGTTCCCACGATTCTACTTCGGCTTTATCCTTGTCGAGTTCGAATGTTTCCGCCGCGAATGCCGCGAACGGCGTATTCTTGTCTGGAGGCAAGCCCTGAACGAGCAGGGTTTTCGAGAGTGACGCGGCGTCAACGATTTTCCGAATGGCGAGGGCCACGGATGGCGGCAGCCCATTCAGGAACGCCGGGTCAACAGTCATCGGAGCAAATTTGAAGTCCAAATCCCCACGACGTATTTCCAATTGTTCGCGAGAGAATCGAGCGAGTGCCGCCAATGAGGTAACGGTTTGCAAATTGGACATTACCGATTGGCCATAAACCGGCAAAGTAAGCGGGTGCTGCAGGAAGACGCTGGCTTTGTGGAGCACCAGTTCGGACTCGGCGTTTGTTTTCGAGAACGACAAGTCTTGCGGGGTCATTTTGAGGGCGCGGAGGGCGAGTTCGATGGCGTGTTCGTCGGTGGAGTCGAGGGCCGGAGGAGTTTCACAACGAAGGCACGAAGGGCGCGAAGCAAAGAGACAGAGAGCGACGATGATTCGAATGGTGCGGGTCACGGAGCAGGAATAGCGGATAGCCGGCGGCAAGTCACGAGAATCTGTCGTCGGTCCACGGGTCGGCGGTGTTGGAATAGCCGCGGACTTCCCAGAAGCCGGGGTGATCTTCCGGTAGAAAGATGATGTCTTTCACCCACTTCGCGCCTTTCCAGGCGTAGACTTTCGAGACGACGACGCGCGCGGGGCCGCCGTGTTCGCGCTCGAGCGGCTGGCCTTCCCAATGATGGACGACCAGCGCGTCCTCGCGGGCCAAGTCGAGTGGCAGGTTCGTCGAGTAGCCGTCGAAGCCGGTGAAGAGGACGAACTTCGCTTCCGGTTTCGGCTTTACGAGATCGCAGATGGCTTCAAAGGCCACGCCCTGCCAGTGATTGTCGAATCGGCTCCACGTGGTGACGCAATGGAAATCGGCGGTACGATCGACCTGCGGCAGGGCCATAAAATCCGGCCACGTGAGCAACTTGGGGTTTTCGACGAGGCCTTCGATGTTCAGCGACCATTTGTCGAGCGGGATTTCCGGCTGAATACCAAGATCGAGGACGGGCCAGTTCTTCACTTCATGCTGGCCGGGCGGAAGACGCAGCTTAGCGGGAGCGGGAGCTATGCCTTTTCGAGAGCGACCGGCTTGGGCAATGCGCTCCTTGCCCTTGATCAGTTTCTCATTAAGTTCGTCCATGGCGCTACCCCGTCATAGCACGGAGTATAACCATGGTGTTTGCCGTGAGCAACCTATCCGAGGAAGGCAACAAGCTTGGTCGGCGGGACATCAAGGCGCCAGACGGAGCGCCTGCCCTACAATTTCTGAATATCGTTAATTGATATTTTTATCTGGACAGGACACTTTGGAAAGGGTATGATCGGCCCAGTTCTTTGACAAACCGACTTCGCGGGGAGGCTTCCTCCTTCGCAAAGGCTACGGCGGACAAGTCGAAAGTCCAGGGCTTGGTTCGGGGAAACGTCGGCCTTCGGTATGGGGGTAAAATGGCGCTATCGTGGTGTCCGTACGACAGGGGTCGGGCGTCCATATACGTTTCTGCGAAACGAACCCATTTTCATGTGAGCCTAAATACAAATGTATTCCGCTGATGGAAAGGTGTTTACAACCGTCCGAGTGGGGCAAAATAAATGGGTTCGTTCTGGAAAACGAACCCATTTAGGAGCCGTTTTCGGGTGTCAGAGAGGCGTTTTACGACAAATATCAGGCTTCTGTGGGCGTCGGTTCGGTGGCGAAGGCGCTTCACGAGGGGTTGACTTTGGCACATGAATCTGTTTTTCTATTGTCCACAGCTTCACGGGTTAAGGAAGGTCTTTGGCGTTGGGCGGCCGTCGTGCGCGTGCGAGAAACAGGGCACGTTGTGTCATGAAATTTGACGGCTACAATACCGATGGGTTTTTTGACGAGATGTTCTCGCCAGATAGTTCTCCCCGACACGAGGCGAAAGCGCTGGTCCAAAGACTCCAAACTCTGCCGCAGGGGGAACTGCAACGTCGTCAACGCGCGGCCGAGCATGCCCTGCTCCAACTCGGGATTACCTTCAATGTTTACGGCGATGCCGCGGGTACCGAGCGCATTTTCCCGTTCGACGTCGTGCCGCGCGTGGTAGGCGCCAAGGAGTGGGACCGGATCGAGCGCGGCCTCAAGCAGCGCATCGAGGCGTTGAACCTCTTCCTCGACGATCTCTACCACAAACAAAAAATCATCAAGGACGGTGTCGTGCCCGAAGAAGTGATCCGTTCCGCCAAGAGCTTCCGCGCCGAGTGCGTCGGCATCGATCCGCCGCGCGGAATCTGGTGCCACATTACCGGCACGGACCTCGTGCGCGACGGTGATGGACAGGTCTATGTGCTGGAGGACAATCTCCGTTGCCCGTCCGGCGTGTCCTACGTCATGGAAAATCGGCAAGTGATGAAGCGAACATTTCCACAATTATTTGCGGCGACGCGAATCCGTCCCGTCGTGGATTATCCGAGCCGCCTGCTGGATATGCTGGAATCCATCGCGCCGTCCAGGGTGGAGTCGCCGCGGGTGGTCGTGTTGACGCCGGGCCCTTACAACTCTGCGTATTTCGAGCATTCGTTTCTCGCGCAGCAGATGGGCGTGGAACTGGTCGAAGGGCGGGACCTGGTCGTGATCGACGGCCTGGTGGTGATGCGCACGACGAAGGGCTTTGAACGTGTCGACGTAATTTACCGGCGCATCGACGATGATTTTCTTGATCCGCGGACGTTCCGGGCTGACTCGGCGCTTGGGGTGCCGGGCTTGATGAACGTGTACAAAGCGGGACGTATTGGGCTGGCCAACGCACCGGGCACGGGAGTGGCCGACGACAAGGTCGTGTACGCTTATATTCCGAAGGTCATCAAGTATTACCTCGACCAGGAGCCGATTATTCCGAATGTGCCGACATATATGTGCTGGGAGGATAAGGAACGGAAACATGTGCTGGAGAACCTCGACAAGTTGGTCGTCAAGGCGGCGAACGAGTCGGGCGGTTACGGGATGTTGGTTGGACCACATGCCACGAAAAGTGAGCGCGAGGAATTCGCGGTGAAGATCCAGGCTGCGCCGCGCAATTACATCGCCCAACCGACGTTGTCGCTCTCACGCGTGCCGGTGCTGGTGGAAGATCATTTTGAAGGCAGGCACGTGGATTTGCGTCCCTACATTCTTTATGGCGAGTCGATCTATGTATTGCCCGGTGGCCTCACACGCGTAGCGCTCAAGAAGGGCTCGCTGGTGGTGAATTCGTCCCAAGGCGGCGGCAGCAAGGACACGTGGGTGCTGTCCGACGGCGGCGGTGGCGAAGCCGAAGGAATCCACTGATGCTCAGCCGCGTCGCCGATTCGATTTATTGGATGAGCCGCTACATCGAGCGCGCGGAGAACGTGGCGCGCTTCATGGATGTCAACCTGCGCCTGATGCTGGATTTGCCGATGGGCGCCGAGGAGCAATGGGAGCCGATGGTCAACACCACGGGCGACCAAAAGCTCTTTGCCGGCAAGCATCCCGTGGCCACGCGCGAAAACGTGATCCGGTTCCTGGCGTTCGACGCGAGTTATCCCAACTCGATCCTCTCCTGCCTACGTTCGGCGCGCGAGAATGCCCGCTCGGTGCGGGAAATCATTTCCTCGGAGATGTGGGAGCAGTTGAACAAATTCTATCTGATGGTCAACGACGCCGCCCATTCCCAAGAGACACTGGACGAGCCCGCGGAATTCTTCGCCGCGGTGCGCAACGCCAGCCAGGCGTTCGGGGGAGCGATGAATGCGACCATGTCGCATGGCGAAGGCTGGCATTTTTGCCGGCTCGGTCTGCAATTGGAACGGGCGGACAAGACCTCGCGCATCCTGGACGTCAAATACTTTATCCTGCTGCCGACGCCCGCGGACGTCGGCACGCCGATCGACGACATCCAGTGGGCCGCGGTCCTGCGGTCGGCCAGCGCGTTTGAAATGTACCGGAAACGGCACGGACGCATCCTGCCCGAGAAGGTCGTGGATTTCCTGCTGCTCGACCGCGAGTTCCCCCGCGCGATCCACCATTGCCTGATCAAGTCGGAGGAATCGCTGCATTTGATTTCAGGCACGCCGCTGGGGACGTTTCGCAACCCCGCCGAGCAGCGGCTGGGGCAATTGCGCTCCGATGTCGCTTTTGCACAGGTCGGCGATATAATTGCCAGCGGATTGCATGAGTTCCTGGATGGATTCCAGACACGGCTCAACCTGGTCGGTGGCGCGATTTTTGAGACGTTTTTTGCGATTCGCCCGCTGGCGGAGGGAGCACGGTTCAAATAGCGAGGAGATCGACGAATGACATTCTGCCTGGGCATTAAAGTGCGCGAGGGACTGGTGGGATTGGCGGACACGCGAGTGACGATCGGCACCGAGGTGATCACCGCCCGCAAAGTGTACACACACCAGCGGGGGCGGCAATCGCTGTTCCTGATGGCGTCGGGCTTGCGGTCCGTGCGCGACAAGGCGCTCACGTATTTTGAGGAAGCGCTCAATGACCCCAACCAGTCCTACGACCGGATTTTCAAGGCGGTTAATTCCTTTGCGGCACAGGTCCGTCGCGTAGCCCAAGAGGACAAGGAAGCGCTCGCACAGAGCGGCCTGCTGTTTAACATCTACGGGTTGATCGGCGGGCAATTCGAGGGTGACACCGAACACAAAATGTACCTGGTGTATCCGGAAGGCAACTGGGTGGAAATTGGCCAGGGCACGCCGTACCAGATCATCGGCGCGGGCGGTTATGGCAAGCCGGTACTCGACCGCACGCTGACCTTCGAGGACACGATGCGATTTGCGTTCAAGGTTGGCTGCCTGGCGTTCGATTCGACGCGCATCAGCGCCGCGGACGTGGATTTTCCGATGGATGTTGTCCTGTATCCGCGCGATTCCTTCCAGTTGGTCGAACACCGCTACAAGAGGGAGGATTTGTTGGATATTTCCAACTGGTGGCAGGAGCGACTCCGCAAATCCGTGAGCGAATTACCCTCGGAATGGATCGAGCACGCCTTCTCCAAACTCATGCCGCACGCCGACAAAATCACCATTCTCCAGCAACCCCGGACGGGATAGATTCGTCCATGCTTTTTGAAGTCACGCACATTACCACGTACCGCTACAGCCGACCGGTGTTCCTGGAGCCGCACACGCTGCGGTTTCATCCCCGCAGTGATGGCCAGCAGCGCGTGAATCGGTTTGCACTGTCCGTCAATCCCTACCCCGATGTAATGACTGAGTGTCTCGACTGCGAAGGCAACGTTGTGACCGAAGTGTGGTTCGGGAGCCTGACCGATGCCTTCGAGGTCACGGTGAAATTCGCCGTCGAAACTCTGCGCGGCGACCCATTCGACTACCTCCTCTCTCCTACGGCCGAAAAACTGCCGATTCAGTATTCCAGCGAAGCAGGGCTTAGCCTGGTCCCCTATCTGGCGAGAGACGATATTGATGGCTCTGTCGCCCATTTCGCGCAGTCTGTCGTCCAGCAGGCCAAGGGGCAAACCGTTCCGTTCCTGTTTCTCCTCACCCAGCAAATCCACGATACCTGCCGCAACGTCATCCGCCAGGATGGCGATCCCCTGTCCGCGGCTGCAACGCTGGCGGCCCGTGAGGGATCATGCCGCGACCTGACGGTGCTATTCATGGATGCCTGCCGCGCACAAGGCATCGCGAGCCGGTTTGTGAGCGGCTATCAGGAGGGTGTGTCCGGGTTGTCGGAGCGCGACTTGCATGCCTGGGCCGAAGTCTATCTGCCCGGCGGCGGCTGGCGCGGCTACGATCCGACGCTGGGCCTCGCCGTGTCCGACCGCCACATCGCGGTCGCGGCCAGTCGAACATCGCGCGGGGCTGCGCCCATTACCGGCACATTTCGCGGCTCGGAGGCGACGACGCAAATGGCTTCACGCATCGAGCTTGTCGCTGCTGCATCACCGTCATGAGCAAATCACCATGAAAGCCATTGCCGTTTTTCCCGCAAAGCAGGAACTCGCGCTGATCTCGCATCCCGAGCCGGCGCTCACGTCACCGACACAGGCGAAACTGCGGATGCTCGAGGTTGGCGTCTGCGGTACTGACAAGGAGATTTGCGTGTTCCAGTACGGTACGCCACCGAGTGGGTCTGACCATTTGGTCATCGGGCACGAATCGTTGGCGGAAGTGATCGAGGTGGGCCAGGGCGTGTCGCGCGTCAAACCCGGCGATCTCATCGTGATGATGGTGCGGCGTCCGTGTTCCCATGCGGAGTGCCTGGCCTGCCGTTCGGATCGACAGGATTTCTGTTACACCGGCGATTTCACGGAGCGCGGCATCAAGGAGCAACACGGGTTCATGACCGAGTTCATCGTGGACGAGGAGAAGTATATGAACGTCGTGCCCCACGAACTGCGGGATGTCGCAGTACTCGTCGAGCCATTGACGATCGCGGAGAAAGGGCTGACGCAGTTGTGGCAGGTACAACAGCGTTTGCCGTGGGCCTGTCCTCTGGAACCAGGGAAAGCACCGGCTTCCTGTCACCGCGCGGTAGTATTGGGCGCCGGGCCGGTGGGCCTGTTGGGGGCGATGGCTTTGGTAAACCAAGGGTTCCAAACGTTCGTGTATTCACAAGAACCCAAGCCGAGTCCGAAATCATCCGTAGTAGACTCCATCGGAGCGATGTATGTGTCCGGCAAAGATACCTCGCTGGATCAACTCGCGGCGCTGGTCGGCAACATCGACATGGTCTACGAAGCGACGGGCGCTGCGGGCGTATCGTTCCAGTTGATGGAGCGGCTCGGAACGAACGGGGTGTTTCTTTTCACCGGGGTCCCCGGGCGCAAAGGGCCGATCGAATTGGACGCTGATCTAATCATGCGTAATCTTGTTCTCAAGAACCAGGTCATGTTCGGCACGGTCAACGCCAACCGTGAGGCGTTCGAGTCCGCGATTACTGACCTGAAAATCTTTATGAAGAAATGGCCCGGGGCCGTGCGCGCGCTGATTACCCAGCGCTATCCGATGGAGCGTTATCGGGACCTGTTGTTGGGCAAGGTGGGTGGAATCAAGAACGTCATTTCCATCGGTTGAAACGGGAACGAGGAAGCGATGACTCAGGAAGAGATCAGGCTCGGCGAGGATGCCCGCCGCGAAAAGAATTGGAAACGCTGGGGGCCGTACCTCTCCGAACGGCAATGGGGCACGGTTCGCGAGGATTATTCCGAGTCCGGCGAGTGTTGGGATTATTTCCCGCACGATCACGCACGCAGCCGAGCCTACCGTTGGGGCGAGGATGGCCTACTTGGAGTTACCGACCGCGAGTGCCGCTTGTGCCTGTCGCTCGCTTTGTGGAATGGGAAAGACCCAATCCTGAAGGAGCGATTGTTTGGCCTCGCCGGCCCCGAAGGCAACCACGGTGAGGATGTAAAGGAGTGCTACTTCTACCTCGACTCCACGCCGACGCACTCCTACATGAAGGCGCTCTACAAATATCCTCAAGCCGAATTTCCCTATGCGTGGTTGGTGGAGGAGAATCGTCGTCGCGGCAAGAATGACCCCGAGTTCGAGTTGCTCGATACCGGCGTTTTTAATGACAATCGGTATTTCGATGTGTTCATGGAATATGCGAAAGCCGGTCCAGACGACATATTGATCCGGATTACCGCGGCCAATCGCGGTCCGGAGGCCGCGACGCTACATCTCCTACCCACGCTTTGGTATCGCAACACCTGGATCTGGGGCTGCAAACACGATGGTTGTTGGATCAAACCGCGCATCATACCGGCCGGGGATTCCACTCTTCTAGGTGAGCACGTCAATTTCGGAAAACACTGGCTGGTTGCAGGACCGGGGCCGGATAAGAAAGCGCCGCAATTTCTTTTTACCGACAACGAGACAAATACAAAGGAACTCTATGGCGCTGACAATTACACACCATTTGTCAAGGACGCCTTCCACGACTACATCGTCCGCAGCAAGACCGATGCCGTGAATCCCGAATCGGTAGGCACCAAGGTGGCGGCCTACTACAAACTGGAAATCCCCGCCGGTAAGGAAGTCGTCCTGCGCGTCCGCTTGTCCAACCAGGATCTTACTCCGCAAAAAAACCTGGGTCAGGAATTCGACGATATTTTTGCTGCTCGCCAGCGCGAAGCGGATGAGTTTTACGCGACGCTCATCACTCCCCAGCTTTCCAGTCCGGAAACCAACATCGTGCGCCAGGCATACGCGGGGTTGCTCTGGAGCAAACAATTCTATCACTACATCGTATACGACTGGCTCACCGGAGATCCGCAACAACCGGTTCCGCCCGCCCTTCGCCGCCATGGCCGCAATGCGGATTGGAAGCATGTCTATAGTCGCGATGTTATTTCGATGCCCGACACATGGGAATACCCATGGTTCGCTGCGTGGGACCTCGCCTTCCACATGATCCCCTTCACCAAACTGGACTCGCAGTTTGCCAAAGACCAGCTCGTACTCCTCCTGCGCGAGTGGTACATGCACCCGAACGGGCAGATTCCCGCTTACGAATTTGCGTTCGGCGACGTGAACCCGCCCGTGCACGCGTGGTCGTGCTGGCGAACGTACAAGATGACCGGCGACCGTGGCGAGCGGGATCGCGTCTTCCTATCGCGCACGTTCCAGAAACTTGTGATCAATTTCACGTGGTGGGTCAACCGCAAGGACGCGGAGGGCAAGAACATCTTCGGCGGTGGCTTTCTCGGCCTGGATAATATTGGCGTCTTCGACCGCTCGAAACCGCTACCCACCGGTGGACGCCTTGAACAAGCCGACGGTACCGCATGGATGGCATTCTTTTGCAGCACCATGCTTTCCATCGCGCTGGAGCTCGCGCAGGACAATCCAGCGACCGAGGATATGGCCTCGAAGTTCTTTGAGCACTTCGTTGCCATCGCTGACGCGATCAATACCCATGGCGGCACCGGGTTGTGGGACGAGGAAGACGGATTTTATTATGATCAACTGTATCTGGACGGGCACACGACCCGGTTGAAGGTGCGTTCGTTGGTGGGGCTGCTGCCGCTCATTGCTGTCGAGGTGATCGAGGACGAGGTAATCCAGAAGCTGCCCGGCTTCACGAAACGCTTACAGTGGTTTTTGGATAATCGCAAAGATCTGGCGGAGCACATCTCCTATATGGACTCCGATGGCCAGGAACACCAACACAGGCATCGGCTACTGGCAATCCCATCGCGCGAACGGCTGGAGCGCGTCTTGCGTTACATGCTCGACGAAAGTGAGTTTCTCTCGCCGTATGGGATTCGTTCGGTATCCAAATATCACGAGCACAATCCGTACGTCTTTCATGTCAACGGCGAGGAGTATCGCGTCGACTATGTGCCCGGCGAATCCAATACGGGCCTGTTCGGCGGCAACTCGAATTGGCGCGGCCCAATCTGGTTCCCGATCAACTATCTGCTCATTGAGGCCCTGGAGCGGTACCATCACTTCTACGGCAGCACACTGAAAGTCGAGTGCCCGACCGGCTCGGGTCACCTAATGAATCTTCAACAAGTGGCCGACGAATTGCGCACGCGCTTGGCGCGCCTCTTCCTGCCTGACGCCAGTGGTCACCGTCCCTGTCATGGGAACGAGCCCCGGTACGCTGTCGACCCGTACTGGAAAGATCTGGTGTTGTTCTACGAATACTTCCACGGCGACAATGGCCGCGGCCTCGGTGCCAATCACCAGACGGGCTGGACAGCTCTCGCCGCGCCGTGTGTCGAGGATTCCGCCAGCACACGAACAAAGAAATAACGCCGGCAGTTCATGAATTATCGGCCCAACAGATAAGTTGCGTGCGGGACCGGCGTCCGCGAGATATCTTCGGGGGTTCCGTGTGAGGCATGGATACCAGGGGCCAGATCGATGCCCGCTCGGGTGAACACGTACTGCACGAAGCCCGAGCAATACATTGATCTTCTCCGGGCCAGCCGGTTGCGACCCGAGCGAAAACTGGGATGCCGCAGTGCGAAGGCCGTCCCGATCAGTTCACGAAGCGAATACACCGCGTGGACGGCGACCATTCTCAATCCCTCGCTCAGCACTGCCTGAGTCTGCCTGTTATTCAACCCGAAGTCCAACACCGCCAGGTTGGGAAAGACCTCCTCGTCGTAATACTTGGAGATGCGGTTTTCTTGCACGCCAAGCTGGATGTGTTTTCGATGAATCTGCAGGTCCGACTCGATCACCCAATGATGCCCATCCGCACGCTTCCCCTCGAAGAGCATTGCGTGCGACCACAAACTCCGGCGTTCGTGCTGGTCGATATGACGCTCCGCCTTCCGAATCGCCTTCTCAACCAGCGTCGTCCCGCCGACCAGCCCCACCCGACCTGTTTGCGCATGCGATTCGAGGAAATCCCGATTAGAGAGATTGCGAACGACAATAGGTTCGTTCATGTCGGAGTGAGAACAACTACACCGTGTGCCTCACAGGAACCGTCGCTGACGCCGTCTTCTTCGGCTGGGAGACCAACCCCTCGGCCTTCCGTTGCGCCTCTTCCATCTTCGGATAACGGACTTCGCGATAGCCACGAACCTCCTCGACGCAACGCAGGGCCTTCACATAGCGGTCGTAGCCGGCGCGATCTTCGTAGTAGAAGTTCTCGACCAGGCTGACATACCAGTCGCGGAACTCACGCTCGCGACGGTGCCAGGCCGGCATAAGGCGCCGCAGCCAGCGCAGATGTTTGAGCAGGTTGAGTTGCCACTTCTTCGGGCTCAACTTGAAGCGGAAATCCCGACCGAGGATGTTAAACTCGGGACGGTTCAGGTGATGGTAAACGATCTGGTCGCCCCGTTCCGTGTCCACGTGATAGCGGTGGTGATCGCGGCGGGCTTTCTCTTCGCTCGTGAGCAGATGCGCCACGTAAATCTCGTCCTTGATGACCATCGCCTTGTGCAGATTCCAGATGACCGCCTTGGTCGCGGCGTGATCGAATTGAGCGCTGTCCACCGCGTACACTTTCTCGACCAGGTCGAGGTAAAGCGGTGCATAGGTCGCCACGCCGCCATACTCCAGCAAATCATACAACCGCCAGACGATGTCGCGCTCCGTTTGTTCCCCGAGTCGAATTGATTCCTCACTACGCCGTATGAGAACTTCAAACTCGCGGGCCCAATGCTTACCGGATCGATGGTTACGCTGCAGCACATCCTTGCGCTCGGTGATAAACTCCTCGTATGTCTCATGCAGCTCATGTTCGTGAACGAGTTCGGGTTCAAACACGAGCTTGCGTCCCAACTGCAACGCTTTGATATTGTCAACTGCGGCGGAACCCATTGTCTCGCGCAAGCCCCACTCAATGTTCTCAAGTGACAAAGGTAATAGACCCTTTTGAAATGCGATGCCCAGCATGACCACGTTCGCGTATAACTTTGTGCCGAAGAAGTATTCGGAGATACCGGCCACGTTCAGGCCGAAATACTCGTCCGACCTGGTGTAGCGGCGTAACGTCTCCTCGAGTTCCGCCACATTGAAGTCTTCCTTGCCGAGAAGGGTGAGGATCGTTGGCGTCTTGTAGGCATTCACGACCGCTACCGTGCGCTGGGGACTGGCGATGCGTACGTTGCCTTTCGGTGACAGGCTGCGTGTGGCCTCCAGCGGGTCGATGCCGAGCAATAAATCCGCTTGGCCATACGGGATGATGTTGGACGTAGCGCTCGCGCCTTTCGTGAAAATGATCTGGGAGAACACGCCTCCATTGCGAATCGCTAGCCCCTTCTTGTCGCAAAACAAAACCTGGTAACCCTGCTTGAATCCTGCGCGCACGAGGGTTGCCGTGCTAACGCCGATTCCCTGTCCGCCGACGCCAGCCAGATAGCAGTGCCACGCGTCGGCAAAATCGGCCACCTTGGGAAGTGGAATGTTGGCAAGATCAATCGCGTCGATCGGTGCGGGGGGCTTCTGCGTGCGGACGATGGTAACTTCCTCGAACGATGGACAGGCGTAAATCTTGGTGCACGCCGTGTCGGCAACACACCACGACAGATCGGTCTGAATCTTCGCGCCGAAAGGCGTCTCGGCGATGGTCAAACCTGGACAACCGGTGGCGATGGTGCATTCGAGGCAATACTCGCAGACGTCAGGGTTGATATTGACAAAGCGCTTTTCGGCGACAAAACCGTGCTCACGAATTTCGCGACGCTCTTCACGCGACTCGCGGCGATGATAGGTAATGCCGCATTCTTTGTCGGCGACGATCACCTTCACGCCATCACGCAGGATCGTTGTCTCGAGCATGCTCTTCCACGTCTCTCGATAGGCGGGGTTGGCGCGTACCACGTGCACGCCCTGCCCGATCATCGCGTCGACAATGCCGTCAATATTCTGCTTGTAGGTGTGCTCGCCAACAATGTCCACATCCATGGATGGAGTCGGCTGGTGGCCGGTCATCGCCGTGGTGGCGTTGTCGAGAATGATGTACGTGATGTCCTGGCCCTGCTTGAGCGCGTTGGAGATACCAAGCATTCCGCTGTGGAAAAACGTCGAGTCGCCGAGGAAGACCACCTGCTTGTTGGTGATAAACGGGTCGATGCCCGCGCCCGTGCCGCCGCCCAGGCCCATGCCACTGTAGTTGTGCATGAGATCTTTGGTCGGCTCGAACATCAGCATCGTGTAACAGCCCGTGTCACCGTGAAAAACCAGGTCTACCGGGCCCCGCCTGTGGTACTGCTTCATGTAACGTGGGTCGATGAATTGCTTCTTCATCTCGATCAACACGCTGGCGCTATCGCGATGCGGACAACCGGGGCAAAATGTCGGAGTGCGCAGGGGAATGTGAATGTCAAACTTCTCGGTCTCGTGAATCAGTTCGACAGCGCAGTCGATACGCTTCTGGTCGATGGCGAGATTTGGGTCATGAAAAAAACGGCCCAGCGGCGCAAGCCGTTCAATGAGAATGCTCGGATTCAAGCCCCGTGTCGCAGGGATCCCGATTAATCCCGCCGGGAACTCCTTACCCCAAACATTCGTGCGGTTGGCAGCCGTGCCGTTTTGGTTGAGGCGGTTGACGATTTCCGCAATCTGCTCTTCCATGAACCCGCGGCGCTCTTCGATGACGAAGATGCTGCGGACTTGCCGCGTGAATTCTGTGACCAACCCGGGGTCGACCGGATAACTGATGCCGAGTTTGAGGATCGGCACCTGGTCCGCGACACCGAGTTCCGCCAGCGCGTGTTCGAGGTAACAGAACCCAAGGCCTGAAGCGACGAAACCGATTTCGGCGCGCCAACGCGGGTTCTCGCGGGCGTTGATGATCCGGTTTACACTATTGCGCCGGGCGACCTCAAACAGCCGCGCGTAACGTTGCGGCAGGCCCTCTTCCTTGATCCACGTGCGCGGTGGCAGTAGGACGGTGTTCTCCAAATCGATTCGCGCCGTGTCGAGCGAATACTTATTGACGCTACTGATGTCAGGGAAACAATTCGGCCGCACCTGAACACTACCGCCGCCATCCGCCTGGTTGGTGGTGACAATGTAGCCGATAAAAAGATTGGCCTCGCGAGAGAGCTTGAAACCGAGATCGATCCAGTCCTTCAACTCCTGATTACTGCTGGGTTCCATTACCGGCATGAAGATGTGCTTGCAGAGATACCGTGAGTCGGCCGGGACTTGCGTTGAATCGCTCCATGGGTCATCGCCGATGATCACCAGCGCACCCCCTTGCGGATGAGCGCCCGCAAGATTGCCGAGCGCCAACGCGTCGGCGGCGACATGGAACCCGACCGATTTCATGGCACACAGGCCACGCAATGGACCCATCTGTGAACCGTTGAGCATCGCTGCGCCCAGCGCCTCATTGTTGGCGATGGTCGCACGGATGCCCTTCTGCTTGTAAAGCGGCGCGACCAACTCCATCGCATCGAAAAAGCCCGCAATGGGTGAACCGGGGTAACCGGTCAAGAGATGGGTGCCGCCTTCGGCTTCGAGTGCGCCCTTGATCAGCAGCTCGTTCCCCGTAAAAACCTCGGCCCCCTCCTCCTTGAGGAATCGTGGATCGACTGTCATGATTTTGTTGTAGCGCCGTTCACGCTACCATAGAATGTCTGGCCATGCAAACCCTTAAAAATGTGGGATGCTTTGCGCTCGCGGCGGTCTGCTTCGTCGGCTGCGCCACTTTCGGCAAGAAAACCGAAGACGTAAACCTGGGCATCCACGAGGAGTCCAGTTCCTCGCTGCCGGCCGAGACCTTCCAGACTGTCGAAATCCCGCGCACGGGCGTGAAACTCGCGGTCAGCCCCTTCCCCACACTCACCGAACAGGACGTGCAATCCGCCGAGTTGTACGATACAGCCGGGGGCAAGGCGATTTTTCTGCGGTTCGATCCCCACGGCACGATCGTACTTGATGAAATGACCACGCGCGACCGCGGCCAATACCTGGTGATCTACCTCAACAAACGTCCTGTTGGCTCTTGGTTTGTGGATCAACGCATCCTCAATGGCCAGTTCCTCGTGGAAGGCGATTTCACCGACGAAGAAGCCAGGAAGGCCGTGGAAGCGCTTAATAAGTTGGGTGAGAAGAATCGTCGATGAGTCGACTGCGACTTTTTCCTCTCATTATCTCCAGCTTCGTCCTCGCTGTCACTGCGCGCGCGTTCGACATCTGCCTGCCCACTGCCAACGACGCGCTGCTACGGCCCGGCGGTGACGCGGACTATTTCCAACCCACCGTCGAAGGCACGGCTGAGTCCGGCATGTTCGGTTGCGTCCGCAGCAAAGGTCACCGCTTCCACGAGGGAATCGACATCAAGTGCCTCCAACGCAACCGGCGCGGGGAACCGACAGATCCCGTTCACGCCGTGGCCGACGGCGAGGTCGCGTTTATCAATACAAAGCCCGGTCTCTCGAATTATGGACGGTATATCGTGCTCCGCCACAACTGGGACAATGTGTCGGTCTGCACGTTGTACGCGCACCTCAGTGAAGTGGCCGGTGGTCTCGTCGTTGACCAACCCGTAAAGAAAGGCCAAATCATCGGCACAATGGGGCATTCCACGAACACTCGCGAAGGCATCTCCCGCGAACGTGCCCATCTCCATTTCGAGATCAATTTCCTGTTGAACCCCAATTTCCGCATTTGGTACCCGAAACGCGACCGCAAGCACCGCCCTTCGGCAACTTCAACGGCAAGAATCTCATCGGCCTCGATCCCGCCGCCTTACTCCGGGCCTACGCAGCCAACCGTAAGGTGGATTTTGCGGAGTACATTTCGAAGCAACCGATCGCCTTTACGGCACTCGTCGGCGCCCGCCTATTACCGTGGCTCACGCTTCATACCGAGCAGATCCAACCCGCATCTGGCATCCCCGTCGCCTATGAAATTGGTATGACGGCTTGGGGAATGCCCGTGATGGTGTGGCCGCGCACGGCGCAGGAAATCGGTGACACGCAACGGCGACTGCTCCAACGCGGCCCGCCCCTCGTGCAGCGGGTCAATGAGCCGGAACTGGCGCGGGCTACTTGCCACGAACTCGTGAAGCGCAATTCGCACGGGGACGGTTGGGCGTTGACCGAAAGCGGCCGAGAGTGTTTCGAGCTTCTAACGTACGTGCCGTAGCGATGGAGCACCAGCGCTGTGCCCTTAGCGTAACGCGGTCGCCGGCAAACCACGGAACGAGAGCAGTGCCTGCGGCAGGTCATCGAAAAACTCCATCAAGTCACCCATCGCAATCAGGTTGGCCACGTGCTGAATCGTCGGCGCGATCCCGACGCACTTTACATCACCGCCGCGTGCTTGCGCCATATGGGCGAAATCGAGGAGCTCTTTCAACTGTGCGCTGCCGATGTAGGTGACTCGTGAGCATTCCAGGACAATGCAGGGAGTGACTTCCGCGATCATGCGTCCCAATGTGGCGGACAGATCCGCGAAAGCCAGCGCATCGATCGCCCCTCTCATCTCCACGACCTCGACACCGGAAACCTGGTGCATTTTAATCTGCAATTCGTGCATCGTCATTATCCGGTGGTTAGAGCATCGGTTGTGCCTCATCCGGAAAAGGGTGCTTTGGATGACAGAACTGCGAGGGAAGTCCAATTCTGTGAGGCCTTGGCGGACGATTCTGCGCATCCCTTTTCGGCGGGGGCTATAGAAGCCCCCGCCGAAACCCAGGGTTGCGGCTATCCCAGCCAGGTACTGAGCAACACGCGAGTTTGGGCACTACAACTACTCCGGAAGACGGCTGCATAGCGGGGGATCGACCACAACGCGGCCACTTCCTGAACGAACTGCCACAGTACCCGGTTTACGGCACCGCAACCCTAAACCGACCCGCTTTCCTACGACAAATGCGATGCACAACTGCCAGTTTTGTTCCCGCTTGTTTTTCCTGTTGCAGATGAGCCTGGCTTTCGTGAGAATCAAGGGGTTTACCCCCAACGGGGAACAATAACCAGTGCTGTGCCTCTTATGGCTACGGACAAACAAATTAATGACCCACCAGCGATGGATTTTGAATCGTTGGTGGAGAACCATTATAGAGGACTGTATCAATTTGCATATAATCTCGCGCGCGATGAGGCAGAAGCTTGTGACCTTACCCAGCAAACTTTTCTCATCTGGGCGCGCAAAGGGCATCAATTGCGTGATCCATCGAAAGCGAAAACGTGGCTCTTCACCACTTTGCACCGCGAGTTTCTCCAGGCGCGCCGCAAACACGTGCGCTTCCCGCATTATGAACTTGACGAGGTCGCAAGCGAATTGCCGTCCGTCCCGCCCACGATGGTTGACCAATTGGACGCGGCCGCCATGGTCAGCTCACTCGCGCAGGTCAACGAACTTTACCGCGCGCCGCTCACCCTGTTCTACCTTGAGGACTATTCGTACAAGGAAATTGCCGAGATCCTTGACGTACCCATCGGTACCGTCCAATCGCGTATTGCCCGTGGCAAGTCCCAACTCTATAAAGCTCTTACCGACGGCCAGTCATCCGAGGCCGCAAGAGTGAAGGAGTCACGTGAATAGCCAGGAGGCCAGAGAGATCTTGCTCGGGTATCGACCGGGCGTCGATGATGCAAACGATCCCGCGATTGCGGCGGCCCTGCGTCAAATGGAGCAGGACCCCGAGTTGGCCGCTTGGTTCGAGCAGCTACAGCAGGCTGACAATGCAATTCGCCGCCGGCTTCGTGAAACGCCCATACCTCTTGGCCTCAAGCAACGCATTCTCGCTGAACAGAAAATCGCCCGTCCGGATTTTGGCTGGCGAAAACCCATGCTCGTTGTGGCAGCCGCTGCCGTCGTCGTGTTGACCGTGCTGTCCGCGTGGATCATCCAGCGAACAGCCAGTACCGGGCTGAGCGCCTATCGCACCGATATGGTGCGATATGTTTCCTCCAGTTACAGCAGCACCTTCGTCAAGGCCACGAGTTTCGGCGAACTGCGGCAGGTTCTCGCCAGAAGGAACTGGCCGACGGACTTCATCGTTCCCGACCGTCTCCGGTCTGTCACTGTCATCGGCGGCAGCGCCGTGGAATGGAAGGGCCACAAAGTCGCCCTCGCTTGCATGAAAGAAGGCCGTCACGGCCTCTGGCTTTTTGTCATCGACAAGTCTGCGTTACCCGACGCCCCCAAGACCGAAGCGCCGCAGATCAAGGAAGTCGAAAGCGAACCCACGGCTGCGTGGAGTCAGGGCGGGAAGGCTTACCTCTTTACTGTCCAGGGTGACGAGGCTTTCCTCAAAAAATATCTCCCAACGGTGCAGTAGCCCGTAAAGAGAAGACAATCATTCCGTAACGGGCTTCTCGGGTGCTGGCGCTTGAGCCTTGGGTTGCTTCGGGGTCTTCGGAATACCCGTGGAAAGATCTACCAACTCTACGAGCAGCGCATTCGCTTGTTTATCTGTTAGGCCGAATACACCTTCCGGCGTAACGCCGGTGACGAATTTTCCACTCGGTGTTTGAAAGGCGTACTTCGTTTCCACCAGCTTGAGCTTGAACACGCTGCCTTCAGAAACGCGCTTGATCCCCTCATCGGTTTCCCGCCAATAGTTGCTCTTCGTTTTATCCCCTGAAAGCCCTCCGGGAGTATAGCGAATCTTGACCGCGTCTCCATCCGCCGGATCGGTTCCGTTGAGATCAATGATGGTAAACACTTGCTTGGAACCGATCTTTTCCCCGCCCAGGGTGAGAAAACCGCCCGTAACAGTTGTGACGTATTTACCGTCGGCCGTCCGTAACGCAACTGGTTTCTCCACCGGTTCCGGCGCGACGGTCACGTGAACGCCCGCCTGTGCTGGAAGAGCAACCAGTATCCCGATGGCGACAGTGATGAGCGCGAGAGATGCCTTCTTCATATTCGGAAATATCCCGTTTTCTTCGACGGTGCTTCTCTAAAGTTATTCATTGCCCATGTCAAGTTGCAACGAATAGCGCCGTTAAGACTTGACGATTGTCACCGACAGCACACGATTTTTGTGCTAGAGTGGTTGCGCACTTAAACTCAAAGAAAGGCTCATCACGATGTATCGACCAAAAGAAGGACCACGGTTCGACTACCGCGCGCAGGAAAGCCAGCGGGTCGGCAGTTCGCCCACCCTCACGGACAAATTTCCTCAGTTGAAATCCTTGATCGTGAACCTCGGCTATTTCAATTCCAAAGGTGTCACCAAGAACAGCCAGATCAAGTACTCCCCCAATCTCGACCGCGCCAAATCCGTCTTCCGCGTGGATTGCCCCAATGCCGGCTGCATTCGCGGCGATTTCGACCTGTCCGAACAACTCGCCAAGGCCGTCAAAGAGCACCGCACAACGGTCACAGCCGAAATGTGCTGTCAGGGCTGGCAAAGCAAGACCACCATCGACACGGTCCCGTGCCACAACATCCTGCGCTACACGCTCAGTCTCGGTTATTGAGCAGACGGTTGGGCCGTCAAATGGGGCGGTCCAACGAAGCAATCGGCGTTCGCTCAGCGTTTGCATTACCGACCCCAACGCGACCGGGATCGCGAACCACGATGACCGCCGCCCTGTCCTCCGTGCCGTTTTTGCCCCGAACCACCGCCTTGTCCTGAGTGCCCCTGTTTGTGTCCTTGGCCGTGACCCGCCGGGCTCAACTGCTTGGACCGATATGGTCGCGCATCTTGGTCACCGGGCTGCGCCACCGCACCCTGATAGTCAAAACCCTCCGCCCGTTTCCGCACGATACCTCTTCCAATAAACCGCTCCAGCGCCCGCAACGCGCCGTAGTCCGCCGCCGTGATAAAACTGATCGCATCGCCAACCGCGTGCGCCCGACCGGTCCGACCAATCCGATGGACGTAATCCTCCGAGTGCATCGGGAAATCGTAATTCACCACATGCGAAATCCCATCCACATCGATCCCCCGCGCCGCGATATCTGTCGCCACCAGCACCCGCACCGCGCCGGACTTGAAATCCTTCAACGCCCGCAACCGCTGGCTCTGCGACCGATTCGAATGGATCGTCGCCGTCTTAATCCCCTTATGGTCCAGATGGTCCGCGAGATGATCGGCTGCGTGTTTCATGCGGACAAAAATCAGCACCATGTTCATCTGCGGGTCCTTGAGCAGATGCAGCAGCAGCGACGCCTTCAAATGTTTCGGCACTTCATAAACAAACTGCGTCACCGTCTCCGCGGGATTCGCGCGCTTGCCGATCTGGACGACCTTCGGCGCATGCTGAAATTCCCGCGTCACCTGCTCGATGTCGCGCGACAATGACGCCGAAAACAGCAACGTCTGCCGCTTCGTCGGCAGCGCCTTCACGATCCGCCGGATGTCCGGCAAAAATCCCATGTCGAGCATCCGGTCCGCTTCATCGAGCACCAAGAATTGTATCCCGGAAAAATCCCCGTTCTTCCGCCCCATCAAATCCAGCAACCGCCCCGGCGTCGCCACCACGATGTCCACCCCCGACCGCAACGCCTGGATCTGCGGATGTTCACCCACGCCCCCGTACACCGTCGCCATCCGCACCGACATATACCGCCCGTACGCCCGCACATTTTCCTCGATCTGCACCACCAACTCCCGCGTCGGCGCCACCACCAACACGCGAATCCCCCGCTTCTGCCCCGCCCCGATCAGCGCCGCCAACTTCGCCAAAATCGGCAGCACAAACGCCGCCGTCTTCCCCGTCCCCGTCTGCGCGATGCCGATCACATCATGCCCCGCCAAGATCAACGGGATCGCCGCCGTCTGGATGGGAGTGGGTTCCGTGTACCCGGCAGCCGCAACAGCTTTCAGGACATTAGTATCAAGACCAAGTGCGCGAAATGGCATAGCCGTCCATTATAAGGCCCATCCAACTCAATAGCACGCCGCAATTCCGTCTCACCTTTGGTCGTTTCCCACCGTGGAGGGCCACAGCCTGCCCCGAATCCTTTTTCGGCGTTGTCGTGGCTGCTCTTCACATATTTATTGTAGGGCGACCGGCCCGGTCGTCGTCGTTCGTGCCCTATTAAACCGTTTGAAATTGGGTTCGTTTTGGAAAACGAACCCAATTATTTTAGCCACTTTTTTATCGCATAACACCTTGTCCCCCTGATGGATAAATGCCATTTTTCCTCCGGAAAAAATTGGGTTCGTTTGGTAGAATCATATATAGGGCACCTTTCCTTCCCGTACGATATGCAGACACGATTTCCACTGGATTTCCCTGCCTCTCCCCTTGGGGGAGAGGGTTAGGGTGAGGGGTGGTCGTATCTCCGCGCAATAGGATCACTTCATCACATCCATCATTAGCGGCGGCTTCACATCTTCACCTTCCCTCCGGCGCTGCAACCTCTCAAGCTGGTTCATCGCCCGATACAACTGCCGATCCAGCGACCCCTCATATCGCATAATCTTCTCCAGCACCTCGCTCGACGGCAACACATCCGCCGCCTGTCCCGCCGTCTCCTGTTTGTCCTCACGGTCCCGATGTTCCGTATTCAACTTCGCCTGCCAACCGAGCGTCGCCTCCACATACCGGTCCACCGCCGTCTGGTGCCTCAACTTCAAATCTTCGGGAGTTAGACCTTCCGGATTAGCCACGTACGTCTTCCGAAACCCCTCCAGTGCTCGCGTCATATTATTCGGCACATCCATAAACCGCCGCCGCACCCATTCGAGCGTCTTCTCCGTCAATTCCCCGTCCTTCCTCACGTTCTCCCGCACCGTCTCCAGGATATGCGTCCGGTACTCCAACCCCGCGCTCGATTTCGTCATCGCCACCGACGCGTCACGCGTCGGATCCATAAATATCCACTGCGAAAGCGGGTCCCGATCCGCCCGATGCTGCCGCCCGCCGTCCACGCTCTTCACAATCTCCCCCGTCTCCGCCATCAACGCCCGCCGCATCCGCCACTGTGCCGTGACGATCTTGTCCACCAGCATTTCTTCCATCCGCCCCACCGGCGCGAGACATTCCCAACACTGCTCCCGCAACGCCTTGAACTCCTCCTCGTGCTCCCGAATCCTCAGCCCCCGCACCACCAGCGCCGACGACAAAATCCCATGCCGCATCGCATTCATCCGCGAAGCCGCCTTCCCCTTCACCGTCCGCGGCCCCGTCGACTTAAGCGCATTCCGCCGATTCGCACTGATTTGGCTTTCGGAAGCAACCGCGTCCTCGCCTTGCACTTCTAAAACGGTTTCCGGGTTCTGGTTCGTTACTTCTGCTGTGGGAGTGACATCTTTCTCGTTCATGACTCGATCGATCCTTCAGTTAGGGGTTCAGTTGTTGTAGGCCGCGTGCCCTCACGCGGCGGGTTTGGCGCAGAGAAAAAGCGATTGCTCCCATTCAACCGCTTCTTCCGGTTAGACAACATGCCCACCTTATATCATTATCGGAATACGATGTCTAGGGGAAATATCAATACTCGATTAATAATTCTCACTTCCGGCTTGACGAGAGGCCAGCCAGCCGGCACCAGAGCAAACTAAGGGGGAACATCTGAACCGCCCAGCCGTACGACGCCGCGGCCTAAAGCTGCGGCGTTTTTGCTCCTCCGCGTTCGCTCAGTTACGGAATCAATCATCAAGTGGGCATTATCTCATGCGGACGATTATCGAGTGAACAATTCTTGCAATTTCCCGTAGGCCATTGAGTCATTGAACAGCGGCTTTGAATCGCCGGTCGAGAGAAAGCCCTTTGCCAATTCCGCAACACGACTCCAGATCATTTGAGGGATGGCGGTGCCAGAGCTCAATCGCTGCACGCCGAGCTTCTTCAATTCCTTTGCCGGTGGGAGGCCAGGATACGCCATGACGTTGATTGGCATTTTGACTTCCGAAACGATGGCCTTGATGTCCGCAGGCTCATAGAGACCTGGAACAAAAATTCCATCGGCTCCGGCCTCACGGTAACGCGCGGCACGACTGACGGTCTCTCCGACGCGACTTTCGGGGCTGCCTATCTCTGCCAGATAAACGTCGGTGCGCGCATTGATGAATACGCTTACGCCGGTGCTCTCAGCGGCTTTTCGAGCTTTTTCGATTTTTTTGGCTAAGAGTTCCGGCGTGCTTTCGCCGTCTTCGATGTTGATGCCCACGGCTCCTGCGTTGATGATGGGCTTGAGATTCTCGGCGATTTCTGCGGGATTTTTTGTATAACCGCCCTCGAAATCCACTGAAAGTGGAATGCGAATGGCATCCGTGATTCGAGCGGTAAGTTCCGCAAGCATCCGGGCTGGCAGCACGTCACCATCGGGATAGCCGAGTGCCCAGGCAACGCCTGCACTTGAAGTGGCGATTGCCTTTGCACCCGCATTTTCAATGACTTTCGCGCTGCTCGCGTCCCAGGCATTCGGCAAGATTAAGATGTCGTGTTGTTTATGGAGAGAATGAAAGGTTTCTGCGAGATTTGGCATACGGTTATTTCGTTTGAATTGCATTTTTCACATGGACAATTTACCATAACCCAAGATCAGCTTCCACTGCGGTCTGCGCAGAATTTAGGCTTCCGCCGACGTACACAATTTCCCAGGTGCGGCCAGTCTTTTGCAGCGCTTCAAGTGCGATGGGCCGAAAACGACATTTAGAGTAATCGGGGTCAGACCTGTATTCTTGACGGATTTCATCGTTTTGCTTCCACACCCGGTTGATACCGAAAAATCCGGTGCTATAGTTCGGCCATGAGCACGCACAACACTAAATCTTACGCGGCGCAAGCGGCTGCTTCCGCCCTCGCCCCGTTCGCCATTGCCCGTCGCGAACCCGGCTCCACCGATGTTGAAATGGAAATCCTCTTCTGCGGCGTTTGTCATTCCGACCTGCATCAGGCCCGCAACGAGTGGCACAACACCACCTATCCGTGTGTCCCCGGTCACGAAATTATTGGTCGCGTCACCCGCGTCGGCGACCGTGTCACCAAATTCAAGAAAGGCGACCTCACCGGCGTGGGCTGCATGGTCGATTCCTGTCGTACCTGCGCGAATTGCCGCGCGGGCAATGAACAATACTGCCTCACGGGAGGAACCATCTGGACCTACAACGGCAATGACAAGGTTCTCGGGGGCCAGACGTTCGGCGGTTACTCCACCAGTGTTGTGGTCGATGAATCTTTCGTCCTGCGCATTCCGCCGGGGCTCGACCCGGCCGCCGCCGCGCCGCTGCTCTGCGCCGGCATCACCACGTATTCACCCCTGCGCCACTGGAAAGTTGGCCCCAACCAAAAAGTCGGCATCGTCGGTCTCGGCGGGCTCGGTCACATGGGCGTAAAACTCGCGCGGGCCATGGGCGCCCACGTCGTGTTGTTTACCACCTCGCCCGGAAAAGTTGCCGACGGCCTGCGTCTCGGCGCTCACGAAGTCGTTATCTCCAAAAACGCCGACGAGATGAAGAAGCACGGCACCAGCTTCAATTTCATCCTCGATGCTGTTTCCGCCCAGCACGATATCGATGCCTACCTCGCCCTCTTGAAATTGGACGGTACCCTCGTCCTTGTCGGCGCACCGGAGCACCCGTTGCCGGTCAGCGCCTTCAACCTGATCTTGCCCCGCCGCAATTTTGCCGGGTCAGCCATCGGCGGTATCCCGGAAACACAGGAAATGCTCAATTTCTGCGCCGAGCACAAGCTCGCGTCGGACATCGAGATGATTCCCATCCAGAAAATCAACGAAGCCTACGAGCGCCTGCTCAAACAGGACGTGAAATATCGCTTCGTCATCGACATGGCTTCGCTCAAATAACCGGGATCAGCCGCTTCTCAAGTGCTGATCTCCTTTCCCGCCAGCGACTGATTCCACCGGCACACCCAGAAGCCGGCCATAGCGTTCGGCAGCGTCGGCCAGGAGAATCTTTTAATTGGGGTCAACTCACTACTCCGTACACAATTCCCAAACCGCCGGAGCCAGTCCCGCCAACGCCTTCCCTCCTTCCCACCCCGCAGTTATGGATAGTGCTATCCATAATCTTCGCGCCCTCTTGCTTGTCCGCCGTAGCTCGAAGAGCGGAGGCGGATGGCTTTGTGGTGAATTCCAAATTCGCGCAGATTAGCGCCCTCGTCGCGCCGTAGCTCCAGCGAAGGCGGATCCATTCGCGGTCGCCAACCGCTGCCTAATCCGGACCCAGCTTGTTGAATAATTGTTTTATTTGGTACTATACCAATCCATGAAACTGGCCAAGCGGCAAGAAACCAGGCCAACGATTCGCTTCCGTGCCACGTTGTTTCGGCCCAAGGCAACCGGAAAGATTGGATCGTCGGCTCTTCTCACTCTGCCCAGGAACGCGAGCGCGAAGCTTCCCTCACGAGGTATGACCATCGTTGAGGGAACGATCAATGCCATCCCCTTTCGAGCCGCCCTCGAACCAGACGGCAAAGGAAGTCACCAGCTCAGGGTCAACAAAGCCATGCACGATGCTGCCGGCGCCGACGCTGAAGACACGCTAATGGTGGAGATTACGCGGGTCGGAGAAGAACCGGAGGTCAGGGTGCCAGTGGATCTGCGCCAAGCCCTTGCCGCGGCCCCGCCGGCGCAGGCGTCGTGGGCGGATATCACACCCCTCGCGCGCCGGGACTGGATTTTCTCGATCAGCACAGCCAAACAACCGGAAACGCGCCGGCGCCGGATCGAGAAAGCCTGCGATATGCTGGCCTCGGGAAAGCGACGACTATGTTGTTTTCCCGGCATCAAGTGGCTGATGAAAGAAAATGCAAAATCATGCGGAATGTGGCTCCCCTTGCCGAACTCAAAAAATCGTCCTCCGCCGAGATCGACAAGTCCTGAATAACGCCGCCACCGGAGAAATGAAGCTTTACTTCACATGGACGGTTAGGCGACTACACAGGACTTTGAGCGACAAGACAGTCATTGACGCAAGATTGAAGTTCGATTACCAGTGCCTTTTCACGAATCAATGTTGAGAAGTCATAAAATTAGCCAAGGTCGGGTGGCTCGCGGCCTACGATCTGAAACGGAGAACACGATGCCCAACAGCATATCGACGTTACTGCTTCGCAATCTGAGCGACGTATTTGGCGAAAATGACCCCGTGCGTCGTCGCGCTGCAATCGACGAGCTTTGGGCCGAGGATGGCGTTTTCTACGACCCCAAAAGCGGCGCCCATCGTGGACGCGACGAGATCGATCGCGTCGCGGGCGCGATCAAGGCGACTCACCCTGAGTTTCGATATCAGCCAATCTCCGAGCCGGAGGAATTGGGCAATGGGGGACGCGTCCGATGGGTATCGGGCCGCCCCGGGGAGGCACCAGCGTATGCTGGGACTGATTTCATCATTGCCCGGGACGGGCGGATTGCCGCCGTCTATCTCTTTTTCGACAATCTTCCTTAAGACAACACGCGCGAACTCAATGAGATCGAATGCTTTGTTAAAGCAGTTGAGTTGAAAAGCCTGACGGCAGCAGCAAAAGCCCTAATCATATGGGTCAACGCTTTACAATTTACACGAATACAGTCGGCAGTATCTCAGATTGAATTTCCGCTGGCTCATTCCTAGAATGGTTCCATGCCGATTCCAGTCATCATGGCTGCCTATAATCCCGATTGGCCGCAGATGGCAGCCGGCTACGCGGAACAGTTGCGCGTCCTCGGCCCGGTCCTTATGACCGTCCATCATATCGGCTCGACCGCGGTGCCAGGGCTGGCGGCCAAGCCCATCTTCGATCTGATGCCGCTGGTCACCGATCTGGCCGACCTCGATCGGGAACGTGGGTGCATTGAGGCGCTCGGCTACGATTGGCTCGGCGAGTTGGGCATACCGGGACGGCGCTATTGTAAACGTGACGATGAAACCGGTACCCGCATTGTTCAGCTTCACTTTTTCCAGGCAGATTCGCCCCACGTCGAGCGTCACATCGCCTTTAGAAACTATTTGCGCGCGCATCCCGAAGTGGCCCGCGCTTACGAAACCGAAAAACGCCGGGCGCGAGACCTTCACCCGAATGATTCATATGCCTACACGGATGAGAAGGCCGCGTGGATTCAAAAAACGGAAGCCACCGCACTGATTTGGTTTGCCGAACAGAATCCCGTAAAGCGGTAAAGGGGCCAGTCCTTGGTATTGACGCTCGGAAACTGGGCCCAGATCTCATCATAAAACAATCCGGCCTCCAGCTCGACCGACCAAACCCCGCAGATGGCTTGATAACACCGTAAGAAACGATAAAATGCGGGTCAATGAGACTGACTGTCACGCCGCGGTCGCGGGGCGAAATATCGGTCAACCGCACAACAACCAAAATTCATCAAGGTGTGTAAATGAATCGTATCATCAGACTGGTGGTCATCTTCGGTTGCGTTGTCATTCCGATAGCCGCCCTTTATGCCAAGGTGAATGTTTCAGAAGCGCCGCCGCCGAGCAGTCCAGTCTTGATTGCTTTTGGGAACAGCCAGAGTTACCGCGGTATCAACATGCCGAGTCCCGATCTGCGGGGTAATTTTTGGAACAGCGTTGGGGCGGACGCGGTTAATGGCCCCCTGAAGAACGCCGCCGGCGAGGTGACGACCATGGGCCTGAGTTTTCAGTCCGCAGCCGGAACCGACTATTACAACGGCCCTTCCGGAGCGACTCAGGATCCCAGCGCCTGCGTCATTGACGCGGACGCGCTCGGCAACCTGGGCGTCAAGGAAGCCGTGTACCACTATTACGTGAATTCAAAGTTCCAAATTCAAGGGCTGGATCCGACGAAGGTTTACTCGCTGACCTTCTTCGGATCGCATAAGTACAGCCCTAGCGATTACACAACCTACTTCGTTTGCAGTGACGCGAGTTACTCGAGGGTGGTCACTTCCATTAGCCTCTATGTACAGAGTCCCGGCAACCCTGCGGCCCACAATTCGAACAAAGTAGCCACCATTAGCGGACTGGCCCCGCAGAGCAACGGCATCATCTACATCAAGTTCCAGGGGACGAACCGCGACCCGAGTGTTGGTGGTTATCTGAACTGTATGCAGATCGTTGATATCCCCCGGACGAATGCCCCACCGCCCAAGTTGGTGAATCCATCACCATAGACTCTTACCGTGAAAGATTGATGGTGTCGTTTGGGTCAACTCCGTATTCTGGACACACTTCATAAACCGCCCGCGCCACTCCCGCCGACTTCCCTCTTTCCCGTTTCGTCGTTATGGATAGTGCTATCTATAGTCTTCTCGCCCACATCCACCGCCAAAAAAGGGAGAGGCCAACCTGGCCTCTCCGCTTGTCAGGCCTTCGGGAACGCCGAAGACCTCTGTCTGTTGGATTACCCTCGACTGCGTTAGTGGCGAGCCGACGCGTGCTGCGTCTCGTGTGCGGGCAGACCAAACGCGTGTTCCGTGTTGATCTGGAAGTACTCGTTCCGCGCCGCCTTCGACGTCAGTGGTTCAAGGAACCGCTTCAGATTGTCCAGCGAATCCGCTTCCCACACGCAATCGGCCCGCCGGCCGTCCGCGCTGGGTAGATAGAAAACCGCCTTCAGACCTTTCGGCAATCTCCCCTGCTCGACCATCGGGCCGATCTGGCTCGTGGTCTCCTCCCACGTCTTGGGATCCGTGATGTTGTGATGAATCGCTACGAACATGACTACTGACTCCTTTTGGTTGAGTTAACTGCGTTCGCCATTGCGGTACGATTCCTACCGCCCCCATGACATCCTACAAACGCTAGCACCCCTCCCAACGAATGCAAAAAATTATTTGTGACATTTTCTCTGAACAAGCGACCGGGGGTTTTGCCTTACGGTATCAGCCGTACGCGATAGCCGAAGGCTGCACTAGCAGCCTGGAGCCGAGTCAGACGAGACGCCAGCTTCGCTGGCAAACCCGCGATGTTGTTTCGCGGCAACATTACCTATGGGACCAATCTTACACGGTAATACCGCGCGGGTGAATTCGTCGCGCCGCCGACATCGAGGTAGTTGGTCGTGACGCCCGGGCCGGCAGAATTCGTCACGACGAAGATGTCCGTGAAACCATTCGTCGTATAAATGCCACCGACCCCACCGGCCGAGACCTGCAAAGCATTGGTCAGCCCGGGGGCCATCAGCCAGGTAATGAACAGGTCATTGCCCTGCGGGGTGATCGCTGTGATTTGGAATGCATTCGTGTTGAAGATCACCTTGCTCACGATGAGCGCGCCTCCGGTGTGGATGAACTGTCCGCAGGTATTCGTCAGGATCAGCACATCCGTCTTCAGCAGGCCCGCACTCAAAATCAATTGACCGTTGCGCACGTCAATGTAGGCATTGTGCGCCGCGTTGGTCACATACAAACTACCGCCCGCGACATTCACCACACCGACCCCGCCGGTTGGACAGTTGCCAATGACCATATTCGAAAACAGCGTCGCCGATCCTCCGTCAAGATTAAGCGTGCCCCGCGCAGGGAATGCCACTTGGTTTGTAGCCGGCGCGTTCGTAATGACGCAGAAATACATTCCCAACTGCATCGAGTTCCCGATCCACGTACCATTAGAGATGGTGATGTTGCCGTCACCCCAAGGCGCAACGAAAATCGGCGAGTTTGTGGCGACCAGTTGCCCGCCGGTCATCCACACGGTACCGGTTGCTCCAATGCCCGTCCCAAGGAACAGCGGCCCCTGGACCTCAACGGTGCTTCCCATCATCGTCAGAGTGCCCTGTGACCCGGCATGCGGCGCGATGTTAGTCGCGAAGGGCAGTGTACCCCCGTTCGCTCCGATTTCGAGGGGACCGACGGACACCGTCGCATTGGACCAGAACTGTTGCCCGTTCCCACCCCCACCGATGAGCATCAGGAAAGCATTGGTCACCGTAAGTTGTCCCGACGTGATCTGCACCACGCCCGTCGCGCCGTCATATTCCCCGACCACCATATGTCCGGCCGCGATCCACGAACTGGTGTCCATCACGACAGCGCCTTGCGAAGCGGCGCCGAGACCCACCAGCACCGGTTGGTCGGAAGTCAGGACCGAACCGTTGACAACGGTCAACTGACCGGTGCCGTACAATCCAACCGCCGTCGGGCCGTTGGTCAACGCCAACTGCCCTCCTGATAAAAAAACATTCCCAACGGCATTGGTATCAAGCCCAACTGCGAGGTATCCCGAAAAACTGCCGGTCCCGTTGATGGTCAGCAAACCCGGCGAACCGGGCTCCGGCCCAACGGCAGCCACGTTAGAAACCGCCAGACTACCATTCGCGAGGACAATACTGCCTCCCAGGTTATCAACCGTATTGGTCGGCCCGGTCACAAGCACCGCCGAATTCGAGATCACCAACACTCCCCCATTGCTGATCGACAAGGAAGTGAGCATCGTCAACGACACGTTGGTTCCGATGTTCGAGATTAGCACCGTATTGGTCGTGCTGCCGGAGCTCCAAAGGCTCAGGTCATTGACGGTCATCGTGTTCGGGAATGTGCCGACCGTTGTCGAGTCGATCGTCACAATCTTGGAGATGGAGTTCGTAACGTAGATTGACTGCGTATTCGTCGGCGCCAAGCCAAGCGACCAGTCCCCGGCAGCTTCCCACTTGTCGCTGGCTGAAGTGTTCCACGAATTGGTCAGAGCCCAGCCCGTGATCGGTCCGAATGCGCCAGCCAAGAAAACCATGGCGCACACAGCGACTAATCGCTGATAGATACGCTTATTCTTCAAGGTTGAGTTCATGCAGCATCGTCCATGGTTCCTATTGTGGTGAAGTCGAAATACCCGGGGCGAACCACCAGTGATACGGCCTGCCGGCATGCCAGTCGCCGTTGGGACCGACGCTCGAGTCGTTAAATGCACCCGCGTCGGACGGACAGTTCCTGCAATAGTCCTCAATTCTGATCCACTGTGCATGACCGTCACCCATGACAAAATTCAATCCCCCCGAGTGTCTCGCGGTGCTGGGCGTGTAATTGCCAAAAGGATCCTCAGCGATGAATTTGCCATTTGTCGAGGGGAAGACGTCTTCCGGTTCCTCCACCAAGATAATCGTGGTGGCGGGACTTACCATTCGGCTTCGTCTGAATGTAGCGTGGGCTCCAAGTGTACCATGCAGACACGTACTGATCGCGTACATGAAGTCTGGGTTCGCCAGTGTCGGGGACACGGTCGTGTTGGTCGCGCTGGGGCAAGTCCAAATGCCTTTCATGCGCGGAGTCGGCGGTGTATTGGCTCCGTACAGGTCGCAAAGTTTCGGCTGTTTGATGTACGGAGGAAGAACATTGTACCATGCGTTCGCGTTGGGCGTATCGCAGACGCTAGCGGAGACGTTGCCATCGTAGGGATAGTAATCTTTTTGGTCCGCGGTATACAAGCTGACGGCCACGCCCCATTGATGCATATTGCCGAGGCACACCGCCGCCTTCATCGTATCCTGCGCTGTGTTCAGCGCCGGCAGGATCGTCCCAACCAGAATTGCGCCCAGGGAAACAACCACAAGCAGTTCCGTGAAAGTAAAGCCCCTCGTTTTGTAGTCGGCTCTCTCTTTCATCCTCACACACTCCAGAACGATCACCCGCAAGGTTCCTAGCTCATTCCCCTCGCGCTAACAATCCCAAAAACGTCCAAAACCACTATTTTACACGCCCTTTACACGCCACGTACTCAGGTCGACGCGCCCTTAAACGGAAACCAATGGTAAGGCACGCCGGTCTTCCAATCGCCGGTCGCCGTTGAGTTGGAGTCGGTGAACGGGTTGGCCGGGCATTGTCTGCAGAAGTTGGTATAGGCGATCCATTCCGCATGACCATCACAGAGGACAAAGTTCCCGCCGTCAAAATGCCGCGCCGGTGCAAACCTGCCGGTCGTATTACAAAAGCCGTCTTCCGCTTCTTCTGCAAATAATATCGTGGTAGCGGGCGCGACGCATTGGCCGCGCTGGAATTGTGCCGCTCCGTTCGGGTCCATGCGCGAATTGAATGCGTAGGTAAAATACGGGCTTGAGAGTGTGATCGATACGGTTCTGTTGGTTGCGCTGGGGCAGATCCAGATGCTTTTTGTGAGCGGTGCCGGCGGCGTGCCCCCTTCATAGTATTGAATCAGCGGCGCTTGCTTCAAGTAAGGCGGCACCACGTTGAACCAAGCATTGAGATTGGGCCCTCCGTCAATCACACTAAAGTTACTGCCCTCGGCCGGCCAATAGTCCCTCTGGTCTGCGGCATACAGGCTGAAGCCCAGCCCCCATTGATGCATGTTACTGAGACAAACCGCCGCCTTCAATGTATCCTGTGCCGTGTCCAGCGCCGGCAAGATCGTCCCCGCCAAAACCGCGCCAACGGAAACAACCACCAGCAGTTCCGTAAAAGTGAAGCCTCGCGTTTTGAGATCGGTTCGGTCTTTCATCCGCACTCTCTCACCGATTAACCCCTGAACCGCGTCGGACAACAGAAGAGCTGTCCGTCCTCTGGCCTGCGCCGTTGATACCACATTCGCGGGCAGCCCACAACTCAAAACGGGGTTCCGAACGAGCGTCTACACCTGCTATATATTGGCGGGCAGCCCTACCGCCGCTTCGTCTCCGCCACAATGATCTGCGGAATCGCGGCGTAGAAGATCGTCGCCTTGATGAGCGCATCCACGGGCACGACCTCGTTGGTCTGGTGCGCGTAGATTTCGTGTTGGGGACCGAAACCAATCGTGGGGATGTTGTGGCGGCCGGCAGTGGCGACGCCGTTGGTGGAGAATGTCCAGCGATCGACGCGCGGTTTTTTGCCGAGGGCAATGGCCCCGGCCTTCACGCCGGCACGGACGAGTGGATGTTTCTCATCGAGCACCCATGTCGGGAAATATTTCTGCTGACCAACCTTCAGGCCGGTCCAGGCGACGGCATCGTAATTCAAGATCTCAACTCTGCCCTTCGCTTTCTTCACAGACGGCAATGCCTGGATTTCTTTTACGGACGACTGCGGCGTCTCGCCCTTCGTCATGCGCCGGTCGAGGTAGATGGCGCATTCGTCCGCCACCGCGTTGAACGACGGTGTGCTGGCTTCAATGCACGTGACCGCCACGGTGCCAACGCCAAGGAACTTGTCGTACTTGAGGCCCTTGCGGTTCAACTTGTCGACATCCTTGATGATCTCGGCCATCTTGGTGATGGGATTGTCACCGCGTTCGGGCGCGGAGGCATGGCAGGATCGGCCTTTGACGGTGACCTTGATTTCCATGCGGCCGCGATGACCGCGATAGACGCCCAGATGCGTCGGCTCCGTGATGACCACGTAGTCCGGCACCATCTTCTCTTTTTCAATGACGTGCAGCAGGCACAACCCGTCGCAATCCTCTTCCATCACGCTGCCGACCACCCACAACGTATAGTCTCCGCCAAGCCCGAGTTCCTGGATCGCTTTCCCCGCGTACACCATCGACGCCACGGACGTCTTCTGGTCGCAGGCCCCGCGTCCATAGATCTTGCCGTTCTCGAACTTCCCCTTGAACGGGTCCCACTTCCACTGGCTGCGGTCGCCGACGTGCACCGTATCGACGTGCGAATCGATCATGATCTTCGTCTTGCCCTTACCGATCCGGCCGATGACGTTCCCCATCTTGTCGAACCACACCTTGTCGAAACCCACCTTGCGCATTTCCTGGGCGATGCGCTTGCAGACATTCCCCTCTGTCCCGCTGAATCCAGGGATGGCGATGAGGTCGCGGGAAAACTTGATGATGTCCTTCTCATAGGACTTCACGGTATGGCGCAATAAATCGGCAGAAGCTGTCATGATAATTGAATCCCTTTCGTTAGCGGCCCTCGTTTTAATGTTTTTGACTCTTGCCCGTCAACAAATTCGTTGACATAATGCAGCCGTGTTCTACCAGCCGAAGGACATCCAAAAGGCTCTCGAGCTCAAAGCCGAACTGAAGGAACGAGGCGCTTTCCTCGCCGGGGGCACCGACCTCGTGGTCCTAATGAACCACGGCAAAGCCGCCCCCGAGAACTTCATCGACCTCACGCACATCCCCGAATTGCGCGCGATTCACAAACACAACGGCACACTGGAACTGGCCGGCAACGTCACACACGCGCAAACCGGAAAGCTGCCGATCCGCTGCCTCGCACAGGCTTCGCTAAGTGTCGGCGGCCCGGGAATTCGTGAACTCGGCACGATTGCTGGCAATCTCGCAACCGCTTCACCGGCCGGTGACGGTTCCGCCGCCCTGCTCGCACTCGATGCCGAAGTGGAATTGACCAGTGTGCGTGGCTCACGGCGTCTGCCGCTCGAGAAGTTTTTCCTCGGCTACCGCAAGACCGCCCTCGCGTCCGATGAGATGATCACGAAGATCATCATCCCGACGAACTACCAGACCGATTGGGCCAAGAACGGCAAGCGCGGCGCGATGAACATCTCGATTGTAGCGGCGGCGGTGGCGATCACGCCAAACAAAGAAGTGCGGATCGCGCTGGCGTCCGTCGCGGCGACGCCGATCCGTTGTTTGCAAGCGGAGAAGTTCCTTGCAAAAAACGGCCTGACACCGGAGTCGATTCGCCAGACCGTCCAGACGGTCCGCAGTGAGATCAAACCCATCACCGATCATCGCGCCAGCGCGGATTACAAGGTACATATATCTGGCGTAATGGTGCGGCGGTTGTTGGAGAATTTGGTGAAGGCATGAAGAAACCCGTAAAAGCGAAATCGACCAACAACGGTCTTTGGCCGCTCCGCTTCAAGCTTAACGGCAAAAAGGTATCGACGAAAGTACCACCAACGCGAACCTTATTGGATTTTCTACGGCTGGAACTGGGCCTGACGGGCACCAAGGGCGCCTGTCTCGAAGGCGAATGCGGGAGCTGCTACGTGCTGGTGGACGGCAAGCCAATGAACTCCTGCCTGATGCTCGCGCCACAGGTTCAGGACCGCGAAGTCACGACCATCGAGGGACTCGCGCGAAACAAGAAGCTCGATGTGATTCAGCAAAAGTTTATCGACTGCGGCGCGGTGCAGTGCGGCTATTGCACGCCGGGCCTGATTTTGTCCGCGAAAGCGCTGCTCGCCGAGAACCCGCACCCAACCCGCGAAGAATTCCTGGTCGGCATGGAGGGCAACATCTGCCGCTGCACAGGCTACAATAAGATCCTGCGCGCCTGCGAACAGGCCGCGGATGAAATGGGGCTGAAGAAGAAATGAGCCGGCCGACCGACGACACTCTCGAAGAGAGCGCGGCCCGTCTTCATGTGACGGCCAAAAGCTCCGGCGCGTACGAAACCGGGCCAATGAAGGTCGTTGGCAAATCGGCGCTGCGTCTGGACGCGGTTGGCAAGGCAACGGGCGCGACGAAATACGGACAGGATCTGTTTGACAAGAAGTTTCTCTTCGCAAAGGTCCTGCGGTCCGCCCATCCGCACGCGGAGATTCTTGGGATCGATACGCGCGCAGCGAAGAAATTGCCCGGCGTTGTCGCGGTGCTCACCCACAAGGACGTGCCGGGCACCAACCTCCACGGCTTGATCCGTCGCGACCAGGAAGTGTTGTGCAGCAAGAAAGTCCGCTACCGGGGCGATGCGCTCGCCATTGTCGTCGCCAAAACAGAAGAGATTGCGGTCGCGGCGCTGGAAAAGATCCAGGTGGACTACAAGCCGCTGCCATCCGTGCTCACCATGGAAGACGCGCTCAAGGTTGATGCGCCCAAAATTCACGCCGAGGGAAATGTGCTCGGCGAGAAGCATTTGCGCCGGGGCGATGCGCCAAGGGCCATGCGCGAAGCCGATGTCGTGGTGGAGGACATCATCCAGACACAGACGGTGGATCATGCGTTTCTCGACCTGGAAGCCGGCCGGGCGCGCTTCGACGGGAAAATGCTGACGATCGAGGTATCCGGCCAGTGGTTGCATGAAGAACGGCGCTTGATCGCATTGGCGCTCGGTCTGCCGCTGGAAAAACTGCGAATCATTCAACCAGCCACCGGCGGCGCGTTCGGCGGACGCGAAGATATTTCGATTCAAATCTACCTCGGCGCGGCGGCGTTGAAGCTGAAAGGCAAAATGATCTGCCTCCGCTATTCGCGGAGCGAATCAACCATCGTGCGGCATAAACGGCACCCGATCCGTGTTCATTACAAGCTGGGCGCGAAGAAGGACGGTATCCTTGTCGCCGCACAAATCACGTTTTATGTGGACAAGGGCGCGTACGCCTCGACGGGCATCGCCGTGATGCGCAAGGCGTCGAGCCATGCAACGGGGCCCTACAAGGTTCCAAATGTCTGGGTTGACGTCCTCGGCGTGTTCACGAACAACAACCCGTGTGGCGCCATGCGTGGTTTCGGCGCGGCCCAAACCGCCATCGCATACGAGGGGTTGATGGACCGGCTGGCGGTGAAACTCGACATGGATCCGGCGGAGTTACGCCGAAAGAATTTGGTGAAATCTGGCGACGAGGTCACGACGGGACAGGTTGTGCCGTATGCGACCGCCGTTGAATGCTTCGACGCGGTATTGCAGCGGATTGATTGGAAGAACCGCAGCTACGAGACCTCCGCCCCGCATCTGAAGCGCGGTTACGGCATCAGCATCGTCTGCTTCGGGCTCGGCTACGGCGATGGATTCCCCGATGCGTCGCGCGCGCGCTGCCGGCTCACTCCCGATGGCATCCTGGAGATTTACTCGGGCGCCTGCGATGTCGGGCAGGGGCTTATTAATATGATCGCGCAGATCGCGGCGGAGGAGGTCGGCGTGCCGCTGGAGAAAGTGCGGCCAATCCTTTCGGACACGGCGTTGACACCCGAATCCGGCAGCTCGTCGGCGACACGGCAAACGTATTTCACCGGTTCAGCCGTGCACATCGCGGCATCGGAATTGAAGAAGCAATTGCAGGACATCGCCGCCAGTCACCTCCAGGAACTGGTTTACGAGATCAAGATTGAGAACGGGGCGGCCTTCAACGTCCACCACCCGGAACGGCGCATGACGTTGAAGGAAATCGCGCGCGTGGGAAAGAAGCGCGGCTTTTCGCTGGAAGCGATGGGCGTGTACAAACCGCCGACGATGCCGGAGAACACACAGACCGGCCAGAGCATGCGGGCGTTCGTCACGTACCTTTTCGGGAGCCACGCCTGCCAGTTGCTCGTCGATACGGAAACCGGCGAGGTGAAAATCGAACGCTACATCGCCTGTCACGATGTCGGCAAAGCCATCAATCCCGACCAGGTCATCGGCCAGATTCAGGGCGGCGTCGCGCAGGGCATCGGCATGGCCTTGATGGAAGAAGTCGTAATGAAAGACGGCCGGATCATGAACCCGGGCTTCACGGATTATATTCTGCCGACGATTCGCGATGTGCCCGAGATTGAATGCATCATATTGGAGAATCCCGACCCGGGCGGCCCGTTCGGCGCACGCGGCATCGGCGAACCGCCACTGATCGGAACGGGCCCGGCTATTCTCTCCGCCATTTACGACGCCATCGGTACGCCGATTCGCGAGCTTCCCGCCACCCCGGAGCGCGTCTGGCGCGCTCTTTTGGACCACTAATTCAACGCGGCCGGCGACGGCATGGCCGTTGCTCTAGGATAGCCTGTTTTGCACGCCTTGAAAGCCATTGACAAGATATATTTACTATGTTAAGAATGTTCAGTTTAAATTGAACGATGACTAAAGACTCTCCATCCGCCAACTGGCCAGCCGTGCGCCGCAAGTTTATCGAAGCGGGCGGCAGCACCACGCAATCCTTCGGGCTCGGCCGCATTCTCGGCCAGATTTACGCCCTGCTCTATCTCAGCCCCGCTCCCCTCTGCCTCGACGATATTGTCCGGGAACTTAGCGTCAGCAAAGCCAGCGTCAGCACCACGGTGCGCCAGCTCGAACGCTGGTCCGCCGTCAAGCGCGTCTGGGTCCAGGGTGATCGCAAGGATTACTACGAAGCTGAAACCGATTTCAACGCGGTCCTGCGTCACGGACTGCTCACGACGGTCCGCAAAAAACTCGATACCGCCGGCTCACAAATCAACCACGCGGAGAGTTCCCTCCGCGAGACTCGCGCCAGGGGCAATGGCAAGAGCCACGACGACCTTGCGGTCGTGATGCAGCGCCTCGATCACGCGAAGCAATTTCACAGCAAGATCCAGGGGCTCCTGAACAATCCCCTGCTCGATCATCTGCTGTAAGCCGTAAAGACGGGCAACTCCGTCGGGGAGTTGGAGACGGGACAACGAAGCATGAACCTTCGATGGGTCGAAGGAAGGAAGAACAGGCATTCGCCTCGGGCGACATGCACCTGAATGGCGGCAGCATGTTTTTGAAACGTTGATGAGTTCCCTTTCCACAACAGTCATTTCCGCGGATCGGCAGGAGCGGCTGCGCCAGTTCCTCAAGGACCTTTGGGACTACCGCGAGCTTTTCTATACCTTCCTCCAGCGCGACTTGAAGGTGCGGTACAAGCAAACGGCGCTGGGTGCGATCTGGGTGGTGCTCCAGCCCGTGACGACCACCGCGGCCTACGTGCTGATCTTCGGTAAGATCGCCCGCATGCCCACTGACGGGCTGCCGTTGGTGCTCTTCTATTTCGCGTCGAACGTGCCCTGGAGCGCATTCTCTCGGGAGTTGACTGGCTGCGCCTTGAGCATTGAGGGCAACGCGCAGTTGATCAGCAAAGTGTATTTCCCCCGCATCGTGGTTCCCGGGGCGATTATCTCCGCCTCCCTGGTCGACTTTGCCATCGGCTGGTTCATCTTGAACCTGGTCGCGGCTTGGATGGGTTACTGGCACTGGCAACTGGTGGCGCTGACGCCCCTGCTGCTACTCATTCAATGGTGCACAGCTCTCGGCATCGGCCTGGTTCTCGCAGCCGTAAACGCCCAGTATCGCGACGTCAAGAATGTCATCGGCTTCCTCGTGCAGATCATGATGCTCGCCACGCCGGTGATTTACCCCATTTCCCGACTTCCGCTGGGTGTTCAGCCGTACCTGTTTCTCAACCCAATGGCCGGCGTCGTCACCGCGTACCGCGACTGTCTCAAAGGTGGACCCTTCAATGGCCAGCTCCTCGGTTTGTCACTGCTGATGGGCTTGGTCTATCTCTGCGCGGGTTTCTGGTTCTTCCGCAAACAAGAATCCCGCCTCGCCGACATTCTCTAGGCGCACGATGAGCGACACCGCGATCAAAATCGAAAACCTTGGCAAGCGCTATCGTTACGGGGGCGTGGCCCCCTTGAGCGACAGCCTGCGGGCAGATATCATGGATTGGGCGAAAGGTTTGCTCCGCTTACGAGAGGAGAAAGGGCCGACCGGCGCACCGCATCACGAGTCCTTTCGCCAGATCCAAGCTCATCGCCTGGACGCCGACCCCAACTACTTCTGGGCGCTGCGCGATGTGAATCTTGAAATCAAACAGGGCGAAGTCGTCGGTATCATTGGCCGCAACGGCGCCGGCAAGAGCACGCTGCTGAAAATCCTCTCGCGCATCACCCCGCCCACGACCGGCGCGATCACCTACCACGGCCGCGTCGCCAGCCTCCTCGAAGTCGGCACCGGCTTCCACCGCGAACTGACCGGCCGCGAAAACATCTTCCTGAACGGCTCGATCCTCAGCATGAAACGCGCCGAGATAACGAAGCGATTCGATGAAATCGTCGCCTTCGCCGAAATCGACAAATTCATCGACACCCCCGTAAAATTCTACTCAAGCGGCATGTACGTGCGCCTGGCCTTCGCCGTCGCCGCCCACCTGGAACCCGAAATCCTCATCGTGGACGAAGTCCTGGCCGTCGGCGACGCCGCGTTTCAGAAGAAATGTTTGGGGAAGATGGGTGAGGTGGCTAAAGGGGGACGCACGGTAGTGTTTGTCAGTCACAATATGGCTGCGATTCTGGGCCTGTGCCAGCGGGTCGTCAGCCTGGAGAACGGCATGCTTACGAAGGATGGCCCCACGCAAGATGTGGTGGAATTCTATCTGTCCAAGGACGGCAAGAAGGGACAGAACCAATTGGCGCAACGAAAAGATCGCACCGGGTCGGGCCGACTACAATTTACCAGCGTTCGTTTGTGCACGGAAAGCGGTGAGGTCGATACTGTGAAATCCGGAGAGGATCTAACAGTTGAACTTTACTTTGAAGCACCGGAGCCGATCTTCCCGAGGAGTGCACGGCTGGGAATCTCGCTTGTAACAGCAACAGGTGTCGAACTCGTCTCATTCGACAGCGCAAGCGGGAGCTTTGAACCACAATGCCTGCCTATCAGAGGCGTTTTTCGCTGCCACATCCCGCATTTTCCATTGGTTCGCGGTACATATCAAGGGTGGCTTTATGCAGCGATCAATGGCGAAGCGGCTGACCGCGTAGAAGACGCATTCAGCATCAGGGTAATCAGTGGAGAATACCCGAAGATGGGATATCTCGCACTCGACCACCAGTGGAGAGTCGCTGACAACCCCTCATCAGTCCCCTAAGGCTGTGCGGTTACGTCGAACTCATCATGAAACACATTCTGGTATTCGTCCGGCTGATGCTCACCGGCCATCCGAAACGCGCGGTGCGCCATTTGCAGTCATTGTATTACATGCGAACAACTGGCGACTCTCTGCGGTTGCATATTGGCTGCGGAAGCCGAAGGCTTCCCGGCTTTGTGAATATCGACCGCAATTCCAGCGCGGCCACAGACTATGTTGCGGATGCAGGGCACCTTCCTTGCCGTGAGAATTCCGTGGAACGGATTGAGAATTATCACGTCATTGAACACATTCCCTATCCAGCCGTTAGAGGAGTTCTAATGGAATGGTTCCGCGTTCTAATTCCAGGAGGGACCCTTGTCATCGAATGTCCTGATTTTGACCGGGCGTCTCGCGAGTATCTTGATGGAAACGAAGAGCGCCTGTATAGCATTTACGGACGCCAACGTTTTCCAGGAGATGCACACCATTGGGGTTATACCGCAGCAAGACTCAAGACGTTGCTCGAGTCTGTCGGTTTTTCAGACATGGAAGCGCAACCTCCACAAGATTATCATAAAGAGAATGAGCCTTGCCTCCGTATTGAGTGCCGGAAGTCGATTACCAAGCCATGAACTACCGCAGCATCGCCTCTCTCAATCGCCAGATCATCCGATGGATGAGCGGCCTTCCTCGTGACATCACAGTAGTTGTTGGGATCCCCCGAAGTGGTCTTCTGGCTGCCAACATCTTGGCACTTCACCGAAATATCCCATTAACGGACGTAGACCGCCTCATCGAAGGAAAGTTGATACAAACTGGTGAGCGTTATGGGGGTGTCCGCGCAGATTCGCTACTCTCAGCCCGGCAGACTGTACTGGTCCTTGACGATAGCATTGCCACCGGCAAACAGATGAACCTGGTAAAGGCGAAGATCAGCGCCGCCAAGCTCCCGCATACCATTTACTATGGGGCCGTGTATGCCATGCCCGGGTCAAGACGGCTTGTTGATTTCTTTGCTGAGATTGTCCCAAGTCCGCGTGTGTTCGAATGGAATGTCATGCATTCCGGCACGCTCCCCGACTGTTGCGTAGATATTGACGGCGTCTTATGCGTAGACCCGACCAAGGAAGAAAATGACGATGGGAAGAACTACGAGAATTTCCTTCGCAACGCGGCGCCGTTAATCATCCCAACCAAACGGATTACTGCCCTCGTGACGTGCCGTCTTGAAAAGTACCGCGCCCTGACAGAAGCATGGCTTACCAAGTACCGGGTACAATATGACAAATTGTACATGCTAAACCTTCCCACGAAAGAGGCCCGCGTAGCCGCGAACGCTCATGCAAAGTTCAAAGCCGTCATTTACAAAGACCTCCGCGCGCCACTGTTCATTGAAAGCTCGCTGACACAGGCTGTTGATATTGCGCGGTTTTCCGGGAAAGAGGTCCTGTGTATCGAGACAGGCGAAATGGTAACCCCCAAGAAGGCAGATGCCATTCTACAGGCCACCCTGGATTTACCCAAGAGGTTGAGGAGAAAACTCCCAAAGTCGTTCCGAACCAATGTTAAGGCTTGGTTGGGAAGTGCAAAACACAGCCGGTGACCCGCTCCTTCTTTCGATCACATGGAACCACATCGTCTACTGATTATCAGCAAGTACTACCCCAAGTACTTGAAGACTTTTTATGACAAGCGTCCGGAATTGGCTGCGGAGCCTTATGCTATTCAGCACACCGCCCTCATGGGAGACTGTTTTCGTTGGGCGGATTTCATTTCGCAGGAGTTACACCGTCTCGGCCACGAAGCTACGGATGTTGTCGCCAATGCGGAACCAATGCAGAAGGCGTGGGCCCGTGAAAATGGTATCGGCGATGGTGATGAACCATGGATACTTCCCATCCTATTTGCCCAAATTCGTAGCATTCGCCCGGACGTTTTGCTTGTGGGTGAATGGCACCCGGAATTCGGGCCTGACTTCGTCAAGCACTGTCGCAACATCTGCCCAGCGATCAAGCTGGTCATTGGCTGGTGCGGGGAGGCGCATCCTGATGCCGCATATTTCCGAGAGCATGACTTGGCGTTAAGCTGCGCTCCCGACACGGTTGAGGACTTGGACCGTCAAGGCATCCGGGCCGTGCATTTGAATCATGCGTTCGAGCCTCGCATCCTGGGTCGCCTGCAGAACCGATCAAACATATCACGCCCGGGAGCCGAAATTGGTTTCATCGGACAAGTTGAGCACGGAGAGGCATTCCACAATCGGCGAGCCATTCTCCTCGACGCTCTCGCTACCAGGCTGAGCATCGAGCTGTATGGTGATGTCGCCGAAGTTAGGTCGTTCCCCGTTGCCCCCGGCATGAAGAGGAAACGCGAGCTTTACTTCAATTTACTGGAACATCTTGATCGCACAGGCATGAAATTCGTGATGCCCTATCTTCCCAAGCACCAAGCCTATTTGGAGAATCAGAATCACGAGAAGCTGCGCCAGGTGTTCGCGCGTCTACACCAGATGGCAAAGCCCCCGGTATTTGGACTGGAGATGTTTGGCTTGCTGGCTCAGTTGAAAGTGAGCTTGAACGCCCACGGCCCATCTCGGTATGCGTCAAACATGCGGCTTTACGAAGCAACCGGTGTGGGCGCATGTCTGCTAACGGATCTGAAGCCCAACCTTCACACAATATTCGAGCCCGACACCGAAGTGGTAACATACAACTCAACAGAGGAATGCATCGAGAAAGCGCAATACCTGCTCGACCACGAATCAAAACGGAGGGAAATTGGCGCGAATGGGCAGAGAAGGACATTGCGCGACCACACCTTCACTCAGCGTGCCGGCCAGTTGCACGAGATTATCTCACAGGCCCTTCGTAGACACCCGATCACCGCCACTGCATAGCCCTTTTGCTGGAACGAACCTGGTGGGAGTGGAATATAGAATGGATTCACACGCATATCGAATTGTTCGAGGATATCGAACAGCGGCGCGCCGGTATTCGCTGGCAACAACGAAACGTTGCACTGTAGCTTTCCTCTGCTGGGTTGCGACAGCCACGGGGTCAGAATTCCACGTCTCCCCATCCGGGTGCGATACAAACCTTGGCACTCTGGACAAGCCTTTCGCCACATTGGAACGCGCTCGCGATGCGATTCGCCAACTGAAAAAGTCCTCCGACCCTCCCCCCGGAGCTTTTATGGTGCAAATCCATGGTGGCGTCTATTCGCTCACCAATTCATTCGCTCTTGCCCGTGAGGACTCCGGCACCCGGGAGTCTCCCATCGTTTACTGCGGGTTTGGCAGCGAACAGGCGAAGTTCATCGGCGGAAAGGAATTGACCGGTTTCAAACCGGTGCAGAGTCCCTCCATTCTTCAACTCCTCCCACCTCCGGCCCGAACGAATGTGCTGCAGGTCGAATTACCGGCACTTGGCATAACTGATTATGGAGAATTACCATTTGATTCGTTCGAATTGTTCTTCAATGACAAACCAATGACGTTGGCGCGCTGGCCAAATGACGGATGGACGCAAATCGCCGCCATACCAGCGGGTGAGAAAGGCCCCACTATCCAATACGCCAATGATCGGATCAGTGTGTGGGCTCGACCGGCGGAAGTTTGGATGCATGGTTATTGGGGCCGGGACTGGGCCGATCAGTACCTCCATGTTCGGTCGATTGACCCGGAGAAACGGTTGATCACCATTGCCAACCCACAGAGTCAATACGGTTACCATGTGGGAGCGCGTTATTATGCACTGAACGTGCTGGAAGAATTGGACGAGCCTGGCGAATGGTATCTGGATCGCAAAACGGGGATTCTATATTTCTGGCCGCCATCAACTGCCTTACAAGGTAAGGCGATCGGGTCCGTCCTGAAGGAACCACTGTTCCTCCTTCGCAACACTTCATTCGTGACCATTTCCAACCTCACGTTCTCCTGTGCACGCGGACCGGCCGTGCAAGTGATTGGCGGATTTCGCAGCCTCGTGGCGCGTTGTCGGTTCCAAAATCTGGGTGGGGTCGCCGTCGCCTTGGGCAATGCTGCAAGAAATACTTGGGGACTCCTCTACAGCTCATCGACATACGACGGCAATTGCGGGTCCAACAATGGAATTGAAGACTGTGACATCTTCGACACTGGTGCCGGCGCCCTGATCATCGGCGGTGGCAACCGTCTAACGCTCACACCCGGGAATAACTTTGCCAGTCGCAACATCATTGCTCGCTTTAATCGAATCAAGAGAACCATGTCCCCCGGGATCCATGTGTTTGGGGTCGGCAACCGGGTGGATCACAACCTGATCTATGAAGCTCCGAACGCCGCGATTTTTCTCAGTGGAAACGACCATGAGATTGAGTTTAATGAAATCCACGACGTTTGCCTGGAAACCAGCGACGCCGGCGCCATCTACATGGGCCGCAATCTGTCAGAGCGCGGCAATATCTTTCGTCACAATCTTCTGCACGATATCCCGCAAGTGGGCATCTTCCTTGACGATTTCGCGGGTGGCGCAACTGTGTTCGGGAACATCTTCGACAAAGTGAATACGGGCGTCCAGGTTTCTTCGGGTAGCGCCAATCATGTCGAGGGTAATTTGTTCACCTCCTGCAACCGGGCTGTCGGGTTCCTGGACCCGGTCATCAACATGGAAATTCTCACGCGGCGGCTCGAAGAAGTCCACGCAACCCGACCACCCTATACCGCCCGCTATCCCGAACTTCGCAGGTACACATATGATGATTTAATTCGAGCCCGAGGGACCAAATTCACACACAATGTCGTTGTCGGAGGTACGGCGTTTACACTCGACTGTTCCTTTGCCCGTCAGCTTGATCTATGTAACAACCTGACAAATCTCGCATCGGCATCGGTAGGATCCACCAACAATTACACTATTCCACAGCAGGCAGAGAGTCTGGGTTGGAATGGACAATTGGACGTACCCGTGGCCCAAATTGGGCCAGGCCGCAAGCCACCACCGTGAATCAGCCCCTCGTTTCCATCTGCCTGCCCAATTTGAACACTCGCCCATTCCTGGAAGAGCGCCTGGAAACGATCCTGGCGCAAACTTTCACGGATTGGGAACTCATCGTTTGCGACAGCCATTCGGACGATGGCTCCTGGGAGTTCTTTCAGAAGTTTGCCGGTGATCCTCGGGTTCGACTGCATCAGGTATCCCGCGAGGGCATCTACGCCGGTTGGAATGAATGCCTGAAGCGCGCCCGGGGACGTTATCTCTACATCGCGACGAGCGACGACACCGCCCAGCCCCAACTTCTCGAACGATTGCTGGCTCCATTGGCAAGCAATCCGAATATCCGCATCGCCGTGTGTGATTACCAGGTAATCGACGCTGAAAGCCGGCCCATTGAACCACTGGCGCAAGACAAACCACGTCTCTTTCTCGGCGAATGGATGAATCGACCATGCCTGCGGCCACGCCTCACGGAATTCGTCCTGCACTGCTGTTTCGGGACCATTTGGGGAACCATGACCGCCGTGCTCTTCCAGCATTCGCTCCTGAAACAAGCGGGCCTGTTCCGCACGGACCGCGGCTCGGCGGCGGACATCGAGTGGACACTGCGCGCAACGCTCGCCAGCGATGTGGCCTTCGTACCCGAACGTCTGGCTACATGGCGAATGCGTCCCAACCAGGCCACAAAACACGGAAGTCTTTCGTGGCGGTTCCTGCGCACCATGCTGGCTTGTTTCGACTCCGTGCTGCACGATCCGAACGCGGAGCTTCCTCAAGAGTGGCAGAACATCCCCCATTGGGACCGGGAACTCACAAAAATCTGGCGGCTTGAATACCTCGACAGTTTCCACCTCGACCGCCGCGCCGCGCGAGAGAATCCGGTGCAGTTTCTCACAAACTGCTTGGAGGCACTTCGTCTCAAGCCCGATTTCGTCCTTTCGCAACTGGCACGCGGCTTTGCCTGGCGCAAGGAGTTCAGCCCGGACCGCATCGCCCGCGCGCAGGAGTTGATCGATTTATTTCAAGTTCCGTGGCCGCCCCAGGAAGCGACATGGTAAAGAGCCCTCGGTGATAGCGATGGCCCGGGTATCAGAGTGAACCGATGAGAGTAGTCTTTTGCTCCAAATACATTCCGAAGACTGGGGATGGCGCCAGCGCCTATCTGCTGGCAATGATTGATTATCTTCGGCAAGCCGGTATCGAAGTGGAATGGATATGTACCAATGACTCGCCGAGCGGTGGGCGGACCCCTTGGCATGTAATTGGTCCCCGGTTCTATGGGCTGGTGCACCTCAGTGTTTGGCGAAATATCCAGATTGGACGCCTCTGTGTCCGCCCCCTGCCTTTATACGATTGGTTTTATTCGGTGGCCGCTCTGATCGCCCGCTTTATCTATCGGAGCATTGGTAGAACCCACGTACTGAATCGAAACAACGGTTCCCGCGTCCGGGAAAAGAACGTGACGCGTCGGTCACCTTTGTCATCGGTGCAGGGGACGGACTTTGCAGCCCGGAAGTTGCAAGCCAATCCGCCGGATGCTCTGCTGGCGAACTATATTTGGGCAGCGGACGTTCTGGATGCCGCAGGTCCGGAGACGTTGAAGCTCATCATCACCCACGACGTGCAGCATGAGCGGACCGCTTCCTTCAAAGAATTCGGCCTGGACTCGCAAATTGAAACCTGGGACGCGGGAACCGAGGCGCGCCTCCTTAAGAAGGCACAGGTCCTGGTGGCGATCCAAGAGGAAGAGGCCGTCTCCTTAAAAAGGCTGGCTCCTGCTTGCGAGGTAATCACGGTTCCTCTTCCGGTTGTGCCGCAGGACTGCCGCACACCGCAGGTGCCAGGGCGTTGTCTCTTCGTCGGCAGTGACCAATTGCACAATGTACACGGGCTCTATTGGTTTCTGGGGGAAGTCTGGCCGCGGATCCTGGAAACTGTGCCCCAAGCCACCTTGCACGTGTGCGGATCCATCTGCTCCGTCTTCTCTGATTCGTCCAGTCAGTTCCCGAATGTTCGGTTTGTCGGGCGGGTCACGGATGTGGAACCGGAATATGCGGCGGCTGAAGTCTGCGTCGTCCCCAGCCTCGTCGGCAGCGGGTTAAAGATCAAACTCGTGGAAGCGCTTTCTTATGGACGCGCCTGCGTCACAACCCGCATCGGGTTGCAGGGCCTGATGGAGTTGGAGAACAAAGCTGTCCGACTCGCCAACACCCCCGAGCTGTTTGCGGTGGCCGTCGGTGAGTTGTTGACGCGCCCGGAGACGCGACACGACATGGAGCAGGCCGCGCGAGCCTTCGTCGCGGACCGTCTTTCGCCACAAGCGATTTGTCAGCCCCTCGTGGACCGCATCCGGCAACACGCCGCGATGGTGCAAGTGGCCCGCTCCCGCAAGGAAACACCTCCGCCAACTCCCTGGTTCCACTTCAAAGCAAGGGCGAAAAAGCTCCTGGCCCTAACGACACCGGTGGGACGCCTCTCCTACAAAATGGGTCACCATTTGGAGACCGGGGGTCTACCTGACTGTGGCGTTCCCGAGCCGGCTGGCAGGTTTCTCTTTTCGATTGCTGGAACAACACGAGGGAACGGCGACATTGTGGAGATCGGCTCGTGCTTTGGTCGCTCCACTATTTACCTCGCCAAGGGGGCCCGGCATGCCGACCACGGTACTGTGTGGGCGGTGGACCCGCATACGGGCGACATCGCTTGGGACCTGGGCCGCATCTCCACCTATGAGGTCTTTCTACGAAACATCCGCAAATTCGGGGTGGAGAATCGCGTAAAGCCGCTCAAGATGACCTCCAAAGAAGCCGCTCAGGCCTGGAATGGCGCTCCGATTCGGATTTTGTTCATCGACGGCTGGCACAGCTACGAAGCGGTCACCGAAGACATCCTGCTCTGGTTCCCGCACGTGATCTCCGGCGGCCTGATCGTTTTCGACGATTATCCCAACCCGGAGTTTCCCGGTGTCCGACAAGCAGTGGACGAACAAATGCTGAAACTACCCGTCGAAAGGCCTATCCGCATCGCGACGACACTGGCTTGGACGAGAAAACTCTAACGCGGCAGCGAGTACTGTGAATAACCGGGACGCAAAACAATCGATCACCGTCGTGGTCCCCTGCTACAATTACGCCCGGTTCATTCGGGAAGCGGTGGACAGCGCCCTCGCGCAGACTGTTCCGCCACTGGAAGTCATTGTCGTTGACGACGGCTCGACGGACCAGACCCCGGAAGTGATGGCCGCGTACGCATCCGATCCGCGTGTGCGTTATTTGCGCCAGGAAAACCGTGGCCTTTCCGCGGCGCGCAACGCCGGCATCCTTGCTGCCCGCGGCGAATTCATCGCGTTGCTGGACGCCGATGATCGCTGGAAGCCGGAGAAATTGTCGCGGCAGTTGGTCGAGTTCACGGAGGAGTCAGTGGGCCTGGTCTATTGTGGCCGTGAAGTCTTCGATGAACATGGCACCCAGAACCTGGACCCGGCCGATGAATCCAAATGCAAACGCGCATTGGAGTGGCTTACCGTCGCCACCTTGTTCTGTCCGTCCTCGGTGATCCTGCGCCGGTGCTGCTTTCTGGAACAAGGCGGATTTGACGAATCCCTGCGGAAAGTGGAAGACCGCGAAATGTGGATCCGACTCGCGAAACACTGGCGCTTCCGCTGCGTCCCCGACTGCCTCGTGGAATGGCGGCTACATGGGAGCGCCCTCAACATGCAGACCAACGGTATGGAAGATGCCTTCCGCGAAACCTTGCGTCGCGCTTTTGCCGACGGTCCGCTGCGACGACGGTGGTTGCTCCGGGCCAAAGCCCAAGCCTTCATGCACTTTGACTTTTCGTGGGTCTACCACATGGCGCGTAAGCACCGCGAGGCCTGGCTTCATACCCTGCTGGCGGTGGTACTCTATCCCCTCCCCGATTGGGGGGGGCAACTCTTTCAGCATCGCTTCGCCCGCTGGCGGCGACTGTTGCGCTACACGTTCACACCCAACACACCCTAAGGAGAACCAAGACATGAAAATCCTGATGACCGGCGCCGCCGGGTTCATTGCCTCAAACGTTGCTGACGAATACATCAAGCAGGGCCACGAGGTCGCCGTGCTCGACAACCTGAGCACCGGCTTCCGTCACAACCTAAACCCCAAGGCGCGCTTCTACGAAGTGGACATTCGCGATGCCGCTGGCGTGGACCGGGTCTTCGACGAGTTCAAACCCGAGGTCGTCAGCCATCACGCCGCGCAGATGGATGTTCGCAAGTCCACGCGGGACCCGGTTTTCGACGCGCAATGTAACATCCTCGGGAGCCTCAACCTGATTCTGGCCACCGTCCGGACGGGCGTGAAACGCTTCGTCTACATCTCCACAGGCGGCGCCGTGTACGGCGATGTCCCGAAGAAGGACCTGCCCGCGGACGAGAGCTACCCCGTTAACCCCATCAGCCAATATGGCATCAGCAAGCACACCGTGGAACACTACCTCTACCTGTACAACCGCCTCAACAGCCTCTCCTACATCGTGCTGCGGTATCCGAACGTCTTTGGTCCGCGGCAGACCCCGCATGGTGAGGCGGGCGTCGTGGCGATTTTCAGTGGCCTGCTGCTGGATGGTAAACCGTGCACGATTTTCGGCGACGGCAGCAAGACACGCGACTACGTGTTTGTCGGCGATATCGTGCACGCCAATGTGCTGGCGCTCCAAACGGACTTCTGCGGCATCGTCAACATCGGTAGTGGCATCGGCACCAGTGATCGACAGGTTTATGACGCCGTCGCCGCAGCTGTCGGGACCACAGTGCCGCCTTCCTACACCGCAGTGCGTCCCGGAGAGGTGGAGCACATCTATCTCAATGCGGCGCGCGCGTCCAGGATTCTTGGCTGGAAACAAGAGGTCCTGTTCCCGGAAGGGGTCCGCCGCACCGTCGAATATATCCGCACCGTCGAGCGGCAACGCGCCGCGAAGTCCTAACCCGTTCTCTGTTGGCGCAGATTGCTGATGCAAGACCAGGCACTGAAAGACAAGGCCGTCCGCGGGGTCATTTGGTATGGCGGGTCACGTGCGATCATCCAGCTGCTGAGTTGGGTGTTGACCATCGCCGTGGCGCGAGTGCTGGTGCCGGAGGATTACGGATTGTTTGGCATGTGCAGCGTGTACACGGGACTGGTGGATTTTCTCAATGAACTCGGCTTCGGCGCGGCGATCGTCCAACGCAAGGAAGTCAGCGAGGATGATCTGCACACGTTGTTTTGGTTCGGCGTGGTTGTGAGCCTTCTGATCTATGGCCTCACGTATCTCGTGGCACCGCTCGTGGCGGTATTCTACCGGCATGAACAGGTGACGCCGGTGCTGCGGGCGCTGGGGCTGGTTTTTATTCTCACGAACCTGCGACTGGTGCCGTGGAACCTGCTGACACGCGCGGTGGATTTCAAGAGGCGTTCGATCCTCGAGGTCGTTGGCAACATGCTCGGTGTGGTGTCAACGTTCCTGTTGGCGCGCGCCGGCTGGGGCGTCTGGTCGCTGGTGCTGGGCGTGCTGATCCGCGAAGCGGTCTTGTGCGTCCTGGTGTTCGCCCAATCACACTGGCGACCACGATTCAAATTTGCCTGGGTCA